>Ga0209448_10000505_pt1 | contig 12997 bp, 8 predicted proteins | sample BogFormECP14_OM2_FD_188245 | JGI IMG/M metagenome (GOLD analysis project Ga0209448, IMG submission 188245) | Bog forest soil microbial communities from Calvert Island, British Columbia, Canada - ECP14_OM2 (SPAdes) (version 2) | ecosystem: Environmental > Aquatic > Freshwater > Wetlands > Bog ... | reverse complement strand
TGGATTCTGTGGATTTCCCACGGTGTTGAAATAGTTGCGCGCATCCAGCGCGCTGTTGCGGAAATATTCCAGCGCGGTTCCGTGAAGCTGGTTTCCGCCGCTCTTCGTGACGATATTGATCACCGCTCCGGCATTGCGTCCGTATTCGGGTTCGTAATTCGAAAGCACGCGCAATTCCGCGATGGCTTCCACGGGAAGAATGGTCGCCGGATCGCCGAACACACCCGCCTCGTTGATGGCCGGATCGTTTCGGTACCCGTCATTCATGTCGGTGCCATCCAGCAGAAAGTTGTTGGCGCGTCCGCGAGATCCGTTCATCGAGAAGGTGCCGTACGAACCGGGCGAATCGGAAATCTGGTCGGGGGAACCAGCCACACCGGGGTTAAGGTAGATGAGTTTGGTGTAATCCCGTCCGTTCACCGGAAGATTTTCGATAGCACCGGCGGTGATGGTGCCGCCCAGTTCGGAGGAGGTCGTCTCGACGGTACTTAGTTCCTCGCCCGAGACTTCCACCTGCTCCGACACCTTGCCGGCCTTGAGCGCCGCGTCCACCCTGCGTTCGTTGGCTACGTTCACCTCGACGTTGTTGGTGACTGCGGTTTGGAACCCAGTCTGAGTGATGGTGACGGAGTATGTGCCGATGGGCAATTCGGGCACGGAGTAACTGCCATCCGTGCTCGTGGTCGTCGTGCGCTCCAGACCAGTGCCCAGGTTGCGCACTTTGACCGTTGCTCCGGCAACGTATGCTCCGGAGGAATCGGTAACGGAGCCGAGGATTGTCCCACGAAACGTCTGGCCGACGAGCATGGCCGTGGAAAGCAGAACGAACACTACCAATAAATGCCGTTTCATTCCTGGTCCTCCCTTAGTCATCGCGGGCACTGGAACAAACCCACGCTCCGCGAGTTGCAAACACCGTTCCATTTGAATGCGCGGCATTATATACGAGTGTGCGCGAAAGAACAGTGCGCAACTTCACAGAAGGATGTTAGTGGAAGGGAAATCGCCTAGAGTCTACGGAATAGCGGATCGCGAATCTACCGAATAACGGATGGCGAATGGATAGATTCTAGAAGCTGAAGGCTACGCCGCCGCGCGCGGAGCGAGCCGACTGGACGAGATAAACCGTGTGTCCGTCCTGTCCCATCACGGGTACATAGCCCTGGGCTAGAAGATTTCGCAGGTCCATGAGAACTTCCATGCGTCCGGCGAGGAAACTTCCTGGAATCGGCTGCCGGATGTAGAGGTTCAAGTACGGATCAGACTGGCCCGCTGAAGTATTGAAGAGGTCGACTGGCGTCAAAGTGCGACCGCCCGTGTAACGATAGGAGGCGATCCAGCGCGTTTTCGCCTTGGGCAGAGTTCCGCTGAACTTCGCTGCCACGGCCTGTCGCCGCTCGGCGTGAATCCACTCACGTGCATCCTGGAGCTGGACGTCGGGGCGCGAGAGGTCGAGCACGCCTCCATAAGCATAATCGAGGGTTGCGGTCAGATCGGAGTACAGCTTCCGCTGCAGCACCACGCGCAAGCCGCGCGTCGCGAAATCGTTTCCCTGATAGCTGAAGGTACCGGAGTACGCATCGGGCAGCACTTCACCGGATTCCGCAGTCATTTCGCCAACTCCGGTCAGCACCGGATCGGTCAGGCTGTCTGAGTAGAACGCGACCTGCATACTATTCTTGCCGATGCGCTGCGATATCGACACTTCCTGGTGACGGGCTTGCTCGACCGCCGGAGAAAACCCCGTGATGCTCATACGCGGCGCGGTTTCGCTCAGGTCCGACGAAACCGAATCCAAACCAGAGCCGCCCGCAGCCAGACGATCCTGCAGTCCTATATTGGGGACTGAACTCGTATATTGATACTCCAGCACGGTGTTCGGCGTGATGTGTAGATCGGCTGACCCGAACGGTTTGATGGCGTTCACGCGCCCCATAAACTGTATGGTTTGTAATTCGCTGCCGAGCTTGATCTCGAGCGTGTCGCCGAGGACGATCCGATCGGAACTGGTCACCGACAGCGCTTGCAGCGAGGCGCCGGGCATCGCGTTCAGATCAGGCGAATTGATCCTGAGCGCGGTAATCGCCACCGATGGTTCAAACATACCGTTGAAACGGTTGGTGTAGGTGGTTCGGAGCACGGCGGCTGGGATGCCTCCGCCGTCGGATCCATAACCGACGTTGCCGTTCAGGCGAAGGGTACCGCTCGATAACAACGAACGCTCGACGGCAAAGCCAGCAGTCATATCGGAAGGGCTGCCGAAACCCTGCCCGGGCGATCCGGCCAGGAAGCTCACGGTACCTTTCAAGCCGTGATCAGCGGCCGACTCCCCGCTCTGCGCGACCACGGTAGTGCCATCCTCAAGCAAGCGCAGAATGGGCCGGTTGGAGACCGAGCGCAGCGTCCACTTCCAGTCGTCATCGTCCACCGGACCACGTAGCGGAACCAGTTGAATGGCCTCGAACAGCGTGGTCAACGTGACATTCACCATCAGCCTGGCACCGGCGCGCACGCCGATCTTCTCGCGCAGCGTAGGAAGGAACGAAGGCGCGCTCACTTTCACGCTGTAGGTTCCGGGCAGCAGTTTTGCGACCGAGTAGAAACCACGATCGTCGGTGAAGACCTTCAGCGCTTGGGCAGCCGAGCCGAGTACTTCCACCATCGCACCCATTTGCGGTGCGCCGCTGCCGTCGCGAACGTATCCGGAGATCGCACCAGAGATCGCGCCGGAGGCAGTTCCAGACCATGCCGGAACAGACACACTCGTGACCGCGATGACGACAACTACGAGGAACTCGAGCTTTCGAAACATCTCGCCCACCACCTCTGGGGAACCAGGCAGCAGCTTACTCCACGGCAAAAGTCGCCGTTGGATCCACCGTCTGCTTGGAAAGGTTGTCGTTCACTTTGATCTCGATCTTGTACAGGCCCGGCTGCAGGTTGGCGGCGGAAAGCGTCTTCTGCAGCGTGACCTGGTCGCCCACATTGCCCATCGTATCCGTCGATTCGACGGTATGGATGACAGCCTTGTTGTTGGCGTCGGTCACATTGTATTCGAAGGTAGCCGAAGGTTTGTGGGTTTTTTCGTCCACGCTGAGGTTGTAAACCTGCATCCAGAAATTCAGCTTCTGATTGCGCTTGAACAAGATGGGCTTGCCATCGGAAGGCGCCACCCGCGGCCGCACTTTGGTGGTTCCGATCACGAAACTGCCCGTGCCTACGTTCTTGGTCGCCACCGGTTCCATCTGGTCGGCGATGATGAGCGTTGAGCTGCTCAACTTGTCCTCGCTGAAGTCCGGGATCATGATCGCATGTTCCCAACTTCCGCTGCGATCTCCGTTCACGTCCTTCACTACGATGTCCAGACGATAACGATTTTGGCTGATGCGCAGCGGCAACGCCTTCCAGTACACCGAGGAATTCTCGGCGGTCTTGGGCAGCAGTTCCACCGGCACATCGACCTGTACGGTATCTTCAAAGGTCTGCACGATCTTGCCCGTGAGCGTGGTCACGCGCCCGAAGATATTGACCGTGCCGCGCTCCACGCCATCTTTGTTCTGGAAAGTGACGTCGCGGTTCTTGATCTGAATGGTGATCGGAACCAGCACCGTGTCGCTGGTCACCTTCACGAAATCCGCGCGCACATCAAAGGGCATCAGGTTGACGCTGATATGGTGGCTGACTACTTCTTCCAGATCCTTGAATTTCACCGCCGGCGCCGCCTGCAGTTTGGCAAACTGTCCCAGACGGTCGAATTCCTTGGACTGCAAATCATTATTCATGGGTGATCTGCCCAGTTGCTCGATGCCGCCGCTAGTGAAACGATCTGCTTTGTTCGCCATGCCCATTTGCTCGTACAACGTCAGGCCGGCATTCGGGGTGTACTTCAAGGCGTCTTTTTCCGAGCGATCCAGCGTCATGTGATAGTCGCCGCACATGCAGGTGTCGACGAACTCGATGATCACTTCCTGCCCGATCCCCTCGATGTAGCGATATCGCCATTGTTCGAACGGGAAAGTAGAAGTTTCACCGCCGCCTTCTTCCATCGGACGCTCGTAGCTGCCGCCTGAGGGATGGGACTCAATCTCATCCGCCGGACCGAAGACAATGTAGATCCGGCCGCGGTCGCTCTTCCAACCAGGGATGCCGGCCGCGTAGTGCTCGTTGGCATAGGCGATGCGCCGGTAGTGCTCTTCTTTAAACTCGTTCTCTTCAGTGTCGGGTGTGGGATCGCGACGTTGCCAGAAAGCCTCGATGAACTGGTCGCGCTCTTCGTCGTTCGAGAGCTGCATGAAGGCGGATTTCTCTTCGTCGGTGATGATCCAGCGCACGTCCTCGTCCAGCCACTTGCGATAAGTCTTGCTCAACTCAATCTTGAGCGCCTTGGCATTGGCCTTCCTCTGTTTTTCCGGGATCGGGCGCTTGAGAGGATCTACCTGGCTTCCCTGGGCAGCCGCCGCGTTGGGATCGGAGCCCTTCACGTCCTTGTCCTGGGCTTGGGAAACTCCACTAAAACCTAGCGCCATCATTCCAGCCAGGACACCCACCGAGCAACCATTTCGAAAACCTGTGGAGAGCATAGAAGGGCCTACCTCACAAGAAACGTCAGTTGCCTAATTCTATGTTCATTGGATACAACAAGGCAAGAAGAAGTGGCCTGGCAGGGTAAAGATTTCCTGGGCGGGGACCTTCTTCTAAATCCCTTAAGAATCCGCGTCTTGCGGTCGGGCGGCGATGGCTCAGCAATCCGGCTGACGGCACGCCGGGCACGATATAATGAATTGCCACCGCCGGTCTGCCATCCAGGAGCGTAAAAGGCGACAAGAGGGAGCGGGATTGCCTCGCGAGAGGGGAACTTTCTCCCTCGCCTCAACGTAACTGTTCATGGGCAATTGGTGTGCGTTTTCGGGGTTCTATGTGCCAGACGGCGAGAACTCTGAGTCATCTGCAAGCGTTCACGGTCGGCTGGGCACGAAAATCAGTCGCTAGAGTCATAAAGACTTCGCTATGAAGACCTGGAAGAAAGCATTGATCGGCGCGGGCGCGGTCCTGCTGCTCGGCATCATTGTTGCGGTCACGGTTTACCAGAGCCGGAAAAACCTGGTGACAGTGCAAACCGGCAAAGTGCAAAAGCAGAACCTGGCTTCCGTGGTCAGCGCTTCGGGCGAAATCAAGCCGAAGACCTACGTGAACATCGGAGCCAACGCCTTCGGCAAGATCATCAAGCTGCACGTCAAGGAAGGCGACCACGTGAAGAAGGGGCAGTTGCTGGCACAGCTTGAGAACGTGCAGTCCTCGGCCGACGTGAATGCGACCCGCGCTTCCGTGCAGGCGGCGGTAACCGACGCGGCCGCCTCCGATGCCGGCCTGAACACATCGCTCGCAGATCTGAACCGCGCCAAGTCTGATGCCATCCACGCCAAGCTCGACTGGGATCGTGCCCAGGGCTTGTACTCCGCCGCCCTCATCGCCAAGCAGGATTACGATGTCAAGAAAGCGGCGTGGGAATCCGCGGACGCCGGATTGGCCCAAGCCGAGGCTCGCGTCGTGCAAGCCAAGGCGCAAAAGGATTCGATGGACAAGCACATCACCCAGAATCAGGCCAACTTGACTCGGGTTTCCGACGTTCTGCAAAAGACCACGTACGAAGCGCCGTTTGACGGCGTCATCACCAATCTTCCGGTGCGCGAAGGCGAGACCGTGGTTATCGGAATCCAGAATTCACCCGGCAGCACGCTGATGACGATTGCCGACATGTCCGTGATCACGTCCGAGGTCAAGGTGGACGAGACCGACATCGTGAACGTACATCTCGGCCAGCCCGCGGACGTGACTATCGACGCCATCCCGCACAAGGTTTTTCACGGCGTCGTCAGCGAAATCGGAGACAATGCCATCGTGCGCTCGACCGGTGTGGCTACCTCGCAGGCCACCTCGACCAGTGAAGAGGCGAAGGACTTCAAAGTGGTGGTGACGCTCACCGACCCGCCTACGGACTTGCGCCCAGGCCTCTCCTCGACCGCCAAAATCACGACCGCAACACGCGGTGACGTGCTTAGTATTCCTATTCAAGCGTTGACCGTACGCACCCGGGCCGATCTGGTGCCCAAGGATGCTGCGAAGGGCAATAAGGTGGAAGCCGCCACCAGCGCTCCGGCGGACGCGACGAAACAGAAGGAAGAAGTGCAGGGCGTGTTCGTGATCCGCGCCAAGAAAACCGAATTCGTTCCGGTGGAGACGGGCATCAGTGGCACCACGGATATTGAGATCACCAAGGGCCTGCAAGAGGGTGACGAGGTAATCACCGGAAGCTACAAGGTTTTACGTACCGTGAAGCCAGGAACGAGCGTCAAAGTGGATAACTCGACCCCGAAAAAAGAAGAAGAGAGTTAGTTAAATGGAGAGACGGGCGGGGACGTCCGGTGCTCTACTAACTTCTGTCAGGCTAGAACGTCCAAGATAGAACAGCTATAGGAGCGTGCGTGCCCGAGCCCGATCCGGATAAGGAGAGCAAGATGGCGACCGCCGAGGTATTCCCAATCGACAAGCCCGCAAATTGGGGCGCTCCCAATTCCCACATGATCGCAACCGAGGATCTGTGGAAGACCTACGATATGGGCTCGGAACAGGTGCATGCGCTGCGTGGCATCAACCTGCGCATCCAGCGTAATGAATACGTGGCCATCATGGGCCCGTCCGGCTCCGGCAAGTCCACGCTGATGAACCTGATCGGCTGTCTCGACTCACCTTCCAAAGGCCAGTACTGGCTTAACGGACAACTGGTGAGCGAACTCGATGACGACGAACTGGCCCGCATCCGCAATAAGGAAATCGGCTTCGTCTTTCAGACTTTCAATCTGCTGGCCCGTGCCACTTCGTTGCATAACGTGGAGCTGCCGCTGATTTATGCCGGAGTTCCCGCCGATGAGCGCGCCGAGCGCGCCAAGGCCGCATTGACTTCCGTCGGCATGGAATCGCGCATGAGCCATAAGCCCAACGAACTCTCCGGCGGGCAGCGCCAGCGCGTGGCCATCGCCCGCGCTCTGGTCAACAAACCGGCAATCATCCTCGCCGACGAACCCACGGGCAATCTCGACTCGCAAACCGGAAACGAGATCATGGCGTTGTTCGATCGCTTACACGCGGAAGGCAACACGATCGTGCTGGTGACGCATGAGCACGACATCGCCGAATACGCACACCGCATTGTCTCCATCAGGGACGGCGTGGTCGCCAAGGACGAGGTAAAGCAGTAAGCGCGGTGTTTGTGTTCTGCCGACGTCGGGATTATTGCTGCTGCGTGCTTACGGAGCTCGCCTTCTGCACCGGTTCGGCGGGAACAAATCCCGCTGTCCCCGCCACAAAGAATTTGTGGTCGTAGAGATTGCGGTACATTCGGCCTGCGATCTCCGCCGCTTTGGGTCCGAAGGTAGGACGTCCGCCTTGCAGGAAGACGACCGTTACAATGCGCCCCACGTCGGTGTTGGCGTAGGAGGCGAACCATCCGAAACGGGTGCCGTCGTGCGAGCATGTTCCGGTCTTGCCTAAGATCGATTCTTCGTTGAAGTTCAAACGCAGGCTACGCGCGGTGCCATATGCGACGGCTCCGGCCATGCCATCGGAGAGTTCTGGAATCACCGGCTCGATGTCGAGATGGCGTTTTACGCGCGGCTGGAAACTGGCGACTTCATCCGGCCTGGTGGGATGTTGCAGGTAGTAAAGCGTGCCACCGTTTGAGATGGCCGTCACCAGAGCGCCCAGCTGCAGCGGAGTCATCGAAATACCCTCGCCAAACGAGCACATCTTGCTGACGCCACCAAGTCTGGCGGGGATTTCTACTTCCGGATAAGTTCCCAACTGTTCGTCCGGAATATGGTAGCCGGCGAGTTCGCCGAGTCCGAACTGGTGGGCGTAGTACTGCACTTTTTCGAAGCCGAGCTTGCGGCCGACGGCTTCGAAATATGCGTTGTTCGAGTGCGCCAGCGCCGACGTAAGATTCATGCGGCTGCGGCGCCCGAGCGGAACTTCAGTCTCCTCGTCGATCACGCCTTCGCTCAGTGCCGCCAGAGCCACGGAAAGTTTAATGGTCGAGCACGGCTGAGCGCCGCTTGAAAGCGCGAGCTTCTGGTTCACCATCGCAAGGACGCGTCCGCTGGTCGGTTCGATTGCCACCACAGTGCCGTTCATGTTGCCCAGGGCATCGATCGCCGCCTGGCGAACCACGGGATCTTCACCGGCGGTTACGTCACCTTCGGTGATGTCGGATGCGAATGAACTGGTGTGGAAACGCTGGGAGTAACGATGGCGGCGAGGGGTTCCGGTAGAAGCCGTGGTGACAAGTTGTGCCTGCGGGGTGCGGCTCCGCGCCAGGGTTCGCATGCGTCTCTTCGCACGCTGACTTTCCGTAACGCCGTGAGTTTTTTTATGCGGCGTGACCGCGCTAGGGTTCACGCTGGCCGCGATGCCACTCGCTTCCAGCAACATTGCCAATCCCAAGAAAAATGCGAGACGAAGAAACCTGGCCCTGAACTTCACTTCACCATCCCCGGTCGTACTCGGCCGATCCGCTGCATAATCTGCCTATCGGCCTAGTTGATTGGATGCAAGAGTATCGCCAAATCCCCCACAATGAAGGCATTTCTCCTGCAACTGTCCGATAGTAGGCGATTTATCGGCTTCGGCGCAATGTCAAAGTGCAGATTGGGCCACCACGGAATCTGCTCGATAACTATATGAATAAATTAGATTTAATGAGATTTCGTTGAAGGGACCAGCACTTTGGTAACTAATTGGCTGTTACCGGGAAAGGTGCGCGGATTTTGCATCGGTTTGCACATCCACGCGGGTGCCGGGCCCGGGTTCAATGGAGAGAGCGATTGAGATTGCTGAAACATCGTCATCGCTAAGCGAGCCCCACGGTGCGCGTTTTTCTGATATTTTCGGACGGCGTATCTTATGGACGCTGCCGAGGTCTGCATCTTGCGAACATCGCTCGTGATCTTTTATTTCGCCCTGGCTCTTGTCGTTCCTGTCTTTGCCCACGCTGCCGAACAGACGCTCGAAGCGCGGCGAGCGGAACTCAATCGTCTGCTCGCCGACGAGTGGGAGTACTCGCTGCGCACCCAGCCTGAGCTTGCCACTCAGGTTGGAGACGATCGCTACAACGATCGGCTGAGCGATTTCTCCGACAAGGCAATTGCGGACGATCTCGAACACACACGTCAGGCACTGGCGCGCTTTGAGGCCGTCAATGTCGACGTCGCCGGATTTCCCGAGCAGGAAAAACTCAACCGTGCACTGATGGTGCGCAGTTTGCGCGAGGCGCTCGACTCCGCGCAATTCAAGAATTGGGAGATGCCGGCGACGCAGTTCGGTGGCATTCACCTGGGATACGCTTCGCTCGCGTCCGATTCGCCCTTTCGCAGCGTGAAAGATTACCAAGACTACCTGTCGCGTCTGCACGAAATTCCGCGCGTACTTGATCAGGCCATGGGACACATGCGCGACGGACTGCGCGACCACCGCATGCCGCCGAAGTATCTGCTCGAGAAAGTTTCGAGTCAGGCACAGCAGATTGCCGACGACCCGCTCGACAAAAGTCCATTTACCGAGCCGCTGCGCAAGTTCCTCGATTCCGTTTCCGAAAATGACCGGAAGCAACTACGCGACGGGATCGAAAGTGCGGTAAGAAACGAGGTCGCGCCCGCGTATGCAAAATTCGCTAAATTCGTCCGCGACGATTACGCGCCTCACGGGCGACTCGATCCCGGCGTGTGGGCCTTGCCCGACGGAGACGCGCGCTATCGCTTCGCCGTGCGTCACCAGACAACCACCGATTTCACCGCCGACCAGATTCACCAGCTGGGGCTGAAGAACGTGGCGGAAATCGAAACCCAGATGTTGGCCCTCGCCAAAGCGCAGGGATTCAGCGATCTGAAATCGTTCAACGATCACATCCGTCAGGATCCGAAACTGCATGCCCAGTCAGGTCAGCAACTGTTCGATCTCTACACCCACTATCGCGACCAGATGTATGGCAAGCTGCCCGAGCTATTCGGACGGTTGCCGAAGAACAAACTCAACGTGGTGGAAATGGAGTCGTTCCGTAGTGCGTCCGCTCCGCCCGCCGATTATTCCATCGGCGCCGGAGATGGTTCGCGTCCGGGCCGAATCAACGTCAACGAATACGCGCCCCAGAAGCGTCTGCTGCTGAATGTGGAAGCGATTGCGTACCACGAAGGCGTCCCGGGACATCATCTGCAATTTTCCATTGCGCAAGAACTCACCGGCCTGCCGCCGTTTCGCAAATACAATCTCGATCTGAATGCGTATACCGAAGGCTGGGCGTTCTACTCCGAGCGTCTGGGAAAGGAAGTGGGGTTTTATCAGGATCCCTACAGCGAGTACGGCCGCCTGCAGAACGAGATGTGGCGCGCCGTACGTTGGGTGGTGGATACGGGCGTGCACTCCCAGCACTGGACGCGCCAGCAGATGATCGACTTCTTCCACGAACACACGGCGATGGACGACGAGAACATCAATACGGAAGTGGATCGCTACATTGCCTGGCCGGCGCAGGCGCTTTCCTACAAGATGGGCCAGATGAAAATTCTCGAACTACGGGCGCGCGCGCAGCAGGAGTTGGGCGCGAAGTTCGACATTCGCGCGTTCCACGACGCCGTGCTCGATCAGGGCCCGCTGCCGCTCGACCTGCTGGAAGCGAAGATCACAGCCTGGATCGCCGCGCAGAAGTAGAGACAGGGATTACTTCGTATCATTCTGCGGCAGAGACGCGGCGAGCTGCGTCTCTACTCCACTTTTTCGGCAGATTCGCGATAGGTTCCGAACTTCTTCGCGACCGGTTGCAGGGTCGGATAAAACTGCACAAAGACGTGCTCTACGGCAGCATGCTCTTCGTGACAACTCCAGCACCCGGCTTTGGGATTTGCGCTTGCTGATTTTGTATCTTCGTCGAAATTGAAATACGCCCATTTATCGGGAAAACGAGTTTCGTCTTTCACCTCGACGCCAATTCCCATGGAATCGGTCTGATAGTGTCCTGCCTTGTTGATCGAACCTTTACTGGTGGCGTAGCGATCTTCCACGACAAACATCGTCTTGTCTGGCCACTTGCCGGATTTCAGAAACTCCTGATAAGCCCACTGTGGCACAAAAACATTGGTGAACATTTCGTGGCCAGGTGTCGCGCTATAGCTCATACCGAGGCCGGAGGAGAGAAAAATCCACTCGCGATAATCGGTCGGGTGCAGAAGTTGATTGTCACCGGTGTACTGCGGACGTCCGGGGGTGGCATCGGGTGAAGCCGCCAGGAGAATTGTGGCGGCCAGGGCGACAAGCATGAGAGAAGCTGGGATCAAGCGATGCATGGAAATCTCCTTCAAGCTTTCGACGAGTACCGGGCAATAACGTTATCGATCGAGATCACTCCGCGGCAGGAGACGCGGCGAGCCGCGTCTCTACGGGAACGCATCGCCGCCGACCTTCCCCTACATAAATTCGTTACGTTTCCGCAGAAAGGCCGGAACGTCGAGATCCTCAGCGTGGTAGCTGGGAGCGACCGACCGCACCTCGTCGAGCGAAACCAACTCGGCATGTGACGCGTGGCCCGGCGACGATTCCTGAAAGACTACCGGCGCGGGATCGGACTCGAAGGCCGGTTCTGGCACGAAGGCTGGCTCGGGCTGGGCCATCGGTTCGGGCTCGTCGAAGCGATCGCGCTCCCGCGAAACATGGCGCGAAGCTTCTCGCGAAATGATCACCGGATCATAGCTTTCGCGGCGCCGAGGACGCATCTCGGCCTCTCGAAACCCGGTCGCGATCACTGTGATTTTGACCGCGTCCTTCATCTTTTCGTCGAGTACCGCTCCGAAAATAATGTTGGCATCTTCGTGCGCGGCGCCCTGAATGATGGTGCAAGCCTGCTGCACTTCGGCCAGCTTCAGCGAATTCGAGCCCGTGATATTGATGAGAATGCCGCGCGCTCCGTCAATTGCGCCCGCTTCGAGCAGCGGCGAGGCGATGGCGCGCTGCGCGGCCTCCACGGTGCGATGCTCGCCGGCGGCGGTAGCCGTGCCCATCACCGCATAGCCCATGCCCGCCATGATGGCCTTCACGTCGGCAAAGTCGCGGTTGATGATGCCTGGAATGGTGATGATATCGGAAATGCCCTGCACTCCTTGACGAAGAATATCGTCGGCGATGCGGAAGGACTCGAAGAACCCGGCGTTCTCGGCGACCGCCAGCAACTTTTCGTTGGGGATGACGATGGTGGTATCGACCGACTCCATGAGTTCGGCAATGCCGCGCTCCGCCTGCTGCATGCGGCGTTTGCCTTCAAAAGCAAAAGGTTTGGTGACGACGGCCACGGTGAGCGCGCCCATTTCGCTGGCCAGCGAAGCGATGATCGGCGCGGCGCCGGTACCGGTGCCGCCGCCGAGGCCGGCGGTGACAAAGACCATGTCGGCGCCTTCGAGGATTTCGATGATCTTGTCCGAATCTTCTAGCGCGGCTTTGCGGCCGATCTCGGGATTGGCCCCGGCGCCGAGGCCGTTCGTCAGCTTCACTCCGAGTTGAATCTTGGTGGCGGCGCGCGACATCCGCAGAGCCTGCAAGTCGGTGTTGGCCACAATGAATTCAATGTGTTCCATCCCCGAGTCAATCATGCGATTGACGGCGTTGTTACCGCCGCCGCCCACACCGATGACCTTAATCCGAGCGTCGTTGCGGGCTTCTTCGTTGAAGCAGATGCGGAGTCCGTTGTCTTCATTCATAACTCACCTCGTAAATCATCTGTAGAGACGGGGCTTGCTCCGTCTCCGCCACGAGCATAGACGCGGCAAGCCGCGTCTCTACCAAAACTCACGCGCCCTTCCTCGCGAACAGCGCTTTCATGCGCGAACCAAAGCCGGGCTCCTGCAAGCCGCGGGCGAGACGTGCGCGGTGGCCGTAATACGCCATGCCCAACACCGTCGCAAAC
>Ga0209448_10000504_pt1 | contig 13005 bp, 12 predicted proteins | sample BogFormECP14_OM2_FD_188245 | JGI IMG/M metagenome (GOLD analysis project Ga0209448, IMG submission 188245) | Bog forest soil microbial communities from Calvert Island, British Columbia, Canada - ECP14_OM2 (SPAdes) (version 2) | ecosystem: Environmental > Aquatic > Freshwater > Wetlands > Bog ... | reverse complement strand
TTCGGCGCCTTTTGGATTGCGGAAGCTTATCCCTGGTGGCGGAAGCATTCGTTCGAAGCGCGCTCGTCGACCGCGATTCTCGCTGTCATCGCCGTCGAAACCCGGCGTATTCAGTTAGGGTGGGGCATCATTTCGCCTTATACCCGTCACCCCGTGCAGATCGCGATGGAAGCACGCGTGATGCAGGATCTCGCGAGTGACCGATTCCTGCTTGGCCTGGGAGCATCCAAGATTTTCATGAAAGAGATTGGCGAGGGCGAAAAGGGAAAAGAAGTTGGCCCGGCCACGGTGATGCGCGAAAGCATCGAAATTATCGAAGCTATGCTCGCCGGCAACGAAGTGAAATACGAAGGCAAAGCCTTCCAGGCCTTTTCCCCCGCGCTAAAGCCCGACGCGCACGTTCCCCGCTGGCGCGTGCCGATCTACGTCGGAGCAACTGGCCCCGTTCTGCAGCGTTTCGCCGGCTCGCACTCAGACGGTCTGTTGACCGCCAGCATCACCACGCCGAAATTCGTTCAATATTCGCGAAAGCTGATGGAAGAAGGCGCGCATAAGGCCGGCAAAGACCCCGCGAAACTCGATCTAGGCTCAGTCATCGTCGGCAGCGTCGGCGAAGATCCAAAGACGGCCAGCGAAGGCGCCCGCGAAATGGCCGCCATGTATCTCGCCAACAAAGTGCAGAACATCCGCGGTTCGGCGGACACGCTCCTCGAATGCGCCGGGCTTTCGTTCGAAGAAATCCGACCCATCGCCGAAGCTATGGAAACTGGCGGCCGCAAAGCTGCAGCCCGCGAGGTTACAGACGCTGTTCTTGAAAAAGTCTGCCCGATTGCAGGCACTCCCAATCAATGCATTGAGCGCCTCGAAGAGTACCGCACAGCAGGCTGCACGCACATCATGCTGGAGCTTTGGGGAGACGATCGTCTGGAGCAAGCGCGGCTCTTCGGCGAAAAAGTTCTGCCACACTTCCGTAAGAAATAGCACGACTCGCTCACGGACTTCGGAAAAATAAGTCCGCTGCCGCCGATTCGCCGCAGTATTTCTCTTTGTAAGAAACCACCGGATTTCTAAGCACACCGATTTTCTCGATCTCGCACTCCACCACGTCGCCCGGCTTGAGGTAGAGTGATTTCGGGTCACCGCTGAACGCCGCAACCCCTGACACCGTTCCCGTCGAGAGCACGTCGCCTGCGGAATAACCCATCGGCGAATAGTGCGCGATGATTTCCGGTACCGTCACGGACATTTTGCTGGAGTGCGATTGCTGCCGCACTGTTCCGTTCACGCGGAGCTCCATTGCCAAATTGTTCGGATTAGGAATCTCATCCGCAGTCACGATATGCGGCCCGAGTGGACAAAACGTATCAATCCCTTTGCAAAAACTGAAAACGCCAGACTTCATTTCCGTGCGCTGAATATCCCGCGCGGTCACATCATTGAAAATCACGTACCCGCCGATGTAGTCGCCCGCTCGTTCCTCAGAAAAGTGCTTGCCGGATTTCTTCAGCACCACCGCAAGTTCAAGCTCATAATCCAGCTCTTCGGTCAGATGCTCGGGATAAACGATCTCCTCCTCTGGCCCGATGATCGCGTCCACATTCTGAAAAAACACAATCCAGGGCAACACGGGATGCGAAAACCCGGACTTTTGTGCTTCCTCATGGTGTTCGCGGAAATTTCCGGCCGTGTGAAAGAATTTCTTTGGTCTAATGGGAGCTTTGATTTTCACCGCGTCGCGCCGATAGAAAATCGCCTCGCCCGAGGCGCCTCTGATCTCCGGCCCTTCTTTCATCGCATAGTCAAGCGCCAGCCGAGCAGCGTCCAGCCCGCGATCACCATTGGCAAAGAGGCCTCGCATGTCAGCTGGAACGCGAGCGTCTGCGAGCGCGTAGAACGCGACTTCCCGCTCAACGTTCCGCAGATACAGCGCGTAAGCCGCGTTGAGGTCCACGATCAGTCCATCGGGCGTGAGCGCTCCGATGCGGTTCTCGCGCGCCTGCGAATGGAACGTGACAAGTATCATCGAGATTCCTTCAAGTCCTTGGACGCAACAATCTGTTCCAATCTCCAGCCGATCTCATAGCGCGAGTGGCGGCGTGGCTACCCTTTAATCGGCAATCCAGTAAAGCGAATCCCGGCGCTCTGCACCTTATAGCGAATGTTTATCCCCACCAGAAGCGCCGTGAGCGATTCCACAATCCGCGCGTTCTCAAGTTTTCCGCCGTTGAGCGCACGTGCTCCGAGAATTTTTCCCGCAAGCTCTGAGGCGATTTGTTTTGCGCGGTCGTCATCGCTGCACACTAGTATGTCGCAGTCGACAGCCTCATCCTTTGAAAGCAGTTCAGCGCCGAGATTTTGAAACGCCGCAGCAACACTAACTCCCGCAGGCAGCAATTCCTTAGTCTGTTCCGCCGCTGATCCTTGCCACACGCCCAGCATCCTCGTGGCAGCTCCCCCAACCGTGGCCGCCAGCGGTACCGTCGTATCGATCACCACCGTCCCAGGTTTCCAAACGTTTTTTAGTTGTTTCAGAAGCGCCGCACAACCGGAAAACGGAACCGTCAGGACCACAACCTCGCATTGCGAAGCCGTCGTCGTATTATCTGCTCCTTCAATTTTCGCCGAGCCGCCAATCCGTGCCCGCAATTGCGTCGCAGTGTCCTCCGCGCGCTGCGGGTCTCGTGAACCAATCACAATTTCTTCGCCCGCTCGCGCCCATCGGTATGCCAGCCCCGATCCCTCCGGACCGGTTCCGCCGAGAATCCCAACTTTTCTGCTCATGGCAATTCTGCTCCGCCCGGCCAATGTTCCACGCGCCCTCTGAACTCGAAACGAGCGCCACTGTGGCTGCTCCCCGCCTCCGCCTCTGGTACGATGGTCTCAGCTCCTCGCGCTCACGTCAGACCGGCGAGAGCAAACGATACCACGCAACTCGACAGGCCATTCATGGAAACTACAGGCCAGCCAGAACGCGCGCAACGCCTCACCGAAGAGCGGACAAATACGCCTTCCTCATTCCGCGCTCTCTTACTGCCCATCAAAGACTTGCGAAACGCGAAGCAGCGTCTCGCTGGTGGGTTAACTCCTGACGAGCGCTTCGGCTTGGCACAAGCGATGCTAGCGGATACAGTCCGCGCCCTTTGTGGTGTGCAGCGCGCGCACAGTATATTTGTGATCACAAATTACGCGCCGGCTGTCGAAACTGCCGCCCAACATGGGTGGGAAACATTTCGCGAGGAGCACCAAGTCTCGGAGAGCGCCTCGGTCGATTTTGCCTCGCGTCTATGCGCCGAGCGCGGAGTTGCGAGGCTTCTCCGCTTGCCTCTCGATCTTCCCCTAATACAAGCCGGAGATATCGACGATCTCCTCGCGACGGAATGCGCGGCCCCTGCAGCCGTCATCGTACCCTCACGCGACGGCACTGGCACCAACGCGATTCTTCGCACGCCGCCGACGCTTTTCCCATCGCATTTTGGTCCGAACAGTTTTGCCAAACACTGCAGTGAGGCGGAGCTAGCCGGTGCAAAAATCATTGTGCGAAGAAACGAGCGGCTAGAAATGGACGTCGACGACGAGGCAGATCTGCGCGCGCTGCTACGCTACGATCTATCGAATACTGCTACGGAGAAATGGCTTGAGGAAAGTGGGGTTGCGGCCCGCTTCAGAACTCGTGCCATCGCAGTGTAAATATTGAGCGAACAATCCGGGCCGTTTCTGCAAGGGCCGACAAACCCTTCACTAGCTTCTTACTTCGTTGCCGCGCTCCCATCGCGCCCCACGCCCAGCGCATCGGCCACCCGATTGATGTAGTTGAACCACGACGCGATCAGCGTAATCTGCAAAATCCCGCGGTCGTCGAATCCCACCTCGCGCAGCTTCGCGTGATCCTCCGGCCAGACTTTCGTCGCATCCTTCGTTAATTTCACGACATAGTCCAGCATCGTGCGGTCCTGTTCGCTGATCGGCGCCGTCCGGTAATCTTTCTTCAGCGCTTCCACCATCTCTTGATCCAACGTCACCCTACGCAGAAACTCTGCGTGTGATTCAATTCAATAGTGGCACCGGTTGGTCACCGAGACCATCGTCGCGATCATTTCATGCTGATGCCTCTTCAGAGGCAATTCGGGAGACATCAAAGCGCCGAACGTGCTGAACGCATGAAAAAGCACACCGGGAAACAGCGAGTGCGAGCCCACGATGCTCTGTTCAACTCCCGCAAAAACCGCCGGCACCGGCATCGCATATTCCGCCGGATAAAGCTTGCGTTCGTCTTCAATCGCCTTCTTGACGCTATCGTCCTCTTCCATTCGAACTGTCTTGATCCATGTCATGCTCGCTCGCCCCCAAAAAATTCCGCGACAAATCGGTGGTGTCTATCCTCACTCAAACCACAAGCATGTTTCCGTTTCGACCGTTGGTTCTTTTTTCGCCCTGGCGAGAATTTTCATTCTCGCAAACTCGTCTGCACAAAGAAAGGCGGCCGGATGCTGTGCTGGCATCCGGCCGCGGGTGCTTTGGGGTGCCTCCACGTCGCCAAATCTCGGTAAGGTGGGAAGCAATTTAATCGTTGCGTGAGTTATAGCGAGGTCTCAAAGACCTGGCAATAATGCAAAACGATTAGAAATCTATTTATTTTGTAACTCCTTTGGTTTCAACGATTTCATGGGCCTTTCCGGTGGCCAGGTCCTTGTACTCCTCACTCCTACCGCTCGGCCAGTCAATCGTCACCCGTTCAATCTTCTCGCTTTTCCCAACTCCAAACGTCACCGGCAGCTCGGATTGCGACAAATAGCTCGACCCTCCGTGCACCATTCTCCATTGGCTCCGCCCGCCGTTTCCTCCTGGGAAGATTCGGACAATTGCTCCAATCGCGTCGCGATTCGATTTTGTTCCAATAAGCTGAAACCGGATACTTCGATTTCCGCCAGTCTGATCATTCCGGTATAAATACGCCGGCCCGTTATTCGTTGTCAGCAACAAATCCAGATCGCCATCGCGGTCGAAGTCGCTATAAGCAAGCCCTCGTCCCACGATCGGTGTTTCAAAACCACCGCCGATCTCTCGAGCGACGTCGCGAAATTTTCCAGCGCCCTGATTCAAAAAAAGTTGCGGCGCCTGCGCATAACCCACATTCCCGCGAATGTTTCGCACCGTCTCGTCGATATGCCCGTTCGCCACGGCTAGGTCCAGCCAACCGTCCAGATTTGCGTCGAAAAAAGCGCATCCAAAACCAAGAGTGCTCCGCGAAGCCGCGCCCAGTCCGGAGGCTACGGCAATGTCGTCGAAAGTTCCCCCGCCAACGGAATGATAAAGCCCGATCATCTCGTTATCGAAGTTCGTGATGGCCACCCCAGCCCTGCCGGAATTTTCAAAATCTCCCGTGTCCACTCCCATGCCGGCTCTAGCTTTTCCTTCGTTGCTAAAAGCTAGGCCGGCCTCGACGCCCACATCCTTGAATTTTCCATTTCGCAGATTCTTGTAAAGCTTGTTGGGCTGTGTGTCGTTCGCCACCAGTAAATCTGGCCAGCCGTCCTGGTCGTAATCGAACATGGCCACGCCCAGCGATTTCGAGCTGCTGTCGAAAATCCCGCTCGAAGCTGTCACATCCTCAAACGTGCCATCTCCCCGATTGTGAAAGAGCCAGCAGGTGTCCCCGCGATACGCTTCCGGCGTGCAGTAGGATTTGTGCGTTCCATCCAAGCTGCAAAAAACATCATGCTCCGGCGACCAACGCACGTAGTTGCACACAAAAAGATCCAGCAAGCCATCGCGATCGTAATCAAGCCAAAGCGCCGACGTGCTGAACCCCTGGCGGCCTAACAAACCGCTCGCTTTCGTCACATCGACGAAAGTGCCCTTGCCCGTGTTGCGAAAAAGCCGGCTTTGCCCCACGCAGCTAATGAAAATGTCAGGAAAGCCGTCGTTGTTGTAATCCCCCGCAGCTACTCCCATTCCATACATCTCGCCGTCCAGCCCCGCGGCGCGCGTCACATCGCTGAATGTCCCATTGCGATTGTTCCGATAGAGCTTCAGTGTCGACCGTTGTCGCTGGTGGCCGGGCCAGTCCATTCCGTTGACCAGTAGAATGTCCTGCCAGCCGTCACGGTCGTAATCGAGGAAGGCGCAGCCCGATCCAAGCGTCTCCGGCAACAGTTTTCCGCCGTACGCCCCGCCGTTGTGTTGGAACTGAATGCCGGCAGCCGCGGTCACATTTGTAAGATGAAAACCAAGATCGCCCTTCGCTTGCGCAAAAATCTGTGCCGGTGAAATCGCCGCCGCCCCGATCCCCGCCGCGCATGCGTTCATCAAAAAATCGCGCCGCCTCAAGGCAGATTCACCAGGCCGTTGCGAATTGCGTACACCACAAGCTCCGCCGTCTTGTGAATACCCAGCGCATCCATGATGTTCGCGCGATGCACGGACACGGTATTCGCGCTCAGACTCAGCTCACCGGCAATCTCCTTGTTGGATTTTCCCGCCACGATGCGCTGCAGCACTTCAAGTTCTCGCGGTGTCAGCCCGCCCTCGCGTTCTCCCTTTAGCGCAGCCGGGCGCGCGACTTGCGGATCCAAAACCTTCTCGCCTTTAGCTACCCGCTTGACCGCGTTCGCAAGATCGAGGTCCATCGCGTTCTTCAAAATGTACCCGCGCGCGCCCGCGTCCAGCGCCTGCCGCACCAGCGTGTCTTCCGAATGCATGCTCAACATCAAAATTGCAGATTCCGGCCGTACCTCGAGTATTTTCCGCGTGGCCTCCAGTCCATTCATTCTCGGCATCGCGCAGTCCATGACAATCACCGCAGGCTTTTCTTTGCTCGCCAGACGGACTGCTTCCTCGCCGTTGCTCGCCTCGCCAATAACCTCAATCTCTGGATCATCTTCTAGGATGCGCCGGAATCCGTGCCGCACTAGCGCGTGATCGTCCACCAACAAAACTCTCAGCTTAGCTCCCATAGGTCTCGACTCTCTGGCGCTCGATTCGCAGACGAACTATCGTGCCTCCGCTTGCAGGCTGCAAAAGTTCGAGCGTCCCTCCGATGATCTCCGCTCGTTCACGCATCGCCACCAATCCAATCCCTCGCCCATTTTTCTCCGCCACGATTCCACTGCCATGGTCTTCCACTTCCAGTTCCAACGCATCAGACAAAAACTTCAGCCGCACCCAGGCTTCCTTCGCTCCAGAATGCCGGCTCACATTATTCAGCGCTTCTTGCAATACGCGGTAAACATGCACGCTAGCGCTTCCGTCGAGCGGAAATACTGTCCCTGATTTTTCATAGTGCAGCGCAAGCCCCGATTGGCGCTCCACCGTCGGAATATACCAGTCCAGCGTACTGACGAGTCCAGCCTCCTCGAGCAGCACTGGATGCAGCGCCTGCGAGAGGCTACGAATATTATCTAGCGTCGTTTGCGCAATCTCGCGAACCTCTTGCACTTCTTCTCGGACTTTCGAACCTTCCGGAAGATGGTTTCCCGCGCGTCCCAGCAGCGAGCCAATCGCCGTCAGCACTTGGCCAAACTCGTCATGCAGCTCCCGCGAAATATGCCGCAGTGTGGACTCCTGCGTCGAAATCAATTTTTGCGCCAGCTCACTGCGCTGCTCGGAAAGCGCCGCCAGTCTTGCAAAAATAATTCGGTTCGTGCGAATCAAATACAAACTCGTCAGCACGATCGTAATCAGCGTAGCTCCCAAAAACAAATAAAGCTGCCGCTGCACACCGTCGTAAATCGCCGCAATACGCCCCGCCGCCTGCTCTTCGCCTTCATTGTTTTGCACCAACAACCGCGAAACCGCCGTGCTCAGCGATTCCTGCCGAGCCTGCAGCGTCAACGGGATTTGCTCGCGCGCCTCTTGTTCTTTGCCCGCAGCTGCCAGCGCAAACATGCGATGTACCGCGTCCCAGAATTGCGCCACGGACTGCGTGAGATAATTTCGCTGCTCCTCCGTGCGATTCGTACCAGCCAGTTGTTCTTCCAGATGCAACGCCGCATCCAGATCTTCGCGCATCCGCTCGAACTGTGCCGACCACGCCGTCAGCGGATACGGTTCACTTGCGTCCAGCATGTCCCGCATCGCCAACCCAACCGAATTCAAATCATTCTGCACTCGCAATAATTGCAGGGAATCCCTGCGATTCCGGTCCACCATTTCGCTCTGCAATTTCCGCAATCCGGAAAGCTGCACCGTAATGTAAAACGAATACGCCATCACCGCGGCAAGCGTGATGATTAGTCCGAAGAGAAGCCCGGTTGTTGGCGAGCGCTGCGCAGGCGTTTGCACGAAGAGAGGATACCTCAGGCAGCGGCCTGGCGCCGCACGAGGAGCAGCAGAAAAACCATCGCAACAGCGGAGAAAAGCGGCACCAGCAAACCGATGCGCAACAAACCACCCGCATGGCCCGAAACGAAACCCACGACCCCTGGAACGGACGAGGATCCGAGCGACGACATGGAGAACATTACGCCCCTTACAATCCCTGCTCTTGGCCCGTACCACCGCGAAAGCCAAGCAACGAAGATAGGAAAAACCGTTGCACAACCCAACCCCGCCAAGGCTAGACTTGCGAACGCTGTTTGCTGTCGTCCTGCGAGGAGGTACAACGTAGTCCCAGTTATAACCACAACCAGCGCTGTCATCACTAGCCCGTATTCACGGAATCGAGCAAGAAGAAAGGGTGCTACGGCGCGGCCGACCAAAAGAGCGCCATAAAAAAACATTGGAGCGAGCGTGGAGATGCCGGTTCCACCACCTGCGAGACGGTTATTGTAAGCAGCAGCCCAATAGCCAAGACTGGATTCCACTCCTACGTAGAGGAAGTAGAGAGCTGCCAGCACGATCGTCGTTATGAGCGCAACACTGGTGCCCGCTGCATTTGTCGTGGAACTAGTTGGTGCGTGTCCCCCCTCAGGAAACGTCGAAAAGAGAAACGAGACTGCCAGCAGGCACCCGAACCCTGCAAAAAAATACAACAGCCCAACGAGGGCTCCGTTTTTTAATGCGAGCAGGACAAGCGGGGAACTCGAGAAGGCTCCGACACCCCACGCTAGATTCACGAGGCTCACCAAGGACGCGCTGCGTACTCCCCCGATTTCCGCCACGGTAAGATTCGTCGGAGGTACCACTAAGCCGTAACCTATACCCAGAGCGGCCAGCGCGAAAAAGGCGACCGTCATCGAGGAAGCGTTGACCGTTGCCAGACCCGCGCCTACCATGACGTAGCCGAGAACGAGAGAAGTGCGCGTCCCGAAGTAATGCGTAATCAGGCTGGAGAGCCAAACGCCCGCAAGCGACCCTGAAAATTGCACAATGGAGAAAACGCCCGCTTGTGAATCGCTGAGCGACCACCGCGCAATAAACAGCGGCAGCATGGGTCCGGCGACAGTGATCTCCACGCCTGTCAGTACGAATCCGGCGAAAAGCAGGACCAGCAGGTAGCGTTGGCGAGCCGCAGCGCTAATGGCGATGGATTGCGTGGTCACTGGTTACTAACCATTTTGCAGGACTCCAGCGCCGCGAGCAACCCAGCGTTTCTCGTTTTCTTTTTTTGCCAGCGCAAGATGTAATCTGTCCTATTCAAAACTTGATATTTCTAGGCTCAGGGTCTTTGCTTCCGATTTCAAAAACTAGTCGCTCTCATTCCGCGATGCGATAGTATGGAGCGCCTTTTCGGATTCGTTTGTGACCGCTCCGCGGACGTTTTTATGAACCCATCTTCGTGATTGATGTTGGACTCATCGGATTTGGCCTTGCCGGCCGCGCGTTTCACGCGCAGGTGATTCGTGCCGTCCCTGGACTGCGGCTGGCGGCGATTTTGCAGCGCAGCGGCAACGAAGCTGCCGAGCAATATCCCGATGTTCGCATTGTCCGCACGCTGGATGAACTCCTTACCATCAAAGAAATTCGCCTCGTCGTTATCGCCACGCCAAACAATTCTCATTATCCGATTACCCGTCAATGTCTTTCCGCTGGACGCGATGTGCTCGTCGACAAGCCCTTCACGACCACTCTCGATGAGGCGCTCGCGCTCGTCGAGTTTGCGAAGAAACATGGCCGACTGCTGACCGTGTATCAGAATCGGCGTTACGACGGAGATTTTCAGGCCATCGTGCAGCTCGTTGCGAGCGGCGCGCTGGGACGAATCGTTCGCTTTGAATCAAATTACGACCGCTTTCGCCCGCAACTCAAACCGAATGCCTGGCGCGAGCGCTCCGGCCCCGGGACTGGCATCTTTTTCGACATTGCGCCGCACCTCATCGACCATGCGCTCTTGCTTTTCGGTTTGCCCGAAGCGCTGACGGCCGATATTCGCATCGAGCGCCAAGGCGCTGTTGCAGATGATGCGTTCGACCTCGCGTTTCACTATCCGCGTGGACTGCGTGCGGATTTGCGTTCCTCGATTCTCGCCGCTGCGACTCGCCCGCGTTTCATTTTGCACGGAACGCAAGGTGCATTCGTGAAGCAATCCTTCGATCCGCAGGAGACTAATCTGCGGCGCGGCTACATCCCCACGGATGGTGCTTGGGGCGCGGAGCCGGAGGAAAATTGGGGCCTGCTGACGCTTTCTGAGAACGGAGTGCTTACCCAACGCCGCGTACCCTCCTTGAATTGCGACTACCGTGACTTCTACGCCAATTTGCGCGACGCCATTCTTGGCAAGGCGGCGCTGGCGGTGACTCCTGAGTGGGCGCTCGATGTGATGCGCCTGCTGGAGCTGGCGCGCCAAAGCAGCAAGGAACGCCGAACGGTTTCAGTGCCGATGAAAGCGTGAGTATTCCCCGCGCGGTGTCCACCGCGGATGGCCAGATTCGCAAATGGTAGCCAATTTCCGAAAGTGAAGGGCGGCTCTCGCGTATAATCAAATTTCGTGCAAGCGGGAGGAGCGCTACGGTGGCTTCCGTCATTGAACTGGCACCCTCAATATTGTCCGCCAACTTTGCGCAATTGGGCGCCGAGGCGAAAGCTGCGCTCGAAGGCGGCGGCACGGTTTTGCATCTCGACGTGATGGACGGGCACTTCGTGCCGAACATCACCATTGGGCCGCCTGTAGTGGCCTCGCTTCGCAGAACCATTCCGGATGTGACGTTTGATTGCCATTTGATGATCGAAAACCCGGATCAATTCATTCCGGCATTTGCGGAAGCCGGCGCGAACTGGATTTCCGTTCATCAGGAAGCTTGTGTTCACCTGGATCGCACGCTCCATCTGATTGAGTCGCATGGGTGCAAGCCGGGCGTGGTGATTAATCCGGCGACTCCGGTACATTTGCTCGACGACGTTTTGGAAATTGTGCACCACGTTTTGGTCATGTCCGTGAATCCAGGATTTGGCGCGCAGCATTTCATTGCCAACTCGCTCAAAAAGGTCGAAGCGCTCGCGCGCATCCGCGAGTCACGCGGTTTAGAGTTCCGCATCGAGATCGATGGGGGCGTTGCGCTCGATACTGTTGGGGATATCGTTCGCGCGGGGGCGGAAATCCTTGTAGCGGGCAATGCCGTGTTTTCGCACGGCGACATTCGCGAAAACGCACGCAAATTGTTGGAAGCAGCGCGCACCTCGATGGTCAAAGCGCGAAAACGGCGAATCGTCAGCGTTTGAGACCCCGCGTTCCCGTCAAGGGGCGGAGTAACCGAAAAGCGGACTCTGCCATCATGCGCTCGGCGAGTTTGCATGCTGCTACTGTTCCTCATAATTCCACGTTAGGCCGCCATCCACAACGAACGTAGTTCCCGTCACATAGCTGGATTCTTCGGAAGCCAGGAAAGCGGCGATGGACGCTACATCTTCCGGTTTTCCGAGACGGCGGAGCGGAATATTTTCCAACAAGCTCTTCAGCTTTACCGGATCATTCAGAAGATTTGTGTTGATGGGCGTTTCGATCGCGCCTGGGGCGATGTTATTGATAGTGATGCCGAGCGGGGCAAGCTCGATCGAGAGATTGCGCGTGATCATTTTCAGGCCGCCCTTGCTGGCGCAGTAGGAAGTAAAGTGCGGGAAGGGAAGCTCTTCGTGGACGGAGCTGATGTTGATGATTTTTCCCGGGCGCTTGGCATGGATCAGATAACGGACCATCGCCTGCGTCACGAAGAACAGGCCCTTTAGATTTACGTTCAACACAAAGTCGTAATCGGCTTCAGTTACCTCCCAAAAATCGGCGCGCTTTTCGACGCCGGCGTTGTTCACCAAAATGTCCAGCGCATCGAGCTGCGAAACTGTTTCGGAGATGAAGCGCTGGCCGTCGGCGAGCTTCGTGACGTCGGCTTGGATAGCGATTGCTTTGCCGCCTCCGGTGCGGAGAGTCTCAACGACGCGCTCGGCGGCTTCCTCGTCCGCGCGGTAGCAGATCGCCACGGCTGCGCCTTCCAGCATGAAGCGCTCGGCGATTCCCAAGCCGATGCCCTGGTTGCCACCCGTGATGGCCGCTACTTTACCTTCCAAGCGTTTTGACACGGATCACGCCTCCATTTCCGCAAGGGCGTTCCCAAAAGGGAATGCACAACGGTAACATTTGGATGATGCGGCCCGGTTTCTGGCGCAGGGAAAATGGGCGAATGGGGCCCCTCCCCCTCCTCCTCCCCCTCCCCGGTTTTTTCGACCCTGCGGATTCTAAAGGACTTTAAGTGTGTTTTGGAAGTGCGGATTGCAAAGGGGTTACGGACGCATTTTTCGCATGTACGGATTCTGCGGGACTTAGCGGCTATATGAGAGCTTTCCAGTGACGTTGAGGAAGGGGACGGAATTGGGATTTCAACGTCCCGACCGGGTCGGGACAAGCGCCGGGCCCCCGACCCGGCCGGGGTAAACGCCGTACACGGAGAAGAGGAAGAGGTGATTGGAGGTGGTTGCCGACGATGACCATGGGGAATGGTAGCGGGATTAGTACTAATTATCAATAGTGTTGTTAGTTCCCTGTCTACTTATTCGAACGGCGCGGTGCGGATTCGAATGAGAGCGGCGGAAGTCGAGAGGTTACAAGGAGTTGGCGGGATTGAGACGATTTGATGAGAC
>Ga0209448_10000501_pt1 | contig 13035 bp, 10 predicted proteins | sample BogFormECP14_OM2_FD_188245 | JGI IMG/M metagenome (GOLD analysis project Ga0209448, IMG submission 188245) | Bog forest soil microbial communities from Calvert Island, British Columbia, Canada - ECP14_OM2 (SPAdes) (version 2) | ecosystem: Environmental > Aquatic > Freshwater > Wetlands > Bog ... | reverse complement strand
CACCAGCGGAATGCCCTTCGCTTTCAAACACGTGACCGCCTGTTCGCGGCTCGACCCGGTGCCAAAATTGAATTGACTGACGATCACGTCGCCTGCCTTCGTGCGCGCGGCGAACTGCGGATCGTAATTCTCCATCACGACCCTCGCCATCATCTCCGGAGTCATGTCATCGCGATAGGTGTAGTCCTTGCCGTAAATCGCGTCGGTGTTGACGTTATCCTGCGGCATGAAGACGAGCCGCCCCTTCACGCGTTGCGGAAAGCCCGCCAGGATTTCAACTTTCTCCGACCCGCCCGTCGCCGGCGCCAATTCGGTGTAAGCGCGCTTCGGCGCGAGATTTGCGAACTCATGCGGCCCGCAAATATAGCCGGTGACGGCTGATGACGCCACTACTTCCGGACTTGCCAGGTAACACTTCGCGTCGCGTGATCCCATGCGGCCTTTGAAATTTCGATTCGTCGCCGAGATTCCGACCTCGCCCGGTTCAAGCAATCCCACGCCCAGCCCAATGCAGGGCCCGCATCCTGACGGCAGCGGGTGCGCGCCCGCATCCACCAGAGTCTGCCAGATGCCCCGCCGCTCAGCTTCTTCCTGCACCCACTTGCTGGCTGCGCTCAAATAGAACTTTACGCCCGAGGCAATCTTTTTATCCTTGAGAACCGCGGCCGCCGCGGCGAGATCCTCCAGCCGCGAATTCACACACGAAATCAGATACGCCTTCTGGATCGCAACTTTGTTCTTCTCGATCTCAGCCAGCGATTGCATCGCCTGCACCATATCGGGACCCGACACATGCGGCGTTACTTGTGCGAGATCGAGCGTGATCCGGGCCGCATAGACTGCATCAGTGTCTGGCATTACAGGATTTCTTTCCCATCTCGCAATGTCGCTTTCCGTGAAGCGCTCCAGCCCCATCGCTTTGAGCCGCTGATGAACGCCGCACAAATATTGGATCGTGACCGCGTCCACCGGAAACCAACCCACCAGCGGGCCCCACTCGGTCGTCATATTCGAAATCGAAAGCCGGGCATCCATCGAGAGCGACGCCACTCCCGGCCCGGTGAACTCGACCGCCGCGTTCAGGCATTCGTCGTGGTTATAGAGGCCGCACAGAGTGATGATGACGTCTTTGCCGGTGACGCCCGCCGGCAACTTGCCTTCGAGCACGACCTGAATCGACCGCGGAATCTGCCACCAGAATTCGCCCGTGGCCCAGACCGCAGCGGCATCGGTGCGGACAATCGGCGTGCCGATCGCTCCCAGCGCGCCATACATATTGGAATGGGAATCGGAAGCGACCACGAACGAACCTGGAACCACGTATCCGCGCTCCACCATGATCTGGTGCCCGATGCCCGATCCGGCAGGATAGAAATCTACCCCCTGCTCTTTTGCGAACGCTTCAATGGCGCGGTACTTTTTCTGGTTCGACTCATCCTGATTCTGGATGTCATGATCGAGCGCGAACGTGAGTTGCTGCGAGTCTCTTACCTTCTTCGCGCCGATGCCTTTGAACTTGCTCATCACTGCCGAGGTGTTGTCATGCGTCATGCAGCGATGTGGACGAATCGACAGGAAATCCCCGGCGCGCAGTGGCCGCGCCGGCCCTTCGGTCATGTGCTTCTGCGCGATTTTTTCAACGATGGTCTGACCCATTTACAACCTCTTTTCGCGCTGACTGTGTGGTGACGCTTTGGCTCGTCCCGCGGGGCGGAGCCCCGCCACCACACGACACAAATCTCAGCCGCCCTTCCGCTTCAACTCAAATCCCAGATACATCATCTGTCCCGCGTGATGATGCAGATGGGTCGCACACGACAGGACCATTCCGAACCGGTCCTTGGCGTCTGAACCCACTGCCGTGTACTCCTTCGACCAGTCGTCCGCTGACTGACTGTTGATTGTGCTTATCACCATCGCAATCGCCTGGTCAAATTTCTTCAACACTTCTGCCTTGGATGGGCGTGTCGCGTCTGAGAACTCCCGCGGACGATCGCGCACGTAGCCCGTCGCGGCAATCTGCGTTCCGATGTAGTAGTTCAAATTCCCCGTGAGATGCAGCACGAGGTTGCCGAAGCTGTTGCCGAACGCGAAGGGCTTGGCCCAAAAGTGTTCGTCGCTCAGTGGGGCCGCCAGTTCGCGAATTACGCCCGCCAGTTTCGTGTAGTGGGTTGTTAGGTCTGATGCAATCGTCGATTTCAGGTCTGTCATAAGCTATTCCCGAACAACATAGGCACAGCCGCACCGGTTGGTGTCAGAAGCCGGACTTCGTCCGACGGGACGGACGAATGCGTCCGTCCCTACGTGAGTCTTGGCTAGCGGCGCTTCCTGCCGGCCTTCTTGACTGCTTTCGCCTTCCTCTTCACATCGGCCTTCATCAGCGCCATCAGTTTCGAAACTGATCCGCACTTCTCCAGATTCCAAATCGCGTCGATCAGCTTGTTTTGCGCATTTGCCGAGAGCACGCCCTCCGCTAATGCCCGGAATTTTTCTTCGATCTCGGCATCGCTCAGCGGATTTCTCGGATCCCCCTTCGGATAGTCAAGCTGCTTTGAGAACGCCCGTCCATCGGTGGCTGTGATGTTCACAATCACCCGTTGCAACGCTGGAAAAACCTTCTCGATCTCGGGATCCGCCACAACTTCAACCTTTTTAAGTTGCGCGCGAATCGTCGGGTCCATGATCTTCTTCATCTCGAATTGCGCTGGCGTTACTTGCCGCTCGACCAGCGCCGCCGCAATCACGTAGGGCAGCGAATGGTCCGCCGTCTCCTTAGTGCGCGGATCGTACTTGCTGGGGTCGGAAAGAATGTCGGCCGCGCGCGCCAGCGAACGAATCTGAATCTTCTCCACTTGACTCGGATGCAAGTCGTTGCTCTTGACCAGATCGAGCACCGCCGAAATCGGAGCGTGCGTCAGCGCCTCGGTCGGGAAAAATTTCATTCCGCATTGCGTGATACGCCACGACTCGCCCAGTCCGTCGGTCAGCAGATTCTGTTTCCATTCCGGACCGTAGCAGTGCACTAATCCTTCCTTGCCGTCGATGACGTGCTCGGGGCCGCTGTATCCCTTTTCGGCCAGCAGCGCCGCCAGAACGCCGCTCTGCGTGGCCATTGGATCGACGGTATTTTTCATCATCGTCAGCTTTCCCGCAGTTACCGCGCCCATGGTGCAATGCCGCGAAGCCGAAATGCCGATCGCATGTTGGATCTGTTCCCAACTGAGATGCAGCGCGCGTCCCGCCACGATTGGCGAAACGAACGCCGTCAGAGTCGCGTGATGCCAGCCGCGCTCGCGAATGCCCGGAAAAGCCGCTTCGCACAAGCGCATTTCGAACTCGTGGCCCAGCACAAATCCAACGATCAATTCCTTGCCGTCGCTTCTGGCGCGCTCACAACACGCCATCGCGGCAGGAAAAATATCGGAGGGATGGGACGGATCCTGTTTCCAGTAAATGTCGTTGTAATCCATGCAGCGGATCATCAAGGCATTCGCCAGCGATGCCGACACTGCGTCCATCTTCTCGCCGATGCCGATTACGGTCGCCGGCCCGCGCCCGGCAATTTCTTTCAGCACTTCGAGCGCGATGATCACGTCATGCTGCTGATATCCGCCGAGCGCGCAGCCCACCGAATCGAGCAGAAAGCGCTTGGACTGGTACACGGCATCCTGCGAGAGTTGCTTGTATTCAAGTCCCGCAGCCCAGCGGGACATGGTCGCGGTGATGGTTTCTTTGCTGGTAGTTTGCGGTGTCGACAAGGACAACTCCTCTAGGAGCAGCTGTCAGCTCTCAGCTGCCAGCCATCAGTGAAACCTAAATCTTAAGACCTGAGATCTCACTTGACCTTCACGTTCTTCGGATTCTTGAACGGCAGAAACGCCATGAAATCGGCGTGATGCACGATGAACGCTTCGGTCGTGCGCTTTACCAGGTCGCCTTCGGCCGCGTGGGCAGCGATGATGTGGCACACTGCATCCGGCACGCCGCACTCCATCGCCAGCGCGACTCCGGTAAACGGATGCCGCAACGCCTCTCCGCGCTCACTTTGCCGGCTCTTGCCGTCTGGACCGATTTCATACTCCAGCAACTTGCCTACGTCCGCGAGTATTGCGCCGGCAATGACCACGTCGGCGTCGATGGGCAGCGCCCGGCCCATGAAGTCGGTCATCGCCTTCGCGCTGTCGCGCGCAATGTGCACCACGCAGCGCTTGTGCTCCATGAAAGTGATCGGACAATTCGGGACCAGCAGCGTAAAAGGGATCTGATTCAGGTCATCAGGCTTCAGCGGACTGCGCTCCAGGGCCTTGATCCAGGCTTGCGTGACCTGCTCGCGCAGCTTGGTGTCGCTGATCCACTGAATTTCCGGCCATAGTCGTTCGACGGTCTGCCGCATGACAACCTCGTTTAAGACGACTGATTAGATTATCGGAGTCGGTGCGGATGCGTCGAGGAGAGAACGAAACAAACAGCACTCTTTATTGCACTTTGCCTACGATCCGAACGTGACTGGGATATTCGAAGATTGCCTTTGGCACAGTGAATCGTCCAGCTTTCAACGCCGGCGTCGTCTCGTCCATATCATGAGTTGCGGTCGAAACCACGCGAACGTCGCGCAGCGGCGTCGGATACTCCCGGTTGGGATTTCGGTCGTTCTGCTTCCAAAATTGCACATTCGTACCGTTATCGAAGCCGACACCGAGGATCTCGATTTCTGGCAAGTCGCCCGTGTCTAGCAGTTCCTGATTGTGTTTGGCGGGAATATGCATGGAACTGAAGCCCACCTCGTCTCCGCGAAACGGGGCGGCTTCATCCGGGGGAGGATCCCCCACCTTTTCCCCTCGCGGCCCGGGTTTGTAGTCATAGGCGGACGGGCCCGAATCGTTTTCCCAGAGATCCCGATCCCATAACGAAGTTGGGACAGTACCGACGCTGAACCAGACCATGTCATCAGGCAATTTCTCTTCAGGCAATGTCTCTTCCCTTGCCGGCCAGTAAAAGCTGTGAGGAAGTGTGGTGAAGTGTTTTCCAGCCGAAAGCTCCGGCAGAGGGTATTCCGCTTCTACTGTGAGCTCGTCGAAAACCTGCAAGCTTCCCTTGGACAGACTCCTTCGTAACTCATAGACCACTTCAATCGGGCAGTACTCCCTTCGACCCGTCGGCCTATCAACGGGGCCCCCACAGACCGGAAAAACCATGATTTCCGCTTCGTCGGCGTGCAACACCACTGCACCTTTTGCTTCCTGCGACTTCCCCGAAGCGTTTTCGTCGGGCGCCTTGGGCGACGTTGTTGGAGGCGTTTGTTGCTGTAGCTGCGTCCCTTGCGAACCGCATCCCCGAAGCACCAGGCTCAGCAACAAAACTGTCAGCGTTTTGGGCATGTGACGTTCCTGGAATCGATCAACTACTTCGAACCTACAGTTGTTCCAGAAGACTCCTGCTCGATCGGCAACAGCTCAATGCTGCATCCCGAGCCACTGCAACTCAGGACTCCCCGCCGAACAATCTTTACCGATGACACGTCGGGGAATCTCACAGGGAAATCCTTCTCGCGTAGTTTCTCGGCAGCCGAGCGCAGACCTTCGTCCCCGTCAACAAACTCAGCGCGTTCCGGACGCGGCGAGCTGTCGAATACAAGGTTGAACCGCGCCGAAACTGGCTTGCTACTCATTGCCGTAACGACCGGCCCGAGCTTAACGGTGCGGGCCTCCACTAACTCCGTCTGAGCCTGCACAAGCCTGAGCGTTGCTTGGGAGACATCCGTCCCCGCCTTTACTGGATCGGGCACCAGGTTGGTCAAGCGCGCCCACGAATCCTGCTTGTCGCTTCCGCCGGCCGCCACGGCCAGGGCGTAGATATGACGGGCTTTCTCCCCCTGCCCCTGCTTTTCGAGCACCTGTCCCAGCCGGTTCGCAACCGTGCCCGACTGGCTCAAAAGCCAGGCCGACGTGAGAAACTGCATGGCCGCCAGATTTTCGCCGCGCTGAAATTTCGCCCATCCGATCCGCGCCCACGCCAGCGCCACCAATCGCATCGACGAGAACGCCGACGGCCCCAGCCGGTCCAATTCGCCGGAATCGAACTGTCCTCCAATGTCGTAGAGAACCTGCTGCGCATCGTTCTCGGTTTGCGTTGGATCGATGCCGCTCTTTAATGCCGCTGCGAAAATATCCTGACCGGAATCCGCGCCCGCACTGCCGGTCAGCCCCTTCATCAACTCTTGGGCTTGCGATTTCTCTCCCAATCGCGTGTACACCTGCGCCAACACCATTTTCGTTTCCGGATCATCCGGCGGAATCGCGGCGGCCGTCTCCAGTTCCTTGCGCGCATCGATATCGCGTCCCAACTGCGCCAGCAGCAAGCCAAGATTCTTGTGCGTCGTTTTCTCGTACGGAGTCATCTCCAACTGCTTGCGATAGGCCGCGATCGCGTCGTCATTTCTTCCGGTTTGCTGCAACTCCATCGCCAGTTCGCCATTTGCTTGCTTGTGATTTGGATCAAGCTCAAGCTGCTTGCGGAAGGCGGCGATCGCCTCCGCATGATGGTTAGCTCCGGCGTAGGCCAGTCCAAGGTCATACCAGCCTTCTTTTAAACTTGAACTCGCCAAGCCGGCATCCGCGTCCACCGCGCGCTTTAGGAGGTCAATGGCGGTGCGGTAATCCTTGCTCTGCAGCGCTTTCGCCCCTGCTTTATGCAGCTCCGCAGGAGTGCCTTCCATCTTCGAAGCCGTCTGCGCCCCTTGCGGCGACGGCGTCAGGATGGTGCACGACAAAAGCTGGTCCTGATCGCTTTGCGTGGCGTTGCGAAACGATTCGTAGTCGGCGCGCCGCGCCGCCGCGAGCTGATTCATCTTCACGTTCAGTTTGCGTTCGCCTTCCAGCGTCTCCCCGTTCTTGGAAACGCTTAGCGAATAGGTCGATGAATAGTCGCCGTAATCGCGCGACATTTTCACCGGGGTTGGTGCGTGCACTATGTAATTGGAGGGAAACTGCAAGCGGACCCGGTAGTCCATTTCACCAACGGGGCCGATCTTCAAGGGCGCGGTGTTCTTTTCCGACGCTCGAATCTCCGGCACCCCGAGCGGCGGAATCGGACGAAAATTCACGCTTGCCGATGGCACCACAAAGTACTGGTCCCGATGCAGGTGATACTTCAGATGAAAAGGCTTGCTCGTGTCCTCGATGGGATCGAGTTGAACGTTATCGACGTCACCGGGCAAGCCCCAATTCGCAGAGAGGGCTTTGACGAAGTCCTTCCATTGCGCCTGCGAAAATCGGCGAAAACTGGTGCGCATCGGCCAATCGCGATCTCCCTGGGCTATGACCTCGAGGGTCGCGTCGAGCGCGCCGAACTCGCTGAACTTGCCGTCGAGCGTGAAGTGCATAAAAGTATTGATGGGAGAATCCGCCGGCGTCCGCTGCAAGCCTCCCTCGCTGTCATCCGACGCCAGCACGGCTTCTTTGTTTCGCAACTGATAAAGAATCAAGCCAAAGGGCGTGACTTCAGGAGTGGTGTCGAGCCAGGTCAGGTCCGGTCCCGTTCCCAGTCGTGCCGCCGTAATCACGTGATCGAACTGTGCTGGCGAAGGAACGTCGACATCCAGCTGGCGCGAACTGTCGATCAACACGGGATAACTTTGAATTCCCTCCGCCCGCAGCAGAGCGGAGAACAACGTGTGCTTGTCCTTGCAGTCGCCGTAGCCATTCTGCAGAACGTCCGAGGCCGAGTGCGGCTGATAGCGGCCGATTCCGAGCGAAATGCTCACGTAGCGCACATTTCGCGCCACAAAATCGTAGAGACGTCGCGCTTTCTCCGTGGGCGTATCCGCTCCCTTGGTGAGTTCGTCTGCTTTTTTTCGTACGCCGTCGTCCACCGTCATGCGCTCGCCTTGCAGCTTGGCGTACCAGTGCGCCACCTGTTCCCAGTCGGTGAAAGTCGTAAGCTGCACATCGGGACCGGTCGGCTCGTCTTCGTCCTTATCTTTATCTTTGTTTTTATCGCGTTCCGGCTGGATATCCTTTACCACCCAGGTGTAAACGCGCCGGTCTCCGTTGTCTTGAATCTCCGGCTTCCGCGTCTGTGTCTTGAGCTTCACCTCGCGTGATTTCGGAATGTCAATCTCCAGCCGGTCTTCATTGACGGCAACGCCCTTGGGAAATGTGTATTCGTACCAGAAGTTTCCCGCGGCCAGCGGCGTGAGAACCCGCGTCACCGTGCGGTATTCCAGCGTGTCCCCGGGTTGCAGCGCCGCCACGGAAATATGCCGCTGGCGGTAATCGCTGTACATGGGAGCTTCTTTGAGCACGTCGGGAGCGAAATCCTGCGCCGTCGACTCCGGCGTTACCACCACCTGTCCATCCGGCTTGCGCACGCGGACATATTGGACTTCCAACTTCTCGGTAGCCGACGAGTATCCGAAAACCATTTGGCCGAATTCTTCGACGCCCGCCTGGCTCTGAATCCGAACCACGGCCTCGGTCTCGCTCACTTCGGTTCCGTCGTTTTCAAAGTGGACGCGATTCAGGATTCGTTCGAAGATCGCGGCTTCTTCGGAGTTAGCGTTGGAGTTTGTCTTATCCGTTTTCTGCTGGGACGAAGCTGAAGCCTGCGCCAGAGCGTCCGTCTTCATCAGGCACACGAGGAAACAGACGAGTAAGAAGCCAACCACAACGGGAGACCGACGATAGGACATATTGCAGTTCTTTTACGCTGTGCCCAGCGTAAAATCAAACGAGCTGCCATGGAGTTGAGCAAAATTATTCGGCGCTTTGCGATCTTGCTCTGTTTCTGCAGGCTGCTCGCCGCGCAGGCTCTCCCGCTCGCCGTGGTGGACGCGCCGCTACCCCCACTCGACGCAGGCGTGGAATTCCACAGTCTTCTCCATGCCACCGGCGGCGTTCCGCCGTACGTCTGGAGTGTGGCCGGTGGCGATCTTCCCGAGGGGATCACGTTTACCCCGGAGGGCCTGCTGGCTGGACGTCCCACAAAAGCGGGCACTTTCGCCCTGACCTTGAAAGTCGAGGACTCCGGGAGTCCCGCGCACAGCATTAACAAAGAGTTTCAAGTGGTGGTCACGGCCTCGCTGTTGCTCGAATGGCTGCAGCCTCCCAAGGTCCACGACAACCGGATTGACGGGTCGCTGCAGGTCTCCAATGGCTCCAAGGACGCTTTCGATCTGACCGTCGTCATTGTGGCCGTCGCCGAAAATGGGCGAGCAACGGCCATCGGTTACGAGCATTTCTCGTTGAAAGCCGGCATGGCCAACTTTAAGATTCCCTTTGGCAATACACTGCCCCACGGCGGCTACGTGATTCACGCTGATGCCATTGCTGAAATCCCCACCCGGGGAGCCATCCTTCGCCAGAGACTCCAAACCCCACAGCCTCTGCAGGTCACGCAGGGGCCGTAGCGGCTTTGCCCGTCGGCAGCAGGGGAGGAGGCAATTTAGTCCTCACGGGTGCGAGTATATTGTCAGACAGTTTATGAATAGGCGCCGCTTCATATCCAGTTCCCTGCGTTCTGCGGCCGTGGGCTCGCTGGCTTCCAGATCATCCGCCTGGGCAGATCGGGTGATGAGCCTTAGCACAGCGAGATTCACGGCTTCATACGCGGTTCCTCCTCTGCGGCGTGAACTGGACCTGAACCGCCACCGCTTCGGGGTCAACTACACCCCTTCGAAGAATTGGTGGTTTTGCTGGAATGAATGGGATGTGGACTCAATCAAGCGCGACCTGGACGGAATCGCGTCCTTGGGTGCGGACCATCTGCGCATCCTGCTGATCTGGCCCTACTTTCAACCCAATCCAAAGTGGGTAAGCCCGCTTCACCTGGAACGTTTGGATCAGTTGCTCACGCTCATGGGAGAGCGCCGCCTGGATGCTGTGGTCACTGTGTTCACCGGCCAGTTAAGCGGCTGGTACTTTTTGCCGCCCTTCAACAAGACTGGATCCGCTTTCTACACCGATGACATGATGTGGAAGGCGCAGGAGATCTTCATCCGGGAGTTGGCCCGCGTGATGAGCGCAAAAGACAACATCATTGGCTTTGACGTCGGGAATGAGATCAATACGTGTTGGAGCACGGAACCGCCAGTTGGCGACGTCTGGATGAAAAAGCTGTTCGCGCTGATGGAGGAGGTTGATCCTCGCGGCGTTCACGTAAACGGAGTGGACGAGCTGCCGTGGTTCGAGTCGAACACGTTCTCGCCGCAAGCGTTGGCGTCCGGGCCCATGACGGTGATGCATTGCTATCCTTACTGGTCCGGGTCGCTCAAGTATGGCGGCCCCATGGACCCGCCCAGCACGAAGTTGATGGCGGCCATGGCAACTCTGATCCGGTCGTATGCTAGTACTGGTGCCAATGCTGGTGCTGGCGACCCGCGAAAACCGGTCTGGGCAGAGGAGTTCAACACCTGCATCGAAGCGCTCACTGAAACGCAGCAGGCGGAATGGCTGGAGAAGGCGGTCCTGGCGGCGATTGATTCAGGAGTCAGTTGGTTCAGCTATTGGGACAGTCACGACGTGGACCGGAAGTTCGACTTCAACTCGCTGGAATACAGCCTTGGCCTGCTCACCAATGACGGCAGGGTCAAGCAACAGGGCAAGATATTCAAGCAGCTCGCCGATGCTTATCGAGGGAAGCCAGTGGTGTTTCCCCCCCGGCCTCTCCCGGCACCACCGGTTAATCGTAACCAGGACGCATCGTGGCGCTGGATGCTGGATTGGATGGCTTGGAAGCCGCCGAACGCCGGGAAATAGAAGCCTCCAGCCAGCATTTGGTGAGACCGCAACCCTAACGGAACCGAGCTAGCCTTTGCCCGGTACGGTCGGCTCTCGATCGACGACTCAGGTACGCAAGTCACTTGCCGTCCCTGTGCTATCCTGATTATCTTGAGACAGTTGCACCGGGTCATGGTCGTGTCTCCTCCCAAGGAGCCGAGCTTTTTGTATGGAGCTTTTTCTTAATTTCTGTTGGCTCTCTCTGCTGCTGCCGGCGTGGGTGTTGTGGCGGCGACGGACCGCTTCGCATAATCCAGCAAAAAGTCCTGCGGTGCGGCCGCTTGTGTTCGTTTGCGCTCTCGGCTGCGCCTTGATTCTTCTTTTTCCAGTGATCTCGGCCAGCGACGACCTGCACGCCATGCGGCCTGAGATGGAAGAGTCGGAACGCGCCCTCCGCCATCCCGGCCATTGCGGTTGCACAATTCGTGCCCAGACTCATTCTCCGCAGCCCGTTCTGCCGAGTTCCGCTTCTCTGGTGCCCGCGTTCGAGCAGATCGGCACGGTTGTCGCGTTCGTGCCGCCGACGGTCAGAAACTTGTCAACCCCCGCACCCGCTGGCCGCGATCCTCCCTCCGGTCATCTAACTTCGCTGTAAATATGGGTTTATTGCATTTCTGGTCCGGAAGATCCGAAGGATTTTCGCATTCACGCGCATTGGGGTGATCCACTTTCCCGATGCGCAGGGAGCGCATGATGTTCAAGTTCCACCATTTCAGGCTGGCCGCGTGGCTGTGGATATGGACAGGGATAGTGACGGTAGCCGCCAGCGCTTCGGCCCAGCAGGCCCTCACCTGGGAGCATGTCCGATTGCGTTTTGAGCAGCGCAACCCCACTCTGTTGGCGGGGAAGCTGAGCATTGACGAATCCAAGGCCGCTGAGATCACGGCCCATCTGCGCCCCAATCCGATTTTGGCGTTCGATGTCGATCAAATCGATCCGTTTAACGGTGGCCCTCCCCACAGTACGTTCGGCTCCCTGTTGACGACCGCCAACGCCAGCTACCTGCATGAGCGGCAGCATAAGCGCGAATTACGACTGGAGAGCGCGAAAGAGGGGACCGCTATCGCTGTATCCAGCCAGGATGACTTGGAAAGGAATCTTATATTCAGTTTGCGTGGCGCATTTGTCGGAACCCTGCAGGCCAAGGCGGTTCTAAACGTGGCCCGGGAAAACCTAGCCTATTACGACCACGTGCTCGACATCAGCCGGGAACGATACAAGGCAGGCGATATTGCCCAAATCGATCTGGATCGGCTGGAATTGCAGCGCGTGCAGTTCGAGTCCGATTTGCAAACCGCCGAGGTCACCCTGCGAACCGAAAAGATTCAGCTGTTGATGCTTCTAAACGACCGGACACCCGTCGAACAATTTGACGTAGCTGGGCCATTCGACTTCAACGATCAAATCGCGCCGCTGGACGACTTCCGCAAGATGGCAGTGGATACGCGGCCTGACCTTCGGGCAGCGCTGCAGGCAGTCGATAAGGCGAAGACCGACCACAAACTCGCCGTCGCCAATGGCTCGACCGATCCGACCTTCGGTTTTGACGTTGGCCGCAACCCTCCCATTGACCAATATATTGGCTTCAATGTGAGTATTCCGCTGCGGATCTTCGACCGGAACCAAGGGGAGAAGCTGCGCACGCAACTGGACATCGACCGGAACCAGAGGCTGCTCGATGCCGCACAGGCGCAAGTATTCAGCGATGTCGATTCCGCTTACGCGACGCTGAACAGCAATGTAATTTTACTGCGGCCCTACAAAGCGAAATACCTGCAGCAGGCGGTGCACGTCCGCGAGACGGTTACTTTTGCCTATCAGCATGGAGGCGCATCTTTGCTGGACTTTCTGAGCGCGGAAAACGACTACCGCAGCGTTCAACTCAATTACGTGAACCTGGTTGGCTCTTATTTGATATCCGCGAGTCAGTTGAATCTCGCGGTGGGCCGGGAGGTAATCCAGTGACCATCGCAATGAAAATGCCAACCGCATCGGTTCGCCGACGGCAGTCATTCTGCTGGGTGTTTTTCATAGAGGCCAGCCTGTGTGTTGCATTCACTGTGCTCGTCGGCTGCGGCGACAATAAGGCCGACCCGAAGGCCGAGGCGCCACCAGCGGCAACCGTCGAACCTGACCTGGATGCCAACAACTTCAAGGTTGAACATCCCGACAAATTCCCATTGGTGACCGCGGTTGAGCATAAAGCGGCGCCGGCGCTGAATGTCACCGGCGTGGTGCAGCCCGATGTCGCGCGCGCCGT
>Ga0209448_10000500_pt1 | contig 13048 bp, 10 predicted proteins | sample BogFormECP14_OM2_FD_188245 | JGI IMG/M metagenome (GOLD analysis project Ga0209448, IMG submission 188245) | Bog forest soil microbial communities from Calvert Island, British Columbia, Canada - ECP14_OM2 (SPAdes) (version 2) | ecosystem: Environmental > Aquatic > Freshwater > Wetlands > Bog ... | reverse complement strand
TGACTGTGGAACATTGCCCCCGGTTCCTGCGTGCGGGATCCTGCCATATTGATGGGGTATTTGAGTCCCCGGTGGGATCGAGCTGGAGTGTCTATGGCTTGATTCCTCCGATGCTTCGCAGGGCAGGCCGGTCTTGTCGACGTAATTGCCTCTGGGGAAGGAAAACAGCAAATCGGCGATTTTTCGCCATCAACCGCACAACTTCCAAATAGCCGAGCTCGCCAAGTGACGCCCGCCGCACGCCTCAGTGACTCAAGCTGGCGTAGTCAGCAGGCAAACAAGAGGGCGCCAGAATCAGCATCAAACCGATTCTGACGCCCTGGTGGAAAACTCAAAGCTCACTGCGCGTTGGCGTCACTGAGAACTGCGACCGAATCGGTCAATACTCCCGTGGTGACTATTTCGCCGCCAAAGATGACCATACGATGGTTGGACGAGTCATATACAGCACTATGGTAAAACCTTGGGAGCGGAGCTATTCCTGCGGGTGAGACCTGGGTCCATGCGCCGGATAGCTCGTTAGCTTCGGTGAGAACCCAATCGTCATTCAGAAGATTCCCGTCATATCCACCGAAGATATGCATGGTGTTGCTCTTGGCGTCGTAGAAGGCGGTGTGGCCAAATCTAGCAGCCGGAGGTTGAACAACACTGGTGTTCAGAGGCCCATTCATGCATCCTACGCCGTTGCACACCAAGGGCTGGGTGTCATCGGCGTTGAACAGAACCCAGGTATCGCTGTAGAGCGCATTGGTGAATGAGTTGTGGCCCCCGAATATGATCATGCGGTTGTTGGTAACGTCATAGACAGCAGAGTGCGAGTCCCGGGCTGGAATCCCGCTGTTGTCCTGAGCGATGAATGGTACCCAGGTTGGAGCTCCGCCGAGGCCATTGGCATTCTTGAGCACCCAAACGTCGCTGAATTCTATGTTGCCGTTGTTTCCGCCGCCGTTGTTTCCGCCAAAAACGATCATCCGGTTCGAACTGGGATTATAGACGGCTGTATGGTTGAACCTGGCCGGCGGCAGCGGTCCCGACGGACTGAGTTCCACCCAAGTGGGCGTCCCGCCGACCCCGTTCGCGTTCTCCAGCACCCACACATCGTTATCGACCGGGTTAGCGTAGCCTTCAGCACCACCAAAAACAATCATCCGGTTATTCACGGTATCAAGCACCGCGCTGTGGCCGCCTCTGGGATTTGGAGTGGTTCCGGCAACGGTTGCCTCTTGCCAAGTCAGGTTGGGGCCGGTGCTGAAGGCTGAAGTCAAGTACCACACATCGTTGAAATGGGTTATGGGCGGCGAATCGAGCGTGAACGTATATCCCCCAAAAACGATCATCTTATCGTGAGCCGTATCAAGCACCGCGGATTGCCCAAGCCGCGGCGCCGGTCCCCTGGAACTCCACTGCGCCGAAGAGACGCCGGCAAAGAGTACGAGGGAGATGCCAAGTGCTAATGAGAAGCGCGAAAACCATTTGTTTCTTTTCATACATCACTCCTTGAGTTGAAATTTGGCTTGAGCGCCGCTGCAGAGATCGCGAATCCCGATGTTTACTTACCCTCTCGCCTCCACGATCCAAACTCGGCCTCTATCTAGTAACGCGAAGAAACCACGGAAATAGGTCCACATTTCTTTGGCAGGGGCTGACCGGGGCCTTGATTTGGGCGGCTGGCGAGCTCCAAATGTCTAAAAACAAAGAAGTAAGCCACGGTTGGTTTAGCATTCGACTGGGTATATACTTCAGGGCCATTAGAGATCGCGGTCTGGCGCTGAATGGGGCCGTTCGCGAACTCATACCGGATACTCCCCCGCTGTCATCTTTTCTATATTTTGAGTCGAGTGGTTGCGACTGCGGCGCCCGTGCGCGTTTCGAGGTTCTTATGGATGAGCCAAACGATGTAAGTGCCCTCATGAGTGAAGTGGACGTCGGCAATGACCGGGCAGTGGCCGAGCTCATCGTGCTGCTCTATTCGGAACTGCGGAGTTTGGCGTCTCGTTACTTGCGGCGGGAGCGCAGCGATCACACTTTGCAAACGACCGCCCTGGTGCATGAAGCATATCTTCGATTAGCTAATCAGAGAGAAGTTCGCTGGAAAAACAGGGAACAGTTTCTGGGCGTCGCTGCGCAATTGATGCGCCGGGTCCTGGTTGACTACAGCCGCGGCCACGACGCCCAGAAGCGCGGTAAAGGCTTTGAGAAAATTTTCCTGGAGGAAGCGGAAGGCGTCGCCAAGGGGAAAGCGGCCGATGTCATTCAATTGGATGAAGCTCTCACCCGATTCGCCGAATTCGATCCGCAGCAAGCCCAGCTTGTGGAGTTGCGTTTTTTCGGTGGTTTAAGCATTGAGGAGGCTGCTGCCGTCCTTGGAGTTTCCCGCACGACAGCAAAGCGCAACTGGAATCTGGCCAAGGCATGGCTGGCGCGTGAGCTACGCAGAGGCGACCAGAAACATGCCTGAGAAGTGGGACCAAGTAAAAGAGCTGTTCACGTTGGCTCTGGCGCGAGACGCCGAGGAGAGGAGCAGCTTTTTGCAGCAAGCGTGCGCGGGCGATGATTCCCTGCGCACCGAAGTGGAATCGCTGCTGTTGAGCTTCGATGGCGCCGCCACCTTCCTGGAGGATTGTCCCGCCGCTGACCTGTTGTCGTCGCAGTCGCGTGCGATAGTCGGGAAGAGGATTGGGGCCTACCGCATCGTCCGCGAGATTGGGCAGGGTGGCATGGCGCTCGTTTACCTGGGCGAGCGCGACGACCAGAACTATCGCAAGCGAGTTGCAATAAAAATGGTCAAACCCGGGATCGACACCGAACAAATCCTTAGTCGTTTCCGCAATGAGCGACAGACACTAGCGGCACTGGACCATTCCAACATTGTGAAACTCCTCGACGGCGGGAGCAGCGAAGATGGTTCTCCGTATCTGGTGATGGAGTACGTCGAAGGCCTCCCCATTGACCGGTATTGCGACCTTAACAAGCTCTCCATCGACGATCGGCTGCGGTTGTTTCGCGAAGTTTGTTCCGCGGTGCAGTACGCGCATGAAAAGTTGGTGATACATCGCGATCTCAAGCCTGCCAATATCCTGATCACAGAAAGCGGTGTGCCCAGGCTCTTGGACTTTGGCATTGCCAAACTGCTGAACCCCGAGTGCTTCCAGACTCAACTTGTTACTCGAACTAACTGGCGTCCAATGACCCCGGAATACGCCAGCCCAGAGCAGATTCGCGGGCACGCGGTCACCACCGCATCCGATGTCTATTCTTTGGCGGTATTGCTCTTCGAATTGCTGACCGGCCATCGACCCTATCGCTCTGCGGGTCAGTCTCTTTTGGAAATGGAGCGGATGATTTGCGAAACTGAGCCCGAAAAGCCGAGCGCTGTCATTAGCCGGATAGAAGAAAGAGTCTCTGACGAAGGCGAGGCACAGACAGCTATTACTCCGGAGTATGTGAGCAATCAGCGCGGCGGCTTGCAGTCGGCTGAACTGCAACGCCGGTTGCGCGGCGACCTCGACACCATAGTGATGAAAGCGCTCCGTAAGGAGCCCGAACGCCGGTACGGTTCCGTCGAAGAGCTCTCGCAGGACATCGGGCGATATCTCGAAGGCATGCCGGTCAGCGCTCGCAAATCCACTATCGCCTATCGTAGCGGAAGATTCCTTCACCGGCATAGGGAATCATTGGCTGCGGTCCTGGTGGTACTTGGCACGGTAGCAATACTTGCGGGGGCAGGGTATTTCCTCTCCCGTCGTCCCAGCCCCAAGCTCACGGATAAGGACACTGTTGTGCTGGCGGACTTCACCAATACCACTGGCGATGCCGTGTTTGACGATACGCTGAAGCAGGCGCTAGCCGTGGAACTGGGACAATCTCCTTTCCTGAATGTGCTGTCAGACAGAAGAGTGAGCGAGATATTGCGGATGATGGGACGTCCAGCCAACGAGCGGGTCACCGTCGATGTGGGCCGGGAGCTGTGCCTGCGCGCGGGAAGCAAGGCCATCCTGTCGGGCTCTATTTCCAGCCTTGGTGGGCCGTATGTTATCGGTTTGGTGGCTGTAGGCTGTGCGACGGGCGAGGTTCTGGACCGGGAACAGGTGCAAGCCTCCAGGAAACCAGATGTCCTGAAGGCGCTTGATCAGGCGGCCTCGGCACTACGCACCAAGCTGGGCGAATCGCTTCCCTCGGTGCAAAAATTTGAGGTTCCCATCGAGGCAACGACCACTTCTCTTGAAGCCCTGAAAAATTACAGCATGGGGGTTAAAGTAACCCGCGAACAGGGAGACGCACCGGGCATACCGTTTCTCAAGCGGGCCCTTGAACTCGACCCTAACTTTCCTCTGGCGTATGCCGGGCTGTCGATTCGGTACGGAAATCTCAACCAACCATCGCTTGCGCTCGAATATGCAGCCAAGGCATATGAGTTGCGCGACCGAGTGACGGAGCGGGAGAAGTTAAACATTTCCGCGACTTATTTTCGTGCCACGGGAGAAATAGTGAAGGAGGTGCAGACCTACCAACTGTGGATCGCAAACTATCCACGCGATTACGCTCCGCATGGCAACGTGGGTATCGCTTACGGTTTCATGGGGCAATACGAACCAGCCGTCGCGCACTCTCGGGAGGCACTGCGGCTTGAGCCGAACGAGATCCTTAATTATGTAAATCTGGGCGCGCTCTACTTAAATTTGAACCGCTTGGATGATGCCAAGGCTGTCTTCGACCAGGCGCTGGCACACAAGCTGGATGGCAGACCCCTGCGCTGGATGATGTACTACCTCGCCTTTCTCCGGGGGGACTCCGCACAATTGCAGCAGCAGTTGACTTGGGCTGCCGGCAAGCCCGGTGACGAAGACACCATGCTCTCCTTCCAATCCGACACCGAGGCATACTACGGCCGGCTGAGTAAGGCGCGGACGTTCTCGCGCAAAGCGGTGGACTCAGCAGTTCGCTCCGACTCCAAGGAGGCAGCGGCTCTGTGGCAGGTGAACGCTGCGCTGCGCGAGGCGGAGTTAGGCCAAACCGCACAGGCGAAGCAAGGCGTCACGGACGCTTTGGCACTGGCCCCAGGACGGGATGTAAATGTCTTGGCTGCCCTCGCGCTAGCTCGGATCGGCGAGACCGCTCGCGCCAACAGGCTGGTCATGGAGCTGGCGAAAACCTACCCCTCCAATACCATGCTGAAAGTGTATTGGCTTCCGACCATCAACGCTGCTACGGAACTTAAGGAAGGCCATTCATCGCAAGCACTGGCGCTGCTTGAAGGCAGCGCGCCCTACGAACTGGGCTGGCCACCACCGCTGCAAGTGGGAACGCTCTACCCCGCGTACATCCGTGGTCAAGTCTACCTACGAGAACATGATGGCGCCGCCGCAGCCGCCGAGTTCCGAAAATTACTGGATCATAGAGGTATCGTCACGAACTTTGTGACGGGATCATTGGCCGATCTCCAAATCGGTCGGGCATACGCGATGGCGGGCGACACCACCATGGCGCGCGCCGCCTACAGAGACTTCCTCACTCTCTGGAAAGACGCCGACCCCGACCTCCCCATCCTGAAAGAAGCCAAGGCGGAGTACGCGAAGCTGCAGTAGCAGGGGAGAGCCCTTCCTTCAAACCAAGTTGCACCCCGCCAAGACCTGTTTCCACGAACTCTGACCGGCTATCCGCGGCTGTTGATCTTGGCGGAACTCTGGTTTGACGACTGGGACGCCTTGCTCGCAGCTCGTCAATCGCCCGAATGGAAAGCCTCCAGCGAGGACGAAGCGAACTTCATTGACCACAGCAAGGTTGCTTACTTTGTCTCAGAGGAACACATCCTCTTGGACAAAACGGAGCCACAGCCTGCAAAGGAACCTAGTCCGACTTCCGAGTGAAGATCAGAAAATAATCCATGCCGTCGGCTTTCACGAAATCCTGCGAGTCGCGCAGTTCGTATCCGGCTTGGGCGGCTTCGCGAATGACCACGTCTTTACTCACGCCATGATTTTCGCCGTTGCCATTGCGATCAATGATGCCAATCCTGGCTCCGGGTCTAAGCGATGAGCGAAGGTTCCTGAGTAGCACAACCGGATGGGCTACCTCGTGGTAGGTCTTGAGCAACAGCACGGCGTCGATGCTGTCGGCTGGGACCTGTGCATCGTCGGGTTTGCTGAGGATCGTCTTTATGTTCTGGAGTTGCTCTTTTTTCGCGCGCTGGTCAATGTAATGAATAGCCTCCGGGTTGATGTCCACCGCATAAACCGTGCCCGAGCCGGTGACGCGGCGAGCGGCGCGCACTGTGAACCAGCCCGATCCGGCACCGATGTCGGCAACGTTTTTCCCGGGCTCGATGCCAAGCATATCCATGACGCGGTTGATCTGCAGGCGCTCATCGCGCCCCGGGGCATCGAAAATGGAGAGATCGCCAGTGTAAGGGCTGCTAGTCTTGCGTTGTGTCGACGGTGCTGCGGAACCGGCCTGGGCACGAACCAAGGCTGGCTCCCACAGACCTGCCAACAGCACCGAGATCGGCCCGATCCATCTCAGCGCTCTGCCAAAAGATTTCCCGTCCATTGTTTCTCCGAGTGCATGCGCCGAACGATTAATAATATGGGGATTCTACGCCGACTATCCGATTAGGGTTTCGGGGCTCGCTCGTATTCGGCAGATGGGGACGAGTGAACATTTTCGGGCGTTGATCTCTCGTCACTTCCGCCACTGCACATGCGCCTCCGCCCCGGTTTCTCCGCACCTCTGTCTGTGATCATAGATCACAGACAGAGGTGCGCCCCAGGTCGCAAAATATAGATGGAGTTTGAAGAGCCTTTGCATCATCGGAGGCAGTTATGAAAAGGACCCTTTCTCTGTTTGCCGTATTGACCATGGCTTTCGTCATCCTGGCTAGCCAACACGCATTCCCGCAGGAGAAGACGCCGGTCAAGGTGAAAAGCTCGGAGGTTGTAACCGGGGTGGTCATTGTGTACGTCCAGAAGGGCGCGAAATCTCTTGAACTGCAATGCAACGAGGGAGCGGGATACTGCAAAGCTCTGCCCAGCGGTACCTACCTCATGGTTGAACTTCCCAAGAACTACGGGATGTACGATTGCAAGAACGTTGAGATCTATCGCGGGGATCAAGACAAACCCGACGCAGCGGAAATGGTTGGCGCGTACTGCTTGGTGGAGAAGTGAGAGCGGACGGTCCGGGTTCCGAGGTGATTCCGAGCGCAACATTTTGTGGCCGGGCGCGCTGGATTCCAGGCAGCAACCGCCTCACATGATGATGACGGCCGCTCCGTCGATGGAATCCTCTTTCACTGCTATCAAAGCTTCGTTGGCCTGGTCGAGTGGAAAGGCGGTCACTTTCGGCCTTAGACCAATCTCGCTTGCGACCATCAAGAAATCTCGAGCGTCAGCACGAGTCATGTTCGTGACGCTCCGAAGCTGACGCTCGCCCCACAGCAGGCTGTCATAATCGAACTGAGGAATCCGGTCCAAGTGAATGGCGTTGATGGCAACCGCTCCTCCTTTCCTCAGGCTGGCGAGAGCGGCTACGACGACATCGCCGCTGGGGGCGAACGTCACTGCGCAGTCGAGCTCCGCGGGCGGTTTGTCCGTTTCACTTCCCACCCAAACCGCGCCAAGCGAAGCCGCTAACTGACGATGAGTTGCGCCTCGCGTGGAGACATACACCTCGCAATCCCAGGAGCGTAAGACCGCGATTGCCAGATGAGCCGAAGCACCGAACCCGAACAGCCCCACACGGTCGCCATGTTTGACGCCGGCGACACGAAGACTGCGAAAACCAATAATGCCGGCGCACAACAGCGGGGCGGCGTGTAAATCGTCGAGTTGATCGGGAAGAGGAAAAGTGAAATCGGAGCGAACGACTGCGTATTCCGCATAGCCCCCGTCGACGGTGTAACCGGTAAACGTGGGTGAATCGCAGAGGTTCTCGAGACCGAGGTGACAATACCGGCACGTGCCATCCGTTCCTCCCATCCATGAAACGCCGACGCGCGTGCCAACAGGAAGTTCCTCCGTGGCGCCAGCCGTATTTCCAGCTACGACTTCGCCGACAATCTGATGTCCGGGGATTATTCCTGGGCGACGGGGCGGCAAGTCGCCTTCGACGATATGCAGATCGGTGCGGCATACTCCACACGCACGCACCCGCACCAGAACTTGACCTGGCTCCGGCTCCGGCGTTGCCACCCGGCCAATCCGAAGAGGGCGCTTCCAAACTTCTTGAGGTGAGGCTAGAGTAGCTGCTTTCATCAACCTGGCGAGAGCTGTTTTGCCGGCGTGTCAGCTGTCGCGCAATCAATATACTCCGTCTGGAGGAGTCACCCCTGCTAGCGTCTGGCAGCTAACCCATTGCTCGCAAAATGGAACGGCTGCGGCCGACAGGAAAGCACAGTATTATCTGGTGTAAGAAGGTCGTGGATTATCTGTCTGACGTCCGGCAGTCCCGGGAGTTTGCCGCCGGGGAATTTGCCAGACCTGACAAAGCGGAGAATTGAAGAATGAAGACCAAATTTTTGCGGGTCGCAGCGCTCGTTCTTGTGGCGATGCTGTCGCAGACGTTCGTTGCCGGCACGACAGCGATGACGATGACGACGGACGATGCGTGGACGCGCGACTTGCTTGCCTGGCGTGCTGACCGGGCGACAAGCCTCCAGGCTCCTGAAGGCTGGCTTTCCTTGATCGCCCTCGGGTGGCTGAAAGAAGGCGACAACAGCTTTGGACCCGCTGAAGACAACCGCATTCAGATCACAGGCAAGGCCCCGGCGCACATCGCGATTGTGCGGCTGGAGAAAGGTGCGCTGCGCTTGCTGCCTCCGGCCGAGGGTTTCCCTAAAGACCTGCTACTGGATGGTCAACCCGCGAAGGAGCAAGCCCTCTTCGCCGACGATGCCGACAAACCCTCGAAGCTCAGGATCGGTACGCTCACCATCATCGTGATCCGTAGAGACGATCAGTTCGGCTTGCGCGTCAAGGATCTGCAGGCACCCACCCGCATCGGATTCCACGGATTGCGCTGGTATGAGCCAAGTGTGAACTATCGCGTTCATGCGCGCTGGATCCCGTATAACCCGCCGAAGATGCTCGACATCCCAACCGTGCTCGGGACCACGACCCAAATGCCCGCACCCGGCTCCGCTGAATTTACGCTGGATGGACAAGTTCTCCGGCTCGAGCCTGTGCTTGAAGATCCGAAATCGACCGACCTTTTCTTTATTGTGCGCGACGCCACCAGCAAAACGACGACCTACGGAGCGGGACGCTTTCTCTACACCGAGCTTCCCGACCATGGCGTAGATCGGCCCGGAGAGCTCTGGCTCGATTTCAATAAACTGGAGAACCCGCCCTGTGCATTCACCCCCTATGCCACGTGTCCTCTGCCTCCCGTCCAGAATCGTCTCAGCGTTCCGATACCGGCTGGCGAGCAGCGTTACCACGACTGATTGAGCCATGTTCGGTGTGGAAGCGGGGCTACGCCCCGCTTAACGGGGCAAAGCCCCGTCACCACACAAGAGTGAAGGGCGGAAATCGTGGATAATAGCTGTTCGGGAATTCAACTCGCGGGGAGTTCTGCATGAGATGGGTGCTGATTGTGCTTGCCGTCGTCGGTATCGCTGCTTCTTCGCTCGCGTTGCGCGAGCATTACCGCACCGACCCTTCGCCCTGCAGTATCAATGAGCGCTGGGACTGTGGCATTGTGAACCACAGCCCGTACGCTATGTTTCACGGAGTTCCCGTGGCCGTGATTGGCATCGCCGGATATCTGCTGCTCGGCGCGCTCGCCGCCGGGAAAGCATATCCGTGGATGCTGCCGCTGGTGACGGTCGCCCTCGTTTTTGCGATCCACCTCGCGGACATAGAGTCCCTGGTACTGGGCGTCTGGTGTATCTACTGCGCCATATCGCTCGGAGTGATTACCCTGATGACCTTGCTGGTGATCGGCAAAGTGATCGCCGATTCGATGCAGCGGGCGCGGCAGTCCTACTCGTAGCGAAGACTTTCGATCGGGTCCAGTCGCGCCGCGCGAATTGCCGGCACCATCCCACTCAGCACCCCGACTACCCCTAGAATCCCCGTCGCCACGGCGAGGCTGCTGACGTTGATATGCAGATGAATATCGCCGGCCTGCAAATTATCGCCAAAGGCGCTCATGAGCGGCAGCGCCCCCACGCCCCATGAGATCAGGTACGCGATTCCAATCCCGGCCACTCCTCCGGCAAAGGTGATGGCCAGCGCTTCCGCAAGAAACTGAAAAAGGATGTGCCTCTTTTGCGCGCCCAACGCCTTCTCCACGCCGATCTCCCTGGTTCGCTGTTCCACCGAAACCAGCATGATGTTCATCAGCCCAATGCCGCCGATTCCAAGGGTCAGCGCGCCGATAAAGGCGAGCAGCACCTTGAGCGCGGTGGTTACTATGGTGAACTCATCGAAGTCCTGCTTGAAGTCGGCGATGAATACGGCTCGGCGATCGTCCGGGCGGAAGTTATGATGGCCTGCAAGTACGCTCCGCACCACGCGCGCGAGCTGTTGATGATCCTGCGCTTCGTAGTCCATGAAAATGCCGGTGATGTACTGCGTATCGTAGAGATCGCCCATCGCGCTGAAAGGGATTACCACCATATTGTTGTCGTTATCGTCGCCGCCCTGCACCTTGTGCTGATAAACGCCGACCACCTGGAAGCTCACGCCGTTGATGCGGATGCTCTGGCCCAGAGCTTGTTCGCCAGAGAAGAGTCTCCGTTTCGCTTCATCGCCGATCACCACCACGCGCGCGTGCTCCGCCTGATCTTGATCGCTCAGGCCGCGGCCGGCAGCAATGCCAAAGCCACGAATGCGCTCGTATACGGGGTAGACGCCGGTGAGAAAAAGGTTGGTGAAGGTGCGTGTGTCGTGCTGAATGGTTGCGCCGCGTTTGTCGAAAATCGGGGTGACCCCTTTCACCATCGGCACTTCATTGCGAACGTAGTCGACGTCGGCCAGCTTCAGCCGCACCTCGCTCCCTGCTTTCGCACCGCCGGCCTGCAGCGAGGTTCGTCCCGGGAACGCTCCGATGACGTCGGTTCCCCATGAGCTGAAAATCAGGTTGATGGCGTGCTCAAACCCGGACCCGAAGGCCAGCAGGATGACCACCGTCGCAATCCCCCAAGCCATTCCCAGCATCGTCAGAGTGGTGCGGCGACGGTTGTACTGCATCGCGCCGTAAGCTTCTTTCAGCAGATCGTTGGTCATGAGCTACTCCTCTGCAAAGAGGAAACTTGCATTCCTCAGGGGCTACAGCCCGCGGTGATTCCACGGGACGCGGCCCTGAAGGGCCGCTCTGCCACGGTAATTCACGCATCACGGTAATTCACGCGTTCGCGTTTTTCCGCAGGCTCTGAAGCCGCGCACTACTCCTGGCGCAACGCTTCCACCGGCTCCAGCATGGCCGCTTTGCGCGCCGGATATAGCCCGGCTGTAATGCCCGCCAGCGCCAGCGATAGTACGGCGCCGATCGCCGACACGGGCACGATCCGCGGGGTATCGAAACCCTGCGGAAGCTGCACTCCCGAGAGCAGGTAGATGACGAGCATCGCGCCTCCGACTCCGACCGCGCCGCTCAACAGCGTCAGGAATGCGCCCTCTAGAAAAAACTGAAACAGGATGCTGCGGTTGGTCGCGCCCAGAGCTTTGCGCAGGCCGATCTCGCGCGTGCGCTCGGTCACGGCCACCAGCATGATATTCACGATGCCAATCGCGCCCAGCGCGAGCGTCACCAGCCCCACCCCGCCCAGGAACCAATCCATCGCCGTGAAGATCTTGCCCATGGTCTTCTGGTTCTTGATCGTGTCCCATTCTTCCCAGATGTCGGTGCCCTTGGGATCGAATCCGCCGTGATTGCGGGCTACGATCCGATGTAACTCATCCTTGGCCGTTTCGTTCTCGTCAAAGCTGCGCGGCTGATAATTGATGAACGAAATCGCGTTGCCCTCTTTCGAATTGTCGCCGGTCAGCGGAAACAACTCGCGCATGGTGTTGAAGGGAACAAAAATGCGAATGTTGGTCGCGTTGTGCTCCTCATGTCCGATCATCGAGAGCACGCCGATCACCTGAAAACGAACGCCGTTGAGCAGGATGGTGTTGCCCACCGCAGGACGTCCCGGAAACATATTGCGCGTCATCTCCCGCCCCAGGATGCACACGCGCCGCCGTTGGTCATTATCGTCGTCATTGATCCAACGCCCGACGGCCAGCGGGATCGTCCGCACCTGGCTGTAGATCGGCGGCACGCCTGAAACTTGGCCGTTGGTGCTGGTGTAGTCGCTGACTGCGCGAATATCATCGCGCGCGATCAGCGGCGAAATATTGATCGCGAGCTTCGATTCGCTCTTGATGGCGAGGTAATCGTCATATGTGAGGTTGAACCACTTCATCGAGTTGAAACTGCCCTCGACCGCGGGCGCGCGTCCGCCAAAAAAGAAAATGATGTTCTTGCCAAAGGTTTCCAGTTGCTTGCGATTCCCGTTGCGGAAGCCTTCACCCACACCCGCCAGCAGCAGCAGCGAACCGACTCCCCAGGCGATCCCAAACATGGTGAGGAAGGACCGCAACTTGTGCGCCCATAGAGTTCGTAAGGTTTGCGCGAAGGTGTCCAGCAGCATGCGCATGTCGCTACCTCTCGGCATCAAGGGAACGGAACGTGTGGAAACGTTGACCTGCTCCCGCAGCCATTACTTCGACTCGCGGAAGCGACAAGCGTTAGCGTGCAGTTTGTTCGAGAGGATACGACGGGGTTGTACCGGGGTAACGCGCAGGCAGCACAATTGACACTTAACAACCAAGATTGTTTCGAACTATTCGCTGTCCTTTTGATTGGCGCCTAGCTTCCACGCTATCTGCCGCAGCATTCCCAACAATACCGCGGTGTCATCGGCGTTCAATACCAGGCGCCGGACCAGGCGCCGCAACTTTTCTTGGGCTGCCACTGCCCGCGGTTTTACGTATCCGCTGGTGTGCAGAACTTCGAGCAGCATTTGGGTCAGCCGCTCCACTTCTCGCGACGCAGCGGATTTCTT
>Ga0209448_10000498_pt1 | contig 13078 bp, 13 predicted proteins | sample BogFormECP14_OM2_FD_188245 | JGI IMG/M metagenome (GOLD analysis project Ga0209448, IMG submission 188245) | Bog forest soil microbial communities from Calvert Island, British Columbia, Canada - ECP14_OM2 (SPAdes) (version 2) | ecosystem: Environmental > Aquatic > Freshwater > Wetlands > Bog ... | reverse complement strand
CCCGGGCACATACCCCGCGCTCAGCGGAACCCCCGGCGGGATCCGCTCGTCCCGCAGTGGCCACATTTCGCCGGCCCCCATCACGCCCACCAGCAGCGAGAAGCGCTCGTCGTCGGTCATCAGCGTCTCGACCTCGCGCGCACGAACGTCGGCTTCTAGCTCGACTAGCTCGTTCACCGCACACCCTCCTTGGCGTAGACGACGCGCAGCACGTGCCCAACTTCTGGCCCCATCACCAGCTCGGCCAGCGTGCATAGCGTCGCGACGAACTCCGGGCCATGCGAGGGCTGCGCTGGGCACAGGTGATGCGCCACCTCGTGCAGCACGACCAGCTCGCGCATTGCCCAGTCGGCGGTGTCACGGTCGGGAACTGCGATAACGCCAGCGCCGCCTCGGTTCTCATAGTGCGCCGCGGTGGCCGCCCGCCGCGCCCGCACACGTACCGGCGGCAACTCCGGCCAGTGTTGCCGCACCGCCGGTAGCGCAAGTACATCGTCGATATAGCGCTGGACGGACGCAACCGATCCAAAACGTCCCTCCGGCGGCAGCGTCAACTGCGCACCGAAGAACTGCACCGTGGGTGATCCATGCTCAGCGGCGCGGTCGAATAACGTCCGGACGAACTCCTCAGCCGCATACACCTTCGCGCGCTGGGAGTCCCGCTTGGCATCCCTCGGAGTCACCGGCCCAGAGCGGTTCGCGCCCCGGGCAGCTCGGGGCTGTTGCCGAGCCGCGCTCGTCTACCCGCCCGGTCACCCGCGCGCCGCGCCGCCGACGAATATCCGGCCGAGACCCTACTGGCCTGCCAGGTACCGCGCGCTTTCGACGCGCTGCGGTAGAAGTCGTGCAGCTCGACGTCCTTGTCCCGCAAGGCGATAGCGGTACCCGGCGCACGGCCCCGACCCTTGGTGGCCTCTCGCCTGGCCTGCTCGCGCGCCTCGGCCAGACGCTGACCGACGCGGACCCCGAACGCCAGCTGGAAATTAAGCCGGGCGGTGATCGTCGGCGTCGGCCGGTGTGCACCCGATCCGAGGTAGGCATCCGACGCGCGCACCATCTGGACAACCAGGCTGGCGTACAGGGCGTGGCTGGCGTCGATGTCCTCGGCGAACCCGTACGCGTAGAGGAACGTCGAATTCGACGCCACATCGCAGCGCACGTCGTTCGCCACGGCAATCCCCACGAAGAGCTGCACGTACGTCCGGAGGCCTTTGGTGCCCGGCGCGCCGATAGTGACGGTGCGCTGGGTCGGGCCCTGCGCGGCTGAGCGATTGGCCGCATGCGAACGGGCCACTGCCAAGTCGATGGATGCCCCCGTCGCCAGGCGCTGCGCGGCGCTCATGAACGCATCAGCCTCGTGCGCGTTGTCGGTGCTTTCGGCCTGACGCAGCAGTGCGGCGATGCGCGCCAGCATTTTGTCGTCGGTCATAGCGCCAACCTACGGGACGGTTATGACACTTCGCTCATAGGCGAAACTCACAGGCGGGCGGTGATCCACGAGACCACATCGTCGAGCACCTGGTCGCGCTCCGGCTCGTTGAAAACCTCGTGATACAGACCGGGAAAGACCTTCAACTGGACGTCGGTGGATCCCACACATTCGACCAGGCGGCGGCTGCCGGCTACGGGGATCAGCCGGTCGTCGGAGCCGTGCACCACCAGTAGCGGCGCTGTCAGCGCCGGCGCCCGCTGGGGCATGGTCTCGCCCACCTGCAGCAGGGCCCGACCAATGCCGGTCGGGACCCTGCCGTGGTACACGAGGGGGTCGGCGTTGTAGGCGGCCACCACCGCGGGATCACGGGAGATGGCATTGACGTCCAGTTCCTGCACCGGTAGGCCAGGCACGATGACTCCGAGGACTTTGGCGGCAAAAGCCAGCAGCGGTGAGACCTGGTCTTGGGCTGCCACCGCCGGCCCGGAAAGCACCATCATGTCGTAGTCGTCCGGGCGTTCGACTCCATAGGCGAAGACGATTCCCCCGCCCATGCTGTGCCCGAGCACGACGCGTTTGAGGCCGGGATGTTCCCGGCTCGCGATACCGACCAGGGTGGCGAAGTCTGCGGTGTACTCGGTGATATTCCGCACCAGCATCCGCTTGCCTCCGGAGCGGCCATGCCCGCGGTGGTCCAGCGCGTAGGTGACCAGGCCGGCCTCGCCGAAGCGCTGCGCGACATGGTCGTAACGGCGGGCGTACTCGCCGAGACCGTGTGAGAGCACCACGACCGCTCGTGGCGAGATGTCCGGCGTCCAGACGTCGTAGACGATGCGCACGCCGCCGACGCCGTCGAAATGCCGTTCAGTCCGGGTCGTAATCATTACGGGCAGCGTAATGGCTCCTGGGGCGCACCATTGATTCTAGGTGTCGGAGACGCTGCGTAGGCTCGTTGAGGTGAGCCTGCTCGCGGAAAACTCTGATGGTGACTTGGCGGGTGGCGGGGATTTCTCGACCCATGCCGAGCCGTACCGGCGGGAATTGCTCGCGCACTGCTACCGGATGACCGGGTCATTGCACGACGCAGAGGATCTGGTGCAGGAGACATTCCTGCGGGCCTGGAAGGCCTATGACCGTTTCGAGGGCAACTCGTCGCTCCGAACCTGGCTGCATCGCATCGCCACCAACACCTGCCTGAGCGCGCTGGAAGGCCGGCAGCGCCGGCCGTTGCCGACCGGGCTGGGGGGACCGAGCGCGGACCCGACCGCGGAACTGGTTGAACGCCGCGAGGTGCCCTGGTTGGAGCCGCTGCCGGAGTTGGCGGAGAATCCGGCCGACCCTTCCGTCATAGTCGGATCACGTGAGTCGGTGCGGTTGGCGTTTGTCGCTGCGCTGCAGCACCTCTCGCCCCGGCAACGGGCGGTACTGCTGTTGCGTGACGTGCTGCAGTGGAAGGCTGCCGAGGTGGCCACGGCAATCGGCACTACCACGATCGCCGTCAACAGCCTGCTGCAGCGGGCCCGGTCTCAGCTGGAGGCCGTCGGGCCCAGCAGCGACGACCGGCTGGCCGCGCCGGATTCGGCGGAGGCACAGGACCGGCTGGCCCGCTACATCGCGGCGTTCGAGGCCTACGACATCGATCGTCTGGTGGAACTGTTCACCACCGAGGCGGTCTGGGAGATGCCGCCGTTCGTCGGCTGGTATCAGGGTCCGCAGGCGATCAACTGGCTGATTCACCAGCAATGCCCTGCCGAGTCTCCCGGCGATATGCGCCTGCTGCCGTTGGTCGCCAACGGTCAGCCCGCCGCGGCGATGTACATGCGTGCCGGCCGGGTGCACGTGCCCTTTCAGTTGCATGTGCTGGACATGCGCAGCGACGGAGTGTCACATGTGGTGGCATTTCTCGACGAGACGTTGTTCCCGAAATTCGGGCTGCCCAGCTCCCTATGACCTGGCTATTTGAGCCGGCTGGGTCCAGATAGGGTAGGCAAATGACGGATCTTCTGGTAGTCGAGCCTGCGCCGCCCGGGAAACCGCTCCTGCTGTTGGGCGCCTTTGACATTTGCAGCGTCGGCTATGTCGCTGAAGAGTTCTTCGTCTCCGGGACCGCGTCGTCCTATGCCCCTGAAGCGGAGCTCAGTCCAGACGGTCGGTGGAATGTAACGCCCTCGGGTGCAGCTGATTACACCACGCGGATAGTGGTGCTGACGCCGGCCGATCGGGCACAGTGCCCGTTCAATGGAACAGTTCTGGTCGAATGGCTCAATGTGAGCGGCGGCATCGATGCCCCGGCCGTGTGGATGATGGCGCATCGCGAAATAGTGCGCGCGGGCTACGCGTACGTGGCAGTCTCGGCCCAGCAGGTGGGCGTGACGGGCGGTGCGAGCCTGCTCGGCGCGGACATGTCCCTGAAGACCCAGGATCCGACGCGATATGCGTCCTTGCGCCACCCGGGCGACGCCTTCTCCTACGACATCATTTCCCAGATCGGCGGGCTGATCAGGAATGCCGAGGACAATAGCGTTCTGCCCGGGCTCAGCGTGCAACATGTCGTCGCCGTGGGCGAGTCTCAATCGGCGATGTTCCTGACCACTTACATCAACGCCGTCGATCCGCTCGCCCAGGTTTATGACGGCTTCCTGGTGCATTCCCGGTTCGGGGGTGCCGCACCAGTGGACGGCAACTCCATTTTCGAGGAACAGCAGACCAGCATTCCGCAATCGGTGACATTCCGTACCGACCTGCGCGTTCCGCTGCTCGCGATCATCACCGAAACAGACCTTTTCGGCGGCGTGCGGCACGGCTATTACTTCGCGCGACAGCCTGACAACCAATGGCTGCGGGTCTGGGAGATTCCCGGGGCCGCTCATGCCGACAACTACACGATCCAAGTTGCGGCGATCGACACCGGCTCCGCGCCGCTCGACGACATCGTGGCGGCCTACGCGCCGACCAACATGCTGATGGGTCAGCAACTTGGCCACTACATCAACTTCGCACCACAACACCACTACGTGGTGCAAGCGGCACTCGCCGCACTGAACAGGTGGGTCCGCACCGGCGAACCGGCACCCGGTGCCGCAGGCATAAAGGTGAACGAAACCGACCAGCCCGGTCCCATTCTGGATGCCAACGGTCTCGCCCAGGAGGGCGTCAGGACCCCATGGGTGGACGTACCGATCGCCCGGACCTCCGGTGTCGGCGCCGAGGAGAGCGTTATGTCCATGATTTTCGGCTCGGGCGAACCTTTCGACGCCACCACTTTGGGCCGGCTCTACCCGGGCGGAACTAAGGAGTATCTAGGAAGCTTCACGGTGGCGCTGGACACGGCGATCCAGTCAGGGTTCATCCTGGCAGCCGACCGTGCCGAGATTCTCGAGCTCGCCGCCGCGACGTATCCCGAGTCAGAACAGGCGGCTATCCGGTGACGGCCCATCCACCGGACGGACGAGACCGGCCCCGGTGATCAACGGCAGGTCCAGTGCGGACAGCAAACCGGGCGCTGCCGCGCACACCGCTGGGATGGCGTTGACCATGCGCGACGCGCCGGCCATGCGTGCACCCAGATCATGGTCATGGTCGTCGGCCATCTCGAATTCGCAGCGCATGCTCGGGGAGCCCTCAATCTCGACGCGGTACAGACCGCGGCCGGATGCCAACCCATAGCCCAGGTCCTTCGGCGGAATACTGATGTGCGGCTGCGGCCAGTCCGGAGCGATATCGTCGCGCATCCGCGTCACGTGGTCGACGACGAACGTCGCTTTTTCGCCAACGTACCCGGTCAACGTCGAGCGCATCGCCGCGATCGCCCCGGCCGCGATGTGGCCGGTGGGTGTGTCGAAGGACTCCTTGGCCGGGATCCGTTCGACGCACTCGTCGATGTGGTCGATCTTGGTCCCCAGGCCGGCGGCGAGCTGGTGCAGCACCGGGCCCCAGCCGAAGGTGAAAACCCCGGGTCTGGCCGCGAACGCGGTGAATTCGGGTGGCTTGCCGAATCCGAGGATCTCGTACACCGCAGCCCTGTCCGGGTAAGTGGCGTAATTGAACATCTCTGTCACCCGTACCGATTCGATAACCCGGGAGACACCCGAAAGCACCAGCGGCAAAACATCGTTGGCAAAGCCGGAATCGATGCCGGTGGTAAAGAACGACACGCCGCCGTCCAGTGCTGCCTGCTGCAGTGGTTTGGTGAACGCGCAGTGTTCCGGTCCTGGGGCAGCCGGGAACACCAAAGGGACCACCGAACACGACACCAGGTTCTTGCCGGCCCGCAGGATCGACACCATGTCCTCGACGGCCTCTAGCGGCCGCAGGTTGGCGCCGGCGGCATATACCACCACGTCGGCATCGCCGGCGAGCAAGGGCGCTGGGTCCTGGGTGGCAACCACCCCGACCGGCGCGATTCCACACAGCTCTCCGGCATCGCGACCCGCTTTGGCATCGCTGTGCACGACGACATCGACGAGCTCCAGCTGCGGGTGGTCGATCACCCCGCGCAGCGCGATCACACCCATGGAACCCGGACCCCAAACCCCCACCTTGAACACGAAGTATCTCTCCTAATATTAGGAATGCCATTGCTATATTTAGGACGGATGGTAAGGAGCAAGTCATAGGTACGTCAACCGCCAAGTCGCCGCCCACCAGCCGGGTGATGGATGTACTTGCCGCATTGGCGGATTCACCAGACGGGCAGACCTCGGTCGAGCTCGCGAAGATGTGCGGGATCAGCACTTCGACCTGTGCTCTGGTGCTCGCCGAGCTGGAACGCGGCGCGTGGGTGGCCCGCCGCGAAGACCGTCGATACGGGCTGGGCAGCGGCTTGTTCGCACTGGTGCACGGCTTGCGGATGCAGTTCCCGCTGCTGGACCGTGGGCGTGCCGCGCTGCGATTCCTGCATGACGCCCTCGGCGCCGGTTGTTCGATGTCGAAGATCGGCGGGCGGCACTTGACCACTGTCGACACCTTCGGCCACGGCACCGAGGGCGAGCACGCCGTCGGCCAGCACTTCCCTATCGGCCCGCCGTTCGGGTTGGTGGCGATGGCCTGGCGGGATGACGATTTCATCGACGCCTGGCTGCACCGGGTCATGCCCCGGTTGACCCGGTCCGAAATCGCCGATCATCAGCGGGTGCTCCGTGATATCCGCGCCCGCGGCTATGGCGCATGGCGATTCGACGATACCCACCAATCGCTACACCATCGGCTGACCAGTCTGCTGGCGTCGCTGGAGCCCACTGCGCAGGTGACCCGCCAGCTCACCACGCTGATGACCATAGTGACTTTGCAATCAATCACCGATGCGCTCGAAACAGAGCTCGCATCAACGGAATTCGTCGTTGTACCGATTTTCGGCCAGGACGGCCAGCCGGAATACCAAATCGAGATCCACCTGGGCCGCTCAGCCGGGCTGACGCTGGCCGCACTTGATGCCGCGCTGCGGCACGCGCAGGGGCTGCTCACCGCCGGGGTGGCCTGAGTGCGCTCCCGATTAAGCTGAGCACGTGCCCGCCAACGTGGAGATTCGGCGCGCGGCCGACCGTGCCGTCACCACCACATCCTGGCTGAAGTCCCGACACTCCTTCTCGTTCGGCGACCACTACGACCCGGGCAACACCCACCACGGGCTGCTGCTGGTGAACAATGACGACTCCGTCGAGCCTGCAAGCGGATTCGACACCCACCCGCACCGGGACATGGAGATCGTCACCTGGGTACTGCAGGGCGAACTGACGCACCAGGATTCCACGGGTAATCATGGCGTGGTCTACCCCGGACTGGCCCAACGGATGTCGGCGGGCAGCGGAATCCTGCATTCGGAGAAGAACGATTCGTCAACCGAACCAGTACATTTCGTGCAAATGTGGGTGCTCCCCGACGAGACCGCCATCACCCCGAGCTATCAACAGCACGAGATTGACGACACAATGCTGAGCGGCAACCTGGTGACCATCGCCTCGGGTATGCCCGGGCATGACGCGGCCATCACCCTGCACAACCACAGTGCCGCGTTGCACGGCACGAGGTTGAACCCCGGTGACGCGGTCACCTTGCCGTCGGCGCCCTACCTGCACCTATTCGTCCCGCGCGGCCGGGTCACCCTGGAAAGCATCGGTGAGCTCGACCAAGGTGACGCGGTCCGATTCGCCGACGCCGACGGCCGGCGGGTGACGGCGGACGACCCATCGGAAGTCCTGATCTGGGAGATGCACGCCAAGCTGGGCGGCTAGGACCGCATAGAGTTGGCACGACAGACAGGAGCCGGCATGTCTAAGGCGCAACCGCGGCACGCGACGCCGAACCCTAAGCACGATGTACGAGCGCTGCGGACCGTACAGTTCTGGACATTGCCCATCGTCGTCACGTTGGCCCTGATGTCGGCGCTGTGCGCACTGTACCTGGGCGGCATCTTGAATCCCGCGACCAACCTGCGACATTTCCCGATCGCCGTGGTGAACGAGGATGCGGGGACCGCGGGCGCAAAAATTGTCGACGGCCTGGTCTCCGCGTTGGACAAGAACAAGTTCGACGTCCGGGTGGTTTCCCACGACGAGGCCAAGCAGCTGCTGGACAGGGCCCAGGTGTACGGCGAGGTGGTGATTCCGCCGACCTTCTCGTCGAATCTGCGCGAATTCGGTGCAAGCGCGGTCACAGCCGACCATGCGGACCGGCCCTCAATCACGATCGCCACGAACCAGCGAGCCGGCACGTTGGGCTCTAGTATCGCCGGGCTGACCCTCAACCAGGCCATGGCCGTCGCTAATACCAAAGTGGGCCAGTATCTTTCGACAGAGGTCGCTGCTCAGACCGGTGGGGCACCGTTGACCGGGGCGTCGCAGTTGGGGCTGGCCAATCCGATCGATATCAAGCCGACCGTATACAACCCGCTACCTAACGGCACCGGCAACGGCCTGTCAGCGTTTTACTACGCGCTGTTGCTGTTGCTGGCCGGCTTTACCGGCAGCATCGTGGTCAGCACACTGGTGGACTCATTGCTCGGTTATGTACCGGCCGAATGGGGCCCGGTGTATCGCTTCGCCACGCAGGCCAATATCTCGCGCTTCCGCACATTGCTGATCAAGTGGGGATTGATGGTGGTGTTGGCGTTGCTGACGTCGGCGGTCTACATGGCAATAGCCCACGGGCTCGGCATGCCCATTGCGCTCGGCTGGCAGTTATGGGCGTATGGGGTATTCGCGATCATCGCGGTGGGTGTCACGTCCAGCTCGCTGATCGCGGTGCTGGGCTCGATGGGATTGCTGTTCAGCATGTTGGTTTTCGTGATCCTCGGCCTGCCGTCGGCGGGTGCCACGGTCCCGCTCGAGGCGGTACCACCGGTCTTTCGCTGGCTGGCCGAATTCGAACCGATGCATCAGGTGTTCCTGGGCGTGCGGTCGCTGCTCTATCTCAACGGTGACCGGGAGGCCGGTTTATCCCAGGCGTTGTTGATGACCTCGATCGGCCTGGTCATTGGCTTGTTGGTGGGCGGCATCATCACGAAGATCTACGACCGCAGCGGATTCCACCGGATACCGGGGGCCGTCGAGATTGCGATCGCCGGGGCACACCAAGCGCAACATCAGGCACGCGCAGGCAAGCAGGCAGGTTCGACCGAGTCGCAGCCCGAAAGTCCAAGCGAGCAAACGTAATTCCGGCGCCACCCAAGCGTCATTCGTTTGTGACTAAAGTTGACAGTGTGACATATGTGACTGATGATGTTTGCGTTGCATTCACATCAGGGCCGGAAGGGCTACCGTGCTGACACCAAGTGCCGGCTTGCGCCGCCTGGCGGCCTGGTTCTCTGCCGTGGTTGCGGGTGCGACGCTGGCGATCACCACGGGACAACCTGTCGCTCACGCCGCTGACGGGCGCGAGATGCTCGAGAGCGCCATCAGCACCACCAAGGGCTCATACCTGGTCTACAACTTCGGCGCCGGCCACCCCGCGCCGATGCTCAACGGGGCCGGCGGCTGGTACGACGGGGACAACGGCGGCCATCTGATGATCATCAAAAATGCGGCGGGGCGTCTTTCGCCGCGTCTACTGGTGGACAGTCACCAAGGTGATCAGGCGCGCTGCGAGCGCAATCCCGGGGCGCGCACCAGCGAGGGACTGTTGCAGGCATCTGAGCTCTACCAGCCGCTGCAGGCGTGGCAGCGGATGGGGGAACCGACAATCGCGATCAACGCCAACTTCTTCGACGTGCGCCCGCAGAAGAGCGGCTCGTGGCGGACCACCGGCTGCAGTTCACCGCTGGGCGCGTTTGTGGACAACACCCATGGCCAGGGCCGCGCCAACCAGAGGGTCACCGGCACCGACGCCTACCCCGGCAAGCAAGCCCTTTCGGGTGGAGGTGAGAGCTGGTCTTCGCTGACGACGATGATCCTCCCGTCGGGTGGTGCGCCGTATGTGGTGTGGCCGAGGGGCAAGAACGACTACGACGCCGCCACTCCGGTGATCGAGGACTTGCTGAACAAAAATGAACGGTTCGTCGCAGTGTCCGGGATCGGGCTGTTGGGCCCCGGCAACACCGGCCAGCTTCACGACGGCGGTCCAAGCGCGGCGCGAACGGCCCTCGCCTACGCCAAGCAGAAGGACGAGATGTACATCTTCGAGGGCGGCAACTACACCCCGGACAACATTCAGGACCTGTTCCGCGGCCTGGGCACCGATACGGCGGTCCTGCTCGATGGTGGTGGTTCGTCGGCGATTGTGCTGCGTCGCGACACCGGGGGTATGTGGGCCGGCGCGGGATCCCCAAGGGGATCATGCGACACTCGGCAGGTGCTCTGCGACTCGCATGAGCGGGCGCTGCCCAGCTGGCTGGCGTTCAACTAACCGTCAACTAGTAAGAGCCGCAGGGTTTTTGCTATCTCCCGGCCCGAAACGGAAGATCAGCAGACTCAGCGTAACCACGGCCGCTGCGAGTGCGAACACCGGAGCCACGACGAATCGCGACATTGTCGCGCCGACGATGGCGCCGCCGCACATTGTGAGAACAACGCTGAACCGTAGCTTTTCGCGGGCGCCGGTGCCACCGGCCAGTCGGCTGTCCACACCGAGGCCGACGATGGTCGACGTCAACACTGTGGTGGTGAGCTCTGGGATCCCGAACTGGCGAGCAGTGGAATGCTGCAGACCGAACGCCACTGCGAGGCCACCGATCAGGATGAGCTTGGTGTTGTCGTGATAGCAAAGCACACCCGTGCCGGCCAGGATCGACAACATCACCAACGCCGCGATCTCTAACCCCAGCGCCGTGGTGAGCCACCGCCGCGTCCGCTCTCCGAAGTGGCGCATCAATCTGCCGCCGAGGATGGTGGCACAAACGAAGGTAGGCAGCGCCACCGCGACTGCGGTCAGGTCGATGCTGGACTTCGGTGCGAGCCAGAAGCCGAGGAAGATCACATTGCCGGTCATGTTGGCGACGAAGACATGGCCGAGCTCCAGGATGCTGATCGCGTCGGCCAACCCGGTGGCAAAGGTCAGCAACAACAACGCGGTGATCAAGAAACGCTCGGATACCGGCGAGGTAACGGCCATGGGGTGCAGTACCTTTCGGAGCAGCCTCGGGGTTCGTCTCCGCCCGACCTCGCTACACGTGCGGCGTCAAATCCAGCGAGGTAACGGTCGTCATCCTGGTCACCAGCCAGCGCCCGTTCGTACGTTTCATGAAGAGCCGGTAGGAGAAGTATTTCAGCGACGGGATGTTCTTGGTCAGTGGGCTGGTGGACGTGGTGTTGGTGTACACCATGACGACAGCGTTCGGATCATCCAGCGACTCGACCGCTACACCGGTGACCTCGGTGCTGTTGGTTATTTTGGCCTGCTTGTTGGGGGCCACGATCGCGTCCACGAATTTGCGGTACTGGGCTCCGAAGTCGCCACTGAGGTAGCTCGCCGCCCGATCAGCGAGGCTGTCCATGTTCTCCGGTGTGTAGGTCCACAGTGTGGTGATCGCGTTGGCTGCGATGCGCGCCACTTTCAATTTGGTTGCGGCGGTGGCGCGATCAGCCAGGTATGGCTGCAGGGACGCGCCCGCGAAGGCCGCAGATCCGACAAACAGCAGAGCTGCCACTGCGACCACAATGGCGAGCCGCCTACCTGCCCGTCGTCTGGCGCGGGCGCCACCGTCTTCGCCGCCCGTCGTGGCCTCAGCGGCTTCGTCTTCGGCCTCAGCGTCGTCGTCTACCTGTTCTGCTGCCGCACCGTCGATCTCGCCGGGAGCAACTTCGTCAGATTCTGTGGTCGCTGAGGCCGCGTCGGCGGTCAGATCACCTGCCGCAGGTTGCTGATCTTCCACTGGTTCCCTTCCTGCGTAACGGTTGCCGTCCAACGATTCGTGTTTTCGATTACCTGTTCCGACGACTTCGAAGTGACATCGGTGGCCACTATCACATTGGCGCTGCCATCGTCGTTCCACCATTCCACGCCGGCGTCAAGGACGGTGCCGGTGGCCGGTTCGGCTCGGGCGACCTGGAGCAGAATGTCGTTCGCCTTATCGTGGTACTGCTTGGCGAAGTCGCCGGTCGCTTGGGCCAATATCCGCGTCACATAGTCGTTGGCGTGATACGGATCAATGGACGTGAACTCTGCCATGAAGCCCGTCACGTAGCTGAGTACCTCACGGTTCTTCGACGCCGCGCGCTCACGGGATTGATGTGAGACGAGCATCAGGGTGCATATCGTGATCGCCGCGGCCATCAGCAACCCGGCAACCGCGGTAGCGATCGGTAACCCCCACGCTCGGCGCGCCCGGACAGGTTGCGCGATGAGCAGTGGTCCCTCGCCAGGTTGAAACTTACGACGGGGACTCATTTTCCGTTCCCGGGCGGTTTGGGTTTGGTCAGGACGGTGAGATCGTCAACGCGCCAATGGTTGTCACCGTCTTTGACGAAACTCACCCGAACGGTCGCGCTGATGTAGCGTTCGCCGGGCGCCGCACCGCGCCGACCCTGCATGAACAACAGCATCGTCGCCCGATCCCGCGTCGCCGATTGGATCGAGCTATCGGTCACCCAGTACTCGTTGATGACCGGGTTCCCCTTCTGCACCACGTCCTGCTGGGCTTTCAACTGGCCCCGATATTTGTCGGTAGCCAGCGACTGGGCTCGCGCGAAATCGTCACGCAAAGATTTAGGGTCGTACGTCAGCATCTGTGCGACGATCTTCGGCCCCTGCGTCGCAATCTGTGCGCGAGTTTCATCGGACGCCCGATCACGGGAGTACACAGCGGCATAACTCACGCCGGCACCTCCCAGGCACAGAGCCGCCGCGGTCAGCACGGCCACTGCGGTCCACCGCCGTATGTTGCCGAGCCGCTCGTCCGGTTCGATGGGTTGCACTTCGGTGCGCAGAAGTAGGTCGGCGAAAGTGCGGTGCCGTGGATCCCAGAGTGGCCACAGCCATCCCACCATTACCGACGCGGTGTCAAGAAGGTGCGCCAGGTCCCTGAGCAGCAGCCCCCACGCCCCTGGGGTTGCGCCATCTCGCCGTAGCACCGCGATTCCAAAAACCGCGCGTCCCAAACTCCAACCGAGGATGGTCGGCAGCAGCAGCCGGTTGACCAAGATCAGGAGGATGGCGACCCCCATCACGGAAACGCACAACCACCACCACACGCCGCGCGCCGGCACGGTCAACGAG
>Ga0209448_10000497_pt1 | contig 13080 bp, 11 predicted proteins | sample BogFormECP14_OM2_FD_188245 | JGI IMG/M metagenome (GOLD analysis project Ga0209448, IMG submission 188245) | Bog forest soil microbial communities from Calvert Island, British Columbia, Canada - ECP14_OM2 (SPAdes) (version 2) | ecosystem: Environmental > Aquatic > Freshwater > Wetlands > Bog ... | reverse complement strand
CATCTCGTGAAACAGGATGTATTCGACGGCGTAGCGCGGCACGCGCGGGTGGTCGAAGACGCGGCTGATGACGATGGCGTTGTGCGCCGGGTCGTAGTGGCCGAGGCTGCTGCGGGCGTGGTTCTGGCTCCACGTAAGCTGCGGCCGTCCCATGAGTCCGTGAAAGAAGCGGCGGTTGAGGTCTTCGAAGATTTCCTCCAGATGGTAGTGGTGGCCGCGGGCGGAGTGGATATGCTTGCGTCCGCGCATCTGCCGGACGAGCCGGGCCTTGGCGGCAACGTCGTGGCCGGCGACATAGCGGCGATAACGGGCGTTATGGGCGCGATCGACCGGCTGGCGATAAAGCTTGGCCAGCAGGATGTGCGCGATCGAGTGCAGCACGGTTTCCGGAGCGCCTTCCAGCAGATCAGAGACGCGGATAAAAAGCTCTCCCTGCCGCATCCGAATAGTGTTGTTGATGGAAACAAACGGATAGAAGAGAACGTGCATGGTCGGCGCAGGTGTACGGGGGCGAAGTTCGCGATAGGCCCCTTCAAAGACTTCGCTGAGCTTTGCGGACACGTCGAGGGAAGAGTAGCACGGCCCGCAATCTTAACCGAGTCTCCTCTGTGTTGCTCCGTGTCCCCTGTGGTAAAGAGTTCGCCCGAGCGCTGCCCCTCTATTTCTTCTTTTTCTTCTTCATGTACTGCTCGACCTCGGCGACGGTCTTGCGGTGGTCGTCGACGCTGGAGTCGACCGTGTCGAGCGCGTCGGTGAGCAGGAATTCATACTGCTTCGCCTCCGCGCTATTTGTGTTCGCGGCGTCCTTCAGAGCGCGCAGCTTGGCCTGAAATTCGACGTCGGCTTCGATGATCATCTTCAGTGGCCTACGGATGTCGTCCTTTCGGCCAACGTACATCTCGACGTTGTCGTTCAGTTCGTCGTAGACGGCCAGGAACTCCTCCAGCATGTCATGGGTCTGGCGTGCGCGGTCGGTCGTCTTAGGGTTGCTGCGCATTTGCTCAAGCTTTGTCATGCGATCCCGGGAAAACTGCACATAAAGCTTTAAGCGCAGATCGGGATCAAGCATGGCGTCGCGGAGCTGGTCGATCTCCAGCGGATTGAGCGGGTCGCGGCGGCGCTGCGCCCAGAGTGGCAAGCCGGTGGGCAGGCAGAGCGGGAGCATCAGTACGGCTAGCAGTGCCAGGCCGAGTGCGCTGCGCCGGCGCCAATACCAACGCCTGTCCCGTTTCATTTCGTCTCCTTCTTCTTGTCCTTAGCGAACATTTCTTTGAGCAGCGTGGTGCGGACGTCTTCAAGACGGCGAATGGCCTGCTCCACCGGAGCCTGGTCGTCGAAGGCAAGAGTGCGCTCGATGTCGCGCAGCTTCTCCGCCATTTTTCGCACGTCGATCTCGACATTCTTGAGGTGCTTCCTGCTCAGTATTGCGGCATCGCGCGCTTTCTCCGAGTAGGTAACGACGTCATCGACCGCAGCGTGCCCCTGGTCCGCGTTGCCCTCGCCGTAGAGCTTGTCCGCATTGCGAAGCTGTTCCCGTGCGATCCGCATGCCCAGGTCGGGCCGATCTTCGGGATGCGCGCTCTCGAAGTGTGCTTTGAGTGCGGTTACAACCTCGTCCGAAGCGACGCCTTGGGCGTTCGCGAGCGGGATGACGAACGCGAGCAAAAGATTAGTGAAGACAAGTCGCCGCATGGCAGTCAACGCTTCTTCGGTTCAATGGCGATCAGGCGATGGGTAGCCTGCCACTCCTGATCGGGATACTTCCCGTTAGCAACTTCCAGAAAGTGATGATAGTCGAGTGCGGCCTGTTTGTTGTCACGCAAGTGGTCATAAGCGGTAGCCCGAATAAAAAAGCAAAGCGCGGGCATCTCCCCATTCAACAACGCGCGCCCATTGAGGGCTCTGATCGTGAGGTCGTAGTTTTTGTTCTCGCTAGCCGCAAAGGCGAGATCAACGTACACATCAGCCCAATCGCGCTTCAGTCGGACCGCAACCAAAAATTCCTGTTCGGCCTCCGGAAATTTCTTCTGCAGCAGCAATGCCTTCCCTAGCCCCCTATGCAATTCAGCATCATTCGGATGAGCAGTGACCAGGCTGCGATAAGCGGTCTCCGCCAGATCATTCTTCCCGGTAATCGCATAAAGGTCGGCGAGATCGCGTTGCGCCACTATGTCCGTGGGGGCAAGTTTCAACCCAGTTTGCATCTCCCCAATGGCGTCGTCATTCTTTCCCTGTGCGGCAAGCACGCGCCCCAGTTGGAGATGAACGCCGGCATCAGCGGGTCGCTCAGCCGCCAGCCGGCGCAGCAGAGGCTCGGCGTCGCCGAGCCGACCGGACTTCATATAGATGTTGGTGAGGCCAATCACGGCTTCGGTCAAATGCGGATCAAGAGTGATCGCCTGCTTGTATTCCGCCTCGGCGTCCGAAAATTCTTTTTGTCGCTCGTGCAGCAGCCCAGCCGAAAGATGAGGCTCGGGATCTTTCGGTGTGAGCGCGACGGCTTTGCCGTAAGCCTGGAACGCGTCTTCCGGTTTGGTATTTTCCATCAGATGTGCAAGTGCGAGCCAGGCGCGTGCCTGACCCTCTTCAGGATGAGCTGTAGGTTTCAGCGTCGTGGCCGCGCGCAGAAAACGCTCGGCTTCGGGGCTGTTTAAGCGGGCGAGCATCAACCCCAGGTTCAGGTTCGTCTCAAATACCTCGGGCTTGGCGGCAACCGACTGCCGGTAGGCGTGGATCGAGTCGTCAGTGCGACCCAGTTGATTGAGAACAAATCCCAGATCAAACCACGCCTGATAGTTCCTGGGATCTTTCGCGATCGCCTTCTTCAGCAACGTTTCCGCACCGCTGAAATCGTTTTTCTGGATCGCCTCTTCCGCTTGCGCGATTTCCGGAGGCGTGTCGTCGACGCGTTCCTTGTAATGGCGGACAGTGGTGTGGTCCTGTGCAAGCACGCCGGCGGTTAGCCAACTCGTAATAACGATGAGCAGGATCGCGTTGCTGACCCGGCGATTCATTCGCCGGTCCGAACCTTTCTGTGAAGGACGCGGACGCGCCGCAAACGCCGCGTAATCGATCGCAGCGTTAGCCGCTGAAGGAATTCTACCGGTCACCATTGCGCACGCCGTTTCCGTTCAACACCTGCTTCAGGTACTGTCCCGTGTAAGAGTCTTTCAACTCCGCGATCGCTTCCGGCGGCCCGAAGCCGACGAGGTTCCCGCCGCGATCGCCGCCCTCCGGACCAAGGTCGATCACCCAGTCCGCTGTTTTGATGACCTCAAGATTGTGCTCGATAACCACAATCGAGCCTCCTGCATCGATTAGACGGCGGAAAGCCGAAAGTAGTTTGCTGACGTCGTCGAAATGCAGGCCGGTAGTTGGCTCATCGAAAATATAAAGCATGCGACGCTTGCGCTTAGGACCGTCACCGCCCTCCCCGTGGCGGCTGGCCGGGCGATTCCCAGGTTGAAGGTGTGCAGCCAGTTTCATGCGCTGCGCTTCGCCGCCGGAGAGCGTAGTCGCCGATTGCCCCAGCCGCAGGTAGCCAAGGCCGACTTCGTCCAGCACGCGCAACTTTTCCGTGAGCCGCGGAACCTCGGCAAAGAACTTAAGCGCTTCGCGAATCGTGAGGTTCAGGACTTCATGAATGTTCTTGCCTTTGTAGTGGATTTCAAGCACCTGCGGCTTGTAGCGAGTGCCCTTACATTCGTCGCAGACCAGCTCCACGTCGGCCAGAAACTGCATTTCAACCGTAACCGTGCCGTCACCCTGGCAGTTTTCGCAGCGTCCGCCCGGTACATTGAAAGAAAAATGTCCAGCAGGGAAGCCGCGCTTCTTGGCTTCCGGTAATGAGGCGAACAGCTCGCGGATAATATCAAAAGCCTTGATATACGTGACCGGATTCGACCGCGGAGTGCGGCCAATGGGCGATTGATCGACCAGCACGACCTCGTCGAGATAATCATCGCCTTCGATGTCATCCCACAACTTGGCCGCGGTGCCGCCGCTAATTTGCCGCTTGGCCGTGGCCAGCGCCTGATAGAGAACGTCATGCAGCAACGACGATTTCCCCGAGCCCGAGACGCCGGAGATCGCCACCAGCATGCCCAGCGGAATCTCCAGATCGATATGCTTCAAGTTATGCGCACGGGCGCCCGTGATACGGAGCTTGTGTGACCCCGGCTGTCGCCGTCGCGAAGGAATCTGAATGTGAAGCTCGTCGGCAAGATAGCGCCCGGTGAGCGAGTGCGGCATCTTGATGATCTCGGCGTAGGTGCCAGCACCCACGACTTTCCCTCCATTTTCCCCAGCGCCCGGACCAAGGTCGAGAATCCGGTCGGCGGCGCGCATGATGTCGGGGTCGTGTTCGACCACGAGAATGGTATTTCCCAAGTCGCGCAGGTCATGCAGAATCTTGATGAGCCGGTGCGTATCGCGACTGTGCAGGCCGATGGAAGGCTCATCCAGCACGTAAAGCGTGCCAACCAGACGCGAGCCCAGCGAAGTAGCGAGCTGAATGCGCTGCGCTTCGCCGCCCGATAGCGTGGAGGCAAGACGGTCAAGCGTAAGGTACTCAAGTCCGACTTCGTTAAGAAAACGCAGCCGCTCCCGAAGTTCGATAAGCAGCTTTTCGGCAATCGCAGCCTGCTCCGTAGAAAGCTCGAGTTGGCCAAAGAAGCGTGCCGCCTCTTCAACCGTCATACTGCACACGTGACAGATGTTCTTGCCTTCAATCTTTACCTGGCGTGCTTCCACGCGGAGGCGCGTCCCGGAACAAGCCGAGCACAGCGAGTAGCCGCGATACCGGCTAAGAAAGACGCGCACGTGCAGCTTGTACTTCTTCCGCTCAAGATGCTGAAAGAATCCACGCACGCCGCCAAACCCGCGCCCACCATCAACAATCAGCTTTTGCTGCTCGGCGTCCAGTTCAAACCAGGGTACGTCCAGCGGAATTTCGGCCAGCCGCGCGAAGCGCTTAAGCTCAGTGAACAGCGGCCGGTACTTAGGCTTGGTCCAGGGCTCGACCGCGCCCTCATTCAAAGTTTTACCCTTGTCTGGGATGACAAGGTCAAGATCGAAATCGATAGTGTTGCCGAAGCCCTGGCACCGTGGGCAGGCGCCATAAGGATTGTTGAATGAAAACAGCCGCGGCTCCGGCTCTTCGTAGCGGCTGCCGTCGTTCTTGCACTCGAAACGCTGGGAAAAACGCAGTCGCTCAGGATGAGAACTCTCGCCCACGCGCGCCGCCGTCTCAAAAATGACTTCGCCAGCTTCCCGATAACCAATCTCGACCGCATCAACAATCCGCGAGCGCTGATCGGCGGAGACGACAAGCCGATCCACTAATCCGAAGACGGGTTCAGAAAAATTGACGTCAAGCAAAGATTCCGGAGTCGAGAACTCAAATACCTGGCCGTTCTGAAACAGCCGGTTGAAGCCACGCTTGCGCAGATCGAACAGCCGCGCCTTAATCGCGTCCGAGGGCAGATTCGACTCAGCAGGCTTTTTCTTAGCGCGAGACTTCTTGCCGCTCTTCTCGTCAACCGCCGGCACATGCGCCACAATCGGAAAGAACACATTCAGCCGAGTGCCGTCGCCAAGCGCTAGCAGGCGCGACGCAACCTCGTCCACCGTATCTTTTTTCACTTCCTGTCCGCAGAGCAGGCAATAAGTGCGTCCGACGCGGGCGAAGAGCAGCCGCAGATAATCAAAAATCTCGGTAGCAGTGGCGACAGTAGAGCGCGGATTTCGCGTCGAGTTCTTCTGCTTGATGGCCACCGCGGGCGCGATTCCGTCGATCAGGTCAACGTCCGGCTTCTCAATCCGCTCCAGAAACTGCCGGGCATATGCGGACAGCGACTCAACGTAACGCCGCTGCCCTTCGGCGTAAATCGTATCGAAGGCGAGCGACGATTTGCCCGAACCGGAAACGCCGGTGACGACGGTCAAAGCGTTGTGCTCAATCTCAAAATCAATGTTCTTGAGGTTATGAACCCGGGCCCCGCGAACCACAATGCTATCTGTCGACATCTTCCCCTGGCACTACAGACGGATCAAAACTCGCAACCGAATCTTTCTATTATAAAGCGTAAAGCCGGGAGACGGCCTCGCCCATGGAGAGCCGGGGGCGCCCCGCCTGGCAGCCGTTGCACCACAAAGCCTTCTAGGGGAATTTCAATTGCCCTACGCGTAGAGGAACGGCCGCTCCCCGCTGCTTCTCCAGAAGTAGCCAAGGATGATCACACTAACGACCGCCGCGTAAGCGCACCAAAGCGACGTGAACGCGTACCTCTTGACCACCATTACCACCAGCAGAATCGCCAGGTTCGCCGCCCCGAAGATGACCATCATCCGGATCTTCGAGAAAAACAGCGACCCACACGTTGCAATCACATAGAGCAACGCAACCACCGTATTGTTGGTCGCTTGATTGATGTACACGATACTGTTTCCCCGAACGTAAAGCTGCAAGGGAAATGCCGTCAACGCCCACAAAATATAAAGGGTAGTTCCTCCGCCCAGCACCAGAAACGGCAGCATGCGCCGGCGACTCTCCGCAGTAGGCTCAAACAGCAGCACGCTCAACGGCAGCAAAAAAGGCAGGAGCCCCTGTGCATAAAGCATGAATGCCGCGCCCATATCGTGCGCCACCGCAGGCGACAAAATCCCGTCCAATCCCAGCCAGACAAATCCCTCGATGAACTGATGAATGGCGAAGAGCGTGGGCAGCGTGGCGAAAAGCAGTTCGCGCCTATGCTTCACCTTCGTCAGGGTAACCACACCGACGGCACCCAGAATTCCGCTCCCAACAAAGTTCGCTGTCGCTGAAAAGCACACGGCTCGTTTTCTCCGCCGCGAGGATTGCACTTATCATCGCGGAACGCAAAACATTTTTTCGGGTGGCGCATCGCCGAGGTTCGCATCTAGACTTATGATGGCCGGGTCGATCCAGGAACCATGGCTCAACTCATGCGAAAGTGGCGGAATTGGCAGACGCACCAGACTTAGGATCTGGCGGGGCAACCCGTGGGGGTTCGACTCCCCCCTTTCGCACCAATCACCCCCCTACGGACTGGGCAGCGACTTCAAATACGCCAGGACGGCCTCGGCATCCGCCCGGGTCATATGAAAACGAGGCATCGGAGCTCGCGCAGGCGTGCCGTCGCGGGAGATGGCAGTAGTCAGCAGTGTAATGATCTCTTCGTCGCTCCCCGGTGGCAAACCGGCCAGCCGCGGCGCCATGACCGGCCAACCCGGCACGGGTTGCGCTGGCTCATAAAAAACCGGGGCGCCCGCCAGCCACTTGGTGCGGTCAGGGTCGCCATTTTTATCGCGAGGAGTGTGGCAGTACCCGCAACCCGCGACTCCTTCAACGATGTATTTGCCCTGCGCGATGACCTTTGCATCGGCCTTGGCTTTCGCCGCCGCCTCCGATCGCTTTGCCTCCTGCCCAGACGCGAGCTGCGATCCGCCTGAGATGAAGATGAACAGCAGGATCGCAGCGCTCAACCAGCCAGCAAGCAAGCATCCGAGAGTGCGAGCGATATTCGTAGATCGAACGGGCATGGCATTACACCCCCAACTTATTTGAAATGAACTCGGACTTGAGCTCCCAAACTGACGGAATTGTATACCGGTTACCTCGCCGACAGCCACTCTCACCAGTGAGACACAGAGTCACGGGGAAATTCCAAACTCTTGGAAGATTTGAAGGTTTCCTATGTGACTCGGCGTCTCTGTGGTGGGTGTTGCACGGGCAAGGCACCGTTGCCGATTCAGGAGGCGACCGACAGTCTCGTGTTCCTCAGTGCCCGGATTCGAACCGGTAGCCAATTCCGCGCAGTGTTTTCAAATACCGCGGATGCCGTGGGTCCTGTTCGATTTTTTCCCGCAGACGCCGCACAAACACGTCAATCGAGCGTGGCGTCACAAACGACCCTTCTTTCCACACCGCGTCAAGCAACTGATCGCGCGTAAACACGCGTCCTCGATGCCGCGCCAGATATTCGAGCAGCCGGAATTCGCGTGCCGTACTGAGCACTTTTCTGCCCTGCACGCTCACGGTCATCGAAGCGATATCAATCTCCAAGTCTCCCACCTGAATAATCTCGCGGCTGGGGGCCTCCGGCTGAACCCGGAGAACATTGCGGATGCGCGCAATCAATTCACGCGGGCTGAACGGTTTCGTGATGTATCCGTCTCCACCCGCGTCAAAGGCCTGCAGGCGGTCTGGTTCCTGAGTTCTGGCGGAAAGAAAAATGACGGGCGTCTTGCCCAGCCGTTCGTGCTGCCGGATCTGCCGGCACAGATCGAAGCCGCTGATTCCGGGCAGCATAATGTCGAGAAGAAACAGCGCCGGTTGCACCACGGCAGCCATTGGAACCACCGGCCCCCCCGAGAAAAATGTCGAGACTTCATATCCCGCGGTTCGCAGGTTGTGTTCGATCAGGCGCGACACATCTGGATCGTCTTCCACCACATAGATCAGGTCGGGGTAACGCGGTTTGTCGGTCGCCTGCAAAGGATCCATGGCCAGCCAAGAGCCCCACGCCCTCTCCAAGAAACTCAGTGAGAAGGAATTTTTCTTTGATTCTCCCCTCTGACCCTAGAGGGACTGTGTTGCTGCAATGTTGCGGCAATGTTAAAGGAGGGTTAATTCGATGTTGCCCTTGATTTAGTGTGGCGCGGGCGCCCCCGCCCGCGGCCGTTGACCTTGTGGTTGAGTTGGCCGTTGATTTTGATGAAGGAGTGCTTAACAGGAGCGATACCAGTTCTGTCTCGATTCGGGTCTTGCACTTCGCGAAAAACTAGGTTTTGTTCTTGCCTTTGGGTGGCGCAGCCGTTCACCGCTGCGATAACTGGCTTGTCTTTAATCCGGCTTTGGCCGCTGAGGTGAGACCCCGACGCGGAAGATGCTTTTGTCCGCCGCCTCTAAGGCGTTACACTGCGACATATGCATACCGCGAATCAGCCGAATGTGAAGTTCGTGCAAACCCCCGATTACCGCGATTCCTACTCCAACAGCGTGCAGATCCGCGTGAATGTGTGGGATTTCTTCCTCGTTTTCGGGACCATGCAGCAAAGCTCCGAGACGCAGGTGGAACTGCGAAACTTTCAGGGAATTTATCTCAGTCCGCAACAGGCCAAGGCGCTCATGGCGCTCCTGCAGCAGAACGTATCGAACTACGAAACCGCGTTTGGTGAGATCAAACTTGATCCGCGCTCTCCAGTCGGACCCGTCCACTGATGCACCGTCAAAAGATGGCGGCGACCTCTGAGCTGAGAACAAAGGATCTGAAAACAGAATCTCAACCAGCATCCTCTACATGGGCGCAGCAGTTTCTTCTCTTTGCACTGTTTTTTGCCGGCTTGATGCTGCTGCACGCGCCCCTTCTACGTCTCCCCTACTTCTGGGACGAGGCGGGCTATTACGTTCCAGCCGCGCGTGATCTATTTCTGACCGGTACGCTCATTCCGCAGTCCACGCCCTCGAACGCGCATCCTCCGCTGGTGATGGCATGGCTGGCGCTGGCCTGGCGCGTTGCGGGATACTCCACGCTAGTCACCCGCACGGCCATGCTCGCGCTGAGCGCATTCTCGCTCGTGGGACTGTTTCGACTTTCGCGAAGCGCTGCAAATCTGCCGGTAGCGTGGGCGACAACCATGCTGGTGGCGCTTTATCCGGTGTACTTCACCCAGAGTTCCATGGCGCAGGTGGACTTGCCCGCCGCCGGATTTACCTTCTGGGCGCTGGCCGCATATGTAGAAGACCGTCAATGGAAGCAGGCGTTCTGGTTCTCTCTGGCGGTGCTGGCGAAAGAAACTGCAATCCTCGCTCCATTGGCCCTGTTTGGCTGGGAACTGCTCGCTCATTTCATTCGGCCACTTTCGAAAGAAAGTTCAAAGGAAACTCCTTGGCAGGAAACTGTTCCGCCTCTGGGCCGGCGCACTCAGTTGTTTTATCTGCTCCTTCCCGTCCTGCCCTTGGCCGCCTGGTACGCGTACCATTACGCGAAAACCGGCTTCCTCCTGGGCAATCCCGAATTCTTTCGTTACAACGTAGCCGCCACGCTCAATCCTCTCCGCGTCCCAATAGCGTTGGCCATGAGGCTCTGGCAACTCTTCGGATATTTCGGCCTGTATCTGCTCACGCTGGCGGGATTGCTAGCCATGCTTCGCCCGCCGCAGAACGAGAACGGCGTCGCCCGTCCGCGAATCCCATTCTCGACCCAGGCCGCATTTCTGGCCGTGTTGCTCGCCTACCTGGCCTTTATGTCGGCAGTAGGCGGAGCCGTGCTGGCCCGCTACATGTTGCCCGTCGTCCCGCTCGTGATTCTGGCCCTGGTCTCAACTCTCTGGCGTCGCGCGCGCCATTGGAAATTGATTGCAGGAGCAGTCGCTATAGCATTCGTCGCGGGTCTGTTCAGCAATCCCCCCTATGGATTCTCGCTCGAAGACAACCTCGCTTATCGCGACTACATCGTGATGCATGCCGAAGCCAGTCGTTTTCTGGCGATGCGATATTCCGGCGCCCGCGTTCTAACCGCCTGGCCCGCGTCCGACGAATTAACCCGCCCCTGGCTCGGCTATGTCGCTCAGCCCGTCCGAGTCCTGCGCATCGAGGATTTCTCAGCCCCGCAGATCGACCTGGCAGCCAAGGCTCGCGACCACTACGATGTAGCCCTGGTCTTCTCGACGAAGTACCAGCCGCCGCATCCGCTCTTCGGGATTGAAAATTGGGAAGCATGGCAGCATCTCAAGGAAAAGTTCTTCGGATACCATCGCGACCTGCTGCCCGAAGAGATTGCCCAGCGCCTAGGCGGAGCGATTACTTATCGCAAAGAACAAAACGGCCTATGGATCGCGGTAATTGCAGTGGATCGGCAACAGGACGCGAAGCGCTAGGTTAGTGGGTTGTGTGATGACGGGGCTCTGCCCCGTCCAAGCAGAGCTTCCACTCGACCATCGACTGACTCACATCCTCATCAAGTGGCAAGAGTGCGTCTTCGCCACGACCCAGACGCTCTTTCCCGGACCAAGCCCGAGCGAATCCCGCGCCGCCAGCGTCAAGTGCACCTCAAACTCCGTGCCGCCGCAATCTACCGTCGCCGAGATGATGACGTCCCTCTGTTCCAGCCCGACGATAGTTCCCGGTAAAACATTACGCGCGCTCAGTCCGCGCGGGCTTTCCGTTGCCAGCAGCAAATCGCCGGCGCGAACGCCCACCCGCAGGCGCGAGCCCACATCCGCCCGAACCAGCGGCGTTTCCAACTCCACTCCATCTTTTCCCAGTTGGCAAGTCATGGTCCCGCGATCTTCGTGCAGCGCAACCACAGTAGCGTTAAAAATATTCTCGAATCCCGACAGCCGAGCGATGGTTTCCAGCCGCGGAGCCCGCATAGTTTCATGCGGCAGCCCTTGCGCCACAATGATTCCCCCGTCCAGCACAATGACCTCGTCGCCCAGGGCAAACACTTCCTCGCCATTATGAGTAACGAAAAGAATCGGTACCCGATGTTCCTGGTTCCACCGCCGCAGATCGCCGACCAGCGACGACTTCGTAGGACGATCCAGGGCCGCCAATGGCTCATCGAGCAGCAACGCGCGCGGCTCGGTCACCAGAGCCCGCGCCAGGGCGACGCGCTGGCGCTCACCTCCCGAGATTTGCGCCGGCCGCCGCTCGCGCAAGTGACCGATGCGGAACAACCCAAGCATCTCGCGGCTGCGCGTTTGCCGCTCCGCCGCGCTGAGCCCGCGCAGACCGTAAGCGACGTTCTCTTCGGCGGTCAAATGAGGAAACAGCGCCAGATCCTGATGCACGTACCCAATGCGCCGTTTCCAGGCGGCGACATTGCGCTTTTTCTCCGAGTCGTAAAGGTCTTCACCACCAACCGCGATGCGTCCATCGTCCGGATCAGTCAGTCCAGCAATGCAATCGAGCAGCGTGGTTTTGCCCGCGCCGGAAGCGCCGAAAATAATTGTGAAGCCCGCCAGCGCACGGAAGTGGACATTCAGGTTGAAACTGCCCTCGGGATTCGAAAAGCGCTTGCGGATGCGCACTTCAAGTTCGGAAGAAATTGGCTGCGCCGGCAGCACCGGTTGCGGTGCGGGAATAATAATCTTTACTTCCATGGACCCGCCACCCACGGACGCCCATTCAAGCCGTAACGATTCAACCAATAGACGGTCGACAACACAACAAACGAAATGATCAGCAGCACCAGCGCTGTCTGGTTCGCGCTGGAGTAATTTGCTGTCTGCACCTGATCGTAAATATCGATCGAGATCGTGCGCGTCACGCCCGGAATATTGCCTCCGACCATGAGCACGACTCCAAACTCGCCCAGTGTGTGCGCGAAGCTGAGCGCAAATCCCGTGACCAGCCCCGCTTTTGACAGAGGAAGCACGATGCGGCGAAAAGTTTGCATCGGAGAATGTCCAAGCGATGCCGAAGCGCGCAGCAGACTGGAGTCAACCGCGCCGAAGGACGCCGCGAACGGTTGCACAGCGAAGGGCAGACTGTATAGCAACGACCCGATCACCAGCCCCTCGAAAGTGAAAGCCAGCGTGTGCCCGGTGAGCGATTGCCACCAGCGGCCAAGCGGGCTCCGCGTACCAAGCGCCACCAGCACATAAAAACCAAGCACAGTAGGCGGCAGCACGATGGGAAGCGCGACTGCGGCCTCAACCAGGAATTTCCAGCGCCAGCGTGAGTAAGTCAGCCAGTAGGCGATGGGTATTCCAATTGCGATCAGCAGCGTCGAGACGATAGCTGCGAGACGCACGGTCAGCCAGAACGCCTCCCAGTTCATTTCCAGGTCGCTCCATTTGCTTGCTTCTCCGTCGGCAAACTGAAACCGTAGCTGGCGAGCAGGGAAGTGGCCTCCGGCGTGCGCAAGAAGTCGAGAAACCGGCGAGCCGCATCGCCCTGCTTTGATCGCGAAAGCACAACTGCCGCCTGATTCAGCGTGGGGTAGGCCTCAAGCGGAACCGTCCAGTAGCGCCCCTTATCTTTCATGGCAGGAGCAAGCGCATGCGAGAGCGCGATCAGCCCCGCCTGTGCGTTCCCCGATTCGACAAACT
>Ga0209448_10000496_pt1 | contig 13099 bp, 12 predicted proteins | sample BogFormECP14_OM2_FD_188245 | JGI IMG/M metagenome (GOLD analysis project Ga0209448, IMG submission 188245) | Bog forest soil microbial communities from Calvert Island, British Columbia, Canada - ECP14_OM2 (SPAdes) (version 2) | ecosystem: Environmental > Aquatic > Freshwater > Wetlands > Bog ... | reverse complement strand
GCATGTACTTCGCGACGGTCGCTTGGCTGACCTCGATGCCGAGCTTGAGCAGCTCGCCATGGATCCGAGGCGCTCCCCACAGCGGATTGGCGCTGCTCATCTGCCGAATCAGGTCGCGAATCTCACGCTCCACTGACGGCCGTCCGGATCTTGAACGTGTGTGTGGCGAATTGCTGATTGCTGTGGAAAATCAGGAATTCGCCACACACAGGTCGAATGTAAACAACCGGAGCCGACCCGGCCGCTGGCGGCGAAGTACGCGCAGCTGATGACGGAGGGCCAGGTTCTCTAGTTCCACTGCCGCCCGGCTACGAAATCGGCGGGCAACAGACGAGATCACGGATCGCTCGAGCTTAAGCATGCTGGCCACACTACGGTGGCGATTCTGAAAACTCTAGACTTTCCGCGCCTTTCGGAGTTTTCATTAGGCACAGGTGCCTGCTCGTGCTTCTTTATCCTAACTGCCGGCGAAACACCCAGCCGCCGATCGAAAGCGAGAGTACTGCCGTCACCGCCAACGGCCACAAATCGAACGCGAGTCGATCGAGGCCGACGCCTTCAAGGTACACACGCCGCGAGATATCGATCATGTATCGCAACGGATTGATTAGGCTGAAGTATTGCAGCGCCTCCGGCATGCTGCTCAGTGGTGTGAACAGCCCGGACAAGAGCGTGAATGGCATCGCCACAAGGAAGGAAATGAGCAGCGCTTGCTGCATGGTCGCGACCAACGACGAAAGCAAAAGTCCGATTCCGGAGGCTGCGAGAAGGAACAAGATAAGACTCACATAGAGGGTCACGAAAGAACCGGCGAACGGAACGCGGAACCAGAGCTGGGCGACCAGCAGAATCACGGTGGACTGGCTAAGTCCGACGAGTAGCGAAGGCAAAGCCTTTCCAGTCATGATCTCGGCCGGACGAAAGGGAGTCACCAGCAACTGGTCAAAGGTTCCCTCTTCCTTTTCGCGGGCGAGGGACATCGCCGTCATCAGGAGCACCTCTGCCAGCGTGAGGGTGCCGACGAGGCTCGGGAGAATACTCCGGCGCGTCTCCAGGTTCGAATTGTACCAGACGCGGGTGCTGACTCTTATCGGCGGCCCGCCTCCACCATGAGCTGTCCACCAAGCGGCATTGAATGTGTCGACTACCGTGCCGACATAGTTCAGCGCCGTGCCGGCAGTGTTCGAGTTCCGCCCGTCTGCAATGACCTGTACGTCAGCCGATTTCCCGGCAAGCAATCGCCGCTCGAAATCCTGATCGATCTGAACCACGAGTAATGCGCGCCGCTCGTCAATCATCGTGTTCACGTCGGCTGGCCGGTTAAGATTTGCAACGCGCTGGAACACGCCCGACCCATCCAATGAGGCAAGAAACTCATAGGACGCGGCGCTCCGATCGCGATCGAATGCCGCGTATGAAACTCGATTCAAATCGTAGTTCACGACATACCCAAACACCAGGCACTGCAATGCCGGCGGAACAAACAGGACGGCGCGCGCGCGTGGATCCTTAAGCATGGCGAGGAGTTCCTTTCGCACCAAGGCAACAATGCGGAAAAAGGAGGCTAGCATGATCTACCTCAGTCCAGCTGCTTCTTGAAACCTGCACGGGTCATCAGGAACAGTAGGCTGGCGAAGCCTGCCAGCATCGCTAAATTTGGTAGAATAATGGCCCAGACATCGCCGGCCAACAACACGGTCTGAAGCAACGCAACATAATAGCGCGCCGGGAAAATGTAGGTGAGAGCCTGGATCGCCACGGGCAGGCTAGTCAGATCGAAGATGAATCCTGACAGCATCAGCGCTGGCAGAAACGCGGCCACCACGGTGATGAGACCAGCGACGAATTGAGCTTTCACCGTTGAAGAGATGAGCATCCCCAAGCCTAGCGCGACGAGCAGGTAGAGTAGCGAACCGAGGCTCAGCACCCACAGCGACCCTCGAAACGGGACCGCGAAGAGGAATTTGGCGGCAAGCATGCACAGCACCAATCCGAAGATGCCCAATCCCAGGTATGGAATGACTTTCGCGACTAGTATCTCACCCGCACGGACTGGCGTTACGAACAATGCTTCGAAGGTTCCATGCTCCCATTCGCGCGCCACGACCAGCGCCGTCAGCAAGGAACCGAGAACTGTCATCACGAGTACGACCAACCCAGGAACCAGAAAGTAGCTGCTTTCATTGGCCTCATTGAACCAAAGCCGGTTCTGTACGAAGACCGGCCCGCTCGACACGTCTTGTCCCTCGGCCACCCGGCGCGCCGTCCACTGACCTACTGTACCTTCGGCGTAGCCCTGTATAATCCGGGCGCGATTGGCGTCGCCGCCATGAGCGATGATTTGAACCAGAGCGTTTCCGCTTTTCATCTCCCGTGAGAAGTCGGGGCGGATGCGGATGATGCCATCGACGTCGTGCGAGAGCATCAGGTCCTTTGCCTGGGCCATCGAGGTCATAAGCCGGGCATGAAAGTAAGGCGATAGCTGGAAGGTCGAAGCGAGTTCGGCGGCGTCCGGGGAGGTGTCCTCGAGCACGACCGCGATCGGAATATTCTTCACGTCGAGCGAGAGGCCATAGCCGAAGAGCAGGATCAGCAGCACCGGCAGCACCATGCCAACAATGATGGTGCTGGGATCGCGAAGGATTTGGCGACACTCCTTTTTGATCAACGCCTGAGTCCGCCAAGCCTTGGCCAGCAGTCGGCCGTAGTGCGAATCGCTCGTTGACATTATGCGGCGACTTCGGCCTCCGCGAGCGGGTCGTCGTCGCTCACTCGAGCTGCCTCGACGATGGCAATAAACGCGTCCTCCATCCTCGATTCACGTCCCTCTTCGATCGGCGCATAGCTGCGAATCTCGGCGGGGGTGCCATGAGCGAGCACGCGGCCATGATCGAGAATGACGACGTGATCGCAGTACTCCGCCTCCTCCATGAAATGCGTAGTCACGATAACGGTGACACCCTGCTCGGCAAGCGAGGTGATGCGAAGCCAGAACTCGCGGCGTGCGAGCGGATCGGCGCCACTGGTTGGTTCGTCCAGGAACAAGATCTCGGGCTCGTGAAGCAATGCTGCCGCCATCGCAAGCCGTTGCTTGTAGCCGCCGGGAAGCAAACCGCTCTGCTGGCGCATGAGCGGTTCGAGCTCGAATTGCGTTAGCGCCCAGGTTATGCGGTCGCGCCGTCGAGCGCCGCGCAAGCCATAGGCGCTTGCGAAAAACTCAAGGTTCTCGACCACCGAGAGATTGCCATAGAGCGCAAACTTCTGCGCGACATAACCCAGCCGCTGGCGGGCGGCGGCACGTGCGCTGTGAAGGTCAACACCAGCCACTCGCAGAGTGCCGTGGGTTGCCGGGAGCAAGCCGCAAAGCATGCGGAAGGTGGTGGTTTTGCCAGCGCCGTTCGGCCCAAGCAGACCGAAGATCTCGCCGCGCCGAACCGCAAAGCTCACATGATCAACAGCAGTGAAGGTACCAAAGTGCTTAACCAAGTCGTTGACCGCGACCACCGCCTGGTCTCTATCGGCCTGCGGCGGGTCTTCGAGAGTCATTGCAACGGCGGGCCGCGACGGCGTGATCCGGTGCAGGAGGATCATGAAGCCATCCTCGAAACGAGCTCGAGCCGGCGTCATCGGGACGCGTTTGGCGTTAGAGCCAGCAGACTCGGTTGCCATCACGAGGCGGACTCGGCCGCCTTCTGGCACTGCATCGATCACCTGGGGATCGTCCAACAGTCGCGCCTGCATCCCTCTTGGCGTCCACCCTGTGGAGGGTTCGGCTATAAATACGCGCCCTGATGCCAGCCCGCTCACTTCATCGGGACGACCCTGGACTAGCACCTTACCTTCGTGCAGGACGACGACATGCCCGCATCGCTCGGCTTCGTCCAGATAGGAAGTGCTGATCAGCACCGTAAGTCCCCGCTGGTTTACGAGTTCCAGGATGATTGTCCACAGCTCGCGCCGCGACAGTGGATCGACACCTACCGTGGGTTCATCAAGGAGCAGGAGTTCCGGCGCGCGGATAAGTGTGCAAGCGAGGCCGAGCTTCTGCTTCATCCCACCCGACAGCCTGCCCGCCAGACGCGTGACAAAAGGACCGAGGCCCGTCATTTCCATTAGTGGCAGGTAGCGCTCGCGCCGCTCGCTGACTCCGACCCCATGTAGGTCGGCGTAGAGGTCGAGGTTTTCCTGGACGCTCAGATCCTCGTACAGCCCAAAGCGTTGCGGCATATAACCGATGCGCGACTGCACTTGCTGAGGATGGTTCACAACGTCGATACCCAGAACACTCAGGTCGCCCAAATCGGCGGACATCAACCCGGCGGCTAGACGTATGAGCGTCGTCTTTCCGGCTCCATCTGGCCCGACCAACGCGGTTAGTGCGCCGCGCCGTACCTCAAAGGACACATTATCAAGCGCCCGAATGTCTTCGCCTTTATCGCGATGAAAGGTCTTATGGATATTATTGCCTATCAGGGCGGCCCTGATCTGTCCGGCAGTACTCACTGCTGGACTCGTGCAAGGGCTGCTATGCCTGAAAGCGCCGGCTTGCTATCCGTTGCCAAGTATACAGTGGCGGGCGAACCCAGGTGGAGCTGGTCCGTGGGATCCTTTACGAAGACCCGTACCTCGTATACGAGGCTCGTTCGCAAATCGGCGGTCTCTACGGTCTTTGGCGTGAACTCCGCAACGGGCGAGACGAATCCGACCCATCCCTCGAAGCGTCGATCAGGGAAACTGTCGATCGCGATCGACGCGGTCATTCCCGTATGCAGCTTGCCGAGGTCGGGCTCGGTAACATACGCGCGGACCCATTTCGGATCGGTTACGGCCAGCGAAAATACCGGCTTTTGCGGCGATGCCATCTCGCCGGGTTCCATCAGGCGCGTACGGACAACGGCGTTGACGGGAGCTACGAGCTGCGCATCCGCGAGCTCCTGACGCAAAAAGGCACACTGTGCTTCATCGCCGCGCAACTCGGCTTCGGCTTGACCGACGTCTTCTTTGCGCGGTCCTGCAATTGCTAGATCAAGCGCCTTTTGATTGACGTTCAGCTTGGCTTCGGCGACATTGAGTGCCGCCTTCGCATTCTCGAGATCCTGTTGGCTCACCACCGAATTTGCCGCGAGTGTCTTGCGCCGCTCGTATTGTCCACGGGCGTTAATGGCGTCGGCCTCCGCCGATTCGACATTCGCCCGGGCCTCCGCGATCTCCTGCGGGCGGCTGCCGTTGTGGAGTCTCTCAACGGCCTGACGCTGTGCCGCAGCCGTCGCTTCCACCTGTGCGACCTGCGGCTCCAAACGGCTCGCATCCAGGCGTGCCAGAACCTGGCCCCGTTTTACGCGGTCGCCTTCCTGCACCAGCACCGCGGCAATCCGCTCGCTGTTGTTGAAGGCGAGCTCGACCTGCCGCAAGTCCACATCTCCATAGAGTACCAATCCCTGTCGAGCGGGGTGCCGGCCCACCAACCACCAGGTCACGCCACTAGCTAAAGCGAGGAATATGACGATCAGCGGGATGCGTTTCATGAGGCCTTCGGTTCGCTGCGATTAATCCTGACGTTATCGTCACACGAAACTCGCTGTCAAATCAAAATTTGAATTTGATATTTTCATGGCCCTATGAGAATCTGATTTGTGCACCCGGCCCCGTTGTCGTCCAGCCGCTGGATTGGTAAAAGCCAATCCCTGACGACTAGGATAGATCGATGGCACGACAGACAATCAGCCATGCTCGCTCTGCCCTGCGGTCGAAAACCGAAGAGGACCATTGCAGCACGCGCCAGCAACTCCTCGAAGCCGCCGGACACATGTTCGCTAAAAAGGGCTTTGAGCGTTCCACCGCGAAGGAGATCTGCGAACGGGCGGGCACCAATACGGCCGCCGTCAATTATCATTTTGGCGGAATTGAGGCACTTTACGCTGCGGTGCTCGACGAAGCTCGCAATCGGATCCTGTCGGTACGAGCGATCGAGCTAGCGGTCGAAGGCAAAACCGATCCGAGGGCAAAGCTTGAGGCCGCGTTGGGCGTGATCGTCCAGACGCTTCTTGGCCCGGTGTCCTCTTCTTGGGTATTGCAAGTTTTCGGAAGGGATATGGTGACGCCGTCGCCCACGACCTATCCGGCGAAGGAGAAATTGATATTGCCTTTGGCACGGATCTTAAGAGGCTTCGTCGGCGAATTGATGGGTTTGGCAGAGGACGACCCCGCGGTAGCGCGAGGTTGCCTGAGTGTTATGGCGCCGATCTGCATCCTGATAGTCGGTGACCGGCGCATGATGAAGCGGGCGCTTCCTAGTTTCGGTCTTGGAGCCGAGGACGCACCGGCTTTGGCCCACCATATGGTCGATTACGCATTAGCTGGTCTGGAAGCGACCGCCCGCGACGCACGGGAAAAGAATTGATAACATCTTCCAGAGAACATTGGATTTTGGGCCGCTATTGTCATGTCAGCCCTAGGACCGTCTTCGCCTGCCGCGATCGTTCTCCGGCAGCTGCGCTATATACGATTAAGCTTTTCCCATAAGAGTCCAAGGTCCGGCTCGCTGGTGTCGCCTTCATTTCGTTATAAGGCTGCTGCCGTACGGGTACCCGCACGGCCCGGTCGCCAACCGCGAGCACGTCTGCGAGTTGCTGGGCCGTCTCAATGTTTGCGCCGCCGGCGACAATCGCCCGGAGCGCATCGCGCAGAACGTAATGATTGTCGGTTTCACGCCGGATTCGAATATCGGCGAGCATACAAACTTCGCGCCGCCTGTGGCTGCTCATAATTCCGTATGCTCTGTAAACATTGGAGTTTTGGGCCGACCTGTGCCTACTAAAAACTCCGAAAGCGGCGAAAAGTCTAGAGTGTTTTGAGAGTGAGCGCCTTAATGTCGCGGCATGCCTATACACGCGCGATCGATCGTCTCTCGGATTGTATGCCGATTCCGTTGTCCATAGTCAAAACCTAAAGCCGAACGTATTGATGATGGAGCCCGCCAAGGATCGGTATCGCCGCGATGCGGCCGACCTTCTGCGTCGCGCGAAAATCCGGAGCATCTTTGTCCAGTGAGAGATGTGGCCGCACTTTATTGTAAATAAGAAGCGTATGCCTTGAGGGCATCGTGCAGGTGCGCTTCGCCGAACACGACGAGGTGGTCAAGTGATTCGCGACGTACCGATCCGATCAGCCGCTCAACGTACCTGTGTGTGGCGAATTGCTGATTTCTGTGGAAAATCAGTAATTCGCGACACACACGTGTTCATCGCTTCCTCGAACCGCCGAACTAACGTCTGGTTCTCATCGCTGGTCGTACGCATTGTCAGGCCCCCTTCTTTCTCTTCGGGCTGAGCTAGTCTCCACCTCTGTCACATCCGACGCATCACTTTTTTTTCGAAAAGCCCGGCGCTGTTTCATCGGCGCGACTACGCGCACGTATGACCGCGGCGTTTCATCCGCGCCAGTACCCGCGCGCGGCAACTCACTGTCCTTGGTTTAAAAATTAGACGCTCGCCTGCAGCTTTGATAGAAGGGGGCGCTGACTGGTGTTTGCCCCCTTTCACCAGTCGGCTTCGGGCCGGCGTCTGACGCGCGCTGGCCCGTTTCTTTTTTCACCCTCTGTCGGCTTGAATTTCCAGCAGCGTTTGATCAGACCGAAATCTCCACAGATTGAACGAATGGCCGATAAGTTTTGCATTGGGGCGAAAGTGATAAGTCTTGTAGTTGTTATTTGATTCTTATATATTCTTGCTTAGTTTTTTGACACTAACCCATACTGCGCTTTGTGAAAGCAAAGAATCCCACGTCCTCCTCTGCGCCACACGCTACGAGACGCAAATCGGACCCGTCAATAGCGCCTGCGAAGAATCCCAACTTCGGTGAGGTGATACGCCGCAGGCGAAGAGAGCTGGATCTCACGCAGGCCGAACTCGCTTCGCGAATCAAGATTTCACCGCCATATATGGGCCACGTGGAATCGGGAAGGCGGCGCCCGACCAACTTGATTGTCATGAGCCTGGCGAAAGTGCTCGGACTCGATAACCGCGAACTGTTCTTTCTCGCCAACCCGCAGATTGACGCTTTACTTTCTGCTGAATCCCACAGAGCAGCGGGTGTGGTTTCGGCCTGGGATCAGTTCCGAAATGACGAACGACTTCGCCGTATCCACAATGTCTCGAAAGAAGAAATGGAGCTGTTGTCGCAAGTGGCACGTCTTGGGGAGATTCATTCGACTCGTGATCTGATCTACATTCTGAACACGGTTCGGCACGCGCTCGGAAGATAGAGGGGAATGCGGCGCAATGCCGCGGGTCTTCAAATCGCTCTATTGCGAGTCCTCTGGCGGGAAAGCTCTTCGACGCCAATGGGCAGCCGCTCTACGTTCAGGGAGCGACGAAGGGCAGACGGCGTTACTGGTATTACCTGTGTGTGGCGAATTGCTGATTCTGGGGAAATCAGTAATTCGCCACACACAGGTAATTCGAGCCGCCGCAGGCTCTTTCACGACCGACGAAACGTTTGTTCCCATGTTTCTGATCTCTGCTGGCTTTAGATCTGAGGCCCGCGTTGTGGCGAATTGCTGATTTCTGGGAAAATCATTAATTCGCCACACACAGGTATCGGAGGGTTATATAAGGCTGAGCAGGACAAAGATTATGCCGATGGTCGCGACGTTCCAGACTATCGACCGGACCAGCGGGACGCCGAAGGCATAGAGCGGCAGGTAGGCCACACGGCCCCAGAAATAGAGTTGCGCGCCCCACGCGGTCATCCAGTTGTGGCGGCCAATGACGTTGGCAACTAGGATTACCGCGGCGAATAGCGGAAAGGTTTCCATGAAATTGCTCAACGCGCGTTCGAGCCGCGTGGCGACGCCGGTGAGCGGCGGCATCGCCTGATCGCGCGCGCTGGCCGCCCACCGGTATCCGTACTGGACGCTGGTAGCGTGCGCGCTCAGGACGATTTGTACCAAGCCGAGTGCAGCACTCAGCGCGAGCATCTGAAGTTCGATCGTCATGATTTCAGTGCGGTATTTTGCCGCGTCCTTTTTCAGCTGAGCCTTACGGCGTCAGGAAAAGGATTGCGTGATCGCGACCAATTCCTCAACTGACTATAGCCGATCCGAGACGCCAGCGGTCATAGCGGGCGAACAGCGCGGCAACGGCGTTTCTGTGTTTTGAACTTCGTGCCCGGCGACGGACGTCGGCTCGACACCCTGCGGGAGATCCAGGTGCGACTGAGACCCGGCGCACCTTTCCTGATGATCAATAGCTGCACCGACAACATGTGTGTGGCGAATTGCTGATCTTCCACAGAAATGAGCAATTCGCCACACACAGGGAGAGCGCCGCGAATAATCGAACAAGCGGCGTGAGGCCGAGTGATTGGTGGAGCGGAAGAGATGAGTAGCGATCGTCGAGTCATGTGTAGTATGGCACGCCGTGAGCCGCGCGGGCCGCCACAACACTGTGAGTGACAGCTTGATACTAAATTCCCTTCTCCCTCCGAGCTCCAACGGCGCTTATCGCGGCTCGACAGTGGCGGCGTATTTCCTAACTCTCTTCAGCGTTCTCACGATCGTGCCCGGCTGTATCAATGTGCTCGCTCCTGATGGAGGAGCGGGAAGCATCGCTGGCCTCGACCTCAGTCAGAACGGCCGTGTAATCATCGCGCTTTTCGCCTGGGCGGGTGCGACGCAAATCGCGTTCGGTCTGATGATGCTTATTGTTTCGCTGCGCTACCGGACCCTGGTGCCGATAACGCTCGCTCTGGCGATTGTCGAACGGACGCTGCACGCGCTCGACGCATGGGTTTTCAGATCCGTACCTGGCGGACATCATCCACCGGAGCACTATGGCGTGCTGGTTGTTCTCCCGCTGCTGCTCGCGGCTTTGGCCCTCGCGCTCCGCTCGTCGCCGCGTGGCAGATGATCGGCGGTCGAAGGCTTAGCGCGCCAGCAGGGTGTTATGACGTCGTCCTAGTTAACGTCGCCAATTTCCTTCTCGTCGCGCAACGGAAGTTCATTTTCCCGCGGCGAGCTTGTCCTGCGTCCTGGTGTCGAAATCGCTAGCGTCGTGCCGTTCGTGCAACTGGCTGGACGGCTCACCGTAAACGCGGTTGACCATCCGTCCCCGGCTTACTGCCGACCGCTGCAGGAGTGCGTCAGCCCAACGATGCACGTTCTTGTAGTCTTGCACGCTCAGGAACTCGGCGGCTCCGTAGAGCACGCCCTTCGCCAGCGCGCCATACCAAGGGAAGATGGCCATATCAGCGATCGTGTAGATGCTGCCCGCGATGTACTCACTCTCCGCGAGGCGACGCTCGAGGACGTCGAGTTGTCGCTTCACCTCCATGGCAAACCGATCGATTGCATATTCGATCTTCTCCGGGGCGTACGCATAGAAGTGGCCGAACCCGCCGCCCAGATAGGGCGCGCTTCCCATCTGCCAGAACAACCATGACAGACATTCGGCGCGCGCGCCGGCCTCGGTTGGTACGAACGCGCCGAACTTTTCGGCGAGATACAAGAGGATCGCGCCGGACTCGAAGATCCTGATCGGCGTTGAACCGCTGCGATCAACGAGAGCCGGGATCTTGGAGTTCGGATTCACCGCGACAAAGCCGCTGCCGAACTGATCGCCGTTTCCGATGTTGATGAGCCAGGCATCATACTCCGCGCCGCTGTGCCCCAGGGCCAAGAGTTCCTCCAACATTATGGTGACTTTCACGCCATTCGGCGTGCCGAGCGAATAGAGCTGGAGGGGCTGGCGGCCCACCGGCAAATCTTTATCGTGGGTCGGTCCGGCAATAGGACGATTGATGTTTGCGAACTGTCCGCCGTTCGACTTGTTCCAGGTCCACACCTTCGGAGGAACGTAATCGCTCATTTTTCTATACCCACTTCTTTCGCCGGGTGAACAATCGGGATGCGATCACTCCGGACTTTATTGGTTTTATCTGCCGCGAGTCCCTTTGACGGCAGCGATCCACTGCAGTTTAATCCAAGCCCGCGGATGTTTCACGCTTCGGACTCCTGGCCATAAACTGTGGCTCCTCAAAACTTGGTCCGCACGAACGGAGACTCCAAGGTGGCCCGCACGCCTCGCAGTTTCGGCCGACGACGCGGATTATGTTCGAGTGTTCTTCGCTTCAGGCCAATGTCATTTGCGCCGGACACGTCCGGAACCGAGGAATCTCCCGAGGATAAGGTTTTGAGGAGCCACGGGTGAGCCGCCATCGTTTTTCCAACATCGCTGAGATTGGGGGCAGCCAAATTCGCTACCGACTGGCCAACCAACTGTTGATATCGCGGTTGAGCTCGGCCTTAAGCTTCGGATCGGCGAAACACGCCTTGACCCCCGCCCGCGCCAGCTTCGCCAACGCGCGATCGTCCAGCGCAAACTGTTCACGAGCAAACGTGTATTCAGCAGTCACGTCCGTTTGAAGGATCCCCGGTATATCGGAATTCAGAGTGACCGTTAGCCCAGCCTCGATCAGTTCGAGAAGCGGATGTTCCTGGCGCGAACGGACCATCCCAAGCATCACGTTTGATGTGGGACACACCTCCAAAGCAATTTCACGTTCCCGGGCGAACGCGACCAATTCCGGATCTTCTAGGATGCGAATGCCGTGGCCGATTCGCTCCGCCTTGAGATGGACGATAGCGCCGCGAATACTCGCCGGTCCCGACATTTCGCCGGCATGCGGAACCGAGTGAAGACCGCCATCGATCGCAGCCAGGAACGCGCGGGTAAACAACTCAGGCGGCCATTGTTCGTTGCCTCCGAGTCCGAAACCGATAACGCCGCGTTCTCGGTATTTGAGCGCTGCGACAAGAGCGCGCATCGCGACTTCCTCAGGCTGGCTGCGGCCGTGATCGACGATGACGCGGCTCTCGACGCCATACCTTTCGCGTCCCAACTGAAGTCCGTCGAGCAGGGCCGAAATCGGCATGTCCCAATCGCCCAGCCTGACACCGTGAGCTCCCAACGTGAACGATACTTCGAAGTAGCGAACGCCCTCGGCGGCATGCTGATGACATAACTCGAAGCCAGCGAGCGAGAAGTCCGACGCCTTGCAGAGGCACGGTCGTATCCCATGCACCGCAGCACGAAAATCTTCGAAATCGCGAAACGTATAGCCTTCCGTCAGTAAGGACTCCGGAAGATCAACCCGGTTACTCTGAGCTAGCCGGCGCAGGGTATCGCTCCGAATGGCGCATTCGAGGTGAACGTGTAAATCCACCTTCGGCAGTTTTCTGAGATCGCGCACGGCCAGCCGTTTCTCCTGTTCCTGCACCTGCTTCATCCAGAATACCTCGCTGATGGAGTCTGGCGTATAGGTAAAATTGGTCGCGCTCCGGCCTGTCTGTGGCGAATTGGTGATTTCCGCGGAAAATCAGCAATTCGCCACACACAGGTCTGTGCTGTAATCGTCCGTCTATTGTGCGTCCAGAACCGGCGTTTACCCACAAAACATGCAGTTTGCCCTCTTCTGGTTCTTTCGCAACATCGCCTTTCCGCTGCCGTCCCTTCGGAACTCTCAACCTGCCCGCGCTGTCGGTGAGACCTTTTCTCTTTCTGAACATCAAAGAATGACAGCAGTCGAAGTGCTCTAGGAGTGTAACGAGGACATCGCCTATGACGTTCAATCGGTTTGCAATTATCACCACTCTCGCGTTGGCGGTTTCTTTTGCTTCCGCACCCGTTCCGGCGGGTGCCCAGGTAAAACCCGTAGGTACTATTACTCGGGAAAACGCGTCGTCGCGGCTATAGCAACCCTGCTCGTAGGCCTGGCAGTGCAGGTGGCCTCATCAGCGTGCGAGACTGTCGAGGACGATGCTCTCAAGATTAGCTCGAAATCTGTCATGCGCGGCGCTGTTCATGTTCGCGCTAATCGGAAACGTGAATACCTTGGCGGCGGAGCGGAGAATCGCGACGGAAGGGCCGCCGGAGACCGTCGCCCAGAAGGGCGAGGCGCTCGTGGTGATGGCGCAGGAGAGATTCGGCGTCGCACTCAGCGCCGCCGAGCGAAAGATGCTCGAAGGCGCGCCAGACCGGATGATTCCCTGGGTCGGACCCGATACCGATCCAAACAATCCCGCCAATGACGCCGGGCGTGG
>Ga0209448_10000495_pt1 | contig 13115 bp, 15 predicted proteins | sample BogFormECP14_OM2_FD_188245 | JGI IMG/M metagenome (GOLD analysis project Ga0209448, IMG submission 188245) | Bog forest soil microbial communities from Calvert Island, British Columbia, Canada - ECP14_OM2 (SPAdes) (version 2) | ecosystem: Environmental > Aquatic > Freshwater > Wetlands > Bog ... | reverse complement strand
CATGTCTTCACAAACCACCTGTGCTGAGCTGGGGACTTTAGCTTGGCCAGACCATTTTGCTAACGAGGTTCAGCTCGAAGACTACATGACTACGCCTTCGCCGGCCTTGATAAGGGATTTCCGCGACATACCGGGCGATCTCTTGATTCTCGGAATCGGCGGCAAGATGGGCCCCACATTGGGACGTCTCGCGCATCGGGCGGCGCCGGACCGCCGCATCATCGGCGTGGCGCGTTTTAGCGAAAAAGGACTACGCGAAAAACTGGAGTCATGGGGAATCGAGTGCATCCCTGCCGACCTACTTGAACGCGATGCGATCGCGCGCCTGCCGAAGGTGCGGAATGTGCTGTTCATGGCCGGACGAAAATTCGGCACCACTGGCCGCGAAGATTTGACTTGGGCGATGAATACTCTGGTTCCCTCGATGGTGGCAGATGCGTTTAAGGATTCTCACATCGTCGCGTTTTCGACCGGCAACGTCTACCCGTTTGTCAATGTGCTCCATGGCGGCGCTACGGAGGATATCGCGCCGGATCCGCGTGGCACCTACGCAATCTCGTGCGTCGGGCGCGAGCGCATGTTCGAGTATTTTTCCCGCACGCATGGCACTCCGGGACGCTTGATCCGCCTGAATTATGCGATCGACATGCGATATGGCGTTCTACACGATGTGGCGCAAAAGGTTCTGAACGATCGCGATATCGACGTCACCGCCGGACACGTCAACATCATTTGGCAAGGCGATGCCAACAGCATGGTCTTGCGGGCACTCGGTCACTGCACAGCCCCGACTGCACCGCTCAACGTCAGCGGTCCCGAGACGGTCAGCATCCGTGCGGTAGCGGAGGCGTTCGGTAAGAGATTTGGCAAGGTGCCGCGCTTGATCGGCACCGAAGCGACCATGGGATGGCTAACGAACACCGGCGAAGCCCTTCGCCTGTTTGGCTATCCGACAGTGCCGTTGGGCCGCATGATCGACTGGGTCGCCCACTGGGTGAGCCGCGGCATGCCTAGTCTCGGCAAGGAAACCCACTACGATAGCCGCGATGGCAGTTTCTGATCGGAATTTGCCAGCAGGCGTGTCGGTACGCAGTCTCACCGGGGCTGATCTGGGAGGGGCACTCGCGCTCTCTGCGGAGGCAAGATGGAACCAGGTCAGTGCCGATTGGCGCTTATTTCTCGAATTCGGCACTCCGATCTGCCTAACTCGCAACGGTAAGCTAATAGCGACCGCCGCGACCTTACCCTACGCGCCGCGGTTCGCCTGGATCAGCATGGTGCTCGTCACTGCTGTCGAACGGCGTCAGGGCCTCGCGCGATGGCTTTTACGCCATTGTGTCGAGGATCTAGTCGGCCGAGGTCTCATTCCTGCTCTTGATGCGACCCCGGCAGGTCGAGCCGTCTACTTAGGACTCGGGTTTCAAGATACATGGGACATGCACCGATTGGTCGGCCGCTCGGGTGAATTTGCCGGCGGCGATTACGATGGGATTACAGTTCGCCGGCTACAAGAAAGCGACTGGCCGCAGCTCCTCTCTTTAGACAAGGGGGTGTTTGGTGCTGATCGCGGCGTTCTGCTCCGTTCGCTTGCGCAACGGCTACCGCAGGCATCGCTCGTTGCTCTTCGTCATGGGCAGATCATCGGCTTTACGCTCGGCCGTGACGGTCGCGTCATGACGCAACTCGGACCTCTAACCGCAGCCGATAACGATACTGCAATCACGCTGGTAGCGGCGGCACTGTCCGCTATCTCAGGACCGGTGGCGATCGATGTGCCGGATCGTCATGCTGCGTTAAGCGAGTGGCTCGCTAAACGTGGGTTCTCCGGCGAACGCCCCCTCACTAGAATGGTCTATCAAACGGCTTCGTCCTTCGATGACTCGGCGCGCTTGTTTGCTATCGCAGGTCCAGAGCTCGGCTAGACGGACCGTAAACGTAATTTTGCTTACTCGGTCGATGGTACCGATTTCATCTTAATCGATTTATCTAGGAACTCGTTGGTGTAAGCCTTGGTGATGTCAAATGGTTTTTCGAGACCGACGTAGGTCTTGGCCAGATCGTATGTTCCTTCCATTCGCTTTGGATCGAACCAGCCGAGCGCCACCGTTTGAGAGGTGTTGTCGCTCATAAGCTGTTTGACTTCGTGCCAATTGACCAGCTGGCTGTCGACCTGAAGCCCTGAATTGGCCTCGACAAGCGCTTGAATGCACGGATTGGCATCGGCGACGCAAGCCGCGAATGCTTTCTGCGTGACTTTGACAAACGCGGCGACCGTATCACGATGCGCTTTGAGAAACGCGCCGCTAACCGCGATCGAATTGCCGTAAGGATCGACGCCAGCATCTTTCCAGGCCAGATAGCCCATGTCGCTGCCAAGCTGATTTTTGTAGGTGTGGTGTTCGTTGTAGAACTCGGTCACGGCATCAACCGCGCCGGCCTTCAGAGCAGCGAGTTTTGCGCCTGGCCCGACATTTACCCAGGTTGCAGAATTAGGATCGATGCCATTGGCTTTCGCAAGCGCCGGCCAAAGAGAGCGGGCCGCATCCCCAGGTGGGTTTCCTATCTTCTTTCCGGCGAGATCCTTGATAGATTTGATCCCCGAGCTTTTCAGCCAATAAAAGCCGCCCGGATAATTGGCATAGACGTTCATCACAGCCACCTCATCGGCACCTTTGCCGAGAGCGACCAAAATCGTCGTCATATCGGCGAGGCCAAAAGTGTTGGCGCCGGAACCAGCGGCTTGAGCGGCGACCATCGAGCCCTTGCCCTGCAGGAGTGTAAGGTCGATCCCGGCGTCTTTGTACCAGCCCATCTTTTGCGCATAGTAGTAAGGGGCGTGATCGCCGCCCGCGATCCAATTGAGGAGAAAGCTCACCGATTCGTTGGCATGGGCTGAGCTCGTGAACCCGAGCAGCGCTACCGTGAAGGCGGAAAACAGCTTCATGAGGTACTCCTGCGCAATCGCTCGCCGAGGAGCTTCTTCTCAGCGCTCATTGCAGGCGAGCAGAGATTCTTGTAACTGGCTGGTTACGCTGTAACGACAACGAGCCATATGAAGGCTATCAACTCACGCAGCCATCGGTCAAGCGCGCGAATGCGCCGTCGCCGTCCCGCCGCGACCCGTCGGCGCATCCTCGATGCTGCTACCAGTGAATTTGCAGCCAAGGGGCTGGCTGGCGCTCGGGTCGATGAAATCGCGCGGCGGGCTCGCGTGAACAAACGGATGCTTTATCATTATTTCGGGGACAAGGAGGCCCTTTGGCTCGCGGTGCTGGAGCAAGCCTATCTCAATATCCGCAGCAATGAACAGAAACTCGACGTCAGTCGTTTTACACCAAAGCTTGGTATGGAGCGGCTAATCGAGTTTAACCTCGGCTATGTCCAATCTCATCCAGAATTCATATCGTTGCTGCTCACGGAAAACGTGCATCGGGCGCGCTATCTGCGGCGCTCCCGCAAAGTGCCGGCGCTGCACAGCTCGCTTTTGGATGTGATTTCCGATCTTTTGGCACGAGGCCAAAGCGCGGGAGTTTTCCGTAAGGGAGTCGATGCGGCGGAATTGTACATCACTATAGCGGCGCTGTCGTTCTTCTATTTCTCGAACATTCACACCCTGTCGACGATCTTCGACCGGAATTTCAATGCGGCCGCCGCCCGTCGCAAACACCGGAAGCACGTTGTCAATGTGGTTTTAGGTTTTCTTAGTTCGGGGAGCTGAGCTCGCCAAGGAAACCGCACGAGGGCGCAAATGCTGTTCAAAGAGTCGGAGTTCGCACCATGCGATTGAGGTGGACAGACTGGCCCAGCGAGATATCGAGCACCCTCCAGAACGGGACGGTAATCCCGGCACATTTGTTGGCGCTCGATGCAAGGCGTCAACTGGATGCTCGGCGTCAGCGCGCACTCACGCGTTATTACATCGACGCCGGCGCGGGCGGACTCGCTGTGGGCGTCCATTCCACTCAATTTGCCATCAGGGAGGCGGGACTATACGAGCCGGTATTGGGCCTTGCCGCGCAAACCGCCAGAAGCTGGACAGAAAGACCGCTCGTGCTGATCGCTGGCTTGGTGGGAAGAACCGAACAAGCACAGCGCGAGGCCCAAATCGCCGTGGGTTTGGGCTATCATGCGGGCCTGTTAAGCCTCGCGGGTCTCCAAGGCGCAAGCGAGGACGACCTTATTGCTCATTGCCGTACTGTGGCTTCTGTCATCCCGCTGGTCGGATTCTATTTGCAGCCTGCCGTTGGCGGCATCGGTCTTTCGAGGAACTTTTGGCGGCGCTTTGCAGAGATCGAAGAGGTCGTGGCAATTAAGATCGCGCCATTCGACCGCTATAAGACTCTGGATGTCATTCTAGGCGTCGTGGCAGCTCGGGCCGAACACCGGATTGCGCTGTACACCGGAAATGACGACAACATCGTACTCGATCTGATAACTCCCTTCATCGCGCGCAGCGAAAGCGAAGATGTTGCAGTACGAATAAAGGGGGGTCTTCTTGGCCACTGGAGCGTCTGGACGAAGGGTGCTGTCGACATGTTCGCGCGTATTCGCGCCTCCACCGATCGAGGTGTCGTGGACACCGACATTTTCGCACTCGCTGCAAAGGTAACCGACTGCAACGCGGCATTTTTCGACGTCACCAACGGGTTCCGCGGTTGCATCGCAGGTTGCCATGAAGTCTTACGCCGCCAGGGGCTCTTTGAAGGTATCTGGTGTCTGGATCCGGAGGAGGGCCTGAGCGCGGGGCAGGCCGCCGCGATCGAGCGCGTGATGCGGCTCTACCCCGAACTTGGCGATGATGAATTTGTCGCAAGCAATCGCGAACGGTGGCTGGCATGACCATCGAACCATCACGCGCAGCAGACACGAAGCCCACGGCCGAGCGCCCACGCCGTTACTTATCTGGCATTCTCTCTCACGTGGCCCTGATTGCAGCGTGGTATCTGTTCGTTACGTACGGGCACGTGCCGTCGTTTGTCATGCCGTCGCCGGTAGCCACTGTCGCTACGCTGGCTGGTGAGAATTACGATTGGATCGGAAACACCCTCGTAACGGCAAGCGAGATATTTTCCGGATATGTTCTAGCAGTGATCGTAGGGGTGCTGCTTGCGATCGGTTTTTCTTGGTCAAGAGCCGCAGAAGACGCCGTCATGCCTTTGCTAGTCAGCTTGAACATGATTCCCAAGGTTGCTCTCGGGCCATTATTCATAGTCTGGTTTTCCTACGGGATATTCCCGAACGCAATCATCGCGTTTTCCATCAGCTTTTTTCCAATTTTGCTCAATACAGCGAGAGGATTTCGTGAGGTCGAGCCCGAATTGCTCGATCTCGTGCGTTCTTTGCAAAGCTCGAAATGGCAGACTTTCACCAAGATCCAGCTTCCGAGCGCTTTCCCTTACATTTTCTCAGGCATGAAGATTGGCGCGATCCTCGCGGTGGCGGGCGCGATTGTCGGCGAATTCCTTGGCTCGTCGCGGGGACTTGGATACCTGATGTTGCAGGTCCAGGTCACTCTCGATACGGCCGCGATGTTCATGGCCGTTATTTTGATTACCCTTATCGGCATCGTGCTCTATGGCCTAGTGATCGGGCTCGAGCGCCTCTTGATTGTCAGGGATGCTCGCATTCAATGAGCTGCGCCGCGGTCGAGCCGTTCATTCATATTCGGGCCCTTCGCAAAAGCTATCGGAAGGGTGACCAGCATTTCCTCGCCATTTCTGACGCAACCTTTGATGTTGCGGCTGGCGAGCTTGTGGCGTTGGTTGGCCCATCCGGCTGCGGCAAGACTACTCTGCTTAAGATACTGGCCGGTCTGCAAAGCTATGATTCTGGAGAAGCGCGTATTGGGTCCGTCTCCCATCCATTCGATCCCTCGCGCGACATCGGCATGGTTTTCCAGCAGGCCCTATTGTTGAAATGGCGGCGCATTCTGCAGAACGTCCTGCTGCCGGCAGAGATCCTAGGGCTGCCGATGGCAGAGAGCCGCGAGAGGGCACGTGATCTGCTGGCGATGGTAGGGCTCTCGGGGTTCGAAGATAAATACCCATACGAGCTATCCGGTGGCATGCAGCAGCGCGCAGCAATCGCGCGGGCGCTGATCCACGATCCAAAACTCATTCTCATGGATGAGCCGTTCGGCGCGCTCGACGCGCTGACTCGGGAGAAAATGAATTTGGAGCTTCTGAACATCTGGAAAAAGAGCGGCAAGACAATTGTCTTTGTCACCCACGGGATTGCCGAAGCCGTGTTTCTCGGCACGCGGGTCGTCGTTATGACGGCCGGCCCAGCTAGAATGGCCGATAACATAAAGATCGAGTTGCCCGAACCGCGTTTTTTGGACCTGAAGACAACCGAATCTTTCGGCGAATACAGCCGAAGGATATATCACCTGTTGGGCTTAGCATGACTTCCGAGAACGGCATTTATCGGAACCGATCCACAACACGTTCATCTTTGATGACGCGCCGACAAATTTCGTAAGCCGTTGGCAGATCAGCGCACCCATCGCATACTGGCAATGCGCGGATCGTGCTCAAATGCTTGTCGATCGAAGTCAACTGTTTCTCGCGGCATTTCGCATAAGGCCCGCGCACCATTCTCGCCAAGAAGAACTCGCCACGTCTGAGGCATAGTGGGCTTCGGGTTTGTAAATATGCGGCATCTGAGAATTGCATGGTTCAATCTGTGAGGAGGATCTCTTACCGAAGCATACTTGATAAGATCAATTTCCACGGCGCGAGCAAAATCGGCCAACATCTGACAATTTTCATATCGCGTCGGGTGGGTCCAGAATTCTTCCCTCGAGCTGAGGGGCGGCAGAGTAAGATCAATAGATTTGGCTGAATAATCAGCGGCGAATGCAGTGTACTCGCCAGCATCCGAAGGCCACTTTGTGTTCGGCGATTCCGAGAAAAAGAGCAATCGGTGAAAGCACAGCTCAGCAATTGCCGTGTGGGGATGTTCAGACGCGTAGTACACGCCGAGAGTAAAACCAGATCTTCGGAAGCGAGACCCATTCGGATAGGGGGCGCCGTAGCGAAAGGGCGTTGATAATAGAAAATGAAGATGCTGGCACTCGGCCGGGAGTGGGGGCTTACTCTGCTCGATAAGCTCTTCTAGGATTGTTTGTTCCGCGGCGCTGTCAGTAAGCTTGGCGGTCGAAATTCGATTTTGCGCTTCCACCACTCTCCACGTAAGTCCAACGCTTCGCGTGTTGCTAGACAATAGCTCGTCGAGAGTCGAGATACTCGATGACATTGGCGAGACCAGAAATCGTCTGAATTAGTTCGAGCGGGATAGCGTTCAGCACGCTATTTTTATTCCTCAACCAATCCGATGCTACTTTGTCATCGCCCGCTACGATGCCGTCCAGAGATCGATATAGGCGCACGAAGAGAACAGCGAGTTCAAATGATTTCTGGTCGGGCGCGAGTTCATGCGTGCCCTTCCGCATGCGAGAGATCGTCGGCTCGGATATGCCGAGGATTCTGGCTAGAATTGTATTCTTGATCTCCAATCGCTCGGCGGCGCGCAGTGCTGCCTTGGTGACAATCCCGGATTGCTTGGGTGCCGATTGGGGGAGCTGATGTGTTCGCATAGTCTGATACCATTCGAACCCAGAACGGATAGCACCTGTTCCTTTCTAAAGAAAGAACAATTCGTTTCTGGAGAAATTATTTCAGAATTCCTTTCTCGTGATACTCATATTAGGATAATTATCCTAGAGACAAGATTTGAGTCGGTAGCCGATCCCGATTTGGATTCAGCGATCGCGCTAATGAGCTCCCTCCCGGGCGCGACTATCCCTCGCGGTGACTGCGGCAAGATTGCTCCAGAGATCACCAATCTCAAAGTGAGAGGGGTTGGCTTTATGCGGGTGGTTTCTGGCCTCGCCCATGCGTTCCGCACCATTACCGCTGTCCGGCAGCCGTCACGCTCGTTGACGCACCACGGCCGCTTATCGCCTTTCGCCGATATTCAAAGGAGTGATCGGCCTCGGTCGAACAAAAACAAGGCGAGCCGAACGGGACAAGGTCGCGTTGGGGCCACCATCGACGCCGATGAGCAGGAGCCCCTCTCCACCGTTTCCAACAGAGAAAATAACCAATTCGCCGTCGTACCGCGAGATTGGCTGCATCGCGAGACGTAGAAATTCTCCGAGCGGCTGGTCGAGATAGTTTAGGCGCAATGCTGGGCCAACTTCGGCTGGGCACAGGTCAAACCCGTGCGCAAAGGCCCGGAGGTAAATGTCTTTAAGGGGAGCGGCCTCGCCAAACCCAAGCTCAGCTACGGAAACAACAACAAGATCAAGTTCAATTCGTGTTTTGATGAACTGAAAAGCCGGGCGTCCGAGCACTTCATTTGCGTCGTCGCCAATGGCCATGCGGCAAGGCGCCGATTGGATGGCTTCGCGTATGGCGCTAGAGTTCTGATAACCACCAACCTTGATAGTTTTCCAGATTGGTATTTCGAGAGCCGTTCCGACTGTCTTTGGTTGCTCCGCAGCGACGTAGGGCGCTGCGGGCGGGCATCCTGGTTGGACTTGCGCATGGGCAACGTCCGCGATCAACGTGGTCGCCCAGAGCGCCACCGCCGTGGCCCGGATGAAGCTCATCGCGCAATTGCCCACCGCAAGCATGCTGCAGCCTCTCCGCGCGGATTGTCTATTCTCTGTATGTCTTGCCGTCCTTCATGAGTACCGGTTTATACGCGGTAAAAAGGCCCGCTGCTGTGTCGCTGGTCACATCCCAGCTATGACGCGCTGCGCCTTTGGCGGACACCGACTTATGTCCCCTTTCGGGGTTAAAGCGGACATGGCTTGAGTCGGTTGTGATATCGGCTAATGACCCAAAGCGGACATGCCGCGCGGCCCTACAATTCACAACGCGCGGCACATCAATACTGGGTTCGCATCCAAGGCAAGCAGAGGAGCAGGGATGCCGCATTCGACGCCCTTGATGACATGATAACCACGCGGCAGTGACGATGAGAAGCGCGGGCGGGCAGAGCGCTTGCCCCGCGCTTAGTAATATTCGCCACACATTAAATCCACGCAAAGAACAACGCGTTCAGAACCTCGACGGCGGAAACAAAGCCCACCAAGAGGAAAACGATGGCAATCTTGATCAAATCCTCTGCCATTGATCTGAGAGGCTTCACTTGGGCCGACACTCGACGTTCTCCAGCTGCAGCACCATCTGCAGCGCAACCGACACGTCGCGCGGATCGGCGCCTGGCATTATCGCGGCGTTGATACAATAGTTACACGCATAAATCCGTCATTTATCTAACTTCGATCTATATCGCACAGTACTTCCCGTATACTCCCCGTAGAATTTGCTTCTTTTTTATATCGTCACAGCCGCAATTTACGTCGCGCAGTCTTTATTCTTTGCGCGAAGCGATACTAGTTGATGGCACCTAAATTCCGCGGCACGACCCGCGGCGCCTCCGAGAACTGGGGTGCCGGGACGGGAAATCTTTGGCCGCGATTGGAGGAAGCCAACATGATCAAACAGACAGTTGCTCTCGCCGCCGCCACCACCGTCGTTCTCGGCGTCGTCGCTTTCGCGCCGGCATCAGCTTTCGCGCAAGCGAAGAATCCCAACGACGGCGGCCAAGTGAATGTGCCCGCTGGCGTCAAGCTCGACGGCGGCAGCAAGGCCGCCGCCTCCACCTTTTACGGCCGCAACGCCAATGACGGCGGCACCGGCCCGCAGGCCGCAGCTACGCAGGTCAATGCCGCCGCGTCCAAGCCGAGCAAATCGGCGAGCGCCCCCGCTCCGGTGCATCTCGGCCGCGCCGCGAACGACGGCGGCTCGGTCAACTAAGCGCATATTCGCGGCCATCGCGCTGCGGTGATTTCACGATGGGCGGAAGGCGAGGGGTTGCGGCCTCCGCTTTCCGCCTGTTTAGTTTTTGCAACGGAGCGTCGCCATCGCCGGTCCGACGCCATGATCACGTCGCTGAGCCCCTGGTTGTCATGCCGCGCATGCCGGCCGCACGCGCCGTTCGCCGAGCTCGTGCGTCTGTCGCGGACGAGCATCGGCGACGAGATGCGCGAGGAGCGGCGGGGGCGTACGCTACCGTTCCCAAACATAGCCTACGAACGCCGCAACTCCACAAGCGGCGATGAAGACTAGGATATCAAGGAACGCCCGCCCCGCGGCTTCATCGGGATGATGTAGGGCCTCACGCCCGAAATAGACGACGAAGAGGAAAACACCGCAGACGACCGCGGCGCGCCCAAATTCCCTTGGATTGGTGGGCCACTTGATCATGGCTCAATCCTAGGCTTATCGGAGTGTAGCGTCACCACCACTAGAGCGCTTGGCGAACAGGCGACCACGGGTGGCGAGTCCAGCCGCTACAGTTTGGGGCCGCGGACCAGCCAACATCTATTCGATTGATCAGCATGGCCAGGCGAGATGCGCGCGAAACTCACGCGGCAGATGCTTGGTGATTGCTCTGCGCGCCAGTGAAGGCGCCAATCTTAGTAATATGGGGTCGGGAATTTCTCGTTACCGCGTGACAGTCCGATGTCCCGCAAAGTTCTGTCGTTCAGATTACTCAGCGCGATACGCGCATTTACACGGTCCCGCCAAGCAACAAAACGCCTCCAAAAACCAAGCTCATTCGGGTTTTTCGTGGTCATGGCATTCTCCGGGGCTGAGTAAGAACGTCCGCACAAGTTACGCCGCCGGCGCCTACTAGATGTGACGCCCGGCACAAAGTTGCGCTTTTTGCCAGGGTCGGCAGACGCCCTAGTGGAGCGTTGCCGACGAGATGCGCGAAGAGCGCCGGCGGCGGGTGCTGGGCGAATAGTCGGCGTCCGGCTTCCCTTAGTGCTTACCCACGAAATTCGCGACGGCAAAAGCGCACTGCTCATTCGGCGTCAGCAGCCCACCGGGTCAGCAGCCCACCGGTCGGGCCGAGATAATTCATCGCGCTCACGGCGCCATTGGTCATCGTGACGTTGACCGTGCAATGGCGGGTGCTGCTGACGGACTGTCCCGTTTCCGTAACTAGCCGCGGTGAAATTATCCCCGGATTCGTAAGACCAAACCTCAGTCGCTCCCACCGTCGCTTGTTTAGTCGGCGGACCCATACACGCGAGCACGCGCTCTTTCGAGAACCCGATCATCTTGTTCATCTGCGATCTGGGCGCACCGAATTGCGCATGACGAAAGCACCGCAGCGATCAGTATAATTGACGCCGGATATTGAACATTTATTGAAGACGAGTTTGGCGGTCGACTGTAAGTACTTGAAATCATTGGCGCGCCCTACGGGACTGGCACACATGAGCTGATTCAATCACTTAGCTGGACGGTTCGCCACCAATGTTTCCCGCCCGTTCTCGTTGCTTGTGGCGAACCTGTGAATGAACACGAATGATCTGCAACCGCTTCGCGGGCAAGCTGTCGGCGAATCATATTAGGATGCAGCCCAACGGTGGGAGGACAACAAAGTCGGGGGAGGGACGATGAGCTACGCGCAAGAGAACTTCTCTGAGGCGATGTATTGCGTCACGTCAGTGGGGCCACTTCAATCGCGCCTGGCCGCAGCGGCGCACTATCTCATTCGGCTTACGGCAGACGAGGATTTTCCAGACCACGAGCAAGGAGACGCTTGGCGACGGATCATGCGCGATCTGACGCACATTCAGCCCGAAGCCGATGAGGGTAGCTTTGCTGCCACGACCAAGCGCATGGACGATGGCGAGGCACTCCGCGTCGCCCGTGAGATATTGCACCTGTATGTCAGCTTGGTGCGCCAAGACGCCGAGCGCGCCGCAAATCGGCTGGGTGGATAGAAGCGTCACCCGGTTGATGGCGGACTGGGCAGCGTTCGCGGGGCAGGGGGGCAAGCGCCAACCTGATCGACGCGGTTTGCCAGTCGCTGAGTGATCCGTGGCCCTCCGCCGTCATGACGCTTGAGAGAGCGGAAAACCCCGTCATCGACGATGCTGACGAGAGAGTGACTCTCTACTTGAAGAATCTGAAAATGCTTTGGCTACTCGGAACAGTACCTTGGGAAACAGCGAAACCGGAAGTACCCGAAGTGATTCCAAGGAACCGCTCAGATGCGGCATAGGAAAGGCGTTACCTGCCGAGGCTTGGTGATGTCAGCTTGCGGGCGGTCGTCGACGCGCATCGTGTCGCGCAACAGCGCGCTTTCGATTGTGAATCGGCGTCCAACTTGGACCCCTCAAGTTTCTGTCGTTATGTCGTTGACCCGACACGGGGATTCTCAATTCTCCAAAATCTCCATCGGCGTCCAACCGTGACCCCGGCTATCCTGAAAAATAAGACAGAAAATCAGAGGGTTGGGATGGCGCCGCCGGGGGTCTGAGTTGGGCGCCTATTCACATGGAGGCTGCAACGAAGAAACAAATACGCGGAGGCTGCAGCAAGGCCAGGCGGATCGTTAGGTTGCTGACTGTGCAAAGAAGGTACGATATATTCACAGTCATCTAGCCAGGGGAGCGAAAAATGACGGCAATTAGGCACCTCAAAGTGGTCCGTCCAGCATCTGAAAAATGCACAGTTACTTTACCCATGCGGAAGCCCAATGCCGCATATCGGTCCCGCGAGCACCTGACCGAGCGCGAGGTCGAGAGGCTGGTTGAGGCGGCCAAGGACAACCGCTGGGGCCATCGTGACGCAACCATGGTCCTGTTGGCCTTTAGGCACGGCCTGAGGGCCTCCGAGCTGGTTGACCTGCGCTGGGAGCAGGTGGACCTGGAAAACGCAATCCTGCACGTCCGTAGAGTCAAACAGGGCACTCCGGCCACACACCCGTTGACAGGCCGTGAGTTACGGGCTCTGCGGCGGCTACAGCGCGAGCAGGGATCTAAGTCGCCCTTCGTATTTATCAGCGAGCGCGGCGCACCATTCTCAACACGCGGCTTCCAGGCCATGGTTGAACGCGCGGCCCGCGCGGCGGGCTTCGACATGAAAATCCACCCGCACATGCTGCGGCATAGCTGCGGCTACAAGCTGGCGAATGATGGCGTCGATACGCGCACCATCCAAAGCTATTTAGGCCACAAGTCGATCCAGCACACCGTCCGATACACCGAGCTCGCGCCGACCCGCTTTAAGAGCTTATTT
>Ga0209448_10000493_pt1 | contig 13126 bp, 11 predicted proteins | sample BogFormECP14_OM2_FD_188245 | JGI IMG/M metagenome (GOLD analysis project Ga0209448, IMG submission 188245) | Bog forest soil microbial communities from Calvert Island, British Columbia, Canada - ECP14_OM2 (SPAdes) (version 2) | ecosystem: Environmental > Aquatic > Freshwater > Wetlands > Bog ... | reverse complement strand
TGAATGACGGTCTTGCCGTTTTCCGTGGTTGTCGTTGCCACCGTTTCATACCAGGCAAAGGTTGCCGTAGGCGGAATTTGCTCCTGTTCGGAGCCCCAAGTTGAAGCCACACGGCCTCTCAGCTGATTTCCGCTGTTGTTGGTGCGTTCCATGATGGTGGAGCCGAGGATAATCCAGGCGATCGACGTGCACACAAAGATGAAGACGAGAGCAGCAATGTGCTTAATCAAGCGGCTAACCTCCCGAAGTTGGTGTCGGGATACAGAAATGCAAGCATAGCGCCGAATCGGAGCCACTGCTGCTTAGGCAGTTAGCTGAGAAACACGACGTTGACACGTGTCAGGCGAAACACAAGCGTGTCTCCGGAGAAACGCGTCAGTGGCAACGAAGCAAAGCCCTAAGTCCGCACCACGCGCTCCATGCAACCGGATTCCTGGCAGGCGTAGGTCACGTGATTGTGCTGCCGGTCAAGGCTGATGATGAACATAGGGCGTCCATGGCGCTCGCAGCTGGGCTGGTTGGGGGTGAGGACGGGCGCGTCTCCGCGCTTAGGCGTGGCGTAGCCGATGCGCTCGCCGAAACAGCGGTGACAGAATTTGTCAGTGCAGCGAAAGAATTCGATGGAATAGTCGGCGTTGTACGGAGCGATTACCGGCTCCATGGTGCGAAAGTGCTGGTCGCAAAGGGGCAGTAGGTCCGTCCGCATGCGAAGTGAGTTTAGCACCTGGAGTGGGTCATTGAGCGAATTCGCTTCTGCACCACTGTTGCGTTTTTCCTCAAATCCAGCGCCCATTGCGGCCTTTACAAATCCCTACCTTTTCTATGCAAAGCTTTACCAACAAAATCCTATACAGTTCCTCAAGGCACGCGTCTAACTGATTGGGAGCACGTTTCCTCTCCAAAGTACGAAACGTGAGCGCCGCACGAGAGCTCTTCCACAGGAGATACAAAATGCCGAACCAAGACCACTGCCGTCGAGTCGTTTCGGCCCTGGCTGCCTTTCCAACTCTGGCTGGAACAAAAGCGAAGCAAACTCTAATTCTCGTTTCCCTGCTCCTCGTCGCCTTCACCTGTCTTGCGCAAGATCAACGCCAAGGTCAAGATCAAGATCACCCGCAAACTGCACCGCCCATTTCGCAATCCGGTTCACAAACCAGTTCGCAGGCCGCAGCCACAACTCAGCCATCCACAGTAACCATCCCCGCCGGAGCCCGTTTCGCGCTCGTGCTCACCAATCCAGTTTCGAGCAGGACCATGCACCGCGGAGACGTGGTCTATGCGCAAACCACCGCTCCCGTCACCGTCGGCGACCATGTGCTGATCCCCGCCGGAACCTTCGTCCAGGGCAAGCTCGATAAACTCACGCGCGACGGCAACCGCGCTCAGATGCTGATGAACTCTGCTTCGGTGGTCTTCCCCGACGGCTATGTCGCCAACATCGCCGGACCACTGAATGTGGATACCGAAGAGGGCACGGCTTGGCGGAATCCCAGCGACGCCGCAAAAGCCGGCGCGATCATCGCCCCCATGGCCGGTGCCGGCCTCGGCGTACTGATTGGCACCGTCGCTCACACCACGCAAAGCTCCACCCTCGGCGGAACCACGATCACTTCCGGCTCACCGAAAGGCTTGATGATCGGCAGCGCGGTTGGAACGGCTGCCGGCGTCGCGGTCATGTTCGCGATTCTCTTGCACAGCCACGGCTTCTTCGTGGACGTCGGCTCGCCCATGGAAATGACTCTGCCGCAGCCTCTAACCTTGTCCGAGAACCAGCTCGCAGATGCGCTCAGACAAGCTCAGGAGCACCCGGTAGCCGCTCCCATGCCCGCTCCGCGCCCGCTGCCCTATCCGGTCTACGATCGCGGCTATGATCGCGGCTATGATCGCGGCATCTGCTACACGCCGGGTACGCCCGGCACACCAGCAACCATCATTCCTGGGACGCCTCCGATAGGCGACAGTCCGGGCACACCCGCCACCGTCATTCCCGGCACCCCGGCGATTCCGGGAACGCAGTATCCGTGTCCGTAAGCGAGACGAAGAAATTGACTCATTGAATCATTGAGGTATTGACTCATTGATTCATGTCTAAATGATTCATTGTCTAAATGGTTCAATGCCTCACCCGATGTGGCGCATGGCGTCGACAATGGCGAGGTTCGAGGCGCGGTAAGAGGGAATCAGGCCGCTGACCAGCCCTACCAGAAATGCGACAGTCATTACGACTAGCGAGGTCGCGATGGTCATGTGCATCGAGACTGGCATCCCGATCCCGGGCCGCGACATTGCTTTGATCACCACAGTCCCGAGCGCGACGCCGGCTAACCCTCCGATTACCGCAATGGCGATCGACTCGCTTAACAGCAATTTGAGAATGCTTTCGCGTGTGAAGCCAAGCGTGCGCAACACGGCAACTTCGCGTGTGCGTTCGCGGATCGACATGGCCATCGTGTTCGCGCAAACCAGGAGGGTGGTGAACAGCACGGCTCCGCAGATGCTGAGGATGAATATCTTGACGCTGCCCAGCGTGTTGATGAAATCGAGTTTGAAAGCCTGCTCGCTCTCGCTCTTCGTCGGAACCGGAGTGCTGTGGAACATGTCATCGATAGCGCGAGCCGCCACCGGCATGTGTTCCGGCGTATCGACGCGAACGAAGTAAAAGCCCGCTGTATCTTTGAACCAGCCGACGGACTCTTCCAGATACTTGTTGTGGAGGTAAAGCGCGCTATTAGGCGGGTCGATGGTGTAGATGCCGCGCAGGGTCAGGTCAAGATTCGTGGGGAAGATGGTGCCTTGCAGAATGATGTGGTCGCCGATCTTCCAGTGGTGTTTGCGGGCAAGGTCAGCGTCGACGACGCAACCGGCTCGGTCGCGCTTCCAGGCGGCGAGTTGGTCGGCGGGCATAACCTTGTCGGCGGCAACGTCGAAGTATTCATCAGGATCGGTAGCGAACTGAGCGAAAAAATTCTCCGGCTTCTGGTCCTTATAAGTCCCCCCGAACCAGGTCATCGGCACGACGTGCACTACGCCCGGAACAGCGCGGATCTTGTCGCGATAATAAATAGGAAGAAAGTTAGCCAGCGACACCTTGTGGCGAGTCATGATGCGCAGCGCGGAGTCAGGCGCTCCCTTGTCGATATAAAAGCTGCGCCAGACGCATAGCATGATGCAAAGCAAGAGCAAAGAGAAGGCAATGCTGGCAACGGTAAGAAGACTGCGCCGCTTATTGCGAAACGCGGATTTGGCGACGAAGCTGGTAATCGTCATGGGGATAACAATATTTTACACTGCGGGAAGGGGCACGATGTCTCGTGTGGTGACGGGGCTTTGCCCCGTCCAGCGGGGCGCAGCCCCGCTACCACACGATAGTCTGCGCATCGTGACTGTGGCGGATCAAGAGAAAGTTTTCCGCAGCTCGCGCCGCAGAATCTTGCCCGATGCCGTCCGCGGCACCGCATCCACAAAGCGAATTTCGCGCGGCTGCTTGTGGTGGGCAAGCCGGTCGGCGACGAAGCCGCAGAGTTCCTTCTCGAGTGCGTCCGAAGCAGCAAAGCCATCGCGCAGCACAACAAACGCGCAAGGAATCTCTCCAGCGTCGAGGTCGGGTCGAGCAACGACGCCACAGTCGCGCACGGCGGGATGTTCGAGCAGCAACGCTTCAACCTCAGCCGGTGCCACCGGAAACCCCTTGTACTTGATCATCTCTTTGCTGCGGTCGAGCACGTAGTAAAAGCCGTCGGCATCCGCGCGCACAATGTCGCCGGAAAAGTACCAGCCATCGCGGAGCACGGCGGCGGTAGCTTGCGGTTCTTTCCAATATCCCAGCATGATCTGCGGCCCGCGCATCGCAAGTTCACCTTGTTCGCCGGGCGTGACATCGTTCCCGTCAATGTCCACGACGCGGCACTCGGTGAGCGCCAGCGGTTGCCCGATCGATGCAGGACGATACATTTCAGGTGGCGCGATGTAGCCGGCGTGCGTGACCGGCGAAGCTTCCGTCATTCCGTATCCCTGGACAACGCTAATGCCAGTGAGGCTGGAGAAGCGACGCGCAAGTTCCGGAGCCAGCGGCGCCGCCCCACACTTGATCCATCGCACGCTGTGATTCTTGGGGAAGATGCCCGCTTCGACGGCCTGGCACAAAGCATTGATAGCAGGCGGAACCACGGGCATCATGGTGACGCCCTCCTGAATCAGAAGAGCGCACAGCCTTTGCACGTCAAAGCGCGGCATCAGCACCAGCTTGCAACCCAGGGTCAGCGAAAGCGTCAGCGCCACCGTGAGTCCGTAGATGTGATAAAGCGGCAGGAAACAGAGCATGACGTCATCGGCCGTAAGCATCGCGGCATTCGGGCCCAGGATCTGATAGACATTCGCAACCAGGTTGTAGTGCGAGAGCATCACGCCCTTGGGCAGTCCGGTAGTGCCGCTGGAGTAGGGAAGCGCGGCGATAGTTAGTTGCGGGTTCTTAGAAGCGGCCGGGAAATTCGCAGAAGTGGTTCGCAGCAGACTCGCAAAATCATCGCAGCCTGTTCGCCCGCCGCGCGTAGTGAAGACGCGGCGCAGCCCAGGAAGTCCCGCGAGGTTCACGCTCTCCATGAGTGGAGCGTCGGTAACAAGGAAAACTGCGCCGGAGTTTTCCAGTTGATACCGGATCTCGCGTTCGCGGTAGGCGGGATTAAGCAGCGTAGGGATACCTCCAGCAAGCGTGGCAGCGTGATAAGTGATGGCAAACTCCCACGAGTTAGGCAGAAAGATACCAACCACTTCTCCGGGCGCAAGACCGATGGAGATGAGGCCACGGGCAAGCGATTCGACCAAGGTGCCATATTCGGAGAAAGTGAAACGGCGATCACACGAAGTGTCGACCAGCGCGGTTTTGCCGCCGTTCTGGCGGCAGCTTTCCAGAACAATATCGTGGACGAACCGTCCCGTGGGATCGGCAAAGAGTTGGGTGCGAAGCATCGGGGCTGATTGTAATGGCAGAGTGCAGAAGTTAAAAGTCAGAGGGCACTTAGCTAGTGTGGTGACGGGCGTCTCGCCCGTCCCGCCGCCGTAACTTCGCCTCAGGCGCTCAGTTTGCGGAGGAATTCCTGCTCGTCCATCCGGTACTTAAAAGCTTTGCGCCCGTTGATGAATACAACAGGCACTTCATCGTTATAGAGCCGCCGGATTTCGGAATCGGAGTCCACGTCGATTTCACGCCAGCTAAACCCGCCCCGCTTGTGCAGTTTGACGATGCTCTCCTTGACGATTTCGCAGAGATGACATCCCTTGCGGGAATAAACGATGACTTCGCCAAGCGGCGTCATGCGAGGGAGTGTAGCAGTTTCGGTGCAGTGTTTCCAAGACACCGCCGCCCGTGTGGTGACGGGGCCCCGCCCCGTCCAGGCTTGCGTAGGGACAGCCGCCCTCGGCTGTCCATCCGAGCGCAGCTCGGCCGCTCGCCCGCCGCGCTGCAATTCCCGATCCGCTATAGAATCTCGGCATGACGACAAACGGACGGCTACTTTCTGGAAAGACACTCCTGGTAACGGGCGCGGCGAAACGCCTGGGCCGGGCAATTGCCTTGGCCGCAGCCGAAAACGGCGCGCACGTCGCCATTACCTATCGCGAGTCGGCGCGCGAGGCACAGGCACTGATAGAAGAACTGGCCCGTAATGCAGTGGAAGCGCTGGCGGTGCGCTGCGATGTTACCGACGAGAAGAGTGTCCGCGAGATGGTGAAGGAGGTGGCAGCGGAACTGGGCGGCATCGACGTGCTGGTGAATAACGCGGCGAATTACGAGACCGTCGAACTTGAGAAAATTACCGTGGCGCAGTGGGACGCGATTTTTGCGTCGAACACCCGCGGACCATTCCTGGTTTCTCGCGAGGCCCTGCCGTACTTGAGGAAGCGCCGAGGCCGCATCATTAACATGGGTTCGCTCGGCGGGCTACGTCCCTGGGCAACGCACGCCCACTATTGCTCGTCGAAGGCGGCGGTGCACATGCTGACCAAAGTGATGGCCAAAGCGCTGGCGCCGGAGATCGCGGTGAATGCGGTCGCTCCAGGAATGATTGATCTGGGAGAAAAGGCGGCGGCCTCATTCATGAAAAAAATGGCGAAACAGACGCCGATGCAGCGCAGCGGCACGGCCGCCGACATCGCCGCAGCCGTGATGTTCTTCGCCACGGCCCCGCAGTTTATTACCGGCCAGGTACTGGCCGTGGATGGCGGGCTGGGTCTGTAACCCACGCTAAAAACCTCGGTCTAGTGTTTGATCTTGGGTGGCGCAGCGCTTCAGCGCTGCGATAGCCGCCTCTTGATCGTCGGCTTTAGCTGCTGGGGGCGACGGCTGCATGCAAGAGGACCCTTCAGCAATCCGGTAGGAGCGGAATTTGCTTCCCGACCCGAGTTCACGTATCGTTCGTTTTCGCGTATCGTTCTTTCTCGACCGTGGACGCACCTATGACACGATCCATTCGGAGGGCGGCCTCTCTTTTTCTATTTCTATTGTTCGTACCTGCGATGTTCCTCTCAACTTCCCTGGCCCTCGCCCAGGGTCGTCCCGAAGACGGAGGTCGCGAGCTCGAGGTCTGGACTGGCGGCGGCCACTCGGTCCCGGGCGGCACGAGCAATACGAGCGTGTGGAATGCCGGAGTCCGCTATGGCTGGATCCTGACCGAGCCCCACGGGCCGGGTTTTCTCAACGGACGCTTCGAGCTCGCCGTAGACGCGGTCCCGGCCTTCGTCGTCTTTCAGCGCGCAAATACTGCGTACGGCGCGGGACTGAATCCGGTGGGGTTCAAATGGATTTTTGCGACCCGCGGACACGTGGCTCCCTACCTCGAGTTAAATGGCGGCACGCTGTTCACGACTCATGAAGTGCCGGCCGGAACTTCGACGATAAACTTCACCACGGGCGCGGCATTCGGGATGTATTTTCTGAGAGATCATGCCTGGTCGGTGGACGTCCGCTACCTGCATATTTCAAACGCCGGCCTGACCGTACCGAATCCAGGAGTGAACACGGTGCAAGTGCGCCTGGGATTCGGGAAGTTCTTCGGAAGGAAGTAGCGATCGCCATCATCAGTTGTGATTTGTCATCCTGACCCTGAGCGCAAGCCGAAGGGGAAGGACCTGCTGTTTCGGCGGGCGCCACAGAAACTTAGCGTCGATCTGACAACGCGCCCGCAGTCTGCCGAGGTTCGGCTCGCCGTCCGCAACACGGCCCCGGCGGAATCGGGGCGCCATGTGGGCACGTCAGCGGATGGTTGAGGAAGGTGCAGATCTTGTCGGTCGCCTCAGGCGAAAGTATGTGCTCGAACTTGCAGGCCTGTTGCTCGATTTCGGTTTCGCTGTCCATGGCCAGCGAATCGGTAAACAGGCGCTCGGCCAGGCGGTGGCGGCGGATGATGTCGGCGGCGCGCTGGTGTCCACGCGGCGTGAGTTCGACGATCATCGAGCCGTCGCCGGTCGAAAAGCCAGCCGGCTTCAGCGCGTCGTGGCACGGATTGATGAAGGGCTTATGATCGTGTGCCTGGGGCGGGTGCGGGCGCATCGTTACCAGATCGATGGCAGCCATTTTCTCCACCGCGATTGACACCGGCAAAGCGCCGTGGACTTCCATCCGCCCAATCTCAGCGATCTGGCCGTTCTCTTCCAGGGCAAATAATTCTTCCAGCACTTCATCGAACTGCTCCTCGTCGGCCATGGCAAACACTTCCTGGGCCGCGATCTTGCCGTGGTGCAATTCGACGCGGCGATCGGCCAGACGCGCCACTACCGGATCATGCGTCACCATCACGATGGTTCGCCCCTGCTGATGAAGCTCGCGCAGCAGCCGCAGCACGATTTCTTCGTTGACCGCGTCAAGGTTGCCGGTAGGCTCGTCGGCCAGCACAATTTTAGGATCGTTGATCAGGGCGCGCGCGATGCAGACGCGCTGCTGCTCGCCCCCGGAGAGCTGCGAAGGCAGGTGTCCGGCGCGGTCTTTCAGGCCGACGCGATCGAGCGCATCGAGCGCTTCCTGTTCATCGGTCATGCTATGGAAGTACTGCGCCAGCATCACGTTCTCGACCGCGGTGAGATACGGGATCATGTGAAATTGCTGAAAGACGAACCCGATGGTTTCGGCGCGGACATGATTAAGTTCAGAAGCGCTGAGGTTGGCGACGTTTTGTCCATCAAGCCAGATTTCACCGTTAGTCGGCCGGTCAAGGCATCCGATGAGATTGACCATGGTGCTCTTCCCCGATCCCGATGGCCCCATCATCGCAACCCACTCGCCGGGCGCGATAGAAAGAGAAATATCGTCGAGTGCCTTGATAAGGCTAAGTCCGCCATTATTTTCTTCCGCTCTAGCGGGATAACTCTTAGTAACGTTCTTAAGTCGAATCATCCTAATCTCTTTCTTCGGTGGTGTTTTCACGGTTGAGATTCAACGAATCATTGACTCAATACCTCAATGATTCAATCTCGTTCCCCTACTCTCCCCTCAAAATAATAGCCGGTTGCACGCGCCGCAGCAGCACAATCGGCAGAACCGCCGAGATAAGAGCCACGGCAACGCTGCCGGCGAGCACGTACGGAAAGACGCTGAAGCGCGGCACTACGGGCGCGTGGAAGTTGACGCGGCCGATCCACGCCGCAACACCAATCCCGATAACGAAGCCCAGAATCGCGCCGACTACGCCCAGGGCGGCGGCTTCTGCGGCAAAGAATCCGTTGATCAGGCGTTCGGAAGCTCCCAGCGCCTTCATGATAGCGAAATCGCGGCGCCGGTCGAAGACCCATCCGATCAGCGTGGCCAGCACGCAGAGAGCGGAAGTCAGCACAACCAGTGTAGCGGAAGCGTAAAGTGTGGCTCGCGTTTTGTTCAGCACGTTGGCTTCGGCTTCCATGATCTGGCGGACGGGACGAACGTCAGCCGAGGGCAGAAGCTGCGCCAGTTGGCGAATCGACTCTTCAACTTCCGCGGCGGTTCCATTGACGGCAATTTCGATGGTCGAGGGCGCGACGCCGGTCCAATTCTGGAATTCAGATTGGTCAAGATAAATGCGGCTGTCTTCGTCCGCGCCGGTCTGCAGCATGCCGGCGGGAGCGAGTTCAATCGCTTTGCCCTGAAAAGTAAGCTCGAAGGGCTGGCGATTGGGACCAGCTTTGGGGCTAACCACGGTGGCGGCGCGCATGCCGACGAGAACTTCGTTCGGCGCGCTGGGCCAGCGGCTCACCTTCCACCAGTGGTTCAGCTGGCGGGCGCGCGTAAAGTCGGTGCCGACGACGACGACGGATTGTCCGTCAGATTGTCCGCCTTTGATCCGCGCGACGGCATATGCAAAAGGAACCGCCATCGTTTTAGCGCCAAGAACCGATTCGACTTTAGCGAGCGCGTCGGCGGGCAACCCCTGTCCCTCTTTTGCGACGATGACCACGTTGGCGCCATAATTGCGGAACTCGGTGCGCAGCTTGGCTTGCACGTCGACGTAAAGGTTCATCATCGCGGTAGCGACGGCGGCGGCAACGATCATGGCCAGCAGCGCGGATGCCGCGCGGCGGCGGCGAAGCACAGCCGCGCGCAGCAACATGCGCGCAAACATCGAAGTATGCGGCGCCGGAACGCGGCGGTCGGCAACCTGTTTCGGAGTGAGGAGCGCGCCAGGAATGCTGCTCATCATCATCCTTCACCTCGCAGCGCAAAGACAGGATCGAACTTCACCGCGCGGCGAATGGCAGCGGCGCTCCCAGCAAACGTCACGAAGACGGCGATGGCGATGATGACAGGGAAGAGCACGGGCTCAATGGAAATCCGCGAGTTGAAAATCGACCTGCCGATCTGGCGGGCAAGCAAAGCTCCGGCGGAGAATCCGGCAACACCACCGACAAGTGCGAGCAGCAGCGCCTCCGCAAAGAAGATCGCCGAGACCGCGAGATTGCCCGCCCCGAGGGCTTTCATCAAACCGACTTCGACCCGGCGTTCATAAATAGCCGTTGCCATGGCAGCCGAGACGGCGAGCGCGGAGGCGAAAAGCGCCGCAAATGTGATCAGCAGCATGAGTCCCTTAATGCGCGAAAGCACCGTGCCCTCATTCTGCGCGACCTGGCGAATCTGCTCAGCGTGCGAATGCGGAATGACTTCCTGCAACTGATAAGCAATCGACTCCACGTAAGGCGAGCAGTACCAGCGGTCATAAACCTCGGGCGTCATTGTCTTTGGATCGCGGACGGAAAGCGCATCCGGAGGCTTGGTCATGGCGCTGACGTAAACGCGGCGAACAGCGCCCGGTTTGCCGAGAACGTCCTGTGCGAGCGCGAGCGGCGCGACGATCTGGTCGTCTTCCGCCCCGCCCGTCGAAACAATGCCTGAGATGGTCAGTCGGCGGCCAGAGATTTCAATTGTGTCGCCGGGGCGCTTACCAACCTTCGCCGCCAGGCGCTCGCCCAGCAGCACATTCTGCGAGTTGTCGTCGGGCCAGGCGCAGTTCAGAGACTCCCTGCCGTCCCCGCAAGAAACCTTCCACCACGGATGCGTGATCCTCGCCCCGGTAGTGAAGTCGTCCTTCCCAAAGCTAAGCGCCTTATTGAAGTAAGTGCCAAGCAAAGTGACATCCCTCGCGTCGCTGCCGACTTTCACCGTGACCGGCAGCATGGGCGAAAAGCCGACGATGTTGTGATGCCAGAACGTCCCGCGAATTTTCGGGAGGTCCGCTTCGTTGAGGAACGCGCCATCGCTAGGAGGCTTAAGATTGACGCCGCCGACTTCTACATCAAGCGTGTCTTCCTGTGGAGTAACCACCAGGTTAGCGCCGTAACTGCGCAATTCGCGATTGATCTTGTCGCCAATATCGGTGGCAACGGCGATCATGGCCGTGGCGACCGCAACGCCCAGCGTGATCGCGACGCCCGCCAGCAGTTTACGGCGCGCTTGGCGGCGAAACGATTCGTAGACGATGCGAGGAAACATTATTTCTGCTCGAAGTAGCGTTTTCCGGCCGCCACGTCCGCCTCGGAGACGATGACCGCATCGTCGGTGACCTGCGCCTTCAGCGGAATCGGATTGCAGCCGCCCGCCATGCCGACCGACTGCGGATTAATGGGAGCAGCGCAGTTCTTGCAGACCACTCCCTGCGCTCCTTTGTAGAAGCCGACCGGCCCGCAGATTTCGCATGCGTCGAACAGCGTCGCAATTTTTCCGTCAGGCTTCTGATAAAGCCAGAACCGCACTTCAACCCCGCCTTCCTGAGCTTCAAAACGGTGCAGTTCGCCGTCGTAAATCTGCTTCAACGGGATGGAGACTTGGCCGTCAACGAACGTAACTTCCGCGGCAGGAGAAAGAGCGCTGGCGCTCTTCTCGTAGATGAAGCTGGCGGTAATCATCACGATGAAGATGAACGAAAAAACGTAAACCGAGGCCATCCAGAAACGCTCGCGGCGGACGGTCCAGAGCGCTTTGCGGCGGGCGGCGCCGGCCGGTGGCAAGTCTACCGGTTGACGGCTCTTCATTTCAAACAGCACCATCAGTGCCGCCAGCACAAGAATGGTCACGAAAAAGAAAAAATCGTTGCGCACGATGGGGCCGATAATCGCCATCTCCTGCCGGGAAGAGGGAAGCACGCCGTTTTCGGAAAGCTCGTGCAGGCCCGAGATCACCAGTTGCCCAGCCACCAAAAAAAGAATTGCGGTGGTGACCTTAAAGAATTTCTGCAGATTGATCTTGACGCTGCCCTTGACGAACATCACGCCGAACAAAACGGCCACCACAATTCCCATGACCGTGCCGATAAAGCTCATTAGTTCGCTCGAGTTCAGCGTTACGGCGGAGAGGATCAGAACGGTTTCAGCGCCCTCGCGCAACACCATGAGAAAGACAAAGATAAAAAGTCCGATCCACGCGTCTCCGCGCGCGAACAGGCCGACCTTGCTTTCGATTTCGCCCTTGAGCTTGCGCCCAGTCTTCATCATGAAGACGATCATGGTGACCACGAAAACGGCAGCCACCAGCATGACCCAGCCTTCGAAGATGTCCTCGTTCAACTTGAACCGGGAGAGCACCACAGCCACGCCAATCGATCCGGCAAAAGCTGCGGCCAGGGCAGCGTAAACCGACTTGCGCAAATCGTTGCGCCCGATCTTGGCCAGATAGGCCAAAGTAATGCCGACGATAAGCGCCGCTTCGACGCCTTCGCGGAGAGTAATGATGAATGCCTGCAACATTGAAAAGGGCCGCTTTCTAATTGAAAATGAAATTCAATTTCAATATCAATAGGATACGGTTTCGGGTGGTGCCCGGTCAACGCACCGAATCACGGACGGCTGTGATTTGCATCACACGGGGAAACCAGGCATTGAACGGCGTTTCGCGTTCCTAGCTTGCTGGTGGAATGCCGGGCTCCGCGCCCGGCGGACGGGCAAGATGCCCGTCGCTCAACCGTCGGATGTGCTACACCGTGCGCAGGAACTTCCGCGCCTGCGCCAATTCTGGAAACAGATTCTCTTCCGCGCGGAACTCGCGCGAGTGCACGCAGCGTCGACTGCCGCTGAGCCTAACCGGGTGCTTCAAGTGCAGCATCTCATGAAACAAAATGTATTCGACGGCGTAGCGCGGCACCCGCGGGTGGTCAAAGACGCGACTGATTACGATGGCGTTGTGCGCGGGATCGTAGTGCCCAAGGCTGCTTCGGGCGTGGTTCCGGCTCCAGGTAAGTTGCGGACGTCCCATGAGTCCGTGAAAGAACCGCCGGTTGAGGTCGTCGAAGATTTCTTCAAGATGGTAGTGATGTCCGCGAGCGGAGCGGATGTGTTTGCGTCCGCGCATCTGCCGCACGAGCCGCGCCTTGGCGGCCACGTCGTGGCCGGCAACATAGCGGCGATAACGGGTGTTGTTGGTGCGATCAACGGGCTGGCGATAGAGCTTGGCGAGCAGGATGTGCGCAATCGAGTGCAGCACCGGTTCTGGAGCGCCTTCAAGAAGGTCGGAAAGCCGGATATAGAGTTCCCCCTGGCGCATGCGGATGGTGTTGTTGATGGAAACAAACGGATAGAAACGCACGTGCAGGGCCGGTGCGGGCGTGCGGGGTCGAAGTTCGCAATAGGCTTCGTGAAAGATTTCGGCGAGCTTTGGAGACACGTTGAGCAAAGAGTAGCA
>Ga0209448_10000492_pt1 | contig 13156 bp, 19 predicted proteins | sample BogFormECP14_OM2_FD_188245 | JGI IMG/M metagenome (GOLD analysis project Ga0209448, IMG submission 188245) | Bog forest soil microbial communities from Calvert Island, British Columbia, Canada - ECP14_OM2 (SPAdes) (version 2) | ecosystem: Environmental > Aquatic > Freshwater > Wetlands > Bog ... | reverse complement strand
GCTGCGTCGGATCGACTTCACGGTCGTGCCGCGCCGCATCGATGATAATGCAACGCCGGGACGAACTTGAGGCCAAGTACGGACTGGCCTTTACGATCATCGATCTCTTCTATAATCGGAAGGCCGTCGTCGAGCCTCATGTTTGAGCTTCCGCTTCCGATCCTTTCTCGGCCACTTAGCCTTCGGGCCGGGAATGGCTCTTCCTGCCCCATTTCGGCCATTGGCTGACGCCGGCCGCATCGCAGTTTTTGGTCAAGCCGATCATCGAGCCGCTTAAGCTTCACGCTGATTGCGGCCTGCGAAGGGTGTCGAGCGCCTCAGCGGCCCTGCGAAGCTCTGAAGGTCGGCCACGAGAACGAAGGTCCGTACGGCGTCCAACCTTGTCATTGCGATCATGCCGTTTTATTATCTCTAAAATATTTGATCGTACCATTTCAAATATTGTAAAGCCGCATTTACGTTGCTCCCTACACTGCAACACTGAGATCTATCAGGCGACCATATCGCCGGCCGGTCGCCGCGGTCGTCTACCGGCGCGACAAGCATGTTAACGATTTGTTCATCCGCTGGCGGAAACTCCGGCACGTGTTGATACAGGCCCTCGCCGATCGGGGCGCGGGCGAGCATCAGCTCGGTCGCCGCCGCCTGATACACCGGACAATCGGCACGATGCGCCGCCCGCGACCCCGCCACTGCCGCGTCGAGATCGCCGGCGAGCTCGGCCTGCAAAAGCAGGACCTTGTCGCTTTCAGTCGCAGCGGCCTAGTAACAAATCCGTGAGCGGTAACAAAACCGTGAGCGGCGGCGATTGAGCCGGAATAACTCACCCTCATGTCGAGTCTCTAGTGCACGTCCCGGCAGTGGCCAGTTGCCACTTTCACTGCCCCGACGAACGGTTCCACACGAACCGTGTGCAATATGATTTGTAATCAAGGAGATCGCACTATGAGGAACGGCAACCCGAACGCCAGGAACCGGCGTTCTTTTCTGCAAGCCAGTCTCGCTACCGGAGGCGCTATCGCTGGCGCTACGGTCCTGGGTGCACCCAAGCTGTTCGCCCAAACTTCGCCGTCAACGTCGGCGCAAACTTCACTGTTCGCGCAAATTTCAGAACGGCTTACGACCGGCGACGTTGCGATCCTCAAGTTCCTGGCTGCAGCGGAGCTGATCGAGTCCGACCTTTGGACGCAATATGCGGAACTGGGGGGTGTCGGCAACAATCCACCGATTGAGGTGGACCCGAACGAACCGTTGAACCCCTACCAGACGGCCCTGTCGCAGCTCGATTCCGACGGCCCGCAATACATTACCAGCAACACGCTGGATGAAGTGAGCCACGCCACCTTTCTCAATGCGTACCTGGTTTCTAAGGGCCAGGAAGCGGTCAACTTCGACGAGTTCCGCACACTCCAAGGAAGCACGGCGACGAATGCGGGAGCGCAGAACATCGGCCGCCTCACCAACCTGATGCATCTCAACGTCGACACCAGCTGGTACGTTCGTTACCGCAGCACGACAAACCCTGACTTTGGCGCCACATTTCCGCAGGCGGTCACCATCACCAACCGCAGCGCGATCCCCGTCAGCAATGCAGATTTGAATGGGAGTACCGCCCACCTTCAAGTCATCGCCAACACTGCTGCGTTCCACTTCGGATATATCGAACAAGGCGGATCGAGCCTGTATCAGGCGATGAGCCAGAAAGTCAGCAGTCTCGAAGTGCTGAAGATCACCCTGGGAATTGGCGGGGACGAGATCGCCCACTTTCTCGAATGGGTCGATTTTGCGGGCAATGGCGTGCAGGCGACGGTAGCACCGGTGTCCGACGGCGGGCTGACGTTTCCTGATTTTTTCAATAACCCACCGCTGCAGCCGCCTAGCCGGGTTCAGCCCAGCCTGATCTTCCCGGTTCCTTGCGAATTCATCAGCCCGGATTTGCCGTTCTGCGCAGTAATTCGGCCGAGCGATGACAGATTTGCCGGCGCCGTAGCGACCATCCAATCGTTCACCGCTGATGGACTCTTTATCGGTCAGACACGGCAGTTCTCCCAGCTCCTGAACCATCTGGCGCAAGAAGCGGACGAGGCAACACGCCAGGTGCTGTTTTAGTCTCGCCGGCCTCTTGCCGGGCATCTATTGCCGGCTCTCCCATCGATAAAGTGAGTTTGCCATGGACGCCACGGCAATAAGCCGAGCCTCGCTCAGCGAACGCACGATCCTTGCCGGCCGAGAGGTGTTTCTCGGCCGGCGGCGGGGCCCGCTCGCGATCTTGCCATTTGCCGGCCCCGCGGTGATCGCCTCGATCGCCTACATGGATCCGGGAAATTTTGCCACGAACATTCAGGCCGGCGCGGGATACGGCTACGAACTCCTTTGGGTGGCACTCTCCGCCAATCTCGTCGCGATGCTGTTTCAGGCGCTCTCCGCCAAGATCGGCATCGCCACCGGACGGAACCTCGCAGAGCTGTGTCGCGAGCATTTCGCGCCGCCCGTCGTCTACGCGCTGTGGGCAGCGAGCGAAATCGCGGCGATGGCGACCGAGCTGGCGGAACTCCTCGGCGCCAGCCTCGGGCTCACATTGCTGTGCGGCGTACCCCTGCTCGCCAGCATGCTCCTCGTCGGCATCGCCACCTACGCGGCACTGCGCTTGCAGCGCTCGGGTTTTCGGGCAGTCGAAATCCTGATCGGCTGCTGTGTCGGCGTGATCGCCGCGAGTTACCTGTCCCAGCTGGTGATCGCGCCGCCGCACTGGGGCGGGGTCGCTGCCGGCGTGTTTGTTCCGCGTTTGCAGGGGGTGGGTAGCATTACCTTGGCCGTGGGTATTGTCGGCGCCACGGTCATGCCGCATGCCATCTACCTTCACTCGGGCTTGACCCAGGCGCGTTTGCCCTTCACGGATACGCGAGAGCGGCGCACGGCTCTGGTCATGTCCAATCGCGAGGTCTTGTTGGCGCTCGGGGTCGCCGGCCTCGTCAATATGGCAATGATCGCGATGGCCGCCGTTGCGTTCCATGACGGTACGCACGACCAGATCGCAGAGATCGAGACCGCCTATCGGACCCTGGCCCCACTCCTGGGAGCGGGCGCCGCCGGCCTGTTTATGCTCGCGCTGTTGGCGTCAGGCTTTTCCAGCTCCGTCGTCGGTGTCATGGCCGGCCAAATGATCATGCAGGGCTTTGTCTCATTCCGGATCCCGCTTTGGCTCCGCCGTCTTGTCGTGATGGCGCCTTCGCTCGCTGTTGTCGCCGCCGGCATGGACATCACTAAGGCTCTGGTGCTCAGCCAAGTGGTTTTAAGTCTGGTACTGCCCATTCCAATGGTGGCTCTGGTCAGGTTTACCGCCAGCCGTGACGTGATGGGCGCGTTCGCAAACACCCGCCTAACAAATGCGCTTGCGGTCGCCGCAATCGGTTTTGTCTGCTTCCTTAATGCGATCCTGCTGCTCACGACCGGGGGCCTGGCGATCCCGTTTGCCGGCGGCTGAATACTCGGGGCAACTTCGGCTACCGCTTCCCCGCGCTCCGCCGTGGCGGTTATATTCGCACACCCAGTCTTTTTGATCTCATGTGACCGCCGCCTCCTCCTTTTGGCCGATAATGGTTGATTTGTCCAAACCCTTAGTCTTGGAACGGCGCCTCACAACAGGCACAATAACCGTCAAAAAGCTTCTCCAGGTCCGGTTTTGACCACCTCAATATGCCGACATCGACAGAGGGGGCCGCGCTTGCCGTCGTTGCTCCTCCGGCCGCCGCGAATAGTCGTCCAGCTCGTAGCGCAGGTCGGCCAGGCGCGAGGATCTGCTGTGGGCTTGAACCTGCCAGTCCCATCCTGGTCGCGTAAATGGCCGTTATCGGCGCAACCTCGCCGTTGGCGCGTGTTTCGGCGAAGAACCGGATTCCACCCATAGCCGACCCCCGAGGTGCCCGAACGGTTGCCTCTCCCAAATGGCCGTCCGCGGTATGCACATATACGTGCCGCCCATCGCTCGTGCTAAAGTCAGGTTCCGCCGAAAAGCTCCTAAGCTCCAGGGTGGCCCAAGATTAGGAAACCCGCGATGCGCATCATGGTTTTCGGAACAGGTGGCAGGTGGGTTTTTCGGCGCGCAACTGGCGAGCGCTGGCGAGGCCGTCGTTTTCATCGCACGGGGCGAGCACCTCAAGGCCATCCGTACAAGTGGTCTGCGCGTCGAGACACCGGCGGGGGAAATCGCGATTTCGCCGGCTCAAGCCACCGATGATCCCGCCGAAGTTACCGATGTCGACGCGGTTTTGCTCGGCGTGAAAGCTTGGCAGGTGCAGGAGGCGGCGAGGGCTATGCGGCCTGCCATCGGACCGGAGACATTCGTGGTCCCATTGCAGAACGGGGTCGATGCCGCTTCGGAACTTTCAGCGGTGGTGGGTTCCGAGCATGTGCTCGGTGGCTTGTGCGGCACCCTTAGCTCGGTTGTCGCCCCTGGCCGGATACGCACCATTGAAGGCCCCAACTACATCAAGTTTGGGGAGCTGGACAATCGGCGGAGCGACCGCACCGCACAATTGCAAGAGGCATTTCGAAAGACCGGCGTCACCGTCGAAATCCCTCCGGAAATACACAAGGCGCTCTGGGAGAAATTTCTTATCATCACCTCGTTCGGCGGCGTCGGTGCTGTGACGAGGGCGCCGATTGGAGCGATGCGGGCAAGACCCGAAACGCGACGGCTGCTGAGCGATGTATGAACGAAGTGTTTGCCGTGGCTGCGTCCTGGCAAGTCGCTTTGCCGGCGTCGATCGTCGCCGACACGATGGCCGTTTTGGACACCGTGGCCGCAGACGGAACCACCTCGATGCAGCGGGATATCCGCGACGGGAAGCCGAGCGAGCTTGAATACTGGAACGGTGCCGTGGTCCGACTCGCACGGGAGAAAGGCATTCCTGTCCCGACCCACGAATTTATCTATCACTCGCTGCTTCTCCAGGAACAACGAGCGCGCGAGGTAGCCGCCTCGAGACCCTGAGTGCAGATCGCCCTTGCTAGCACATCAAACAGTTGGCATAGGCAAGCCAAAGCCGCCGCACTGCAGAAATCACGACTTACGCAGCGGCGGCGAGCCGTTGATCCGATTAGGCTTTTTTTTGCGTAAGTTTATTGCACAATCAGACCCATGATCTACGGGTATGCGTGGGTATCGACGGGCGGGCAAAGCGAGGCGGCGCAGGTGCGCCAGCTTCGCGCCGCCGGAGCCGGGAAAGTGTTCCGGGAAGTGGCGAGCGGAGACAAGACCGACCGACCGCAGCTTCGCCGGTTGCTGGCAGAGATCCGCCCCGGCGACGTGATGATGGTTACGCGGCTCGACCGGCTAGCGCGCTCGACCCGAGACCTTCTCAACACCCTCGCGGGGATCACCGGCAAGGAAGCCGGGTTTCGATCTCTCGCCGACGCGTGGGCGGACACGACGACTGCGCATGGGCGTTTGATGCTCACCGTGCTCGGCGGGCTGGCGGAGTTCGAGCGCGAATTGATCCGCGCCCGCACCGGCGAAGGCCGCGCGCGGGCCAAGGCGCGCGGGCAGAGCTTGGGTCGACCCTTAAAGCTCACCCCGCATCAGCGCAGCGAGGCGATTCACCGCCGAGACCGGGGCGAAACGCTCTCTGAGATTGCCCGCAGCTACAACGTCCACCCGAGCACGATTTCGAGGCTTACGCTCTGACCCTCTTGTCCATTAGACCCGGCCCGTGAGGCCCGAAAATGACTCCCGCTAGCACTCCACACATTGCATTTCTCGGCATAGCCGAACGCGCAACCCAAGTTCGCGATGGAGAGACATCTATATTCAAGTGGCATCTTTTGGGCCTAAAGACCATCATTCTGTTTAACGTCTTTCCCGTGCCTATTAATTGGACATTGGTCTTTGCAATTCGTCTATATGGTACGACGTTCGCACACGAAAAGCTTCGAGTGATAAATAAATCTGGTACCGATATTGGATTCATCAACTTTGATCTGAGGCCGACAGTGATACCTGATTCTATAACGCGGTCTGACAATCTGATCGTCTACAATGTGACTGATTTTTCGGAAGGTTGGGTGTTGCTAGTTACTCCGATACCATCGAGCTTTCTTATCCCGGCCGCAGGCCGATATTCACTGATATGCACAGGAAAGGATGGAGCTGAAGACCAAAATATCGACGAATTTCATTGTGTACTTGTCGAGCCAGCACCGATGACACCCGAACGCGTCGCGGCTATCAGGAGCGATCCACATGCCCTAAAGGGTTTGCGCATAACATTTGGGTGTCCAAATTGCTCCAGCAAGCTCGGGGTCTATGCAGCACTTGACCGTGGCCCCAATTTATCGGATGGAGAGTTCACTTGGTACGAGGATCTTCCAGAACAATTCACCTGCCAGTGCGGCCGTACGTCGTTTGATCTTAGGATCATGCGACGAAATTTGTTTGCGCTTCTCGGTCAGCCACTACATGCTGGGGAAGGAGACATCAGGCTCGACGCAGGCTACGAACCTCTCTATCATGAGAGTGCGCTTAGTGCTCTCCGAGTAGAATTTATAAAGCTGCTTGACGCGGTACCCGCCGAAGAAAAATTACAAAGATTTATAGAGGATAACCCAATCCTCTTGCGCCAATTTCCTGCTGAAAGGCTATTTTTCAAACCGTCAATATTGACATCCTACAAGGCTGATTTTGCAGTATTAACACCTCAAAAAGAGCTGGTACTGATCGAAATTGAAACTACCAAGACACGTCTATTGAAGAAAGATGGCGACCACGCGGCGCAGCTCACTCATGCTGTGAACCAAGTGCAAAACTGGCTCTCTGTCGTCAATGAACACAGATTAGCCGTCTTAGCCTCGCTGAAGATCAGCCCCGAGATGGTTGGCGTAATGCGTGGAGTGGTGATTGCAGGTCGAGACCGCGACTACGACCCGGAACATCTTCGCTGATTGAAGGGAGTTTACAGCGGTCAAATATCGTTGCTCACTTTCGATGGTCTTGCGTCCGGTCTCGCTGCACTTGCTCGGGAAATGCGACGGCTGTAGCAGACCGGGGGGGCGCAAAATGCGCCGGGAAAATAGATCAGGAGCAGTCACCAGAGCAGCCAGCCAAGCCATCGTTTTGCTCCGGTGCCTCGCCCTCCCGCAGTGATTTTCCAGAACCTGATGTTACGCGACTCTTTTGACAGCGCGCACGTTCACTGGCAGACCTGTTGCCATGACCGACAAACCAGTACGGCGACCGCCAGTCAAAGAACCAAAGGCCCCCGCCCCACCATCAGAGTGCCGGCACAGGCATGCCGGCCCGACTGCGGCCGGGCGCGGCACTCGTCACCTCGGCGACTTCCATCCGGCGACTTTGTCATGGCTCGGCGCGGTTGCCGGCCACGCGATCGTCCCGCTCGGCGTCGACCGTTTTGGCCAATCGGGCGACATCCCCGACCTCTACCGCGCCTACGGCATCGACACCGACGCAATCCTCGACGCCGCCGCCGCCCGCGCATGCCTCACAGCGCTGCGGTAAACGAAATGAGAGCTAATCAACTGTGATCTTCGGGGCCTCCGCCGACCGAGTGCTTGCCCTGCTCGGTACGGCGCTCCCGCCGTTTTCCCTGTTATTACGGGAAATTATCAGCAACCGGGCCCTCTTCTCCGCGGAAAGCCTCAAATCCCGAACAAAAGAACAGCGCAATAACAGCGAAAGAACCAAGACGGCCTGCTCACCAGCCTTACAAGTGTGAGCGCAACGGCAGCGACCCGAATATGTCAATCAGCCTGGTCCCAGCCCCTTCAGTGGGCTGGCGCGCAGGGGCAAAAGACGCGCAGAAACTCCGCGAGGCCCGGGACTCGGGGAAAAGCCGAGGCAAACCAGACTGTATCCCGATCTACCGCAAGCTGGACAACGCGAGGCTGGAGGTTGTCCGACAGAGCGAGCTTGGCCTGCAAGCGGTACGAACAACTTATAATCTCGGCATCAGGTATAAAGAGCGCACAAGACTCAGGAGTTGAAAAAAGCGTAACTGGGCTCGTTCGGTCGGGGTTCTGACTCCTGCCTCGCCGCCGCCACGGTCGTCGAATGCGCTGTCGCCCGCCTCGACCGCAACACATTGCGGAGAGGAAGAGTCTCAAAATCAATCCGGCTCGCGCGAGGCGCAACGAGGGCGGACGTAATCATGACGGAGGTGGACGTAGTCATAGTGGCGCGACGGTCGGCGCGCCGAGCCCAGATGCGAGGAAGTTGACGTGATGACTGACAGCAATCTGATGAAGAGCCCCACCCCACCGCTGAATCGACCGCACACAGGCACGGAGGATCATCAGGCGAGATTCGCCGCGATATCCGCCAGGACTCCAGTGGACGAAGAGTTTCGGACAGCTTTCCTGCGAAGCAAACTGCATATCGCTCAGACCCATCCCAGCCTCGACAAGGCGGCGCGCGATCAGGCAGTGGCTGGTCTGGTCGATCGTCTGGGTCAGGAGACCGCGGAGATGGAGGACACCCAGCCACGCCCGGGTGGCGTCGGTGAGGGCTTCTTCTATACCCCTGACTTCAAGACGAGCTGGGGTCTTGGCACCTCGTTCAGCTGCGACTTTGTGTGCCCAGTGCCGCCGGGCGGCAACGTTAATACTTGGCTCTACCTCACCGCGACCAACCGATCCGGGCTCGGCGTCGAGGCATTCGTTTCCTATAACGGTCAGGACACCCCGCATTTCCGGGTGTTCGACTGGTCCCGGAGCGACCCCTGGCAGACTGATATCCCGTTCACATCGCTGGATAACTATCTGACCACGATATCGGCTCATGGCGTCCTGTACCCGGTGCTCCCGGCGTGGAACGGCACTTGGGCGATTGACGCGGAAACTTACCGGAACCAGGCACTGCTCTACAACAACGTCCGCCAGGGCTGGGATTTGGTCTACCAATATGACTATGCTGCTACGGACTCGCAGCAGAAGACTGGTTGGATAGGCTCCTGGGCCCCAATCGTGGAGACGTTCCAATCACTCTATGTCAACACGAACGCAATGGGAGCGCTCGGTACATGGCTAATCGGTTCGGATAACAACGGGCTCTGGGGCACCTGGGAGCTGCTTTCTCCTTCAAATTCGTATGTCCGAACCGATAACATGGGCTTCCAATTAGTGTTTCTCGATTCCAATTACGCTTTCGTCGTTGACAGCTGACCCGCCGTGTGCCGGCGGGGCGGAGAAGGTACAATGCCGATTGACCCCCCGCCGGAGCCGCCTCTGATAATCGAGCAGCCGGGCAAGCCTTCCAGCCCGATTGTTGACATGCGCGACGCTTTCGCGCGCAAGACGCCGCAGACGGAAGAAGACCGTGCCCAAGCGCGCGCCTTTATCGACGGCAAAATTGAGATGATTCGCCGTGACCCCTATATGACCGATGCAGAAAAGGCCGCGGCGATCGCCGACCTTGAAGCCCGGCGCTAGCGATGCGACCCCGACGCTTGATACTGGGCCTGAGCCACCGAGATTGCTTCCCCCCGGAACGGCCCGCTAGGCCCACGGGACATGCCCGGGGGCTCAAGGCCCACGGCCGTCCGGGGGTCGCAATGACACCGCAGAAGGCTGTCATTGCGAGAAGTGAAGCGACCAAGCAATCTCGACGGGAGGCTCGATGACAGGAATCATCGGTTCGGTTCCGCGTCGGTCGCGGCGGCGGGCCGAACCTAAGGCTTCAGCCCGGCTCGGTTGACAACGTCGATCAGGTTTCGCGCGGCTCTTTCTCAGCGGTCGGTTCGGGAGCGGCGTCGTCGGCGCGGGTCTCTGCCTTTTCCTGCTGTCGCTGCAGCTTTTTGTCGTTTCTAGCCTTTTTGGCGCGATCGCGCTCGGCACGCTCAAAGCGATAATTCGGTTTACGCATCAGCAGACTCCTGACGACTTGCGGCGCGTCGAGACGCCCCACCCTAGCGATTTTGTGCAGCGGCCCCTCGCGCCTCTTTCAAGACGCGGCTTGTCGCGGCTTTCCGGCGAACCCCCTCTCGATCAGTAACCCTCGCGCTCGAGCCGCTTGCGCATCGCCTTGCGGTATCGGCGGACCGCCTCGGCCTTTTCGCGCGCCCGTCGCTCAGATGGCTTTTCGTACGAGCGACGCCGCTTCATCTCGCGAAAAGTGCCCTCGCGCTGCATCTTTTTCTTCAGGACGCGGATGGCGCCGTTGACGTCGTTGTCGCGGACATAGACTTGCACTGGATTGCTTTCCTTTCCCTGATACGCAGTGGTGCGTCGCCGGGCGGGCTTTACCGGCGACGCACGCGGGTCAACGACTTGATCGGCGCCCGGGGTTTTCCGGAGACCTCGGCAATTTGCCGGTCCTGGGCCTCGATATAGGTCTTGGCGAGCAGGTCTGCGTCGATGTCGACGAGCTCCGAGCCTGGTATTTTACGGTTCGAGGTGCGCGTCCCGTCCTCGTAGAGGACATCGAAGAGAATGAACTCCTCGACGCGGCGAACGGTGGAACGTCTAGCCATGGTCAATCCCCGGAATGCTGGTTGATATGCCGCAGGCATCGACTAACCGGCGGCGGCGAGGCGAGACGGGCACCAGGCGCTCCAGATCGCTGTCCCACAATACGTAGCTCAAGGCCTGCAGCGCCGTGCGCAGCGTAAGCGTTGACACCGATCGAAACCCGGCATCGGCGTTGTGGCATTCCTCGAGCCGATAATTCGGGATCCGCGGGTCGACATGGTGCACGTGGTGAAAGCCGATATTGCCGGTAAACCACTGGAGGAAGCGCGGTAAGCGGAGGTAGGAAGCGCCTCCGAGGCAGGCCGCCGCAAAACTCCAGCTTACGTCCGGCATCCACTTCGCATGGTCAAAGCGGTGCTGGATCGAGAACAGCCAGACGCCTACGATTGAGGCGATTACCATGATCGGTAGCTGGACGGCCGCAAAACGGCCGTAACCGAGAGCGAGACCCGAACCGCCCATAAGGACGGCCAAGGCCAGGTTGGTCAGGTAAACCTCGCGTCGCTCGCGCCGCCATCCCTCGGCCGCATCGAACGGCACCCGATAGAGGACGACAAACACCAAGGGCGGCAGCAACAGGTTGGCGACGATCGGATGATTGGTGAGGCGGACCAGGCATCTACGCCAGCGTCCGAGGGCCCGGTATTCCGCGACCGTCATGCACGACGAGTAAATATCCAGCCCACTTGCCGCGCGCCGGTCGAGATTGTTCCAGGAACCGTGGTGCCTGGCATGCTGCCGACGCCAGAAGGCATAGGGCGTCAGCGTCATCAGGCTGCACAGCCTGCCGATCAGCTCGTTTGCCCGTCGAGATCTGAAGAACGAGCCGTGTCCGCAATCATGTTGGATGATGAAAATGCGGACAAGAAACCCGGCGGCGAGCGCCGACATTGGCAGCGTGATCCAAAGCGAAAGGGAAAGGCACAGGTACATCGCCGTGCAGGTAGCGAAAAACCCGCCGAACGACGTCGCGAGCTGTCCGAGGCTCCGTGCCAATATCGGCGCCTGGAACACCCTGGTCACGGAAATGATTTGGTCCATCTGATGCACTACCGGATCCACCCGCGGCGAAGATGAAGTCTCCAGCGAAAATGCTCTCGCACCGCTACCGCCCGCTCACAGCAAGCACAGAGGTAACGCGGGCCGCCGAGTGAAACGCAGGTTTCGAGCATGGCAAAGTCGCCGTCGGTGATCTGGTCATTCGCGTCGCGCGTCATGCGGCCGCAGATTGTGCCCTTCGGACAGACGATCTCTTCGCCGTCGTGTGCGATCAGCATGTCACGCGCTCCTCGCTGTATGCGCTCAGCGAGCGCCATCGAGTCGAGCGGCGGGAGAACGGCCTCGGGGTGGCTCGCCGCGACCGGCCGAGCCGGGTATGGTCGGCGACCGGCGGTGCAGAAAGACCGGACGCGAAGCGGCCGCAATCGCTTCACTGCGGCGGGCGGCGCCGGCGGCACCACCCCGCCGCCTGCCTCGCGCCGGGGCCGCTCGGCCGCCTGCAGAATCCGGCCGCGATGCGAGGCCGAATGTTCCCTGCGAGGGTACTTCGGCCGGCTGCTCGATCGGCCCATTGTGCGGGGCGGGAACCGCCGGCGGGACCGGGATGGTGCGCAAAGAGCATCGCGTCAGCTTCTCGATGTCGCGCAGGTAGGGGCGCTCGTCATCGCTGCAAAACGCGATTGCAATTCCTGCAGCACCCGCCCGTGCGGTTCGACCGACACGGTGAACGTAGTCTTCGGGTACATTCGGCAATTCGAAATTGATCACATGCGATACGCCGTCGACATCGATGCCGCGGGCGGCGATATCGGTGGCGACGAGCACGCGGGGGTGGCCGTCGCGAAAGCCGGCGAGTGCTCGTTCGCGCTGAGGTTGCGATTTGTTGCCGTGAATGGCGGTCGCCTCGATGCCGGCGCCGACCAGGTGACGCACGACGCGATCGGCGCCGTGTTTCGTCCGGGTAAAGACGAGCACGCGCGCGCAGGCCGGATCTCGCAACAACCTTGCGAGCACATCCCGCTTCCGATCGCTCGGCACGAAAACCACCCTCTGTTCGACGCGCTCAACCGTCGTCGCCGACGGTGCGACGACCACCTTGACCGGGTCGCTGAGATAGTCTTCGGCCAAGGCGGCGATGGGCCGCGGCATCGTCGCCGAAAAGAGCAGTGTTTGCCGCTGTCGCGGTAACAGCTTCACGATGCGCTTTAGCGCAGGGATGAAGCCGAGGTCGAGCATGCGGTCGGCCTCGTCGAGAACCAGAACCTGAACACTCGAAAGAAAGAGCGACCGCGTGTCGATCAGATCGAGCAGGCGTCCCGGTGTGGCGACGAGGATGTCGATGCCACGCGCCAGTTTCTGCCGCTGCGGCCCGATCGGGACGCCGCCGAACACCACCGCCGTCGACAGAGGCATCCCCGCGCCGTAGGCGCGAAAGCTCCCGGCAATTTGGCTCGCCAGCTCCCTGGTCGGGCTCAGCACGAGCGCGCGGCAGGTCTGCGGCGCCGTTCGTTGCTTAGCGGTGGCGAGACGCTGGAGGATTGGTAGCGCGAAAGCGGCGGTCTTGCCGGTTCCGGTTTGTGCGATGCCGCACAGATCGCGCCCGCCGAGCACCGGCGGGATGGCCTGAAACTGGATCGGTGTGGGCGCCGTGTAGCCTTCGGCGGCAAGGGCGCCCAGG
>Ga0209448_10000491_pt1 | contig 13169 bp, 12 predicted proteins | sample BogFormECP14_OM2_FD_188245 | JGI IMG/M metagenome (GOLD analysis project Ga0209448, IMG submission 188245) | Bog forest soil microbial communities from Calvert Island, British Columbia, Canada - ECP14_OM2 (SPAdes) (version 2) | ecosystem: Environmental > Aquatic > Freshwater > Wetlands > Bog ... | reverse complement strand
CAAGCATCTGCTTGGCCTGATCAACGACGTGCTCGATCTGTCGAAAATCGAGGCCGGCCAGCTTGTGCTCACGCTCAACGATTATTCCATCAAGGAGTTGATGCAGGGCGTCTATGTGGCGGTCGAGCCGCTGGCCGGCAACAAGAAGCTCGGGTTCAAGCTGGATGTGCCGCAGGATCTGCCGCGCGCGCATGGCGACGAACGGCGGCTGTCGCAGGTGCTGCTCAATCTCGTCGGCAACGCGATCAAATTCACCGATATCGGCGCGGTGACCATGAAGGCCACCGCAGCCAACGGCAGCTACACGATTGCGGTGCATGATACCGGCCCGGGCATCTCGGAAGCCGATCAGGCGAGAATCTTCGAGGAGTTCAAACAGTCGGATTCGGCGCAGACCAAGGCCAAGGGCGGTACCGGGCTCGGCCTGTCGATCGCAAAGCGCATCGTCGAAATGCATGGCGGCCGGCTCTGGGTCGAATCCACGCCCGGCAGCGGCTCGACCTTCTTCGTCACGATGCCGCTCAAGGTCGAAAGCCAGGTTGGGAGCAAGGCATGAGCAAGCGCATTCTTGTCGTCGAGGATCAGGAGGATAATCGGCAGATCCTTCGCGACCTGTTGGCCAGCGTCGGCTACGACATGTCGGAAGCCTGGGACGGCGAGGCGGGCGTCGCCGCCGCGAAAGAGCAGCGTCCCGATCTCATTTTGATGGATATTCAGCTGCCGGTGCTCGACGGCTACGAGGCGACGCGCCGCATCAAGGCCGATCCGGAGCTCAAAGGCATTCCGATCATCGTGGTCACGTCCTATGCCTTGAGCGGCGACGAAGGCAGAGCGCGCGCGGCCGGCTGCGACGCCTATGTCACCAAGCCGTACAGCCCGCGCCAATTGCTGGCCAAGATCAAAGAGTTTTTGCCGTAACAAGCTGGCGTCATCGCATGAACAATCCTGCCCGCATCCTCGTCGTTGACGATAATGAGACCAATCGCGACATTCTGGTCACGCGGCTGGAAAAACACGGCTATGAATTGCTGCAGGCTGGCGACGGCGAGGAAGCGCTGGCGAGCGTCAAGCAGCATCGTCCCGATCTGCTTTTGCTCGACGTTGAAATGCCGAAGCTCGACGGCTTTGAAGTCTGCCGGCGGCTGAAAAGCGATCCGTCGCTGCCGTTCATCCCGATCATTCTGTGTACTGCGCGTACTGCTTCGCAAGATGTGGTGACCGGGCTGGACGCCGGCGCCGACGAATATCTGACCAAGCCGATCGATCAGGCCGCTTTGGTGGCGCGCGTGCGCTCAATGCTGCGGGTCAAAACACTGCACGATCAGGTTGCGCAGCAGGCGGCGGATCTGGCGACGTGGAATCAAACGCTCGAGCAGCGCGTGAACGAGCAGGTCGGCGAACTCGACCGAATGAACCGGCTGAAAAATTTCCTGTCGCCGCAGGTCGCCAAGCTCGTCGTGTCGTCGGGCGATACCAAACTGTTGGAAAGCCACCGCCGCGACATCACCGCGGTGTTCTGCGACTTGCGCGGCTTTACCACCTTCGCCGAAAGCGCCGAGCCCGAAGACATTATCGCGGTCCTGCAGGAATATTATCGCTGTCTCGGCGAACAGATCGACCGTTTCGAGGGCACCTTGCAGTACTTTGCCGGTGACGGCCTGCTGATCATTTTCAACGATCCGATTCCCTGTCCCGATCCGGCGCTGCGGGCGGTGCGCATGGCGGTCGAAATGCGCGTGCGGATGGTGGCGGTTGCCGACAAATGGCGCCGCCTGGGGCACCAACTCGGTTTCGGCATCGGCATCGCGTCCGGCCACGCCACTTTGGGCAATGTCGGCTACGAAGGCCGGTTTCATTACACGGCGACCGGCGCGGTGGTGAATCTCGGCTCGCGGCTGTGTTCCCAAGCCGCCGATGGGCAGATCCTGGTCGACGGCCGGGTTCAGGTCGCCGTCGAATCTGTCGCCAATATGGAACCGCTCGGCGAACTCGATTTGAAGGGGCTGCACCGGCCCATTCGCGCCTTTAATGTGCGCGAGTTGACGGCGTAATCAATTTACCGAAATTTACGGGCGCTATCCGCGAAAGCCGCCATAACAGGGGGAATTTGTGCCCGATAAACTGACCGATATCATCGAGGAACTCGCGCTCGCCAACCGCATCCTCGCCCACGAAGGCGTGCTCGATGCCTTCGGCCATGTCAGCGTGCGCCATCCGACCGATCCGGGCCGTTATCTCCTGTCGCGCTCGCGCTCGCCGCTGCTCATCGAGCCGGATGATATCCTCGAATTGACGCTCGATTCACAGCCGGTGCGCCCGCCGAAGGTGCAGCTCTATGCCGAGCGCGTCATTCACGGGTGCATCTTTGCGGCGCGCCCCGACGTCATGGCAGTGGTCCATCATCACGCGCCGGCAATCATGCCGTTCGCCATCGCCGGCAAGCCGGTCATCCCGGTCTTCCATCTCGGCGGTACGATGGGCGAGGAGGCGCCATTTTGGGATCAGCATGACGAGTTTGGCGATACCAATCTTCTGGTCGTGAAGCCGGAAGAAGGCCAATCGCTGGCGCGGGCGCTGGGCAAACATTCGGCGGTCATGATGAACCGACATGGCGCAACAGTCGTCGGCGGCAGCTTGAAGGAAGTGGTCTCGCGCGCGATCTTCATGTGCCAGAATGCCGACTATCAGTTGCGCGCCATGACGCTCGGCACGCCGCAGCCGCTCTATAAGGGCGAAGTCAAGCTTGCCGGTTTGCTCAGCCTGTTGCCGAATGTTGTCACGCGGACGTGGGAATATTGGAGCATGCGCCTCGCCGCGAGCGGCGCCATGCCGCCGCGCAAGAGCGGTACCAAAGCGGCGCGCCGGCCGGTGCCGAAAACCTCTCGTGTCACGCCGCGCGAGCGGCGGAAAGGACGCCGGCGCTGATGCTAGAGCATGATCCCGAAAAATGGAGACCGGATTTCGGTAAAGATCATGCTCAAACAGAGAATCTGGACTCTGATCCGATTCAATCGAATGGGATTAGAGTCTGGGTGACGGGAATGGAGAGTCCTCTTCGCATACCGCAATGAAATAATTTGAACGTCCTTAGAGGTTCGATGCTGACAGTCTCGCGCCGGCGTCTGCTGGCAGCCTCTTTTGGCCCTTTCCTGCCGAATTTGCTGCGGTCAGCCCCGGCAATCGCGGACGATATGATGCTTCCGGAAAATTTCATTTGGGGAGCTTCGACCTCGAGCTATCAAATCGAAGGCGCGGCCGAAGTGGACGGCCGCGGCAAAAGCATTTGGGACGTTTTTTCGCGTTCGCCCGGCCGGGTGAAGGGCGGCGATACCGGCGACGTCGCCTGCGATCATTATCACCGTTGGCCCGAGGATATCGAACTCCTCTCGCGCTGCGGATTCACCGATTATCGTTTCTCGACGGCGTGGCCGCGAATTTTTCCCAACGGCGCGGGCATCGTCGAACATCGCGGCCTCGATTTTTACGACCGGCTGGTCGATGGGCTTGCGGCGCGCGCCATCACGCCGTGGCTGTGTCTCTATCATTGGGACCTGCCGCAGGCGCTTGAGGATCAGGGCGGCTGGCTCAACCGTGATGTCGGGCAAAAGTTCGCCGACTATGCCGGTACTGTCGCCAAGCGCCTCGGCGATCGCGTCAAGCGCTGGATCACGTTCAACGAGCCTAACATTCACGCGCTGTTCGGCTACGGCACCGGCGACAACGCGCCGGGCGTCAAGGGCCTGGGGAACATGCTGGCGGCGATGCACAATCAAAACCTGGCGCATGGCCGGGCGGTGCAGGCGCTGCGCGCCGAGCGGACGGACTTTCGCATCGGCACGGTCGTTTCATTGCAACAGACGCGGCCGGCGTCCGGCCGGGACGAGGATCGCCGCGCCACCGAGCGGTTCGAGGCGATGTGGAACGGCGCCTGTCTCGACCCGCAGATGCTGGGCCGCTATGCGACGCCAGTCGCCGGCGATTTCGCGCCGCTCGTTATGGGCGACGATCTCACGACGATCCATCAGCCGATCGATTTTATCGGCATGAATTACTACGCGCCGATGTATGTCGAAGATGCGCCCAACAGTCTATTCGGCGCTTGGTTCGGCGCGCTACCATCCGGCATGCCGCTCACCGCGATGGGCTGGCCGGTCGACGCCGGCAGTCTCACCGAAGAGTTGATCCGCGTCAGCGCGCGCTACAACAAGCCTGAAATCTACGTGACCGAGAACGGCGCCTGCTACGACGAAATCGTCGCCGCCGATGGCGTGGTTCATGACGCCGAGCGCATCGCCTATTTCCGCGATCATCTCGCGGCCGCGCAACGCGCTGTCGCTGCCGGCGTCAATCTGCGCGGCTATTTTGTCTGGTCGCTGCTCGATAATTTCGAATGGGCGCAAGGCTATAGCCGGCGCTTTGGTATCGTTCGCGTCGATTTCGCCAGTCTGACGCGAAAGCCCAAAGCCTCGTATCAATGGTTTGCGGAGTTCATCGGCCAGCAGAAACGCCGATAATCGTCAATGCCGGTCGCGCGCCGCGGCGCTGATGGCATGGAGCATCGCTTTGCGGTCCTTGTCGAGCACGCCGCGCACCGATTGCTGCTTGCCGATCTGGCCCATTTCGCGCTGGCGCTTGACGGTTGAGGTCGTCATCAGCGGCTCGACGCCGAGCTCGCGCAGCGTGTCGGCGACTTCTTCCATTTCGGCGGCGCGCCGTTCGCCGTGGCTCGCCATGCGCTCGAGATTGTAGGGCACGATCTTGCTCCAATCGAGGCCCGGATAATTGTTCTTCATCGAAGCGGCGACCTCGTCGATCACGCCAGCGCGCGCCGCCGCGAGGAAGCATTCCATCGTCAGCGCTTCGATGCCCTTGATCATGACGCTGCGCACCATCTTGATCGCGGCGGCCGCGCCGGTTTCGGCTCCGGCAATGCTCGCGCGCATGCCGAGCGCGCTAAGCGTGGGCGCGATTGCGCCAGCATGCGGACCGGCCAGCAACATTGGCGTCTGGTGCCGCGCCGGATGAATAGGCGCCAGCACTGCGACATCGACATAACGCGCGGCGTCACCCAAGAGCTTCGCGGTTTCCAGTTTGCGTCCGGGCGATACCGAATTGATGTCAAGGAAGAACGGTTTTGTGGCAAGATGGATCTTGACCGATTTTGCCGCCTCGACGCTCGAGGCCGCAGTGACGGCCGAAACGATGATGTCGACATCACGCACCGCGTCGGCCGCTGAACTGGCGCAACGCACGCCGCCAGCGCCGGCGGCCCGGACGAGTTTTTCGCCTTCGCTCAGCGGAAACAGGATATCCCACGCCGACATCCGCTCGACGGCGCCTGCTTCGTGGAGGCCCGCGGCAATGGCCTGGCCGGCTTCGCCGAAGCCAATAAAGCAAAGTGCCGGCTTACCGTTTTTTGACATGCGTCCCAATTCCCTGGATTGCCTGAAATCGCGCCGGTGGCGTCCCCGCTGCTAATGACAGCTATATATTCCGGATCGAAGCAAGCCGCGAGTGCTCTCATGAACCGTCTCTCCTGCCGCGACCGGCTCGAACAGGCGCTTTCGCGCATCGCCGATCCGAACGGCGAGGGCGCGCGGGCCTGCCTCACGGTCTATGCCGACAAGGCGCGCGCCGCGGCCGATGCGGCGGACGCCCGCGCGGCGCGCGGCACAAGTCTCGGTCCGCTCGACGGCACCATCATCAACATCAAGGATTTGTTCGATGTCGCGGGTGAGCCGACCCGCGCCGGCTCGAAGATCCTCGCTGAGGAAGCGGCGCCGGCCGCCTCCGACGCCGTGGTGGTGCAGCGGCTGCGCGCTGCTGGAGCGGTGATAGTCGCCAAGACCAACATGACCGAGTTCGCGTTTTCCGGCATCGGCGCCAATCCACATTTCGGCACGCCGGGCAATCCGCGCGATCGCAAGCGCGTGCCGGGCGGCTCCTCCTCGGGCGCGCCGATCACGGTTGCCGACGGCATGAGCGACATCGCGATCGGTACCGATACCGGCGGGTCGGTGCGGGTGCCGGCGGCTTTGTGCGGCCTGGTCGGCTTCAAGCCAAGCCGGCAGCGCGTCCCGACCGATGGGGCTTTTCCACTGAGCAAGACGCTGGACTCGATCGGCCCGATCGCAGGCAGCGTTGCCGACTGCGTCAAGGCCGACGCCGTGATGGCCGGCGAGGCGTTTGCGCCGCTCGAGCTCGTGGCGCTTGCCGGACTTAAGCTCGGCGTTGCCGTGGGACTTCCGCTCGAACGGCTGGACGACACCGTTGCCGCCGCATTCTCGGCGGCCATGTCGCGGGTCGGCAGCGCCGGCATGAACGTCGTCCCCGAAGAATCCCCCCTCTTCGATGACATGACGGCGATCAATAACCGCGGCGGCATCTTGCCGCCGGAGGCCTGCACCGTGCACCGCGACCGCTTGAAGCGGCGGGCGGCCGACATCGATCCGAATGTCCGTGCCCGCATCGAACGCGGTTGCGCCGTAACGCAAGCCGATTACGCCGATATGTATCGCGAGCGAACGCGGCTCATTGCCGCGATGGACGAGCAGCTAAAAGCGCTCGACGTGCTGGCGATGCCGACGACGTCGATTGTCGCGCCGACGATCGCGGAAGTCGCCGACCCAAGTGTCTTCGCGGCCCGCAATATTGCGGTGCTGCGCAACACCTCGATCATCAATTTCTTCGACCTCTGCGCCATCTCGCTGCCGCTCCCGAATACGACGCTTCCGGTCGGTCTCATGCTGGTCGCGCGTAACGGCCACGACCGCAAGCTCATGCGGATCGCGGCGGCGGTGATGCAGCTTTTTGGCGGCTAGCGCGCAATCGTTTCAGAATCGATTGGCACTTTAGCCGTTTGATGGAGCATGATCTTTTCGGAAAACCGGTGTCCGCTTTTCCGGATCATACTCTAAATCAGTGCTTGCCGCAGGCGCGGCGGTTCCCTAGCATTTTGACGGTCAACGAAGAAAAACCTTCCGGGGAGGATGTCCATGATGCGTTTCTGCAGGCTGCCCAATCGCCGCCAGGTACTTGCTGGCGCCGCCGCTACCGCCGCGACACTGGCCGCGCCATCGGTGCTGCGCGCCCAAAGCTCAGCGTTGAAAGTCGGCGTCCTTTTGCCGCGTTCGGGTTTTGAGGCTGGGATCGGTCAGGATTGCCAGCGCGGCGTCGAAGTCGCGCCCGCGATCCTAAAATCGCTAGGCCTGCCCGATCTCGCCATCATGGATGGTGACACCGAATCCAATGTCGATACCGCGCGCGCGCGCGCCGAGAGGCTCATCAACGACGGGGCGCAGCTTCTGATCGGCGCCTTCGATTCCGGCCAGACCACCGCAATCGCGCAAGTCGCCGAACAGAAGGGCATTCCTCTCGTCATCAATATCGCCGCCGCCCCTGACATTACGGAGCAGGGCTACAAATTTGTCTTTCGCAATTTTCCGACCGCTCCCATGATTCTCGGCAGCGCCTTCGCCAATCAGCTCGAGCTTTTCGGCATTGTCGGTGCAGCGCCCAAGACCGTCGTCTTCATGCACGTAAACGACACTTTCGGCACCGCGATGGCCAAGGGCATCGGCGTCGTCATGCCGAAATTCAACATGCCCTACGCGATCGCCGATGAAATTGCCTATGATCCGACGGCGCGCGATCTGTCGGTCGAAGTGGCGAAGGCTAAGGCCGCAAACGCCGATGCGCTCCTCGTCGTCAGCCGTCTCAATGACGCAATGCTGCTGACGCGCGAATTGGTCAAGCAGCGCTGGACGCCGCAGGCAATCATGAGCATGGGACCGGGCTGGTACGAAGATCAATATCTCAAGACGCTGGGCAAGCTCGCAGACGGCCCGATCAGCTTCGATCCATTCCAGGATCCGAACAAGAAGCTGACCAAGGTGCTGCAAGCTGCATTGGCCAAGAGCAGTCCCGGCGTCAATCTCAGCACCAATCAGGTTTATACGTTCGAGGCGCTTCTGATCGCCGCCGACGCCTATAAGCGAGCGGGTTCGGCCGATTCCAAGGCGCTGGCCGATGCCATTCGCTCCACCAGCATCACCGACAATGTCAGCATCGGGCCCGGCATCCAGTTCAATGCCAAAGGCCAGAACGATAAGCTCAAGGATGGCACCCTCCAGAATCGCGACGGCAAGCTCGTGACGCTGGCGCCAAAGGAGGCCGCCGAAGCCAAGCCGGAATGGCCGATGAAGCCGTATCAGAGCCGCTGAAGGCAACGCGGTGTCGTTCGACGTCTATTTGAATGTCGCCGTCGGCGGGATTTTGACCGGTCTGGTCTATGGCCTGATGGCGCTCGGACTGTCGGTCGTTTTCGGAGTTGTCCGGGTCGTCAATTTCGCTCACGGCGAGATGATGACGATCGCGATGTATCTCGCGGTCGTCTTGTTTTCGCAATTTCATCTCGATCCGTTGCTGATGCTGGTGCCGATCGCCGCGGTCCTGTTCGTCTGCGGCTACGCGTTGCAGGCGGGGCTGATCAATCCCTTCATCACCCGGCCCGAACACAGCCAGTTTCTCCTCCTGGTGGCCGTGGGGCTGATCATCGTCAATTCGCTGCTGATCATCTTTGGTCCGGACGCCCGCAGCGTGCAAACGTCCTATGCCTATGACAGTTTTCAGATCGGCTCCCTGATCGTCGACGCATCGAAGCTTTATGCCGGCGCCGCCGCCATCCTGCTCGCGGCGCTGTTGTTCGCGTTCTTCCGCTTTACGCTCACCGGCACCGCGATCCGCGCCTGCGCCGACAATTACACCGGCGCGCAGGTTGTCGGCCTCGACGTCAAGCGCCTTTACGCGCTCACATTTGCGATCGGCGCGGCCTGTGTCGGCGCTGCTGGCGCGATCATGACGCTGATCATCGACGTGACGCCGATGCTGGGACCGACCTATACGCTTCTTGCTTTCGTCATCGTCGTCACCGGCGGACTCGGCTCGATGCCGGGCGCGCTCCTTGGCGGGATGCTGATCGGGCTCACCGAGGCTTTTGCCGGTCTGCTGTTCACGCCGTCGGCGAAGAGCATGTTCGCGTTCGGCATCCTCGTTCTGGTGCTGCTGTTCCGGCCGCAAGGCTTGCTCGGCAAGAGGCTCGCGTGATCGCGCGCTTTTTTGGCGGTCCGTCGCCGCGGGCATTGCTTCTCCTCGGCGCGCTCGGAGCAATGCTTCTCGTTGCGCCGTTTGTCGCCAACGACTATCTGCTGACGGTCCTCATCCTCATTCTCTATTTTGCCTATACGGGCCAGGCCTGGAACATCATGATGGGCTTTGCCGGGCAACTGTCGCTCGGCCACGCGATCTATGTCGGGCTCGGCGCCTATGTGGCTGCACTGTTGTTCACGCGTTACGGGATCGCGCCATGGATCGGGTTATTGGCGGCGATACCGGTCACCGTCGCCTGCGGCGCCGTCATCGGCTTTCTGGCATTCCGCTTCGGCGTGGCCGGGGTCTATTTCGCCATCCTCACTATTGCGTTCGCCGAATTCGCGCGCATCGGCTTCGATCATCTCGATATCGTCAACGCCTCGGCCGGACTTTTTCTGCCGGTGGCGCAATATGCGCATAACGATCTATGGCGTCTGCGCGGCAATCCGGCGATGTTCTATTACGTGATCCTGGCCGCGACCGTGCTGGCCTTTATTCTCAGCCGCATCCTGATGACGAGCCGGATCGGTTATTTCTGGCTCGCCATTCGCGAGGATGAAATCGCGGCGCGCGCCGCCGGCATCGACACCTTCCGTTATAAAATGGCCGCCGTGATGATCTCCGCGGCGGTGACTGCCTTCGCCGGCGTGTTTTACGCGTTCTTCTACAACAATCTGTTCCCCGAGCAGGTCTTCAACATTTCGCGTTCGATCGAAATCATCCTCGGTCCGGTGATCGGCGGCGTCGGTACGCTGTTCGGGCCGATCCTCGGCGCTTTTATTCTCACTGGCCTCGCCGAGACGCTCAATTCGGCGATGCTGCATTTCGGGTTCGATCTGCCGGGCGCGAAACAGGTGTTCTATGGGATTTGCCTGCTTCTTGTCGTACTGGCGCTGCCCAACGGCGTGTGGCCGTGGCTGGCGCGCCGTCTCGGCGTCCGGGAGGGCTCGCGATGACGGCGCTCCTCTCGCTACAATCCGTCAGCAAGCGCTTCCGCGGATTGGTCGCCGTCGACAGCGTCAGCTTCGACGTGCCGGAAGGCGCCATTTTCGCGGTGATCGGACCAAACGGTGCCGGCAAGACCACGCTGTTCAATTTGATCGCCGGGGCGATGGCGCCAGATTACGGGTCGATCGCGTTTGCCGGGGCCCGGATCGAACGCATGACCGCGGACGCGGTGTGCCGCCGCGGTCTCGCCCGCACCTTCCAATTGGTGCGGCCGTTTCCCGGGCTCAGCGTGGAAGACAATGTCGTTGTCGGCGCGCTGCTGCGTGAGCGCGACGTGGCGGCGGCACGCGAACACGCGCTCAATCTGCTGCGGCAACTCGATTTGTTCGAGAAGCGCCGCCAAGTCGCGTCGACCTTGACCTTGCCGGACCGCAAGCGGCTGGAAGTTGCGCGCGCGCTCGCCACCGGGCCGCGGCTCCTCCTGCTCGATGAAGTGATGGCGGGCCTGCGGCCGACCGAGACCGATCGCATGGTCGAAACCTTGAAGACGCTCAATCGCGAGCGCGGCTTGACCATCCTTCTCATCGAGCACGTCATGCGTGCCGTGATGGCGCTGGCGTCGCGCGTACTCGTGCTCGATCACGGTACCGCGATTGCACAAGGCGCGCCGGAAGCCGTCGTCCGCGATCCCGCAGTCGTGCAATCCTATCTCGGCCAATCTTATCTGGAAGCTGGGGCGCTGTGATGCTGCGCGTCCAGGACCTCGAAGTCTTTTACGGCGACGCGCAAGCGCTCAACGCGGTCTCGCTCGAGATCGAACAGGGCGCCATCGTTGCCATCATCGGCGCGAACGGCGCCGGCAAGACCACGCTGATCCGCACCATTGCCGGAATGCTCCGGCCGACGCGTGGCCGGATCCTGTTTCGCGACGCCGACATGACTGGGTGGCCAAGCCACCGCGTCTGCGATTTCGGCGTCGGGCAGGTCGCGGAGGGCCGTCAGGTCTTTCCAGCGCTGTCGGTCGGCGAAAATCTCGATATGGGCGGCATGTTGCCGCGCGCGCGTGCCGCGCGTGCGAGGAACCGCGAGCGAGCCTTTGCCATTTTTCCGTTGCTTGCAGAGCGGGCGCGCCAGCCGGCCGGTACGCTGTCGGGCGGCGAACAGCAAATGCTCGCCATCGCGCGCTGCCTCATGGGCATGCCGGAACTCATCATGTTCGACGAGCCCTCGCTCGGGCTTGCGCCGGCCGTCGTTCACGGCGTGTTCGACGCGATCCGCGATCTCAATCGCGAGGGCATGACCTGCTTGCTGGTCGAGCAAAATGTCGCTTTATCGCTGAAGCTCGCGAGCCGCGGCTATGTTCTGGAAAACGGCAGCGTCACGCTCGCAGGCAGCGGCGCCGAACTTTTGTCCGATGACCGTGTCCGCAGCGCCTATCTCGGGATTTGATTTACTGGGCTGCCGCATCGATCCGGCGTAAAAGGACGAAAAAGTCGGGCGATTTGCGATTCGGGCGAAAGATTTATTTCAACGGCGGCCCGATGGTGACGTCGAGCTTGCCGACGCCCTCGACCTCGCACTCGATCTTGTCGCCGGCGACGGTGGCGGCGACGCCTGACGGCGTGCCGGTCATGATAATGTCACCCGGCGCAAGCTCGACCATCTCCGAAAGCTTTGAGATGATTTCGGGCACGTTCCAGATCATCTGATTGAGGTCGCCGTCCTGCCGCATCTTGCCGTTGACCTTGAGCGTGATGCGGCCTTTGGCCGGATGCCCGATCTCGGCGGCGGGCTTCAGCGGGCCACACGGCGCTGAATGATCAAACGCCTTGCCGACCTCCCACGGCCGCTTGATGTCGCGTGACGCGATCTGCAGATCGCGGCGCGTCAGATCGATGCCCACCGCATAGCCGTAGACGCAATCGAGCGCCTTTTCGGTTGCGATGTTGCGGCCGCCGCTCTTGAGGGCGACGACGAGCTCGACCTCGTGGTGCATATCTTTCGTCAAAGACGGATAGGGCGAGGTGCCGCCGTCCGGCACGATGGCATCGGCGGGCTTGGCGAAGAAGAACGGCGGCTCCCGCACGTCGTTGCCCATCTCCTTGATGTGCTCGACATAGTTGCGGCCGACGCACCACAGGCGGCGGACCGGAAAATATTTGCCAGTGCCGGCAACGGCGATCGCGGCCTGCGGCGGTTGCGGGATGACATAACTTTTCGCGTCAGTGCTCATGTTCGCTTTTTGGTTGGAGGGAAAGAGGCTGTTTTGTAACTCATTCAAACAGACGAAGCGATTTCAGGGATCGGCTGGGCCGAGATCTCTGGCAGCGGTGAGGATTGCCCCTTGAGCTGCAAGCGATAGAAACTGGCATAGCGGCCGTTCTTGCGCTGCAACCCGTCGTGCCGGCCGCTTTCGACGACCTGCCCATTCTCGACCACGAGAATCGCATCGGCGTGCATGATCGTCGACAGCCGGTGCGCGATCACGAGCGTGGTGCGGCCCTTGCACAATTCGGCGATGGCCTCCTGGACGTAACGCTCGGATTCCGAATCGAGCGACGCCGTCGCCTCGTCTAGCAGGATGATCGGGGCGTTCTTGATGAGCGCGCGCGCGATCGAGATCCGCTGGCGCTGGCCGCCGGACAGCTGCATGCCGTGCTCGCCGACTTGCGTGTCGTAACCTGACGGAAAGCCCATGATGAAATCGTGCGCATGCGCGGCCTTCGCGGCAGCGACGATCTCCATTTCGCTGGCGTCAAGCTTGCCAAGCGCGATGTTCTCGCGGATCGTGCCGCGAAACAAATGAACGATCTGGCCCACATAGGCGATCTGGTGGCGCAGCGAGGTGCGCGACACTGCAGCTATATCCTGGCCATCGATCAGAACGCGGCCGGAGCCGACGCCGTAAAAGCGCAGCAGCAGATTGAGCACCGTCGACTTGCCGCCGCCTGACGGGCCGACCAGCGCGGTGACTTGTCCCGGCTGCGCGACAAAGCTCATGTCTTGCAGCACCGGCGCGTCCGCCCGGTAGGCGAAGTTCACATTGTCGAACTCGATGCGCGATTCCGTCA
>Ga0209448_10000490_pt1 | contig 13213 bp, 14 predicted proteins | sample BogFormECP14_OM2_FD_188245 | JGI IMG/M metagenome (GOLD analysis project Ga0209448, IMG submission 188245) | Bog forest soil microbial communities from Calvert Island, British Columbia, Canada - ECP14_OM2 (SPAdes) (version 2) | ecosystem: Environmental > Aquatic > Freshwater > Wetlands > Bog ... | reverse complement strand
CAGCGACTTCTCATGCGTGCCCCAGCCGAGCTCGGCCGGCTGCATGCCTTCGGAGAGAAAGCCTTCGACCGACCAGGTATTGACGAAGACCTCGATCGGCTTCGGCTTCTTGGCGCGCTGGGTGTCGCGCTCGGCGATATGGATGCCTTTGACGACGGCCTTCTTGGCGAGCTTGCCCCAGTCCTCGCGCGTCTTCGGCTCCTTGAATTTCAGCCCGAGATCGCCGGCAAGGTTCAGGAGCGCCTGCTTGACGAACCACGACACCATGCCGGGATTGGCGCCGCAGCAGGACACCGCCGTGGTGCCGCCCGGGGTCTTGCGGCGCGCCGCCAGCACGGTCTCGCGCAGGGCGTAGTTCGAGCGCGCTTCCGGACCGAGCTTGGAATCGAAGTAAAAGCCTGCCCAGGGCTCGACCACGGTGTCGATGTAAAGCGCGCCGATCTCGCTGCAGAACTGCATGATGTCGACCGAGGACGTGTCGACCGAGAGGTTGACGCAGAACCCCTGGCCGCCGCCGTCGGTCAAGAGCGGGCCCAGAAGCTTGCGGTAATTGTCGCGCGTGACGCCCTGATGGATGAAGCGAATGCCGCGCTCGTCCAACAGCTTGCGGTCCTTGTCTTCGGGATCGATGACCACGAAACGCGATTTGTCATATTCGAAATGCCGCTCAATCAGAGGCAGCGTGCCTTTGCCGATCGAGCCCAAACCGATCATCACAATAGGGCCGGTGATACGTCCATGAATGGGCCATGCGGTCATTATCGTCGCTCCAGAGCCAATGGATTGAATGGATCTTTGATGGCTTCAGACCCCGATCAATTCAATGGGATCGGGGCCTGAAATTTCCAGGATCGAGATTTAGGCGGCGCGTTGTACAGCAACGTGACGCGCTCCGCCATTTGCCGCGATGAGTGCGTTGAGGTCCGGCTTGGGCTCAAGGTCGCCGGTGGCGCCGATCATGCCGCGCGCGCCGGCAAGGGCCGCAGGCTTGAGTTCGAGCGCCAGGAGCCGGTCGCGCGCGAAGCTTCCGGGCATCCATAGATCGCCGGTCGAGCCTGCGGAAATGCCGAACCGGCTGTAATAGGGCGCGTCGCCGACCAGAAGAATGACACGATGCCCGGCGAGCCGGGCGCGTGCGATGGCGCGGCGCACCAGCGTCGTGCCGATGCCGCGGTTGCGGTAATCCGGATGGACCGCGAGTGGCCCAAGCAAAAGCGCCGCGCAGCCCGGACCGGCCGTGACATGCCAGAGCCGGACTGTGCCGACGAGGCGGCCGCGCTCGACGGCAACGAGCGACAGCCCGTCCACCGGCCGGCGCCCTTCGCGCAGCCGCTCTGACGTCTTGGTGAAACGGCACGGCCCATAGGCCAGGTCGAGCAGCGCTTCGCGTGCAGCGACGTCCGCGATTTTTTCTTCCCGAATGGTCACCATTGATCCGCTCCTTTCGGCCGTTGCGCTCCGGTGTGCTCCCTCCCAACCCTCCCCGCTCGCAGGGGAGGGACGGGAGGGGGTAACGGAGCCAGAGGGGTCAGATGTGGAAAGTGCGCAGCGGTGCGAAGCCGTTGAAGGCCACCGCCGCGTAGGTCGCTGTATAGGCGCCGGTGCCTTCGATCAGGACCTTGTCGCCGATCTCAAGACTGACCGGCAGATCGTAAGGCCGCTTCTCGTAGAGCACGTCGGCCGAGTCGCAGGTCGGCCCTGCGAGCACGCAGGGACCGACCTCGCCGCCGTCGCGCGGCGTCTTGATCGGGTAACGGATCGACTCGTCCATGGTTTCGGCGAGGCCGCCGAACTTACCGATGTCGAGATAGACCCAGCGCGCCTGGTCCTGCTCGCTTTTCTTGGAGACCAGCACGACTTCGGCCTCGATCACGCCGGCATTGCCGACCATGCCGCGGCCCGGCTCGATGATGGTTTCCGGGATGCGGTTGCCGAAATGCTTGCGCAGAGCCCGAAAGATCGAACGGCCGTAGGCCTGGACCGCCGGAACTTCGCGCAGGTACTTGGTCGGAAACCCGCCGCCGAGATTAACCATCGTGAGATTCATGCCGCGTTCGGCGCAGGCGCGAAAGATCGCCGCCGCCGTCTTCAACGCCTCATCCCAGGCCGCGGTGCGGCGCTGCTGCGAGCCGACATGGAACGACACGCCGCAGGGCTCGAGCCCGAGCTTCTGGGCGTGGTCGAGCACGTCGACGGCCATCTCCGGATCGCAGCCGAACTTCCGCGACAGCGGCCATTCGGCGCCGGCGCAGCCGAACAGGAAGCGGCAGAAGACCTTGGCGCCGGGCGCGGCACGGCCGATCTTCTCGACCTCGGCCTTGCAATCGACCGCGAACAGCCGGACGCCGAGCGCGAAAGCGCGCGCGATGTCGCGTTCCTTCTTGATCGTGTTGCCAAAGGAGATGCGGTCCGCCGTGGCGCCGGCGGCGAGCACCATCTCGATCTCGGCGACCGAGGCGGTGTCGAAGCAGGAGCCGAGCGCGGCCAGAAGCGACAGCAGTTCCGGCGCCGGGTTCGCCTTCACGGCATAGAACACCCGGCTGTCCGGCAAGGCCTTGGCGAAGACCTGATAGTTGTCGCGCACGGCGTCGAGGTCGACGACCAGGCACGGACCATCGTCCTGCCCGTCTTCGCGGCGGCGGCGCAAAAAGTCGTGGATGCGCTCTGTCATCGGAGTCGCTCCTTCATCCAGGTTCGAGGGCCCAGGCTCCGCGAGGAGCTGTTCGGCCCAGCGTTGAAGTTCAGCCGACCGCGCTTACGCGCGAACGACCGGCGTCAACGGCAAAATCGCTCTGCGCCGACCGTGCGATGGAGACACGGTGCAAGCGCGCGGCGTTTAAGCCGTAGATGCTGCCTTGGATTGGAGCGGGAGAACCCGTTCCGCACGGCCGGCAAGACAAGATGGACAAGCCTCTTCGGTGCTGACCTTTGGAGGGCCAACGAGACCAAAAAAGCCCGCTCCGTCGTTGCTTTAAGCCGCGTCCCCCGTTGAGCGCGGGGTGCGCCGGTTTCGCCTCCGGCTGCCGATCACGTAGTGAGGTTGCGACCTCAAAACCTTCAAGTGCGAAGGAAGTTCAGGTTCAACCTCAGGCGACTGTCCGGCCTCTTGTCCGGATGCCTACCGATCGACACACGGCCACAGGCACGTGCGAATTTGGGCGAGCGGCAAATAGGCGCATTGGAAATGCATTGCAAGAAAAAACGACACACGAGCTTAAAATTTTTGAAGTTTTTGCACGGCGCGCGCCGCCGCGAGCACGAGAGAGCGTCGCGAGGCTCGACGGGTGACGCGTGATGCCGCCGCCGTCACTCGCGGCGCGCGTCTCGCCTCCGGCTCATGATGACGCGAGCGCCATGGTGTGTGATAGCTGCGCGGCCTCATCCTCGAACGCCTCGCAACAGGTGCTGCAATGGCTTCTTTGCCGATCACATTCGCCTGCGGCCTTTATGACCGCGTGCTGGCGCTGCAAACCGGCGAGATCAGACCCGACGGCATCGACCTCAACTTCGTCGTCATGGACAATCCGCGGCAGATTTTCGACCGCATGAACAACCGGCTCGAATTCGACGCCTGCGAGATGTCGAGCTCGGAGTTCATCAGCCGCTTCGCCGCCAAAAAGCTGCCCTATATGGCGCTGCCGGTCTTCGTCTCGCGCGTCTTCCGCCACGGATTCATCGTCGTGAACCGCAAATTCGTTAACACGGCGACAGATCTTGCCGGCAAGCGGATCGGCGTGCCGCTCTATACCCAGACCGCGGCGGTGTTCGTCCGCGGCCTCATGCAGCACGACCTCGGCGTCGATCTCACCGGCATCGAATGGGTCCAGGGCGCGGTCAACGAGCGCGGTGCTTATGGCAATCCGGCGGTCATGCCGATGCGGAAGCCGGTCAAGATTACACCGAACCAGAGCGGCAAGTCGCTGAGCGATCTCCTGGCGGCGGGGGAAATCCAAGCCATCATCGGCTCGAACCTGCCGCGCGCGCTCGGCCGCCACCCGGACGTGGCGCAGCTGTTCCCCGATTACCGGGCGCGCGAACAGGACTATTTCCGCCGCACGCGGATCTTCCCGATCATGCACCTGATCGTCATCCGCAATGACGTCTACGAGCGTCATCCGTTCGTGGCGACGAGCCTCTATAACGCCTTTAACGCGGCGAAGGACCGGGCGTGGGAGAAAATGCGCTTCTCCGGCACGCTGCGTTACATGCTGCCCTGGCTTCCGGACGACGTGGCGGAGATCGACGAATTGTTCGGCGGCGATTGCTGGCCCTATGGCGTCGAGCCGAACCGGCCGACGCTCGAGGCGTTGGTGAGCTATATGGTGGAGCAAGGCCTGATCGCGGAGAACATTCCGGTCGAGAAGTTGTTCGTGCCGACCTATGGCTAGGCCAGCCGGCACTTGAAGTGGGAAGTGTCGATGAAGCAGCTGTTGCGCCTGCTTATCGTGGCATCCATTGCTGGCATTCCGGGTTTGGCATCCGGCGCCGACTACGCCCCCATCGACTGCGCAAAGGCGAAGTCGCCGGCGGAGACCACCATCTGCAAGACCTACCGCCTCGGCCAATCCGAGGCGCGCATGGCGACCCTCTACGCCATTGCGACATCGCTGGTGGCGATGGGCCAGCGTGGCGATATCGGCGACGCCCAGGTGCAATGGCTCAAGACGCGGGAGGCCTGCGGCCGCGACGTCGCCTGCCTGAGCAGGGCCTATAGCAACCGCATCCAGCAACTGAACGCGGTGATCAGCGATATCGCTTCGCGCGGCCCCTATTGACGAGCTGGCTAGTGCTGCGCGTCCGGGTGGGAAAAGGCGGCGCAGAACTTCGGCACGTGGTCGCCGAGGAAGGCGCACCTGTCGATGTTGTGCGAGATCATGAGCTCGCAGGTATTGTCGGCATTGCAGGGCGGATGCGTCTCGGTGGCGACCTGAAGGCACTGCTTGACGTAGACGGCCGCCTGCTTGGCGCCGACGGTATCCCGGCACGCCGTATCCGGAGTATTTGGCCCGGCCGTCAGCGCACCGGTGCGCACCGCATAGGCTTTGCGGATGCAGGCTTTGTCGGCGCCGCACTCATTGCGATGGGCGATCCAGGCCTTCTGCGTGATGACGATCGCATCGCGATCGTCATCGTCCGAATGGGTCTTTTCGCCCGGAACGCCATCGACCTTGCTCGTGAAGGCTGTGGCCAAGGCGCGGTCGAGCGCCGCCAAGCCATCGTCCGCACAAATCGCTTTTTCCGTGGGCGTGAGATTGCCAGTGCAGGGAAAGCTCGGCTCCGCCGCGGCGGCCGACACGCTCAGCAATGCCGCAAGCGCTGCGGCAGCCATCGAGCGGGCAAAGGCGGAGCAACAAGCCTTCCACATGAGCCGATAGTCGTCCGGAGAGCGGCCACGGTTCAAGTCAGGCCGCGGCGCTGCGCAACGCCCGCTCGACCATGACGCCGATCAGAGCTTTGCGGTAGACGCCGGTGGCGTGGATGTCATCGGACGGCGTGACAGCGGCCGACGCGGCGGCTTCGGCTCTTGCGATCGTTGCATCGTCGATCTTGTGGCCGTTGAGCACATTCTCCACGGCCGCGAGCCGCAGCGGAGCGTCGGCGACGCCGATCGCGCCGACATGGGCGTTATGCGCCCTGCCCTCGCCATCCGCATCGTAAAACAACACCGCCGCGGCGAGCGCGAAGTCGCCGCGCCGGCGGGCAAATTCGCAAAATCCGAAGCGGCGGCCGGCGGGCCAAGCCGGCAAGCTTATCTCGGTGATGATCTCGTCGGCTTTGAGCACGGTCATCAGCGGGCCGCGGAAAAAGTCCGAGCCCGCGATGATGCGCTCGCCGGCTTTACCGATGACGGCGATTTTGGCGTCGCAGGTGACGACGATGCCCGGCATCTCGGCTGCGGGATCCGCATGCGCAAGGCTGCCACCGACGGTGCCGCGGTTGCGGATCTGATAATGCGCGACGTATTCGATGGCCGCCACCAGAAGCGGATGCGCCTTGTGCAGCCGTGGGTCTCTGAGGATGTCGCTCCAGCGCACCATGGCGCCAAGCGTAACCCCGCCCTCCCCGATCTTGATCTGCCGCAGTTGCGAAAGCTTGCGCAGATCGACCAGGAGCGCCGGTGCTGCAACGCGGAATGCCAGCATCGGGACCAGACTTTGGCCGCCGGCCAGTGGCTTGGCCTCGCCGTCATACGCAGCGAGGAGAGCGACAGCTTCGGACAGGCTGGTCGGGCAAGCATATTCCAGAGGCGGAAGCTTCATGATGGTTTTGGGATAGTGTCGGGCACGCAACATCCGCTTCGAAGCGCAGAAATACACGCCGAACGCTAGCATCGGTGTTTGCAAAGGGTCAATCGAGGTATCGGGCTGATGTCATTCGCGCCGAATTTCTGCTAGATTCACCGCAATACCGAGGCGCAAAAGTGCCCGCCGCCAGCGGAGGAAACCGATGTTGAAGAAAATGCCGCGCCAAGACAGGCGCCAAGAAGACAACAAAAACGGCAATAAGCACGTTCCCAAGAATGGCAAAACGCCGTCGCGCGTCAGCCAACTGCCGAAGATCAACAATCAGACCGACACCCGCGACATCCTCGCGCACGCCGCCAAGGAACGGGCCGACGACTATTTCATCGTCGATGTCGACGCCCATGTCACCGAGACGGCATTCTGGTCCGAAGTCGTCGATCGCATGGAGAGCGACGTCTACAAGCAGATGGCGCGCGCCTTCAAGGAGCGCGGCACTGCGGCGGGACTGCTCAATGCCGCGCCCGGCATGCTTTACCAAGACGTATTCGGCCGCATTCCGCATCAGCAGCGGCTAGGCGAAGCGGTTCCGGGCGGGAGCACCCATGCTCAGGTGACGCTGGTGCAGCGCGCCATGGATTCGATGGGCATCGATTACATGGTGGTGTTCCCGACCCCGATGCTGGTGCTCGGCATGCATCCGCAGATCGAGATGGAAGTCGTCATCGGCAACGCCTTCAACAAATGGCTGACCGAAGAAATCCTGCCGCAGGATCCGCGCATCAAGGCGATGCTATATCTGCCGTTCAATCATCCCGAAGCCTGCGTCAAGACGGTCGAGACCTACGCCAATACGCCGGGCGTCATCGGCTATTCGGTCACCTCGACGCGCTTCCGCGCCGTCAATCACGACAGCTATATGCCGCTTTATGCCGCTATCCAGGCCACCGGTAAGCCGCTCGCTTTCCATTCCGGTTTTCACTGGGGCGACCAGTCGATGCAGCAGTGCAATCGCTTCATCTCGATGCACGCGATCTCGTTCGTCTATTACAACCTCATTCACCTCACCAACTGGATCATCAACGGGCTGCCGGAGCGCTTTCCGAAACTCAGGGTGCTGTGGATCGAGAGCGGCTTGGCCTGGGTGCCGTTCCTGATGCAGCGGCTCGATTCCGAATACATGATGCGGTCCTCGGAGGCGCCGCTCCTGAAACGGCGGCCGAGCGAATATATCGCCGACATGTTTTTCACGAGCCAGCCGCTCGAGCGCTCCAACATGAAGCTCACCGAAGCGACCTTCGATGCGATCAAGGCCGAGACGCAGCTTCTCTTTGCGTCGGACTGGCCGCATTGGGATTTCGACCTGCCGTCCTCGATCACGTCACTGCCGTTCCTCGACGAACAGGCCAAGCGCAACATTTTGGGACTGAACGCCGCCCGCCTGTTCAATCTCGAAGTGCCCAAGGACAAATTGATCAAGCCCAAGGGCAAGAAGGCGCCGGCGTCGCGCGAGCCGGTAACGGCTTGAAAACGGCAAGACGATCGTGATGCGCAAAGCGCGCAAGACGGCCAAACGCGCGGCTAAGCCGCCCAGCCGGAGGGCCGCGTCAAGCCGCGCCAAAACGCCCGCAATAAAGGCCGCGGACTTCTGTGGCGAGGCGCACGATGCGCTCGAGCGCGGCGATCCCGACGCCATTTCCGACAAGACCTTGCAGCAGGTGCTGACCGCCGCGGTAAAAATTTACGCCGCCAAAGTCGAGCGGCGCGGCCATGACGTCGAGCCCTTCCCGCGCGGCACCGTGACGGCAACAGAGACGGTGGTCGCGGCCTGCGGACTGATCCGCGCCGCCGACCTCAACATGTTCGACGTGGCGATCTGGTTTCATCGCCCGCCGGGGATTGAATAACAGCAAAATCGTTCGCGGGAGGAGATATGAAGGTGGGCGCTATGGATGAGGTCGCGGTCGGAAAGCTGACCGATATAGCCGATGGGGATTACCGGGTTTTCGCCCTGGAAACTCTCGAAGTCGGCATTTTCCGTACCGGCAGCAAGGTCCTGGCTTATGAAAATATTTGCCCGCATGCCGGCGGCCCGGTTTGCCAGGGCAAGATTTTCCATCAGGTCGAGGAAGTCATCACGCCCGACAAGAAGAGCGCGGGGCTGCGCTTCGGCAAGCAACGCCACATCGTCTGCCCGTGGCACGGCTACGAATTCGATCTGGCGACCGGCTGCCATCCCGGCGACGCTTCAGTGCGATTGACACCGGTGCCGGTCGCCGTCCGCGACGGCAAGATTTACGTCAGCGTGCGTGATTAGAGGCGCATGATCTTTTCGGAAAACCGGTCTCCACTTTTCCGGATCATGCTCTCGACAGCATCGCGTCGGCGAGCTTCTCCGCGACCATAATGGTCGGAATATTGGTATTGCCGCGCGGGATGGTCGGCATGATCGACGCGTCGATGACGCGCAGCGCCACCATGCCGTGCACCCGTCCGGAAGGATCGGTGACCGCGTTGCGGTCGCTCGCCAAGCCCATCCGGCAGGTGCCGACCGGATGGAATGTGCCGGCTACGTTCTCCTGAATGTGAGCGGCCAGTGCGTCATCATCCTCGACCAGCGCAGTAAGATCTAGCCTGCGATCGGCGAGCGTCGCGAAGATCGGCTCGGCAAGCGGCGGTAGGGCTTCAATGAGGCTTGCGATCGCGGCGCTCTTGATCCGGTTTGCCGCGGTAATCCGGTTAAGCCGCCGCAGCCGATCGTTGAATTTCACCGGGAACGTCAGGCGCGTCATGGCGCGCACGGCCTGGTGGCCGAGAATATCGACGCAGCGGCGGAACCCCAGCATGAAGCGGCGCAGATCGAGTTCATGTCCGGTGAAATTGAATTCGACGAGCGGATAGGCCGCCGGATCGGATGCGACCAGTGCAACGCGACCCCGCGCCATGGGCTTCAACAGCGACGGCGCCAGATTGGCGACCTGACGGCCGAGCGGGCTCCAGGACGTTTTACATTGCACATTAATGTAGATGTCCTGGGGCGGCGCTCCGGGAAGGCCCGAGGAATAGCGGATCGCCGACATGGGGTGTGGCCGGATCTTGCCGGATTGCCGCGTTCCGGGCTTTTGCAGGAGGCCGATAAGGATGATGGCGTGATTGGAGAGATTTTGGCCGACGCCAGGAAGATCGGCCTTCACCTCGATGCCGAGTTGGCGCAGCGCTTGCGCCGGGCCGATCCCGGCGCGCATCAGAAACGCCGGTGAGTGAATACCGCCGAGCGCGACAATGATATCGCGGCCGAAGAATTCCTTTTTTTCGCCGGCGATTGTGACCGTGACGCCGGTCGCGCGGCGCCCGTCGCAAATGAGGCCGGTGGCGGTCGCTTCAGTCAACACGGTGAGATTTTTGCGCGCCCGCACAGTGGCGTCGAGATAACAGGTCTGGGCCGAAGCGCGCTTCTCCGGCCAATTGCTCATCGGCACCGGGCCGTAGCCGTCGCGGAAATCGGCGTTCATGTCGGCGACAAAAGGGATTTGGCGCTCTCGCGCAAAGGCCGCCACCGCCTTCGACAGCTGCGGCCAGTCCGCAACTTTCGTGCGGCGAATCGGCACCGGCCCGTCTTTGCCGTGCGAGGCGCCGTCGAAATCCCAATCGCTCTCGAGCCTGCGGAAATAAGGTAATACGTCCTGCCAGCCCCAACCGGTGGCGCCGTGCGCTTGCCATTCGGCGTAATCGTCGGGCGTGCCCCGATAGGCGACCATGCCCATGACATTGGAGCCGCCGCCTAAGAGACGCCCTTGGGAAAACCCGACCGGCGGAGAATTGTCCTGGCGCCGCCAGTGTACTTTCAGGCCTGGCCAGAAATAGGCGTCGTTGTAGTAAGAGCGCGGATAGGAATCGAGCACGTCGGTCGGCTCTTTGCCGCCCACGACATCGCGCCCGGCTTCGAGCAACAATATGTTTGAGCTTGAACGCGCCGACAGCCGGTTGGCCAGCACGCAACCCGCGGCGCCGGCGCCGACAATGATGACATCGAAGCTTTGCATTCCAGTTCCCGGCCCCATCCTTTGGCGCTCGATTGAACATGAGCGCTTCATGCTTTACTGGATCACGGACTGGCGCAAGCCATCCTAACCGGCCCGGCAGAGGTAAGAATTCCCATGAGCGCAACCAAAACACTCCATGGCGTGATCGCCGCGGTCGCGACAGCGGTCGACGCCAAGGGCGAGCCCGATTGCGCGCGGTCGACCGCATTGGCGCGCTTCCTGCTCGACACCGGCTGCGACGGGCTCAACGTGCTCGGCACCACGGGCGAAGCGACTTCGTTCTCGCTTGATCAGCGTAAGCGTGTCATGAGCGCATACGCGGCAGGCGGCCTGCCGCTCGATCGGATGATGGTCGGGACCGGCGCCGCCGCGTCCGCCGACGCGATCGCGCTGACCAAACATGCCGCCGAGCTCGGCTTTACCGGCGCGCTGGTGCTGCCGCCATTTTATTACAAGGGAGTCCATGACGACGGGCTGGTCGCCTATATCGACACGATCCTGACGGCGACCGCGGCGAAGCCGATCCCGATTTACCTCTATCACTTCCCGGCGCAATCCGGGCTGCCCTGGCATGTCGCGCTGATCCGCCGCCTGCTCGATACGTTCGGCGAACGCATTGTGGGGCTGAAAGATTCATCCGGCGATATGGCCTATGCGCGCGAGGCAGCCGGCATCCTACCGCGCTTCAAAGTATTCCCTTCAACCGAAGCAGCGCTGCCCGAGGCCCGGTCGGGCATCTTTGCCGGCTGTATTTCGGCGACCGCCAATTTGAACGCCGACCTCTGTGCCCGCGCCTTTCGTTCGGGTGACGCCGCCGCATTAGCCGAAGCCGTGACGATCCGGAATCTGTTCAACGGCAAGCCGCTGGTCCCAGGCATCAAGATGCTGCTCGCGCATATCCATAATGACCCGCACTGGGCCCTGATGGAGCCGCCGCTTTCGGGATTCCCGGCGGCGGACCGCGCTGCGGTGGTGTCCGGATACGAAGCGGTCCGCGCCAAGCGCGTCGCCTAGCGGGCTATGATTAGGTATTCGTACACGCGGATAGGGGCTGGACGGGTTCTGTGCCAGAACCGCGGCTGGCGTTGACGATGGGGCCTGACACCCCTATAAGCCCCGCTCTCATTCACGATCGACTGTGTTCAACCATGGCTAATACAAAGTCCGCCAAGAAGGCCGCCCGTCAGGCCGTCCGCCGCACCGCCGTCAACAAGGCGCGGCGTTCGCGCGTGCGCACTGCGGTACGTAAGGTCGAGGAGGCCATCGCCGCCGGCGACCGCTCGCGCGCCGTCGCCGCCATGGCCGAAGCCGAGCCGGCGATCATCCGTGCAGCGCAAAAAAATATCGTGCACCGCAACGCAGCCCGCCGGAAAGTCTCGCGGCTTGCGCACCGGATCGCCAAGCTCGCGAAATAATTTCGCTCGGACGCGCTCGATCCGGGATTGACCGGTGCCGCTCGCGGCAAAATAGTGAATTGCCATCAAACTGTTGTGGAGTTGTCATTGCAATCTGCAATGATGGCATGCTGGTGGTCGCGCAAATTTCTGCGCGTCTGTTGGCGTGCGCCAGCTCGATTATTCTTCATTTGCTTGATTTTTTGGTCGCGGACGGCTACCCGATGAAAATGATCAAAATAACTTATTTGCGATGAATGGGTTATTGCTCACGGCCGCGATTGGACTTTGAGTCACTCGGAATCAGCTACGTCAAAAAGTTATTTGCTCCGGGTCTTGGGACCACGGCTTTCGCGCATTACAATCCCATAACATTTTTGTGAATCGGCAAATTGACTCAATGCTTTGAGCGCGAGGCGGGTCTGCGGCTTTTGACGCCCATCTGAAAGTCCAATATTCGCGCGGCTTTTTTAGTTATTTTTTTACGGTTGCAGGTCGCTCATCGCGTGCTAGGGTTTCCTTCCCTTCACATCGAAGGTCTTCAACAAGCGTCTAGGTGGAAACTCATCAAGAATGGGTGCGGGAGAGGTGTGTCTTCGGGATGCCGTCCTGACTTCGTCGTCGCGCTGAATTTCTACGGCCTAAAAGCAGCCCGCGCCGGCGGTCAGCCTACTCGAACACGCAGGTAGAAGTCTCGCAGCCGCGTTGCACGACGAATTCACGGACGACCATCGAGTCTGGGAGCGATGGAGGTGGGGCATGATGGTGAACTGCAATTCATTATCGGCTGTGAGCTTGGCTCCGCGCCGCAAGACTTTTTCGGGCAGACTCTTTTGGGCGAGAGCCGCAGCCAGCGGCTGAAGCCGCCGCCGCCCTGATGCGGTAGCCGGGTGCGGGCTGCGACTGAACGACTCCTTACGACAACGAGTAGTGACTCGGCAGCGCCGGGCAGGGTGAGCTATTCGCTCGCGGCGGCGGCGTGGATAACGTTTTACTTCGGGAAAGACGGAACCAAATGGCAAGCACGGATCAGGAGCGCTGGCGGCGGGTAAAAGATCAATTGCGTTCCGAACTCGGCGACGATGTGTTCACAAGCTGGTTCGGGCGGATGGAGCTCGATGCCGTGGACAAGGGCGTGGTGCGCCTTTCGGTCCCGACGCGCTTCCTGCGTAACTGGATTCAATCGCATTACAGCGAGAAAGTGCTGACCCGGTGGCAGACGGAGGAATCCGATGTCACGCGCCTCGAGCTGAGCGTGCGATCGGCGATGATCCGTCCGATGGTCGCGAAACCCAAAATGCCGGAGGTAACGCCGCCGTTGCACAATGGGCGCGACAGCTTTGCCAACGGCAGCGAAATCCGCGCCAGCGTGCCGTTCATGACGGTGCACGAGGCGCTCGGCGTGGCGCACGAGCGAAGGTGGGTGCGACCGCGGGCTCACCGGAGCTCGAAGGTCTTGCAAAAGACGACCTCGGTGCGACCGTCGAGCCGAGCTTCGCGGTGGGGCTCGTGAGGGAAGCCGAGCGAGCAGCGA
>Ga0209448_10000489_pt1 | contig 13235 bp, 11 predicted proteins | sample BogFormECP14_OM2_FD_188245 | JGI IMG/M metagenome (GOLD analysis project Ga0209448, IMG submission 188245) | Bog forest soil microbial communities from Calvert Island, British Columbia, Canada - ECP14_OM2 (SPAdes) (version 2) | ecosystem: Environmental > Aquatic > Freshwater > Wetlands > Bog ... | reverse complement strand
GCTCCCCCTCGAGATTTGGGGCCGCTTGCGCCGCGGCATCACGCCGGAGATCAACGCCGTGTCCACTCTGATTTTTGCCGTTTCTGTTGCGCTTATCATCATCTGGTATCGGATACGTATGCGCAGCGTCGGCTCGGAAGCACGACAGGTACTTGAAAGGCCTTAGCGCCCATGGGAGGGCAAATGCCGCACTCGCGCCGTGAATTTATCAGATACGTCGTTGCAGGCTCGGTTGCATCTGGCTGCCCAGTCGATGCCGCACTCCTGCCTGCGCCGGATTCCGCGCCGTCAGCTTCCAAACCGAACGGCGCGCCTTTCGTCGATGGCGAACATTTCGAAATCTGCCACCAGGTCCGCGACGGTCAGCACTTCGATCTGCCCGCCGCCACGGCAAAAGCCGACATCGTGATCGTCGGTGGCGGCGTTGCCGGTCTTTCCGCCGCCTATTTTCTTCGCGGCAAAGACTGGCTTCTGCTGGAAAAGGAAGATCACTTCGGCGGCAACGCTTACGAAGAAGAATACGACGGACAGCCTTTCGCCACCGGCTCGGCCTACGCTTATCACGGCGATGAAGGTGACCAGCTCGCCTCCGAGATCGGTCTGAAACTCCCCATGGTCAACATGCCCGATCCCACGCTCGTGAACAAAACGTACGTGCCGGACACCTGGAAAACGGGAATCACGCAGCTTCCGTACGCCAAGGAAGTCGTCGCCAGCTTCTTGAAATTCCGGGAAGACGTTTTGAAAATGAAAATTAATGAGCGCATGGCAGAGCTGGACGCGCTGCCCTTCTCAAAATTTACCGCCGACTATGCTCCAGAAGTTCAGCAATGGTGGGACATTTACGGCCCTTCGAACTGGGGCGCCACCACGCCGGACACTTCCGCGTACGTCGGCCTTTACAACGCCAACGATCTTTTCACCAGCGGCGACGGCAAACGCGCGATTTTGCCCGGAGGTCTCGGCTGTATTACCCACAAACTCGTCGAAGTTCTCCAGCCGAAATACCAAGACCGCATGCATGGTGAGGCCACGGTCGTCGCCGTCGTTCAAGAGAAAGACGCGGTAAACGTAACTTATTTCCGCGAAGGAAAACTCACGACCGTTGCCGCAAAAGCCGTACTGATGTGCACGCCCAAACACATCACCTCGCGCATCGTTCAAGCTTTGCCTGCTGAACAGCGAACCGCGATGCGCCGCACGCGCTTCGCTCCCTACCCGGTCGTCAACCTTATCTTCGACAAGCCCGTCTACAGTCGCGGTTACGACAATTGGTGCCCTGGCAATTCCTTCACCGACTTCATCGTCGCTGACTGGACCGTCCGCAACAATCCCGGCTACAAACAAAAAAACAACATCCTCACCTTCTATACCCCGCTGCGCGAAGAATTCCGTTCCACTCTCCTCGACGAAACAAACTGCAAGATCCTCGCGGTGCGCGTTCTCACCGATTTCCAGAAAATTCTGCCGGAATTCAACGTCGATCCCATCGAAGTTCGCATTTATCGACGCGGCCATCCCATGTTCATGTCTGTGCCCGGGCAATACACAAAGAATCGCATTGCGGCCGCCCATCCGATGGACCGCATCTACTTTGGCGGCAACGATTCCGGTGGGCCAGAATCCCTCACTAGTGAGGCTGTGCGCCTTTCGCAGGTCGGCGCCGAATGGGCGAATCTAATTTTGGCGGGCAAGCCCGGCGCTAAAGAATTGGCGGAGAAAGCTCTCGCCGCAACCACCGAATGACGTGTTCAACAGTCTTCTCCTTCCCTCCGCGCTCCTCGTTGTTATATAGGTGAGGCATGGAACGCTATGCTCTGACGTTTTTTCGAGGAAGACCGATGTTTCGCATTGCCCGGCACTTGGGCATCCTTTTGTTTTTCGCCATGGCTCTCGTCTCCGCGCTCGCGCGCTCGCAGGATAAATCACCCTCGACGGTTATCATCAATGCGCAGGTCGCCGATGGCACCGGTGCCGCTCTGCGCGAGCTCAGTGTCCGCATCTCCGGCGACCGTATTGTCAACGTCGGAAACTTCAAGCCGATGAAAGGCGAGTCTGTCGTTGACGCTAAGGGTCTCGTCCTCGCCCCTGGTTTCATCGACATTCACAATCATTCCACGGAAGGCCTCGAGAAAGATCCGCTCGCGGAAAGTCAGATCGCCCAAGGCATCACTACGGTCATTCTCGGCCCCGATGGCGATTCGCCTTGGCCCATCGCCCCCTGGCTTGCTACGCGGCGCAAAAACCCTTCATCCCTCAATCTGGCCGTCCTCGTCGGCCACGCCACCGTTCGAGAACAAGTCCTCGGCAAGGATTACGAGCGTGCCTCAACACCGACGGAAATCAACAAAATGGTCCAGCTCGTTGATCAGGGCATGCGCGAGGGTGCCATTGGCCTTTCCAGCGGACTCGAATATGACATGGGCACCTACAGCACTACGGACGAAGTCGTCGCTCTCGCCACCGCTGCTGCAAAGCTCCACGGCTTTTACATGACGCACATTCGCGACGAGGCAGACCTCTCCTTCCAAGCTTTGGACGAGGAGATCGCCATCGGCGAGCGCGCCCACATTCCCGTCGAGCACTCGCACATCAAGCTCGGCACCGTGGGCGTGTGGGGCAAAGCTCCGCAATATATCGGCGTGATTGAAGCAGCCCGCAAGCGCGGCCTCGATTTTCTCGCCGATTGCTATCCGTACGACGCGTGGCATTCGAACATCAAAGTCCTTGTGCCGGACAAACAATATGTAGACCCCAAGAGCGTCGCAAAGGCCCTCTCAGATGTTGGCGGACCGTCGCACGTCACCATCGTCGAATTCCCCCCAAACGCTGCGTATGAAAACCACACCATCGAGGACCTCGCTGCGCAGCGCGGCATTTCTCCAGTCGAGATGTACATCCGTATCATCCGCGAAGGCGACGCCGCCAACACCGAAGCCGAGGTCATCGGGCAATCCATGGTCGAGGGCGACATTAAAGCGTTCTACCAGCAGCCCTGGGTGATGGTCGCGAGCGACGGCGGCATCGGCTCGCGGCATCCGCGCGGCGCTGGCACGTTCCCCCGCGTGCTTGGTCTCTATGTCCGCGAAAAGAAATGGCTCATGCTGCCGGAAGCCGTTCGCAAAATGACTGCGCTACCCGCGCAGCGCCTGGGCTGGAAAGATCGCGGCGTGCTTCGCGAAGGCGCTTTCGCGGACCTTGTCCTCTTCAATCCCGCTACGGTCATTGATCGGTCCACGTTCCAGAATCCGTTCGAGCTCCCAACCGGCATCGAAAAAGTCTTCGTGAATGGCGCACTCGTTTGGGACGCCGGCAAAGCCACCGGCGCGCGCCCCGGCCGCGTCCTGCCGAACTAATCTGATTTAGTCCATAATAATCGCTCCACTTTCGGAGGAACCATGGCAGACCGCCTTGAAGATTTTCAGAGCACTCGCGCCGATTTGAACGAAGAAATTCTCAATTGCGGCCACCTCGGCATGAAGCGGTTCTTCGCTCTCGATCATCAGGCGTATGAGCCCGGTGCCCTCGGCACGAAAACCAAGGAACTTATGGGCCTGGTCGCCTCAGCCGTTCTGCGTTGCGACGACTGCATCACCTATCACCTGGTTCGCTGCGGTGAAGAGGGCTGGAAGCGCGATGAAGTGACTGACGCTTTGAACGTCGCCTTGATCGTCGGCGGCTCCATCACCATTCCCCACGTCCGCCGCGCCTTTGCCCGCATGCGCGAGATAGATTCGTTGAAACCTTGAGGCGCACCGCATACTCTAAGTAAGCAGATAGGACAAGTAAGCAAGATGAGCACGGCCCCAGCCACTGCCGCATCGTCGCACGAAGGAACAGGTGCGCGTCTACGCAACCTGATGATCGGCGCCCTCTTTGCCGCCGTGCTTCTTATTCCAAAGCTTCTCCACATACGCCGCAACGCTCAATCCTGGATGGCCTTCCGCGTTTTTCTTGGATTCGCAGGCGCCGCGCTTGTCATCCTGCCACTCAGCCTTTGGAATAGCTGGCTTGCCGCCATCGCTGGTCTTGGCATGTTTCTTGCGGCCATCCTGCTGCCTCCCGCCAACCCGCGCAACGTTGCCGACGACAAAGCGCTCGAACTTGGCACACTGGTCATCGTAAACGGCGGAAAATATCAGTCGGGCAACGCCGCGCCGGCGCCCGTCCAACTTTTTGTCGGCGCGGAGCAAATCTGGGCACTCGATGCACACTTCCAACCGTTCGTAGTCATTCCTGCCGCCGAGATCACTTCGGCGAATGCCTTGCAAAAAAAGGATCGCTGGATTCTGCAGGTTCGCTGGTCGGATAACGCCGCCGAATTCTTCTACCAGGGCGTCTTTGCCGAGCACTTCGCTCGCGTTGCCGAGAGCACCCTCGGCAGCGTGATGCACTCTCCGCTTCCCATTTTGCCAAAAAGCCGCGCCGCCAGCGCTTAGCCAGCGGCTGAGCTAAAATGTCCCACTCGGCCGCATTCTGGGAGACGCCCCTGTGAACACGCCACCAAACTCCCCAAGCGAATATACCGCTCTGGTGGGCGCCACCATTTACGTCAGCCCGACAGAAACACCCATACGCGACGCCGTTGTCCTCATCCAGGGCGAAAAGATCGTGTCCGTGGGCAGCAGAGCGCAGATGCAGTTTCCCGAAACCGCTCGTGTCCTCGACTGTTTCGGCCTCACCATCACCGCCGGCCTCTGGAACAGTCACGTTCACTTCTTCGAACGCAAGTGGGCCGATGTAGCAGCCATCCCTGCGCCTGAGCTCAGCCGCCAGCTTCAGGACATGCTCGCCCGCTACGGCTTCACTAGTGTCTTTGACACCGGCTCCGTTTGGGAAAACACGCGCCGCCTTCGAGACCGCATCGATTCCGGCGAAGTCCCCGGCCCAAAAATCCGTTCGACGGGCGAGGGCCTCGTTCCTCCTGGCGCCCTGCCTTCAGACCAAGTCCTCGGCATGATGGGCGTTATGAAATTGCCGGCTCCCGAAATCGCCGACGCCGCACAGGCCGCAGCGGCTGCAAAGAAGCTCCTTGACGCAGGCGTCGACGGAATAAAAATCTTCGCCTCCGCTCCACGCTGCGCGCCTCTTCCGGAAAACGTGTTCCAAGCCGCTGTCAACGAAGCCCATCGCGCGGGCAAACCCGTCTTCGTTCACCCAAATAACGCGGCAGATGTACTCACCGCGGTTCGCGGTGGAGTCGATATCGTCGCTCACACCACTCCGCACTCCGGCCCATGGGACGAAGCGCTCTTAACCACGATGAAGGAACGCCGCGTAGCGCTCACGCCCACGCTCACTCTGTGGAAGTACTACATGCGCCACGACCGTCTCTCTGCTCAAGAAAAAGTAACCGACACAGAAATCGGCCAACTGCGTGCCTGGGTTGCAACAGGCGGAACCGTCCTCTTCGGCACAGACCTCGGCGCCGTCGAATACGATCCCACTGAGGAATACGCCTTAATGTCCGAAGCAGGTATGACGTTTCCTCAGATTCTCGCCTCTCTGACGACCAATCCCGCCGAGCGATTCGGCGACGCCAACAAACTAGGCCGCATCGCCGCTGGCCTTCATGCCGATTTAGCCGTTTTGCATCAAGATCCTGCCATAAACCTCCGAGCGCTGGCCCACGCCAAATACACGCTGCGCGCCGGTAAAATCATCTATCGCGCAGCCGAGTAGCGCCGCACCAGCCCAGCATTTCTAGCTTCACCGGCACACCTCAGCCCTTCGAAGTTTTTCTCTCATAAACCCCCGCACCTGCTGCAAAATGTGTCAAACTACCAGTATGGCGCGAGGATGGGAAAGCAAAGACGTGGAATCCCAGGTCGAGTCCGGCCAGGCTCCCAAGGGTCACTACGGCAACAACACCAAGAGCCCTGAACAGCTGCGCCGTGAACAGGAGCGCAAAGACCTGCAGCTATCCCGCATCAGGATTGCGCACGACCTCGACGCCGCAACAAACCCCAATCATCGCAAGTCTCTCGAAGCCGCTCTCGCTCACCTCGACAAAAAAATCTCCGACCTGAACTAGCCTAATCTCTCGCTACCGGAACTCTGTGCATGTAAAGTCTATTTCCGTTCGATTCCCCTCACCGCACAAAATCCCCCGCCAACCCCCAAAAATCATTCACGTAATAATGCGACAAAACATTCCCAAACAAATAGCAAATCCCCTGGCAAGGAGGAATATCGCCGTACATCTTGCGCCCTCGCGAAAATATTTTCGCGAGCGATCCATGCCGCAACAAATTCCCCGCCACTTTTCTCAACGGCTCGCACGGATAAAACACATCCCCATTCGGATACACCCGCGGAAACATCGTCGGATAACACTGAAAATCCCGGAATCGCAAAAGCGTCTCAATGGTCCGGGGCGTTCCGTTGATCGGCTGCGACCCGCTGCGCCGCCGCTCGATAATCGTATCCACCAGCGCCTGATACTTCGGATTCTGCAGCAGCTTCAGATTCGGCATCTTTTCCATCTGCGCCGATTGCGCCGCAAAAACGAATCCTTCCGCGCCGCACCAGTCCAGCAATTTTTCCACTTCCCCGATGTTCCATTCCTCGATGACGGTGCTGATCGTAATCCGCTGCGGACTTCCCAAAACTTCCTTGGCCATCGCCAAATTCTGCAATACCTTGGGCAGCGCCGCCGGCTTCGAAAGCGCATTCGACGGATCAGCCGCCAGCGCGTCCAGGCTCACCACCAACCCCGTCACCGCCCGCAAAATCCCTGGCTTGCGATCTAGCAAAGTCCCATTCGTGATCAAAAGCACCGACCGGAACTTGCAATAAAACCGCGCCGCGTCCACCAATTCCTCGATGTCCGCCCGCAAAGTCGGCTCACCGCCAGTAATCACAATCGAATCCGTCTCTCTGCGAATCCGCCGCAACAACCGGATCGTCTCTCCGGTCGACAGCTCGTCGCTGAAAACGTCCGGCTCCTTCTGCGTGCAATACGAGCAAGCCAAATTGCATTTGTGCGTCACGTAGAACGTCACCGCATACGGCGCCACCACATTCGTGTGCAAAACGTGCCGCCGCCACCCATTCCGAAAATAAAGCCCAAAATTCTTAGCCACAAACGGCGCTTGCCGCACCAATCCGCGGATCAGCGCCACCTTCGACGGCTGTCTCTTATCCAAAACAGTCGCAGGAACAAAATTTGGAGTTCGCGAACCAGAGGTAGACATAAGGCCAAGATTGTAGCTCACCGCGGCGCGTCCGGCCCTCACTCGTATCGCAGAGCAATGAGCGGGTCGACACTCGCGGCCCGTCGCGCCGGCAAGTAACACGCAGCCAATCCAACTCCCACCACAAGCGCCACGACCGCTCCAAACGTCCACGGGTCCGTCGCCGAAACTCCCCAAATCTGGCTCGCCAGAAATCGCGTCAGCCCATAACTCGCCAGCACCCCAATACAAATCCCCCCAGCAATCAGCACAAATCCCGTGCGCAGCACCATCCGCAATATCTCCCCCTGCTGCGCCCCCAGCGCCATTCGCACTCCGATCTCCTGCGTTTGCAGCGACACCGTATACGCCATCACGCTGAACACTCCAATCACCACAAGCAACAGCGCAATCCCCGCCAGCGGCCCCGACAAGCTCACGCCAAACTCCGGCGTCGCGTAGGTATGCTGCTCGAGAGACTCCGCCAGTGGACCGAACACCCAGAACACTTCTCCTCGATCCACCGACCACACCGCTTCCTGCACCGCGTGCATCATCGATCCGGGCTCGACTTTCGTTCTCACCTGCAGAATGAAGTCTCCCGTAATCATTGGCGGGATGAACGCCATCGGAACCACCGGCGCCTGTGGCCCGGCATTTTTCGTGTCGCCCACCACTCCAACAATTTCGAAGACCGGGTTTTCCGGCAAACTCGCGGTGGAATGATAGAACTTACTTTTGAAGCCTTTGACTTCCAGTTGCTTCCCAACGGGATTCGTTTCTCCAAACAGGGCGTGCGCTAAGCTCTCATTGACTACCGCCGCCACCTGTCTCGTTTGTACCTCGGCGCGCGAAAGCCATCTGCCGGTAATCAGCCGCATCTCCAGCGTGTCCAGGCAGTTCTCATCGCACTCGTTCATTCCTGCTTCCACGTCTCGCGTCTCGCCCGGCGTACCGACTCTCGGGCCTGCCGACGGACCATAACCCGGAATCGTATTGCTCACCGCAACGCTCGCCACTCCCGGCAATTGTCTGATCTTCTCGACCGCTCTTTGGAACCGCGCATGCCCCTCCTCCGAAGTCATCAGCGCCCGGTCAGGCAACTGATCGCTCTTTCGGCTCGGCGCGAACGCGGCGACGAGAATATTCTTCGCGTTGAATCCCAGATCGATGTGCGTGAGCTTGTACAGGCTGCGCATCATCAACCCCGCTTCAATCAGCAACACGATGGAGAGCGCCACCTGCCCGATCACCAGCCCTGCGCGGACCTTCCCGTGCTGCACCCCGCCTCCCGCTCCTTTAGCGCCCCCCACGAGTTGCGGCTGCAAATCGCGCCTCGTTGCCCGCAACGCCGGAACCACACCGCAAACCACGGTCGTCAACAACGTAATTCCCAGCGCAAAAAGTAGAACCGGCCCATTCAGCCCAACCACGGCTTCTCCGCTCATGTGGGCCCAGGCTTTTTGATGAATGGTTGCGTCCACCGCCTTCATGGCCACCCACGCCACAGCGCATCCTGCCGCGCACGCGGACAGAGCCAGAACTAAGCTCTCCATCAAGAGCTGCCTAGCGATCTGCCAACGCGAAGCGCCCAGCGCCGACCGCACCGCCATCTCCTTTTCCCGCGCGGTTGTTCGCGCCAGCAGCAGGTTGGCCACGTTGCTGCACGCAATCAACAGCAGCAGCAGCACCGCTGCCAGCAAGTCGTAAAGAATGCTTTTCAAATCAATCTTGGAATTGAAAACCGTGGCCGCCCCGGAGGGACCCATCAAATAATCGTTCGCTGCCACCACTCGCGCCGCGAGCTTCTCGGGGTAGGCGTCACGATCTGGATGCATCGCGGACAGCCGCTTCACCAGCACATCTATCTCCGCGGATGCTGCTGCAAACGTGACGCCCCGCTTCACACGCGCCAGGACGTTGACGTTCCTACTCTTTTCGGCTTCCGCCAACCTCTGCGCCTCGCCCACCGGCACCCAGAATTCCTGTGTCACTCCGAATCCACGAAACGGCTCCGGCATCACGCCGATCAGCGTCGCCGGCTCGCCTTCGATAAGAAAGCCTTTCCCGATAATCCCCGTCTCTCCGCCAAACTCGCCTTTCCACGTTCGATAACTCATCACAAAAACCGGTGCTGCTCCCGGCTTCCCGTCCTCCGCAACAATCCCGCGCCCAAGCATCGGCGCCACTCCATAGAAATCGAACGCATCTGGCGACACGTGGCCATTCTCAAGCTGGTACATCCGCGCGCCATACTGCACCGCCGCAATCCCGCTGTGAGATCCCACCAAATTCTCGAAAAGTCGATTGTGTTCCCGCAAATATTCCAAGTCAGCCCAATTGATCCACAACTGGTAGTCGTAACCCGCATAACCGGGTTTTTCGAGATCCGCCACCACCGGCACCACTAGCCGCCCAGCATCCTTCGCCGCAATCGCATTGAACAGCAAATTGTAAAAAACACTGAAGACCACAGTGCTCGCGCCAATCCCCAGCGCCAGTGCAACCACTGCCACAAACGCAAACTTCTGGTCCTTCGCAAGGCTCCGCAGCGCGTACCGAAGGTCCCGGAACACGTTCTCCATCGCAGCCTCCTGCGCCATATTGTAAGCTTTTTATAGCGACCTAATCTGTGAAGACGACTCCAACCGCGATCTGCCCCTTCTCCGCGCCCGCATCGATGCGCACCACATATCCCTTCAAGCGCATCGAGGATTGCAAACCATCTTTGCCGGGCGTCTCCATGGTCACTTGCAATTCCGACTGCAATTGCGGAATGTTCTGCAGTGAAATCAAGGCTCCTTGCAAAGAAATATCCCGCACGACGGTCTCTTCCTGGAACTCTTTGCCGTCTTCTGTCACTCCCGTAACCTTCGCGCGGAACTGTGCCTCTCGCCGCAAGGACGTGCGCGCCCCTGGCATGTGCGCCTGCACATTGTCCCCTGTCGACCCCAGCGTAATCACCATGCCTTCGCTGGCCGCAAACACGGAATCAAACTCTTCCCGCGCCTGCCGCAAAATCGAATCCACCATGCGGTCTGTCGAGTCCGGATCGTGATGAAACAGCACCAGCGTCTTCGCGCCAACTTCGCGCGCCAGCTTCACGCCTTCCTTCCAAGACGAATGCCCCCAGCCCTTGCGCGTCGTCTTCAACTGCTCTGGCGTGAACTGCGCATCATTAATAAGTATGTCCGCGCCCGCCGCCAGTTCCCGCAAATTCTCATCCAGTTTCGGATCGCCCGGCTCGTTGTCCGTCGCGTAAACCACCGTTCCCGCTGGCGTCTCGATGCGAAACCCGAGGCATCCCTGGGGATGGTTCAACCACTTCGCCGTAATTTTATTTTCCCGAATATTGAATGTATCTCCGCCTTCCACTTCCTTGAACTTCCTCTTCGCGTTCATCGCCGACATGTCCACGGGAAAATACGGCAGCGCCATCTGTGCTTCGAACACCTGCTTCAAGCTGTCGCGCCCCAAAAACTTCGACCGGAAACTATAAAAATGAAACTCGTTGTTCTCCGCATAGAGCGGAGAGAAAAACGGAATCCCTTGAATGTGATCCCAGTGGTAATGCGTCACAAAAATGTGCGTCTCGGGATTTCCGCCGCCGTTCGGCGTTCCCCAGCGGCTGCCCAGCATGCGCAGCCCGGTCCCGCAATCCAAAATAAATTGCGTGCCGTCCGGCGCGGAAAGTTCGAGGCACGGCGTGTTTCCGCCGTAACGCCAGGTGGCAGGATCCACCGTCGGCGTCGACCCTCGAACACCCCAGAAACTTAGTTTTGTAATGGGAGCCGTCATGTCCCTCAGCGCACACCCGGTGCGTAGGCCATTCCCGCCGCTTTTTAAGCGGAAGGCGAAACTAGTTCGATGTTGGCAGCCGCGGGGAAATGCGTCAATGAATTCGCGGCGGGGACGTGTCAAACTTCCCACTAAGCCCGAGAGGGCTGCTTTGTAAGATAGGCATTCCTGCCTGTCGTGTTTGCAGTCCTTGTGTCAGGCCAAAGGCTGCATGGGTTGCCTCAAGCGCGTAAAATGGAGCGGATGGACCGGATGGACGACCACTCCCACGATCATAACCACGACCCCGAGCACGGCCACCATGATGGCCACGTGCACCATCCGCACGGGCACTCCCATCACGGCCACGAACATCCGCCATTGCGGCCGTCGGTCCTCGGCTGGGCCATGGTCGCCACTCTTGGATTGGTTGTCGCGGAAATCTTCGGCGGCGTCCTCGGCAGATCCGTCGCTCTACTGAATGATGCTGTCCACAATCTCTCCGACGTTCCCGCCCTCGGCATTTCCTGGCTGGCCATGCGTTGGGCCGAGCGTCCCGCCGACAGCGAAAAGACTTACGGTTATCACCGCGCTGGCATTCTCGCCGCGTTCACTAACGCGCTGCTACTCGTCTTGCTGTCGCTATGGCTAGGCTACGAAGCCGTCGAGCGATTCCGCTCCCCCGTCCACGTCGTCGAAAGCTGGATGATCTGGACGTCGCTCGCGGCGCTCGCCGTCAACGGTGGCATCACACTCGCCCTCGTTCGCGGCCACAAGGATCTAAACCTGCGCAGCATATTGGTTCATAACTTCGGCGACGCTCTCTCAAATATCGCCATCATTGTTGGAGCTATCGCCATTCGAATGACCGGCGCGCTGTGGATCGACCCGCTTCTCGGTATCGCCATCGGACTTCTCGTGCTGTGGTCCAGCATCGGCATTCTGCGCGAGTCGTCGCACATCCTGCTGGAAGGGCGGCCGAGGGAGATGCGCGTCGAGGAAGTAGCGCGCGCTATCCTGACCGTGCAAGGCGTGCAAGAAGTTCATGATGTGCACATCTGGTCGCTCGGCGGAGGCCACAACGCGCTGAGCCTCCACGCGCGAATTCCGGACATGCACTTGGATCAATGCGAGCAGTTGTTGAGGGCGATTCAGGAAAAGGCGGCGAAGGAATTTAAGATTGATCACACAACCGTCCAGCTTGAGAGAGCTGGACTTCCAGCCGTTTCGGGCTACGTCATGCCTGAGCCCGTGAAGAAATAAATTTTGGTCGCGGGGAAAGCGATTGACGACGGGCCTTGTGAGCCGGCGGAGCGACGAATCTTGTCACGCATGAGAAAAATCAGACGGGCGAGCGGAAAGTCAGGCCGCGCAGTTCATTGAACTGTTGCGTAGCATCCAAATCGAGCTTGTCGGTGGTCACGGTGTGGCGTAATCCCTCGCTGGTGATGTAGCGGAGCGTTCCGTTTTCCCAAGCGTAGGCCGCCGCAAAAAAGACCGTTCCATCGCGGCGCACAAACACATACTGTTCCGCTTCCTGCTCGGCGGCTGACTGTGGCGCTGGCACATTGTCACGCGACGGTCCCGCAGGGCGGTCTCTGTAAACCGTTCGCAGGGCTTCCTGCTCGCCGGTATCGGCCTGTTGCACCTCGGCCGCCGGCGCGTCTTCTATATCATCGGAAGAGAGCGGCATGTAGTATCCGCCGCCGTAAAAAAACGGGAAGTACGTCCCGACGAACGCTCGGTTCCGGTTGTTAATTCCATGCGGATGGACTGCCGCGACGTGCGCGTAGTCAAACCCTAGCCCTGGGACATTGTCCTCGGAAAGCAAAGCCCGTCCAGAGCCTACGGATCCATTATTCCGAACTGTGCCATTCATACGCATTGACGGCCGAGCCACAATTGCGCCTGAGCGCGTGCGCACGAAACGGGGATACCCTAGGAAGGCGTGGCTTGCCGTTCCCGAGCTAATGTGAGTTCCACTGGATGGTGAAGCGTGCATCGCGACATGCGGGGCAGGGGCAGCCATCGCCGGGCGAGCCATCCCGGCTCCCATTCCTCCGCGTTGCGAGGTAGCGATCGCGGGGAGAACCGCGAGGGAAGCAATAGCAATCAGGAAGCGGCGCATGGTTGGTACCTGGGTTCCCGGGCCGCCGGGCCTTTCTTGCACGTACATGTATAAGGATGCGCCATTTGGAGCGGGGGTTTCAAGGGATAGGAAGTGAGTAGTGGGTAGCGAGTGGTGAGTAGAAGCGTTTGAGGGCTGAAGGTTGAAAATTTGAA
>Ga0209448_10000486_pt1 | contig 13285 bp, 13 predicted proteins | sample BogFormECP14_OM2_FD_188245 | JGI IMG/M metagenome (GOLD analysis project Ga0209448, IMG submission 188245) | Bog forest soil microbial communities from Calvert Island, British Columbia, Canada - ECP14_OM2 (SPAdes) (version 2) | ecosystem: Environmental > Aquatic > Freshwater > Wetlands > Bog ... | reverse complement strand
CCGCGTCAAGCTCGAGAACGAGCATGAGATCATCGCCCACACGGCCGGACGCATGCGCAAGAACCGCATCCGCGTGCTCGCCGGCGACAAGGTGCTCGTGGAAATGACGCCTTACGATCTCACCAAAGGCCGGATTACATACCGGTTCAAATGATCGGCCGCCCAAAACTCGTGCTCGCCTCCGGCTCGCCGCGCCGACTGTCGCTGGTCAATCAGATCGGCCTCGAGCCCGACGCGTTGCGCCCGACCGACATCGACGAGACGCCCAAGCGCGGCGAACTGCCGCGCGCCTGCGCGACGCGATTGGCGCGCGCCAAGGCCGAGGCTGCGCTCAACATGATCCGCATCGACGAGGAATTGAAAGGCGCCTACATCCTTGCCGCCGACACCGTGGTCGCCGTCGGCCGCCGCATCCTGCCGAAAGCGGAACTGCTCGACGAAGCGGCGCAATGCCTGCGGCTGTTGTCCGGGCGCAATCACCGTGTCCACACCGCGGTATGTCTGGTGACGCCGAAGGAAACATTCCGCCAGCGCCACGTCGAAACCCGCGTCCGGTTCAAGCGGCTGTCCGACCAGGACATCGAGGCTTATCTGGCGTCGGGCGAATGGCGCGGCAAGGCCGGGGGCTATGCGGCGCAGGGCATCGCCGGAAGCTTTCTGGTCAAGATGGTCGGCTCCTATTCGAGCGTCATCGGCCTGCCGCTTTACGAAACGCTGTCGCTTCTTGGCGGCGAGGGCTATCCGATCCACTTTGGCTGGCTGAACACGGTCTGACCCCGCTCTGGCGGGGTCGGCCGCGCGCCCCATATTTCGCTCATGCCCGAACCCAAAAACCGCAAACTGTGCGCGATCTGCGGCAAGCCCACCGACGCCGTGTTCAAGCCTTTCTGCTCGAAACGCTGCGCCGATGTCGATCTGCATCGCTGGCTGTCCGGCGTCTATGCGGCGCCGGTCACCGAGGACGAAGAGGAAGACGAGCGGCGCGACGACGACGACAGGACGCGGCACTGATCGGCCAAGAGCCGGCCAAATTTCGGCCAAAGATCGATCGAGCGCCTATTCTGGACAGTACGAAGCCCACCCTTTATAAGACGGCGCTCTCGCGGGGCCTTTAGCCGTTGGCTAACCGCTTACGCGAGAATACAGAGCAAATTCGCAGTGGCCAAAATCGAAGGCGCTCTGGCCCAGGTAGCTCAGTTGGTAGAGCACTGCACTGAAAATGCAGGTGTCGGTGGTTCAATTCCGCCCCTGGGCACCAACGCCAAAATTCGAGTTTGATTCTGTTTAGTTTTTTCCTGAAAAAGTCCCACCCGCGAAAACGGAAACAAACTCTACCTTTTCTCAGAGCGAACTTACGTATTCACCGCACCTTCCAATGTCCGCTTTCGGGGGTTAAGCGGACGTGGCCCGAACGGCTTGCGATGTCCGCTAATGACCCATCTCGTCACTTCGGCACCGTCATTTGGCGCATTGCGAAAGGTTTATTCGATCACCTCGTCGGCGATGGAGAGCACCGCTGGCGGTACCGCGATGCCGAGTGCACGCGCCGTTTGCAGATTGACGGCGAGCTCGAATTTGGTCGACTGCAGCACCGGCAGGTCGGCGGGCTTGGCGCCCTTGAGGATGTTGCCGGTATAGACGCCGACCTGATGAAACGCGTCCGCGAGGTCGGTTCCGTAGCTCATCAGCCCGCCAGCTGCGACAATATCACGGTTCGCATAAGCCGCCGGAATCCTCTCGCGCGCCGCCAGGATGGCAAACTGCCCGCGGCGGCTGGTGAAGAATGAGTCGCCAGCGACAAACAGGACGTCGGGGTGCTCGCGCGCAAGGGCGGCAAAGGCCGCATCAATCTCGCCGATCGTCGTGGCGTTGAGGATCTGGATTTGCAGCCCGATGGCGGGGGCGGCTTGCTGCACGGCCCGCAACGTGGACTCGGCGCCCGTAGCATTGGCGGGATCGACGAGCACAGCAACACGAACGGCCTTGGGCACCAGGTCATGCAGGAGCCGCAGCCGCTTGGCGACCACCTCCTCGGAGAAAAAATTGATGCCGGTCGCGTTGCGGCCGGGCCGGGCGAGGCTGGCGACAAGGCCAAGCCGGACCGGGTCTTCGGGGACGCCGAAGACGATCGGGATCGTCGCAGTTGCAGCTTTGGCCGCGAGCGCAGCCGGCGTGCTGGCGGGCGTGGCGATCACGGCGACACGGCGGCGGACCAGGTCGGCCACCAGTGCCGGCAGGTGATCTTGTTGGCCCTCCAGCCAGTGGTACTCGACCGTCACGTTTTGGCCTTCGACGGAACCGGTTTCGTTGAGGCCTTTGCGGAATGCGGCCACAAAGCGCGTGGAGGTATCCGCCGAGCTACCGTTGATAAACCCGATCACCGGCATTGCCGGCTGCTGCGCCTGCACAGTGAGCGGCCACGCCGCGCTGCCGAGAAGAGTGATGAATTCCCGCCGTCCAATGCCGCTTGCCATTCGCCCCGCCTGCAATGCGGCGAGGAATATCACGCCCTAACCGGCAAGTCCGTGACCAATATCACGGTGGTACACTCGCTGCTTTTGCTGCGGTGCGTGCGGCAGAAACTGGCACTTAGCGGACGTTGCTCGATATCCAACTGATGTCCGCTGTTGGTGGTAAAGCGGACATGACGCGAAGCCGAAAGCCGGTGGGACAATCGCGAAAAAAGGCGTTGGAATATAATGGAACGATTGGCAAAGGTGGGACACAATAAGCTAATGATGCGCTTAGTTTGTTGCCGCTCGCCCCGGGCACCATCGCCAAATTCTGGTTTTGATTCCGTCTGGCTTTTTGAAAAGGCCCGCCGGCAAGAGCGGAATAAAACCCAGCTTGGTCTCGTCAAAGATAATTCATGACCAATTCGGCTTTGGGCAACGCGTCCGCCGGCAAAGTGTCGCTTGTCACGGCGACAGCAATCGTCGTCGCCGACATGGTTGGGGTCGGCGTCTTCACCAGTCTCGGATTTCAAGTCATCGACATAACGTCCGGCTTTTCGCTCTTGTTGTTGTGGAGTGTCGGCGGCATCGTCGCGATATGCGGGGCGTTCTGCTATGCGGAACTCGCCGCGATGTTTCCGCGCTCGAGCGGGGAGTACAACTTTCTGCGCCGGATCTATCATCCGGCATTCGGCTTTGTGGCCGGCTGGCTTTCGGCGACCGTCGGCTTCGCGGCGCCTACCGCGCTCGCGGCGATGGCCTTTGGCATCTATTTCAAATCCATCGTGCCAAATGCGCCGCCCCTCCTGCTCGGGCTTGGCGTGACTTGGCTCACGTCGTTCGCGCATCTGTGCGGAATCCGGTATGCCGGCGCCTATCACAACGCATGGACGGCACTCAAGCTCGTCCTCATCATCGCCTTTATCGTTGCCGGTTTCGCGTTCGGCGACCGGCAGCCGATTTCATTTGCGCCGGGCAGAGCCGATCTCGCCGCCGTCGCTAGCGCCTCGTTCGCCATCAGCCTCGTGTTTGTGTTGTATTCCTATTCCGGCTGGAACGCCGCGACCTATATCGTCGGCGAGTTGCGCGAGCCCACCCGCAACTTGCCAATCGCGCTGTTCACCGGAACCGCGATCGTTATCGTTCTCTATGTTGGCCTTAACGCGGTGTTTCTGGCGACGACGCCGATGCAGGAATTGGCCGGCCAGGTCGACGTTGCCATCGTCGCCGGCAAGCACATCTTCGGCCAGTTCGGCGGACGCATGGTCGGCGCGCTGGTCTGCATGGGGCTCGTCTCGTCCATCAGCGCCATGACCTGGATTGGCCCGCGCGTAACAATGACGATGGGCGAGGACATGCTGCTGCTGCGTCTGTTCTCGCGCAAGTCGAAGCAGCATGTGCCCGCGGTCGCCATCGCCTTTCAACTCGTTGTTGCGAATTTGTTGCTGTTGACCCAGAGCTTCGAGGCGGTATTGGATTTCATCCAGTTCAGCCTTACTTTCTGCTCGTTTTTTACGGTACTGGGCGTCATCAAGATGCGTATCACCCACCCGGATCTGGCGCGGCCGTATCGCGCCTGGGGTTACCCCGTAACGCCGCTGGTTTTTCTCACGGTGACATTGTTCGTGATGTATCATCTTGTCGTCAGCCGGCCGCTGCAGTCACTCGGCGGCTTTGCAATGATGTCCGCCGGTCTCGTGATCTACTATGCTTCTCGCCTATTTTCGCAAATCTCCGCCTCGAACGCCCCTTCCTCCGACCCATCCCCGGCGGCGCCTCTGAAAGTCGATGCCCTCGACCGTGTGTAAGATAATGGCTGCCGCCCTTGTGGCGGCTCTCTTGGCGCCCACGATGGCGTCGGCGCGGAGCGCCGAGACATCGACAGCCGATGATACCGCGCGATTCCTCGCCGGACTGTCGCCGGCGCCGGATTCTCCGCTCGTAGCCCTGAGCAAAAGTTCGCTCTGGGAGCAGCATGCGCGCTTTTTCGATTCGATCTTCGATCAGAACGACAAGACCACGCTGGCGAAAGTTCGCGCTTTCTCGGAGACGCAGCTGACCGCAAAGCACGACACGCTGCTTTACATGTTCAGCGGTCCGGATTTTCTCTATGCCACGTCGTTTTTCCCGCACGCTTCGACCTACGTATTGAGCGGTCTTGAACCGGTGGGCGATGTTCCGAAATTGACCGGCTTGCCGCGCGGCGGCCTTGATGAGGCGCTGCGCAATCTGCAAAGCTCGCTCGGTTCGATTCTCCACCTCAGCTTCTTCATTACCCACAATATGAAGACTCAGCTGACCGGCGGGCAGGTCTACGGGACGCTGCCGATTCTCTATGTATTTCTCGCGCGAACCGGCAAGACCATCCACGACGTCAGCTTCGTGAGCCTCGACCGGGATGGAAATTTCCTGACGCTGGACCAGCCGGCGGCCGCAGGCGGTGGGCGCGCGGCGAGGAGCGCCGCCACCGCCAAGGGCGTGAAGATTGTATTTTCCGACGGCAATGGCCCATTGCAGACGCTTTATTATTTCAGCACCAATCTCGCGGACGATGGCGTCTGGAGTTCCGGCTTCCTGCCGTTCTGCGCCAAGCTCGGGATCGCCGATAGCTTCCTCAAGAGCGCGTCCTATCTGATGCACAGCGGCGGCTTCGCCAAGATCCGCAGTTTCATCCTCAATCACAGCGCGACGATCCTCCAGGACGACAGCGGCATTCCGCTCGCCTATTTCGATCCGCAAAAATGGCGGCTGCAGCCGTTTGGCCACTATCTCGCTCCGCTCTCGATATTCCCCAACACCTATCAGCCGCAGATGGCGGAGCTGTTCCGCGACGGCCATGCCATCCCGCTCGACTTCGGCGTCGGCTATCTGTGGCGCAAGAATGAATCGAATCTCCTCTTGGCCGAGAGAACGGGGCCTCTGGCATCCGACGGAAGCCTTACCCCGGCGTTAACCAATGAGGCGGATCTCCCAGGCACGCCAAAACCCAATAAAACCGATGTCCAAGCCCAGTCGCATCGTGGTTTTCTCGGCTTGTTCGAGGGCTGGAACGGTTCCCCACGGCCAAGGCCGCCAAAATAGGAACAAGTTCGTCATGGAAGTTCTGGTCACGCCGGGACGGGGAAGCATTGCAAAATCGGGCGCGGGACCAAGCGTTGTCGCAGGCGTCGCGCCGGCTGCCAGCCGGCACGGTGACGCGCACCCATAATTTCCATGTCAATCCGGGACTGAGGCGGCGCGGTGAGCCCGCCGCGCTGTGGGCGATTCCCGCGCGCGGTCCTGGCGCAGCCCAGCGCGGCCGATACGAGTCCAGTCGAAAATCAGTTTCGCGACCGAGCGCGCTGCGCATTGTGCTGGAGCAGAATCTGCTGCCGATTGCCGGCTTTGTTTTGCTCGTCGGCTCGCTCGGTTGGGGCTTGCTGATTTACAGCGAATTGCACGCGTCTGATTTATTCGGTCCGGCGCCGCACGCATTCTCCACAATGGCCGGCGATCCCGATGCCGCGAGATCGAGCTTGATGGATGTGTCGAGCTACACGCGTAGCGGCCCGGCGCCGGCCGCCGCGGACCGAAGCTTCGCCGGGAGCAATGATCAGACGGCGAGCTTTAGCCGCGAATCCGCCGCGACCATCGTGGCCCGCGATTGGAGTTTCTTCCAACCGGTGCCAAAGAGCGACCGCGTCGCGGCCGAAACAACAAATACCAAGCCCGCGGTCCAGCCCGTGGCCCAACTCCCGATCCAACCCCCGATCCATGTGGCGGTGATCGATCGCCCCGCGCCGCAAGTTGCGGCCCGTAACCCGGCTGTCGCCGCTGTCGCGCCGCGCATCCCCACAAATGTCGAAGCGAAGACAAGCCTCGTCGATTTCGAAACCGCGCCCTTTCCCTATCACGGTATGGTGCCCGGATCGGACCGGCCGTTCCTGAATGCCGGCCAGCAAGGCCATCTCGGCCACGTCAATTTCCGCGGCCACATCCTCTGGGAATCGGAGACCTATAGCGACGACCATGTACTGCTTCATATTCCCGCGGGGTTCGATCCCAAACGCCCCGCCGTTGTGGTGGTATTCTTCCACGGTCACGGCGCCGATTTGGCGCGCGACGTGCGCGACCGGCAGCAGGTGCCGGCGCAGATCTCGGAGTCGGGAATGAATGCGGTGCTGGTGGCGCCGCAGTTCGCTTTTGATGCCGCCGATTCGAGCGCGGGCAAGTTCTGGGAGCCGAATGGCTTCAAGCGCTTCCTCGACGAGGCCGCGCAAAGGCTCGCGACCCTTTATGGCAATCCGGGCACCGCAGCGGCATTCGCCAAAATGCCGATCGTGATCGTCGCCTATAGCGGCGGCTTTGGGCCGACGTTGTCGGTCCTGGATCAAGGCGGCGCCAATTCGCGCATTCGCGGATTGGTTCTCCTCGATGCGCTCTATGCCGGGATGGACAAATTCGCGGATTGGATCGCGACAAACAAATCGACGTTCTTTGTGAGCTCCTACACGCCACATACGGCGCACAACAATGCGGATCTTGAGCACCTGCTCGACAACCGGTCGGTGCCGTATGGCCCGGCATTGAGGCGCAACCATCTCCAGGGCATGGTCGCGCTCCTGCCCGCAGGCGATATCCCGCACCGGGATTTTGTAACGCACGCCTGGGCCGACAATCCGATCAGGGATATTTTGGCGAGAATGGATGACGTCGATCCGACCGCCGCGATTACGGCGTCAAGATAAGCCCCGATAAGCCCGCGGCAACGAGCGCGCCAGGCGCTCTGCCCATGCGCGCTGCCCGTCCGCATCGCTGATCAGATCCTGGCGGATCTCGATCAACACGTGATGCAGGCCGCGGCGCTCGGCGTGGACCGGGATGCTGTAGTCGGACGCGTCGCTCACCGTATACGGCGCATTGTCGCCGACGAGGAGGCCATGCTCCGCATTGAAGAGCGCCATCAGGCGATGCGCGAAGCGCGGATCGCGATCGTAAAGTACACCGGCGTGCCAGGGCCGCTGTGCGCCTTTGAAGACCGGGGTGAAGCTGTGCAGCGCGATCAGCGCCGCCGGACGACCGGCCTGCCGCCTCTGCTCGATCTCGGCTTCGATCCGTTCGTGATAGGGCCAAAAGATTTCGCGGGTGCGCTCGGCTTTGGCTGCTTCGTCTAGGCCGATGTTGCCGGGGATTGCCGTGTGTTCACTGATAGGCGGGATCGAGGTTTCCGCCGCAAGCGGCCGGTTGCAGTCGATGACGAGCCGCGAATAATTTTGTTGGATCAGCGTCGCATCGAGGGCATCCGCCAGCAGGCGGCCCAACCCGGCAATGCCGATGTCCCAGGCAATGTGGCGCGTCAATTCCGTTTCGGCGACGCCGAGCCGGCCGAGCGCGCGCGGGATCAGATTGCCGGCGTGGTCGGCAACCAACAAAAACGGCGACTTTCCGGCGGGGTTGAAAATCGAAACCGGTGCCGGCTCGTCCGCCGCCAGCAGTTTTTTAGGCAGCCCGTTCATCGGCACTCACGATTGCGCAAAAAAACATTGAGGATATCTGGCCCAATAAATGCATAAATCGCATTGTGCTGGTGCAAGCCGCCGCAACGGAACCGGGCATCCCCTATGATGGAACGGCTATGCCGATTCTCAATATCAAGCACGTGACGTCCTATCACTATCATCAACCGGTCGCATTCGGCGAACACCGGATGATGTTGCTGCCGCGCGACGACGAGGACCAGAAAGTACTTGAATCGGAGATCGAGATCACGCCGCGGCCGCTGCGGCTCGCCTGGTCGCGCGACCCTTTCGGCAATCACGTCGCCACCGCCCATTTCACCGATCGCGCGACCGAGCTTCGCTTTGTCAGCAACATCCGTCTCGACCATGCGCCGGCCGGCTTTGCCGCTGCCGAGATCGACCCCGCTGCCCGCCGCTATCCATTTGCCTATGCGGCGCGGGATCGGCCCAATCTCAAACAATATATGCGCAAGCCCGCAGGACGCCGCGAACTCGATCGCTGGAGCTCGGGATTCTTTCTCCAAGACGGCTCCGCCGACACGCACGAATTGCTGGTCACTATGACGCAGACGATCCGGCGGACATTCAAGCATGTCGCGCGGCACCAGAAGGGAATTCAGGATCCGCTGCGCTCGCTTGTTCTCGGCAGCGGCAGCTGTCGCGACCTTGCGATGCTGATGATTGCGGTGTTGCGCTCGCGCGGCATTGCCGCGCGGTTCGTCTCCGGATATCTCCACCTCGCCGATGACGACGACGTTCACGGCGGCAATACGCATGCCTGGCTGCAAGTTTACGTGCCGGGCCCCGGCTGGGTCGATTTCGACCCTTCGGGCGGCAATGTGGGCAATCAGAATCTCGTGCGGGTCGCGGTCGTCGATCACCCGCGCGAAGCAATCCCGCTGCAAGGCACATGGTATGGTGCGGCGTCGGATCACCTCGCCATGAAAGTCGCAGTGCAGGTGAGAGCGGCCGCGACGCTGGACGTAGAGCAGGATTCCGGCGGCCCGAACCAAAGAAATCTGCGATGAAGATTCGCGCCGGCTACGAGATTTCACACGATTGTTTGCAGCCGACGCCCATGATCCTGGCGTTGAGCGTCCACCCGTCGCGCGGTCCCGACCTCATCACGCCTGATCGGATGCGGATTGAGCCCGTCGTCCCCGCCAATGCCTATCGCGACGGTTTCGGCAATACCTGCCATGTCATCCATGCCCCCGTCGGCCGGCTCACGATCTCCGCGGATTTTCTGATCGCGGACAGCGGAACGGCGGATGAGGTCGCCCCGAACGCCGAGCAGCATTCTTTGGAGAAGCTTCCGGTCGAGACGCTGGTTTATCTGCTCGGCAGCCGCTATTGCGAGACCGATCGCTTCAGCAAGCTTGCCTGGTCCAAATTCGGCAAAGTGCGCAAGGGATGGCGGCTAGTCCAGACGATTTGCGATTACGTCCATAGCCACCTTACCTTCGGCTACGAATACGCGAACCCGACCAAGACGGCCTGGGACGCACATACCGAGCGTCGCGGCGTATGCCGCGACTTCGCCCATCTTGCGATCACCCTTTGCCGCTGCATGAACGTGCCGGCGCGCTATTGCACGGGCTATCTCGGCGACATCGGCGTGCCGCCCGACCCCGCGCCGATGGATTTCAGTGCTTGGTTCGAAGTCTATCTCGGCGGCCGCTGGTAGACGTTCGATGCCCGGCACAATACGCCGCGCATCGGGCGAATATTGATGGCGCGCGGACGCGACGCCACCGACGCCGCCATCGTCACCTCGTTCGGGCCGTGTACGCTTGCGAGCTTCAAGGTCGTCACCGACGAAGTGCCGGCGCGCGTATCAGCGACGACACGACAATAGCTGAGCGGCTACCACCGACGATGCTCTACAGCGCCGGCAGTACCGCGCGCGACAAGTAGAGAAATAGCGCGACACCCAATAGGCCGATCAGCGCGGCAAGCGCGAGATCAAAGCGTTCGCCGGAGCTTGAGACGTCCGCTTCGGACTCAATGTCCTTTGCGGTTCGGGCAAAGCGCAATCCCGCGATCACGATCATCGCGACCCCAATGGCAATGAAGGCGAGGCCGGCCACGTTCGCAAGGGGTTGCCCGTGCGAACCGAGTTGCCGTTGCGTCAGTTGCGGCGCAGCGACCTGGAGAAAGAGATCGAATCTCTCGATGACGAAGCCGAACGCCATCACCGCGATCGCGGTGCGAACCCAGGCCAGGAAGGTTCGCTCATTGGCTGCGTGGTCGCTGTAACGCTTGATCATTGAACTGCCCCGATGATGTGCCGGCTTCGACTATAGCGCCGCGTCATCCTGCATGCTTGCCGGCAAAACGATAAACCGGCAGTATGCCGGCCAAAGTCTTTGGTCAAAGAATGCTTTGCTGGGGAGTGAAATAAATGTCCGACAAGCCGGTCGGTTCCGCGCCCGCGCGTCCAAGCCGCGGCCGCTGGTACATCTTGCTGCTGATCAGCGTGATGTACCTCATCACCTATCTCGATCGCGTCAACATCTCGACCGCGGCGCCGCTGATCAGCAAGGAATTCGGCTTCGACAATATCACGATGGGCTACATCTTCAGCGCCTTCGTGTGGGCCTATGCGCTGTTTCAGGTTCCCGGCGGCTGGATGAGCGACCGCTTTGGCGCGCGCAGGGTATTGTCGACCATCGTCGCTTACTGGTCGCTGATGACCGCCGCCACCGGTGCGGCCTTCAGCGCCACCTCCTTCATCGTGCTGCGTTTTCTGTTCGGCGTCGGCGAGGCCGGCGCTTTTCCGGGCGCCACGCGCGCGATGCAGTTGTGGTATCCGCGCAGCGAGCGCGGCTTCGTGCAAGGCATCACCCATAGCGCGAGCCGCGCCGGCGCCGCATTGGCGCCGCCGATCGTGCTTCTGATCATGCTCAATCTCGGCTGGCGCTGGGCGTTCTTCATTTGCGGCGCGGTCGGCGTGCTGTGGTCGATCTGGTGGGCCTTGAGCTACCGTAACCTGCCGGAGGACCACAGCCTGGTGAACCGCGCGGAGCTCGAAACCATTCGCGGCCTCGACGCCAGCGGCGCGATCAATCCGCCGCAGATTCAGAAGCAGACTATGGTGCCATGGGGCACGCTGCTGCGATCCGCCAATATGTGGGCGATCATGATCGCCTATTTTACTTACGTCTATTGCCTGTGGATCTTCCTGACCTGGCTGACCAAATACCTCGTCGACGTTCGGCATTTCACGCTGCTCAAAGGCGGCCTCTTGGCATCGCTGCCGCTATGGGCCGGCGTGATCGGCGACACCGCCGGCGGGCTTGCGACCGATTGGCTGTTGCGGCGAACCGGCAGCGCCAAGATCGCGCGGCGGAGCGTGGCGATCACGGGCCTTCTGGGTTGCGCGGTATTCATCACGCCGGCGGCGCTGACCGAAGACGCCACGACCGCCGTTATTTGCCTCACCGTCTCAATGTTCTTCTTGGAATGCACCATCGGCCCGTCCTGGGCGGTGCCGATGGATACCGGCGGCAAATATTCCGGCACCGTATCCGGCATGATGAACATGGCCGGCAATTTCGGCGGCGCGATCTCGCCGATCGTCTTCGGCTACCTGGCCGAAGGCGGCAATTGGGCGGCGCCGTTCATTGTCGCGGCCGCGCTCCTGGTCGCCGGCTCCGCGGTGTGGGCGTTCTGGCTCGATCCCGACAAGGCGATCCTGACGGACTGAATCGCTAGATACGGCGCGAGGCGAAATTGTTTCATTAATGAAACGTAAATCGGTGCCTGGTTAGGTAACCGGGCGTGCTCGATTTCCACGGAGCGCGCATCCGAAGTGAAAGCGCTCGCCGTTCAGACCGCGAAGGCGACCGACGTCATCCATCGCAGATTTCGGCGATGCAAACCTCGACGCAAAGCGCTGTTCGCGCCATCGGCAGCATTACCAGCCGCATGGAGGAAATTCGGCTGTTCACCTCGGCGATCGCCACTTCGGTCGAGCAGCAGCACGCCGCGACCAATGTGGCCGCTGCGGCGACCGGCACGAGATCGGTGGTCGGCGTTCTTCAGCAAGTGTCCACCGCGATCGCCGACATGCACAGTTCGGCGGATACGGTGTTGACGGCATCGAGCGCCGTCAAGAAGGCGTCTGACAGTCTGCGCCAGAGCGTCGACGGCTTTTTGAGTAAGGTCGCGTTATAAATCTACGACGCGCGCTCGCGCATCGGTTCGGTGGCTACGCGCGCGAAAGTCGACATTATTTTCGCTCCCGCCTCCAACGAGCCGCGGAGCGAACCGGCGACCTTGGATTGCCCGCCGAGGCGCTGCCGGTAGCCGACCGGCAATTCCAGCACCCGCAGCCCGGCCCGCGCCACCCGCATCTGCATTTCCAGGTTCCAGCCGTAAGTCAGTTCGCGCATGCCAAGCCCGAGCAAGGTATCGCAGCGGATGGCGCGAAACGCGCACATATCGGTGTAGCGCACGCCGTAGAGGAGCTTGGTCAAAACGCCGGCGATGAGGCCGGCGAGGATCTGGTGCGACGCCATGCTGCCCGGCTCGCGCTCACCACGCGCCCGCGAGGCAATGACGAAGTCGTAATCGCCGCGCCGGATGGGCGCGATCAAGGCACCGATGGCCGAGGGATCGTCGGCGCCGTCGCCATCCATGAAGACGATGATGTCGTTGACGTCCGCTCTTTGCACGCCGGTTAGGCAGGCGAGCCCATAGCCGCGGCCGACCGCGATCACCTCGGCGCCCGCGGCGCGCGCGCGCTCTTGCGTGCCGTCGCTACTTCCGCCATCGACCACGAAAATCCGCGTGACGATATCGCGCGGCAATTCGGCGATGACCGGCCCGATAGAGTCCGCTTCATTGAAGGTCGGTATGACGACGGCCACGCCGCCCGCAACACTGCCAACTCCGGGCGGCATGGTTAGAGGCTCCACCGCAATCCGCAGCTGGCGCAGGCGTCGGGCGGTGCGTTCGACATCAGCGCCTTGCGGAAACTGCTGTAGGCAGGACCGGTCCAGATCTCGCGCAGCGTTTGCTGCGTGGCGTCACCGAGCGTGTAGTTCTCGTAGCCGCGCTGCGAAAACGGCGCGATGCAGCACGGCAGCGCGCGGCCATTGGCGGTGAAATACATGACTGTCCACGGCCGCCGGCACATCGACCAAGGTGCCCCGGTATCATGGCGCTTGAGACTGACGCCCGGCTCGGAGGCGCCGCCGGACGCGCTGAAGGTGACGCCGAGTGACTTTGCCATCGCGGCGGCGCGATCGATATGGACCGCTTCCGCGCCGGACAGCTGCTCGTAGAGCGCCTGGTCCGGCCGCGCCATGCCGATGGCGTCGTCCTTGA
>Ga0209448_10000484_pt1 | contig 13302 bp, 8 predicted proteins | sample BogFormECP14_OM2_FD_188245 | JGI IMG/M metagenome (GOLD analysis project Ga0209448, IMG submission 188245) | Bog forest soil microbial communities from Calvert Island, British Columbia, Canada - ECP14_OM2 (SPAdes) (version 2) | ecosystem: Environmental > Aquatic > Freshwater > Wetlands > Bog ... | reverse complement strand
ATCCTCGCCGAAAGCATCGCCAAACTTCCGGAAATGCAGCAGCGCCTGTTCGCCAACGGCGAATGGGCGGTGCTCATCGTTTTCCAGGGCATGGACGCCGCCGGCAAGGACAGTGTCGTCAAGCACGTGATGTCCGGTATCAATCCCCAGGGCTGCGTGGTCCATGCGTTCAGGACGCCGAGCGCCGAAGAGCTCGAGCACGATTTTCTCTGGCGCACCGCAAAGGATGTCCCGGCCCGCGGCCAGATCGGCATTTTCAACCGCTCGCATTACGAAGAAGTGCTGGTGGTGCGCGTGCACCCGGAGCTTCTGGCCAAGCAAAAGCTGCCGCCGCGCATGACACATCAGAACATCTGGGAGAACCGGTTCACGGATATCCGCGCGTTCGAGCATCGTCTCGTGCGCAATGGCACCCTGGTGCTGAAGTTCCACTTGCGCCTTTCCAAGGAAGAACAGCGCAAACGATTCCTGGCGCGGCTCGACGAGCCGTTCAAACGCTGGAAGTTTTCCAAGAACGATCTCGCCGAGCGCGAGCGCTGGGATGACTATATGGCGGCGTACCAGGAACTCATTCGCGAAACATCGACCGATTATGCGCCGTGGTACGTCGTGCCCGCCGACCATAAGCACATCACCTGGGTGGTCGTGTCGGCGGCGATCATCGAGGCGCTGGAAAAGCTCAAGGTCGAATACCCGAAAGTCACGGGCAAGGCGCTCCGAGAGCTAAAGGCCTGTCGGCGCGCGCTCGAAGCGGAAAAGCCGAGGCCTGGACGGTCAAGGCTTGGACAGTCAAGGCCTGGAAAATCGGATCGGAAAAAATCAAAGCGATAATCAGGATCGATCGGTGAGCGAATTAGGATCAGTACGCCGCTCCGGATCGATACATGACGAGAACTAGAGGTCGCAATCGAGCCCGAAGCGCTTTTTGAATTCTTCCTGCTCCTGTTTCGATGCCGACTTGAGCAGCGCGCAGGCGGTGTAATTCCCTTTCATGGCATTGTTGTCCATGTACATCCAATCAACGATGTCGGATTGGTGAAACGCAATGGTCTGTCAGAGCTTCACGCCGTGGACGGCGCGCGGCATATTGTTGATCGCGCCCGAGAACTCGCCGTCCCTGCTGGAGAAGGCGTGATCCAGAAATATTCGGCATTGTCGCCTTCGCGGATCGCGACTTTGACGGCGAATCCTTCCGTGCCCGGCTTTGGCGCGGCGCTCAGCGTCAGGAAATCCGGCAGCGTCTTGCGCGCCTTGGCCATGGCCGCCGCCATGACCGGATCGGTTTTGGCGACGATGGCAAGCTCGTCACGCTCGGCCTTTTGGGTGATGCTCTGGGCAGCGGCCGGTTTGGGGCTCAGGCCGGCCGCGGCGGCGGCGCTCAGCAGCATGGCATAGCCGGTGGATGTCACACTTCGCCTCGTCATGATTGGAAGTCCTCTTGGGTCGCCTGACGGCAGAGCAGGGTTCACGGTTGGGTTCACGGTCGTGCCGTAGTAAGAACCTTGCAGACGGCCAGGTTATTCCGCTAAAAGAAGCCCGGTCCCATGAGGAATCAACGCGGAATTCACCTTGATCCGCGACCTTCGGGGAACCCGACGAGGGCGCTGGCAATGTCTAATCGCTGCGATTTCCGCGCGATGACCCGGAAGGCGGTACTCGTCTCCTCCGGTGCTGCCCTTATGCCTTGCGCGCTACTGCCTTGTGCGATTCTTGGCGGGCTCCTGCTCCTTAGCGCCCCCTGAGGGCCGGCTGGGCGTTTGCGCCTGGGCACTCAGGGGTCGGCCGCAGCAACGGAACCCACGAGTGCCCGGAAAGCCAACGCGAATTTGGCGGGCGCAAACGAAAAAGGACCTAATGCCATGACCACGCCAGCGAAGTCCGAAAAGGACCGCGTCGTCATTTTCGACACCACCTTGCGCGACGGCGAGCAATGCCCCGGCGCCACCATGACGCACGAGGAGAAGCTCGAAGTCGCCGAACTGCTCGACACGATGGGCGTCGACATCATCGAGGCCGGCTTTCCGATCGCGTCCGAGGGCGATTTTGCCGCGGTCCATGAGATCGCCAAGCGCACCAAGCGCGCGGTGGTCTGCGGATTGTCGCGCGCCGCGTTCAAGGACATCGATCGCTGCGCCGAGGCGATCAAGCCCGCCGAGCGCCGCCGCATCCACACCTTTCTCTCCACCTCGCCGGTGCACATGAAATACAAGCTCCAGAAGGAGCCGCACGAAGTCTACGAGATGGTGATCGCCCAGGTGACGCGGGCGCGCAATTACACCGACGACGTCGAATGGTCGAGCGAAGACGGCACCCGCACCGAATTCGATTTCCTGTGCCGCTGCGTCGAGGCCGCGATCAAGGCCGGCGCCACCACGATCAATATTCCGGACACCGTCGGCTATACGGTGCCGGAAGAATATTTCTCGCTGTTTGCGCGGGTGCGCGAGCGGGTGCCGAATTCCGACCTGGCGCGCTTTTCGGTGCATTGCCACGACGATCTCGGCATGGCGGTGGCGAATTCGCTCGCCGGCGTGCGCGCCGGCGCACGCCAGATCGAATGCACCATCAACGGCATCGGCGAACGCGCCGGCAACGCCGCGCTCGAAGAAGTCGTGATGGCGATGCAAGTGCGCAACGACGTCTTGCCGTTCTGGACCGGCGTCGACGCGACACTGCTGACCCGCGCCTCAAAGCTCGTATCGGCGGCGACCTCATTTCCGGTGCAGTACAACAAGGCCATTGTCGGCCGCAACGCCTTCGCGCATGAGAGCGGCATCCACCAGGACGGCATGCTCAAACATACCCAGACCTACGAGATTATGGTGCCCGAGAGCGTCGGCGTGAAGCAGACCTCGCTGGTCATGGGCAAGCATTCCGGGCGTCATGCCTTCGTGCATAAGCTCGAGGAACTCGGCTACCATCTCGCCGGCAATCAGCTCGAAGACGCCTTCGTCCGCTTCAAGGCGCTGGCCGACCGTAAGAAGCATGTCTACGACGAGGACCTCGAAGCGCTGGTCGACGAAGAGATCGCCACCGCCCAGGATCACATCAAGCTGGTTTCGCTGTCGGTGATCGCCGGCACGCGCGGGCCGCAACGCGCCACCATGAAGCTCGACGTCAACGGCAAGTCGATGATCGAGGAATGCGAAGGCAACGGCCCAGTCGACGCGGTGTTCAATTGCGTCAAGGCCATGGTGCCGCATGACGCGGTGCTCGAGCTCTATCAGGTCCACGCCGTGACCGAGGGCACCGACGCCCAGGCCGAAGTCTCGGTGCGGCTTGCCGAGAACGGCCGCGCGGTGACCGCCAAGGGCGCCGATCCCGACACGCTCGTCGCCTCGGCCAAGGCCTATCTGGCGGCGCTGAACAAGCTGATGGTGCGCCGCCTTCGCGGCCAGCCTGAGGAACGCCGCCTGCACTCGACCGACGTCGGGTGAGCGCTCACGGCGCCTTCCAGGATGTCTTCCACGGCGCAAAGGCGTTGGCGGTGCGCTGCAGGATCGGCGTCAGTTCCGGGAAGTGCCGCAGCAGCACCGTGGTCATGTTGTTGTCGTTGACCCAGTCGAATCCCGGCTGGGTGTAGATCGCTGGCGTGAAGTCGTCTGTGAAATAGCGGTCGCTCTTGATCCGGCGCGACGCCATCAGGATGAAGACCCGGAAGGCGGTATCACTGAAACCAAAGCCTTCCGGCGGCTTCTCGGCATACAGGCCGACCATGAGGTCGACCTTATCGGGGTGGCCATAGACTTCGCGCAATGTCTTCACGATGTCAGGATCGTCGCTCATCGCTTCGAACGAGCGCACCGGCGGCTTGTGGAACAGCTCGCGGAACCGGTTGTAGCGCGGCACGCCGCGCTCGCGGTCGCGCAGGATATCGATGGCCGCGAGGTCGATCATCTCCTCGAGATTGCCGCCAGTGCGCCGCCGCATCTGACGCATCCAGTTCGGGAAATTACGTAGCGTCACGGCGCCGGGATTGTTGACGCCGAACGTGTACAAAATGTCGACGAAGCTGGCGTTGCGCAGCGCGTTGGTCATGGCGTAGGGGCCAACTATGAGGTCGGGGTCGTTGAGATCGTCGGCCGCGAATTTCAAGACGCGGCCGGGCGTTCCGTCCTTGGCATAGCGAACCTGAATGTCGTTCGGCAGCAGCGGGTGCAAACGATAGACCGAGACGAACTCTTCGGTCAGGCAATAGTCGGCGCCGGTCTGATTGGTCTCGGAACCCGGAATGCCGCTGATCGCTTCGCTGGTGCTGATGCGGCCGAGATATTTCTTCACCGACTCGCTGGCGAGCCCCCACCAATTGGCGTTCATGCCGATCTGCAGCGCGGGGTGAATAAGAATCGCCTCGGTCCAATCGACGGTGTGAATTTTCGCCACCAAGGCGTTGTTGACGAGGCGGGCGACGCGGAAAATCTCCGCATCCTTATTCGGATCGTCCCGCCATTCCGGAAACGCCGTGATCAGGTGATCGCAGATGGCGTTGTGTTCCATCGTGAACAGATTGTGCAGCAAGCTTAAGCCCAGCCACCAATTCTGGGTCATGCCGGTAATTTCGACGCCGTTCCGATCGAGCGGAATGCGCTTGGTGTTCGGATCGACCTTGAGCTTGCCGTTGGTGCCGGCGCGAAATTTGTTCCCTTCCTGCGGGCTGGTGCCGTAGACTTGCGAACTGTCCCACCAATGGGGCTCGGCATTAGTGAAGGTCGTCGGCCCGGCGCCGTCGTTCTTCTTGCGCGTCGGGTCGGCGCGGGTGCGGCGCACCAACATCTTGCCGCCAAGCCAGGAATCACCGGGCGGAATCGGCACGTCGAACGGCTCGTCGTCGATGGCGCGCGGCGTGCCGTGATTGACCCAGTTATGGATCTGGAATTGGATCCAGGCCGCCGCTAACAGATTGAGAATGGCCGCCGGCGTGAAAACGGCGGTGCCGTCAGTCTTCTTCGGCCGAGCCAAGAGCTTGTTGCTGACCAGCCGCGGCGAGGGATCGAGGATATCGCCGTTGCGGGTCGGATCGACCTCGCTCAGCGGGATGTTGCGGCCGAACCGCGCCCCCGGATTGCTCAGCGTATATCCCGAACTGTCGAGCGGATCCGTCGGATTGAAGCTGGCATTGCCCATGGTCGGTTTGGTGAGATCGTTCCACTGGCCGTCCTCTTCGCGCTCGCACAGATAGCGCGGGTCCCACGGCACCGTCGCCCGCAAGCCGCTGGGATTGGTGACCGGGATGTCGGAGGTGTTGTGCAGATTCTTGGCGCGCAGTACTTCGCGCAGCGCGCCGAGATTGGTCACCGCCAAGAACGTCGGCAGCTTATGCCACCGCACGAATAGATTGAGGAATTCGAAGAATTTGATGTAGAGCACGGCGATCAGCGACTTTGGGTCGTTCTCGCGCAAGATCAGCCGCAGCACGGCGCAGCCCAGAACCACGAGCGCCATGACGATGCCGAGGAGACGCGCCGCGATCCCGGCTTTGGCGGCGAGCACGGTGGCGCCGAAAAACATGACGAAAGCGAGAATATGCACGGCGCCGCGCTGGACGCGGACCCATTTGATATTGTCCGAGACAATCCATGCTAAGAGGACGTCCAAGCCCCACCATGCCCCGAGGAAGAGATCCGGCCCGGGCTGTTCGATGGTGCATTCAGGAAATTGCGGTGTCGCCACTTTGCTGTGGAAGACGACGTTCCAATCGCCGCCGCAGGTGCCGAACACCGCCCACGAGATGTGGACCAGAAAGGCCAGATAAGCGACGGTCCAGAACGCCCGCCAATAGGTGTTGGGCGCATTGCTGCGCGAGAAGATGTGAAAGCCCAGCGCCGGTGTCAGGAGGAGCACGGTGACCAGGATCGAGGCGATCACAATATCGTAGGCAAAAGTGTGAGCACTCACGATCGGAGGCGGCAAAGGCAGCGTGGGGCTGCGCGCATCGAGCCACGACTTCAACGCGGCGCCGCCATACGCGAGGCCGACGAGAACAACGAACAACAAACCGACGAATATGTATCTCGCCCGCCGCACTATCGAAGATTCCGGAAATACACGCATGACCGTGATCCTTCCCTGATCCTAGAGTTGCCGCTGCCGTTCACTGGCCGTGCCAGCGCTGCTGGTGTTGTTGTTGGGTTTCGGTGTAGCCGCCGTTGAACAGCGTGTCGTAGTAGTTCAGATCGAGGTGATGCGCCTGCAGCCAGACGCCCGGCGCGTAGATCGCGTCGCAGTGCGCCGGGAAGCGGCCGTGCCGCTCGTAGATGTAGCTGCAAATATCCTTGGTGCAGGCGATGACGTCATCAGAATAGTGCGGCACTTCCTTGAGATATTTCTCGCCGCGGTCGCCCTTGAATATCCGGCGGAAATAAGCGTCGTCGGCGTAGGTTCCGCCGGCTTTATATTTGGCGTCGATGACCGCCTGCACCGCGTCCGCCATGGACGGATAGAACGGCGGACACATACATTCGATATGGGGCGGCAGACCGATCGGCTGCTTGCGTACTTTGGTGAGAACGGTGCCCCAGCGCATGAAATCGAACAAGCGATAAGGCGGCGTGACATATGTGAAGCCGAGCGCCGGCAGCAGCACGGTCGGCGCGATGGAAGCATGAATCCAGCCGCCGAGCCCCATGGCCTGGAGCATCAGAATAAGATTCTGCAACAGCAGTTCGGCCTCGATCTGGGTGCGCATGGTGCCCAGTATGCCGAGCGGCAACTTGATCTTTTTGTTCATGAAGCCGTTGCGGATCCACTTGCCGCAGCCCGCCGGCAGATAAAAATTGCGATCGTCGAGCAATGCGGGACGGAAACCGTCCGGCTCGGTCAACAGATACATCAGCGCGTTGATATATTGATGCGTCATGTCCACAACCGGGAACAGGACGGTGGAGCCCGGCACGTTGGACAGGAAGCGGTTGGAATCGAGATAATTGGGAAATTCCCGCGGCAAGTCCGGGCGCTTGTCGAAAATCTTGACCTTGGATTGCGCGGCGCGGCTGACCAGCAAATCCGGCGTGATCGGTACGGTCGGGTCGACGCCGTCGAGCCGCTTGAGAAAATACGTGCCGGTATCGTTGAAAAGAAAGAAGTGTGTGGCCTGGCAATTGTCGGTGGAGCCGGCGGCGCGGCCGGGAAAATTCAGATTGGGCGTGCCGAGGATTTTTTCTCCGCTCGGACTTTCGAACGGGCGGTCCGGCAGCGTGAGCCCGGTCAGTCCGATGGCGGAAATCAGCACCGCCTCTTCGAGGTCGCTGAGCGGCTGCGGCTTGGCGTTGGACGTGTAGGAATTGGCTCCAGCACGGACCGACCCGATACCTAAACTGATGCGCCGCGACCGGCGTTTGTGAAGGGCGTCGAACAGCGGGTACTTGGTCATTTCGTCGAACCCGACGTGACTGTCGGACATGACTACGCTCCCTCGCTTTGCAACCACCGCACTAAGATCGGGCCGAATGGGTCCGCTCGGCCGTTAGACACCCTCCAGCTTTTTCACGATGCTTTCCTCGATCGCCGCCAGGATGCCGGCGGGGTTCGTGGTGTAATGGGGAATAGCCAGCCGCGTGATCGACGCGTCGATCAGCGTCGGCTTGTTCAATGCCAGCGCCGTTTTGAACGCGGCTTCGAACTCGCCGAGGCTCTGGACCCGAAAACCCTGCGCGCCGCAGGCCTTGGCGTAAGCGACGTAATCCGGATTGGGAAAATCGACCAATCCGGATTCGTGAAAGGCCTCGAGCTGATAGAGCTTGATGAGCTTGTACTCGTTGTCCTGGAAGATGATCCAAATCACCGGGATGTTGTAATGCACCGCCGTCAAGAGTTCGAAGCCGGACAGCAAATAGCAACCGTCGCCGCAGCCGACGATCACTGGCCGATCCGGGAATGCGATCTTTAAGCCGAGCGCGCCGTTCACCGCCCAGGCCATCGGGCCGAAGCTGCCCGGTTTGCGATAGTGCTGGCCGCGTTTGAGCTGCAGGAAATAGCCGAGCCAGGCGAGGTGCGCGCCGGCATCCGCAAGCACGATGCCGTCATCGGGCAGAAGTTTTGACAGCGATTGCGCGAGTTGCCCGGGATGAACGTGATTTGGTTCCAAATTAAACAGCGGCGCGGTCAAGTGCCGGTCCTTGTCGGCCTTTGCCAAAGCAACGGCGTCGACCAAGGGCGAAAGCGCAGCCGTCAGCGCCGCGACCGCGGGTTTTGCGTCAGCCACGATACCGTGATTGGCCGGATAGACTTTATTGATCTCGTCCGCCGCGATGTTGATGTGGACGAGCGTCTTGCCGGCCAAGAGATCCGGGCGAAAATTGAACGTCGCATGCTGCGCGAACGAATTGCCGACCGCGATCACAAAGTCAGCGGTGACGAAGGCTTTGCCGGCCGAAGCATGGCCGCTGTCGGCGAACACGCCGAGCGCCAAGGGGTGATCTTCGGCGATGATGCCTTTGCCATCTAGGGTCGTGGCGAAGGGAATTTGAAAACGCTCGACGAAGGCCTGCAGTTGCGGCCCCGCTCCGCTGCGCACCGCGCCGAAGCCGATCAGCGCGATCACCGATTTGCGGCGCCGCAGCGCTTCCGCGATCGCCGCGGCGGCAGGCGCAATCGCTGTGGGATCGGGCAGGACCGGCTGCACGTTGAGCCGGATGTCGCGATAATTGTCGACCGATTGTCCGGCGAGCGTCAGATCCTCCGGCACATGGATGTGCACCGGTCCGGGACGGCCCGCGAAGGCGAGATTGACCGCCTCCTCGAGGACGTCGCAGGTTTTCGTAATGTCATCGAGCAGGAAGGAGCGCTTGGTCGTCGCCGCGAACATCGCCTGCGAGTCCGGCGTGCGGCTCAAGCCGGACGTCTCGTTCAACGCCCCCTTGCCCTTCCAGGCTTCGCGGGCAAAGCCGGAAATCGCCAGCACCGGATAGGAATCCGACATGGCGACGGCGAGACCGGAAAACAGATTGAAGGCGCCGGGACCGGCGGTGGCAAAGCACACGCCCAAGCGGTTCGAATACATGGCGTAGCCGCAGGCCATGAACGACGCCGCCTGCTCGTGACGCACGACGACGCCTTTGATCTGCGTGGAATGCTTGAGCGCGAGCAACAGGCCGGCGGCGTTTTCGCCCGCGCCGCCAAAGGCGGCGTCGACGCCCGCGCTTTCCAACCCTTTGACGATCGCTTCGTACACACGCACAGGTCGCGCCTCCTGCCCCGGCGAAGGGGCGCACCGCGACTGCGGCGCCGCCGGCTTTGGCCGGTCGGCAATGGATTAGGCTACATCAGGCCTCGAAAACTTCAACCAAGAATAGAGAAACCCGCAATTGCCCGCATAGCCTAAAAGGTCTCCGTTCGGTCCCCCTCGCCACTTCGGCGCCCGGGGGAACCACCGAACTGGTGCTGCAATACACTAAGGTTGTGTCCCCAACGTGTGACGCTTGGCATAGCGCACGCAATGCCCTAGATACGGCTCGCGCGACGCTCGAGGGCGGCATGGCGCATGGTGGTTTAGCCTAACCTTTTGGAACTCCTCGGTTAGGGCGCATAGCTCAGTTGGTAGAGCAGCTGACTCTTAATCAGCGGGTCCAAGGTTCGAGTCCTTGTGCGCCCACCAAATTTTCTCAACGTTTCTAATATTTTCCAAGTGCATTATGCGTTTGGCTCCGTTCAAGCCGCGCGCATAAGTAATGATCTAAGCAATGTTTACGCCCAAAACGATCCAACATAGTCCAAGCTGGGGTCCGGCGACGCGCAGATAAACGCCGTCGCATTCCGAGTTAGGGAGGTTTTGGGCGGTGTTTCTTATGGAAATGAACCCCAGACGCCACCCTACCGAAACGCTACCCCAACGCCCCTAGTCGCTTCGCTGCAAGGCTGCGCTCCCTGCCTGATACGCTAAGCTTTATTCCGCGTATTGTCTAAGAACCTGTTCAGCTTCTGACCGCCTTCAAATAAAAGTAGCTCCTTTCGAAAGCGCGAATGGACCAGTTTGTGTGGCCTCGAATCGACCCGAGCCTTGGCAACCTTCAAGCGTAAGCAGAAGGAGGACGAGGAGCAGCAGTTTCATATTCAGCCTCGCAAGGCGCTATTGGGCAGCCGCTTGAGCGTGACTGTTCGTTTTACGGTAGCTGGCGTGACCAACTTGAGGTGCGGTTTTGCCACCGGATTTGCCCTCCGCGCATGACCAACTGTTCGTATAAGAATCGTTCTACAAACAGTAAGTCAAGAGTCCTTTGACACGAGAGGCCACACCCGAAGCTTGGAGCGCATAGCGGACTCAAGTCGGACATCGTTCAACGTCCGCTAAGTGCCAAAAGCGGACATGGCTAAAACTCGATGGGCGTATTCCGCCGCTTGACTTCCGGCGTTACTAGGAACAGTTTTTGGTAGTCGGGCTTGGATCGCAGTCGCCCGGCTTAGCTAAGGCATTTCGCCCAAGCACTGCACTTTGCCCGCTCGCCGGGTGAGAGCATTTGGCGGAATGACCAAGCCATCCAGCGCTTTATTGCTTTACGCGGCTCGCGGCGTTCGTGGCTTTGGCGACGGCTTTGCGACAATTATTTTGCCCGCGTATTTGACCGCGATTGGCTATGACGCCATTCAGATCGGCGTCGTTCTAACCGCTTCGTTGCTCGGCACCGCAGTCTTGACGCTGGCCATGGGTGCTATCGCACCACGTCATGACCTTCGCACGCTAATGCTGTTCGGCGCGTGTCTCATGGTCCTCACCGGACTGGTGTTCCCTGCATTCCAGCACATCGCCCTCGTCTCGTTCGTGGCCTTCGTCGGCACGATCAACCCGTCGACCGGCGATATCGGAGCATTGGTGCCGCTTGAGCACGCCATGCTTGCGCAGGGCGTGGCCGACCATGAGCGAACGCAAGCTTTTGCGCGCTACAGCCTAATCGGCGCGCTGTCGATGGCGGTCGGGACCTTGGCGGCGGCCTCTCCTGATTTCCTGACGCGCATGGGCATCAACAAGCTCGATGCATTCAGGTCGATGTTCTATGCCTACGCCGTGCTCGGGCTGGGATGCGTTGCGCTTTATCGGTGCTTGCCGCACTCCCGTATGGTTGAAGCAACTTCTCACGCACCACTCGGACCCTCCCGCAGCGTCGTTTACAAGCTTGCCGCGTTGTTCAGTCTCGATGCATTCGCTGGCGGCTTCACAGTACAGTCGCTGATGGCGCTTTGGCTTTTTGAGCGCTTTAACCTATCGCTCTCGGCTGCCAGCGTGTTTTTCTTTTGGTCGAGCACACTAAGCGCATTTTCGTATCCGGTCGCCGCATGGCTCGCGCGCCGTTTTGGTCTCGTCAATACTATGGTCTTTACTCATATCCCATCGAGCCTATTTCTGATTCTCGCGGCATTCTCCTCCAATCTTTACGTAGCGCTCGGGCTGCTGCTCTTGCGATCCGCCTTATCGCAAATGGATGTGCCGACACGCACGTCCTACGTCATGGCGGTCGTGACGCCCGCTGAGCGAGCTACTGCCGCCAGCGTTACTGCGGTTCCACGAAGCCTCGCATCCGCAATTAGTCCCACGTTCTCCGGGGCTCTATTGGCCACCACGTTCTCGGGTCTCCCGCTGATCGCCTGCGGAACGCTCAAGATCATCTACGACCTCGCGCTGCTGTACTCATTCCGGCACATCAAACCGCCAGAGGAATTGGCTAATTCGGCTACTCCGAAATAGGGAGAGCAAATCTCGTAAGGAGGACTGTGAAATGAAATGGATTACTCGTGAGCATGTGAAAGTTGATCGAGTTGCCTGTCCGTGGCTTATCAAAAAATTCGTCGACAAGGACGCGGAGTTCTTATTCGCGCCACCCGACGAGGTCATGGACAAGGTCTCGCGCCTCGGTGCCATACCCTACGATGTGAAAAACGTCGAGTTGGGACACCACGGCAAAGAGTGTTCATTCGAGGCAATCTTGAAGAAATACAATCTTACAAGTGACCCGGCGCTGATGTTGCTTGGCAAGATTGTGAACGGCGCTGACACTGACAACACGCTCTATCAGCAAGCTGAAGGGCCGGGGCTCGAAGCCATTGCCGATGGCTTTCGCCGTCTCGGTTACAAAGACGATCACGAGTTAAATGCCGCTGAATGGATCGTCTACGATGCCCTATACGCCTACTGCCAAGAGATGGTGCGACAAGGCAAACCCAACGGTGGGTTTGTGACGTAGCCATGTCTGTTTTTCCCACAATGGCGGACATCGGTTGGACAAAAGCCATCCAAGCGCTGCTCGACCATGATTTGGAGCAAGCAGATGGATGAGCTTCCTCTCGATCTCACAGTTTTTCTCATCGCAACTTTTTTGGGCGCACTTGTTGCAGGTGTTTCGGGCTTTGCGTTTGGGCTGGTCGCAGCCTCAATCTGGCTCTACGCCTCGCGCCCTTGCAAACGGCCACACTCATCATTGCCTTCGGCCTGATTGTTCAAGGATATTCGGTCTGGAAGCTCCGACACGCACTGGAATGGCAAAAGCTTCGGCCATTCGTGCTTGGAGCGGCAATCGGCGTCCCGATTGGCGTCTCGATCTTGGGGTGGGCAAACCCTGCGCTCGTGAAAGTTGGGTTCGGCATATTTCTTATTCTCTACAGCCTCTACGCGCTCTTCCGACCAAGCATGCGCTGGGCAGTGTCTTGGTGCTCCGAACCTGTGCAGTTTCTGATAATTACTGGTGCTCAAGATGATTTGCTCACTGTGGTCGATGTGCGAAATACGATTTCGCAATTGACCTCTCTGATCAAGCGTCTCTTGGAATATCCAGCCAGCCTTGAGAGTCTATCTGCCCGTTGGGCATTTAATTCGGTATGTTTCCGGGAGGTCTCGGCGGTTCGTCCACGCCGAATGCGCTCGGCGTCAGCGCGGAAGGCTTCGCTCGGCTTGTGCGCTCGGCGGCGCGATCACGCTTAAACCCCACTGAGGGTTTCTCCTGTGCTTTCAGATAGGCGGCGAGGACGGCAGCCGATTCACGGCTAACTCGTATAGTGCTCGTTCAGGAAGCTTTCGAGACCGAAAATCGAGTTAGTCTTGGTTACGCTTTGCGGCGATTTGTGACAGGTCGCGCAATCGGATGAGTAAAGTTGGGCGGGCGTCTTGCTTACCCCGCTTGTCTCAGTCGCTGAAACTCGACGCAACAAGCGGCATAGAGCCAATAGCACGCTGCAGATTTACTGGGATGCATTGCCCCGCGCCCGCTCCGCAGCATCAGGGTGCCAAGGGCAGTTGGGTGGAAGCAAACCACGCCGGCCGTCCACACATGACCCAGAGCGGGCATGATATCGCCGCGCAGCAAATCTAATCAGCACAAA
>Ga0209448_10000483_pt1 | contig 13305 bp, 9 predicted proteins | sample BogFormECP14_OM2_FD_188245 | JGI IMG/M metagenome (GOLD analysis project Ga0209448, IMG submission 188245) | Bog forest soil microbial communities from Calvert Island, British Columbia, Canada - ECP14_OM2 (SPAdes) (version 2) | ecosystem: Environmental > Aquatic > Freshwater > Wetlands > Bog ... | reverse complement strand
CATTGGTGGCATCCCCTACCAGGGCATCGTTCTGGCGCACTCGAACGAGGCTGAATGGCAGTCCTTTAAAAACAATCGGAACAACGAGGCCTTTATCGATCGAATTTCCGTTATCAAGGTACCCTATTGTCTGCGCGCGACCGAAGAGCGGAAGATCTACGAAAAATTACTGCTAAATAGTGAGTTGGCAAATGCGCCGTGTGCACCGTCAACCCTCGATATTCTCTCACGTTTCGGTACGCTTTCGCGACTGAAGCCGCATGAAAATTCAAATTTGTATTCTAAGATGCGGGTCTACGATGGTGAGAGCTTGAAGGACACCGACCCGCGCGCGAAGTCGGTTCAGGAATACCGGGACGCGGCGGGCGTGGACGAGGGGATGGACGGCATCTCCACCCGCTTCGCCTTCAAGGTCTTGTCGAGCACCTTTAATTTCGATACGCAGGAAGTCGCGGCCGATCCTGTCCATTTGATGTACGTGCTCGAGCAGGCTATCTGGCGCGAGCAGTTCCCCGACGACGCTGAGAAGAAGTACCTCAACTTTATTAAAGCTGAACTCGCGCCGCGCTATGCCGAGTTCATCGGGCACGAGATCCAGAAGGCCTACCTCGAATCGTATTCCGATTATGGACAGAACCTCTTCGACCGCTATGTCGCCTACGCCGATGCCTGGATTGAAGATTCCGACTACAAAGATCCCGATACCGGGCAGCTGATGAACCGCGAGCTATTGAACCAGGAGTTGTCGAAGATCGAAAAGCCCGCCGGGATCGCAAACCCGAAAGACTTCCGCAACGAGGTCGTCAAATTCGCGCTGCGGGCACGTGCCAACAATGCCGGGAATAACCCCTCCTGGACTTCCTATGAGAAGTTGCGCGAGGTGATCGAGCGGCGCATGTTCTCACAGGTCGAGGATCTGTTGCCGGTCATCAGCTTTGGTTCCAAGAAGGATTCCGAAACCGAAAGGAAGCACGCCGATTTTCTGGAGCGAATGGTGTCGCGAGGCTATACCGAGCGGCAGGTTCGCCGCCTCGTCGAGTGGTACATGCGGGTGAACAAGGCCGGGTAGGCGAGCGAGCCGCCCGTCCGGTCTGGAGGACAACCGATGAACATCGTCGACCGGCGGCCCAACCCTAAGGGCAAGAGTCTCAGCAACCGGCAGCGGTTCCTCGGGCGTGCCCGGGCGGAAGTCAAATCGGCGGTGCAGGAGGCCTTGCGCAAGCGCAAGGTCGCCGACGTCGGTCAGGGCGAGAAGGTAGCGATCCCGACCCGCGGGATCAGCGAGCCGATCTTTCACCATAGCCGTCGCACCGGCCGCACCGAGCATGTCGTTCCGGGCAACAAGGAGTATCTCAGGGGCGACGAGATCCCGCGGCCAAACAGCGGCGAAGGGCGCGGCGGGTCGCAGGGCAGCCCGGACGGATCCGGCGAGGACGCGTTCGAGTTCACTCTGTCCAAGGAAGAGTTCCTCGACATGTTCTTCGAGGATCTCGAACTGCCCGATCTCGTGAAGAAGAGTCTCAAGGAAACGTTCGCGGTCGATTTGCAGCGCGCCGGCTATACGGTCACAGGCAGTCCGGCCAATCTTAGCGTGCGCCGTACAATGCGTAACAGTATGGCCCGACGCATTTCGTTGCGGCGACCTAAGCAGTGGGAGCTCGAAGCGATCCGCGAGGCGATCGAGAACGCCCGCGCCCGCGGCGCCGACGAGGAGGCCGACAGGCTCGTCCGCGAACTCGAACGGCTCGAGCATCGCAGTAAGATAATTCCCTATATCGACCCGCTCGATGTCCGCTACAACCGTTTCGAGCGCGTACCTCGCCCGAATACCGAAGCGGTGATGTTCTGCCTGATGGACGTATCGGGATCGATGACCGAGGCGATGAAAGACCTCGCCAAGCGATTCTTCATGCTGTTGCATGTCTTTCTGATCCGGCGCTACCGGCATGTCGATATCGTCTTCATCCGTCATACGAGCACGGCGGAGGAGGTAGACGAGGAGACGTTTTTCTACAGCCGCGAAACTGGCGGTACTGTCGTTTCGACCGCACTCGAGAAAATGCTTGAGATCGCCCGAGCTCGGTACTCTACTGATCGGTGGAACATCTACGCGGCACAGGCCTCCGACGGCGACAATTACGGCGCGGATAGCGGCCGTTGCGTGGCGCTGCTCGGTGGAGAAGTGCTTCCGCTCTGTCAATACTTCGCCTATGTCGAGGTTGGCGACGGCATGGGAGGTAGTCTGACGGGCTTGTCGCGCGACAGCGATCTCTGGCGAGCCTACAGCGAGGTCGCGCCCGCGCATCCGCACTTCGCGATGCGCCGTGTCGGCGACCCTTCGCAAATCTTCTCGGTGTTCCACGAATTGTTTGCAAAAGGGGGCGTTCGTGCCTGACACACGCTTGACGGAGGCGGTACGGCTCGAGGCCTCGGCCCCGCTCTTCACCGGCCCAAACTGGGATTTCACGGCGCTGCGCCAGGTCTATGATGCGGTTGAGCGGATCGCCCTCGATGACCTCGGCCTCGACGTTTATCCCGTCCAGATCGAGGTGATCACTTCCGAGCAGATGCTCGACGCCTACGCCTCGGTTGGGCTGCCGCTGATGTACCGTCATTGGAGCTTCGGTAAGCGCTTCGCCTTTCACGAGACGCTTTACCGCCGCGGCCTACAGGGGCTCGCTTACGAAATCGTGATCAACTCCAATCCTTGCATTTGCTACATCATGGAAGAAAATTCCATGACGATGCAGACGCTTGTTATCGCTCACGCTGCATTCGGCCATAATCATTTCTTCAAGAACAACTATCTGTTTCGGCAGTGGACCGATGCAAACGGCATTCTTGATTATTTGAGCTTTGCCCGTGACTACGTCACCAAATGCGAAGAGCGATACGGCGTTGAGGCGGTCGAGCGCGTTTTGGATGCCGCGCATGCGCTAAAGGATCATGGTGTCAACCGTTATGCCCATCGCAGCAAACCCAACCTTGCGGAGGAACAGCGCCGCGCCGAGGAGTGGCGCGCGCACTCCGAGGCGACCTACAACGATTTGTGGCGCACCGTACCCGGCGGGGGGAGGGACAAGGAGGATCCCGACACCGCCGAAGCACGCCTGCAGGAGATCAAACGGGATCTGGGCCTGCCCGAGGAGAATTTGCTGTATTTGATCGAGAAGCGGGCTCCGCGGCTTGAGGATTGGCAAAGCGAGTTGGTTCGTATCGTCCGGTTGATCGCGCAATACTTTTATCCGCAGAAACAGCTGCAACTTATGAACGAAGGATGTGCGACTTTCGTCCATTACGAAATCATGCGACGGCTGCATGACAAAGGCCTGATCACCGAAGGGTCGATGTTGGAGTTCTTGCATTCGCATTCGAGCGTCATCTTTCAACCGGATTTCGACGATCCGCGCTTCAGCGGGTTCAACCCTTACGCGCTTGGCTTCGCGATGATGAGCGATATCCATCGCATCTGCGGGGACCCGACGGATGAGGATCGGGAGTGGTTTCCCGACATTGCCGGAAGGGGAGACGGCTATGGCGTGTTGCGTCATGCCTGGGCGAACTATCGCGACGAGAGCTTCGTGCTGCAATATTTGAGCCCGGCCCTCATCCGCCGCTTTCACCTGTTCCAGGTCTCCGACGACAGCACCAAGCCGGCGCTCCGGGTCGAGGCGATCCATGACGATGTCGGCTATCGCAAGATCCGCACCGCATTGTCACGGCAATATGACCTGTCCCGCCGTGAGCCCGACATTCAGGTCGTCGATGTCGATCTCAGAGGCGACCGCTGCCTAGTCCTTGCACACTACGTCCACGACGGTGTCTTGCTCGAGGAGAAGAGCAGCCGCGCCGTGTTGCGTCATGCGGCGGTGCTATGGGGGTATTCCGTCAAGTTGCTGGAGATCGACGCCGCGACCGACAAGACACTCAAAACCTACGAGGTCGCGCCGCCCGGCTAATCGCGAGCACGGCAGCATCTTGGCCGGAGGTTGTAGTCGCAGGTATCTCCGGCTCCGTTCGATGATCGTTCTTGGAATTGAAACGAGTTGCGACGAGACCGCCGCAGCAATCGTTGCGGTGACGCCTCAGGGTCCAAAGGTACTATCCAATCAGCTTCGGGCGCAGTTCGCCGAACATGCCCCTTTTGGTGGAGTCGTTCCCGAAATTGCCGCGCGGGCGCATCTCGATCATCTCGATACTGTGATCGACCGCGCGCTCGCCGAGGCCAATGTCATGCTGGCCGAGATCGATGGAGTGGCCGCTGCTGCGGGCCCCGGTCTTATAGGCGGTCTGATTGTCGGCACGATGATGGCGAAGGGGATCGCCTGGGCTGCCGGCAAGCCTTTTATCGCGGTCAACCACCTCGAAGGTCACGCGCTGACCTCCCGACTGACCAATCGCGTTGATTTCCCCTATCTTCTCTTGCTGGTCTCCGGCGGACACTGTCAGCTCCTAGTGTGCGCTGGGGTTGGGCGCTACAGCCGCCTCGGCACGACACTCGACGACTCGGCCGGAGAGGCGTTCGACAAGACCGCAAAAATGATTGGGCTCGGCTATCCCGGCGGTCCTGCAATCGAACGCGCCGCCAGAGAGGGCGACGCCTGCCGCTTTGTCTTGCCCCGGCCACTCAAGGGCAAGCCCGGTTGCGACTTCTCGTTCTCTGGATTGAAGACGGCGGTACGCCAGCTGATCGCAAACGGGGGCGGCCTCAAATTTAGGGATACCGCCGATCTCGCCGCGTCGGTCCAACTCGCCATCTGCGATGCGCTGATCGATAGAACAGCGAATGCCGTCCGCTGGTTTCGCCGCTGCCATCCGGAGGGGACCACCCTAGTCGCAGCAGGGGGCGTCGCAGCCAATGACTATCTGCGAGGGCGACTTGCTGCGCTCGCGGAGGGTGCAGGGCTGCGGTTTGTCGCGCCGCCGCCCGCACTGTGCACCGACAACGCGGCAATGATCGCCTGGGCGGGGATCGAGCGGCTTCTTCTCGGCCTCGTCAATGATCTCGATGCGGCGCCCCACCCGCGTTGGCCGCTCGACACCGGCGCACCGCAACGGCCGGGAGCGCAGGTCACACGGCGGCATAAATGAGGCCGGCCGAATGAACCGGTTGGGTATCATCGGAGGCGGTGCCTGGGGCACCGCGCTCGCCGTCGTCGCCCGGCGCGCCGGCTCGAACGTGGTGTTGTGGGCGCGTGACCACGACGTCGTGGCCGCAATCAACGAGCGGCATGAAAACCCGCTCTTCCTGCCCGGCGTAGCGCTTGACCCGACGATCGGCGCGACGAACGACATCGATGCGGCGATGGCCGGCACCGAAGCAGCGTTGCTCGTCGTGCCGGCTCAATTCCTTCGCGGCGTGATCGGCGCGCTTCGGTCCGGTCTGCCTGAGGGAATGCCGGTGATCCACTGTGCCAAGGGAATCGAGGCCGGCTCGCTCAAAACCATGTCAGAGGTTTCGGCCGAACTCCTACCTAATTCGCCTTCCGCGGTGCTGTCGGGACCAACCTTCGCCGCCGAGGTTGCCCGCGGCCTGCCGACGGCTGTCACGATTGCCAGCCATGATAGGCCGCTGGCTCGCGGCTTCGCGGCGGCGCTCGGGAGTAGCAGGTTCCGGCCCTATTTGTCGAACGATCCGACCGGGGCCGAAATCGGCGGCGCGGTGAAGAACGTGCTGGCGATCGCGTGCGGGACCGTTCAAGGCCGCGGATTGGGTGAGAATGCCCGTGCCTCGCTGATCACCCGTGGGCTCGCCGAGATGATTCGCCTGGGGCTCGCCAAGGGTGGCCGCGCTGAAACCTTTAGTGGGCTCTCGGGCGTCGGCGATCTCGTGCTGACATGCGGCGCTACCCAGTCGCGCAACTACGCGCTCGGAGTTGCGCTCGGTCGCGGTCGGAAGCTCGGCGACGCGCTTGCGGGCCGGCGCTCCGTCGTCGAAGGCGTGGCGACCGCCACCGCTGTCGCGAGATTGGCGAACGAGTTCGGAATTGAGATGCCCATCAGTGAAGCAGTGGAGGCGGTGCTGCACCACGGCGCGTCAATCGATGCGATGATTGACGGCTTGCTGCGCCGGCCTTATCGGAGCGAATAACCGGCGGCGCCGTGAGCTTTGCCTGGTTGAAGGAAAAGGCTTTTGCGGAGAGGCAGAAAGCCAATATCATCAGGTCAGCGAGCAGCGTTATCCCTCGGGCCGAAATGAGCGAGAACGGAAAGCGCGGCGAGGAAGGGCCGGGTACAGGTGTTGTCGTCAAGGCGAAGCCGAAGACGAAGAAGCCCTCGATGTATAAGGTATTGATGTTGAACGACGATTACACACCCATGGAATTCGTCGTCCACATCCTCGAACGGTTCTTCAATAAGAATCGGCAGGAGGCGACCCGCATCATGTGGCACGTGCATAAGCGCGGCGTGGGGGTCTGCGGTGTCTATACTTATGAGGTGGCCGAAACCAAGGTGACCCAGGTCATGGATTTTGCCCGGCAGCACCAGCATCCGCTGCAGTGTACGCTGGAAAAGGACTAACCTCCGGGCTTCGCCCGGGGTCGTGAGGAAGGATAGGCGGGCGTGTTGTCACGCAATCTCGAAAAGTCGCTGCATCGGGCTCTCGCCTATGCCAACGAGCGCCGGCACGAATATGCCACGCTCGAACATCTGCTGCTCGCGTTGACCGAGGATCAGGACGCGGTCGCCGTGTTGCGTGCTTGCGGTGTCGACCTCGATCGCCTGCGTCGCGAAGTCCTGAACTATGTCGATAATGAGCTCGGCAACCTCGTCGCCGCTCACGGTGACGACGCTAAGCCGACGGCGAGCTTTCAGCGCGTGTTGCAGCGCGCAGCGATTCACGTCCAATCCTCTGGCCGCGAGGAGGTGACCGGCGCAAACGTCCTTGTGGCCATGTTCGCGGAGCGCGAAAGCCACGCTGTATATTACCTGCAAGAACAGGACATGACCCGGTTCGATGCGGTCAATTACATTTCCCACGGCATCGCCAAGGCGCCGGGGCGGTCGGAAACCCGGCGCGTACAAGGAACCGACGAGGACGAGCGCGTCGAAAAGTCGCAGAAGCGCAATCATGACGCGCTTGATTCCTATTGTGTCAACCTTAACAAGAAGGCAAAAGGCGGCAGGATCGATCCGCTGATCGGCCGTGAAGCGGAGGTTGAACGCACGATCCAGATCTTGTGCCGGCGAGCCAAGAACAATCCGCTCTACGTCGGCGAGCCTGGTGTCGGCAAGACAGCGATCGCCGAGGGCTTGGCGCGGCGCATTGTTCAGCGTGAAGTACCCGAAGTACTGCTCAACTCGACGATCTACGCCCTCGATATGGGCGCCCTCCTCGCGGGCACTCGTTATCGCGGCGATTTCGAAGAACGGCTCAAGGCAGTGTTGGCGGAGCTCGAGGCCCAACCAGGCACCATTTTGTTTATCGACGAAATCCACACGGTGATCGGCGCAGGCGCGACAAGCGGCGGGGCGATGGATGCCTCAAACCTGTTGAAGCCGGCGCTTGCCGGTGGGGTGATCCGCTGCATCGGCTCGACCACCTACAAGGAATATCGCAACTATTTCGAGAAGGATCGAGCGCTCGTCCGCCGTTTTCAGAAGATCGACGTCAACGAGCCTACCGTCGAGGATTCGGTCAAGATCCTGCGTGGGCTGAAACCCTATTACGAGCGGCACCACAAGGTCCGCTACACGAGCGACGCGCTGCGCGCCGCGGTCGAGCTCTCGCATCGCTACATCGGCGATCGTAAGCTGCCTGACAAGGCGATCGACGTTATCGACGAGACCGGGGCAGCCCAGATGTTGGTCCCCGAGAACCGCCGCCGCAAAACCATCACCGCAAGAGAGGTCGAGGCGTGCATCGCGACGATGGCGCGGATCCCGCCCAAGAGCGTGTCACGCGACGATCGCGAGGTGCTGAAGAATTTGCAGCGCGACCTGAAGACGATGGTGTTCGGCCAAGAAAAGGCGATCGAGGCGTTGGTTTCGGCGATCAAGCTGGCGCGCGCCGGCTTGCGCGATCCGGAGAAGCCGATCGGCAGCTACTTGTTCTCCGGCCCGACCGGGGTCGGTAAAACCGAGGTCGCTCGCCAGCTTGCCCGCGCGCTCGGCATCGAGATAACTCGGTTCGACATGTCCGAGTACATGGAGCGGCACACGGTGTCTCGGCTGATCGGCGCGCCGCCCGGCTATGTCGGTTTCGATCAGGGCGGGTTACTAACCGACGCGATCGACCAGCATCCACACAGCGTGCTGCTGCTCGACGAGATCGAGAAGGCGCATCCCGATCTCTTCAACATCTTGTTGCAAGTCATGGATTACGGAAAGCTGACCGATCACAACGGCAAGATCGTCGACTTCCGCAACGTCATCCTGATCATGACGACGAATGCTGGCGCGTCCGACCTCGCCAAACCCGCGATCGGCTTCGGCAGCGGTATCCGTGAGGGCGACGATCACGAAGCGATCAACCGCATGTTCTCCCCCGAGTTTCGCAACCGGCTCGATGCGACGATCTCGTTCTCTGCCCTATCGACCGAGACGATTGGCCGGGTCGTCGACAAGTTCGTGCTACAGCTCGAAGAGCAGCTTGCCGATCGAAATGTCACAATCGAGATCGATCCAAGCGCGCGCATGTGGCTGGCGGAAAAGGGCTACGATCCGCTTTTCGGGGCCCGCCCGCTGGCCCGCGTCATTCAGGAACACATCAAGAAACCGCTCGCCGATGAGCTGCTGTTCGGGCGGCTTGCGAAAGGCGGCATCGTCCGCGTGACGCGAAAGCCAGAGGACGACGCGCTTGACTTCTCCTTCCAGGAGCGCCCGGTCACGCCCGCACCAAGGGAGCCAGAGCTGGTCGAGTAATTAGGGCCGCTGGCGCAGCAGCAGGCAGGGCTAGGGCGGGGCCTCCTGTTGCCGGAATGGGGAGAACTCGGCGAGCCCGTCGATTTTTCGCTCGATCATGTCGCGTTCGCGGGCGAGGAATTGCGCGACCGCACGCCGGAAAGCCGGATCGGGGATCCAGTGAGCGCTGTAAGTCGACGTAGGGAGATAGCCGCGTTGGATCTTATGCTGCCCCTGGGCGCCCGCCTCGACGCGCTTCAGTCCGTGTGTAATTGCGAATTCGATTGCTTGATAATAGCAGCATTCGAAATGGAGGAACTTGTAGTCTCCATAGCTCCCCCAATTGCGGCCGTAGATCGTATCTTTGCCGAGAAGGTTAAACGCGCCCGCGACGTAATTGGCGCCGCAGCGCGCCATGACGAGGACGATCCTCTCGGGCATTCGCTCGCCGATCAACGCGAAGAAGCGACGATTGAGGTAAGCTGAGCCCCACTTGCGATCCGAGGTGGCAAGATAGAATTCATAAAACGCGTCCCAATGACGGGGCTTCAGATCGGCTCCGGTGAGGAATTCGATTTCGAGGCCCGGTGCGAGCGCCTCGCGGCGTTCCTTCTTCACCGCCTTGCGCTTGCGCGAATTCAACGCCGCAAGGAAGTCGTCGAAATCGCGATAGCCGTCATTGGTCCAATGAAACTGCTGGCCGAGGCGTTGCAGAAACCCGGCCTCGGCCAGTGCTTCCATATCGGAGTGTTCGGGGAAATTGACGTGGAGCGACGAAATTCGCCGCCGCTTGGCGAGCTCTATCATCGCTGCAATCAGGTGTGCCTGCGTCTCCGACGGCGCACCGGGACGCACCATCAGCCGCGGTCCGGGCACCGGAGTGAACGGCGCAGCTGAGAGCAACTTCGGATAGTATCGGCCGCCGGCACGCTCGTAAGCGTCCGCCCACCCGTAATCGAAGACGTATTCGCCATAGGAGTGGGTCTTCGCGTACAGCGGCACCACGCCCACGACCGCACCACCTGGACCGGCGACAGACAGATGCTGCGGTGTCCAACCGGTACGGGTTATCGTCGAGCCGCTTTCCTCGAGCGCATTCAGAAAGGCGTGCGAGATGGTCGGATTACCGTTCCCGGCGCACGCATCCCAGGCGGCAGCCGGTATGTCGGTGATCGCAGCATGGACTTTGACCGTGATCGTTCCGTCGGTGTCGTTCATCGCCCACTCGGACATGCGAGGACCAGCGGCTTGATCCTGCCGTTCATCGCGACCGCCCCGTCTCAAACGTTGCAGTTTCACCTGCCGCAGGATAGGCGTTACGCTGGCGCTGTCCAGCGCGTCGCGAGACCGCCGCACCTGCTGCCAATCAGCCCGCATCGGGCCCAGGATGAACCATGCGCGCGCCCCGTCTGTCTCCAATTGCGTTTTCGCTACCAGTGTTGCTGTCGACCCATGTCGTTGCCGAGACGATCGGCGACGCTCGGGTCGGCTTCACCGCAGAGCGAGTGCTGATCCTCGATGGCCGGAGTTATACCGGCAGGATGTGGCACATGCCGGGCAAGCAACGGCACGAGCAGGATTTAGAGGCAATACAGCCGGTCTTCCTCCTACACGCCGACAGCACGCTTGGCGAGATCGTGCTGCCGCAACTCCATACCGTCGTCGAGTTTGTGCTCCCGAGCGCCATCGCGGTCTTGAGTCACCCTGATCTGAGGCAGCCGATCGGGCAGGAGAGCATCGACGGCATCGCGACGACACGATATTTGGTGGAGAACGATTCGCCCGAAGGCCGTGCGACCGGCTCGCTGTGGCTCAGCCGCGACGGAATCCCGATGAAGTACGTCGGCAAGTTCGAAACGAGAAACGGCAAACTCGCAACGATCGATTGGCAGCTACGCCACGTCGAGATCGGCAGAGAAGACGCTGCGTTGTTCGAGGTTCCGCGCGGTTACAAGAAACTCTCGCCGGAGGCGGCCGCACCGCTGCTCGGCATGCGCATCGCGCCCACCCCGGCTCGTTGAATGCCTTCGTCGAGTGCAGCGCACGTGCACCCTTCCAGGCCGCGGTCGACGATCGCGCGGCGGGGCCGAAGGCAGTCTGCAATCTGCACATCCGGTTGCAACGGCGCCTGGGCGGCGATAGGTTCCCAGCGTCTTGAAAGAATGGGATCTCGCCATTACCGCATCAGCAGCCCTGGCCCCCGACTGCTTACGTTTTCTTTCGCACGAGATGCACATCCCGAAGCCGCCCCGGGCTCTCCGGCCATCCCGAAGCGCCTAACGCGCCTTGCCGAATCGCCTCGCGACGACACCTCTCAGACCATGCGATCTTAAGCGGGGCGTTCATCAGCCCACCATCCCGTCCTAATTCCGGCACGACGGAACAGAGATTTTATGACCTCGCAGGCGGAAGTTCAGCATCTTCGCGTTTCGACGGCCGTCGCGACACCATCATCATCTCGATCCGCGACCTACCTTCTCTCCATCTTCGCCGGCCTCGTTCTAATTTACGCAATCACGCTGGCTGCCGGTAACCTGCTTTCGATCGGCTTCATTTTCGAGAGAAACTATAACGAAGGATGGAATGTCTATAATGCACAGAGACTAATCGATCACGAACTCATTTACGACAACAACTATTGGCGGGTGAACAATTATCCGATCGTCTCGTTTTTGGTGGTAACCGGCGTTAATTTTGTGGTCCACGACCTTTTATTGAGCGGGCGGATCATCTCGCTGGTGTCCTTCTTCGCGGTAGGCGTCTTGGCTGCGGTCGCAACACGCCGGTTCGGCGGTGATAGGGTCGACGCGGTCTTCGGCGGGGGCTGCGCGCTGGGTTTTTGTTATCTTGTCGCGCCCGCCTGGGTCGCAGTCGACGATCCGCAGACTTTGGGCGAGGCGATAATGCTCGGCGCCCTAGTCAGTTACATTTCCACACGGCCCGATCGGCTCAGCCTTTTGCGTACGGCACTACTTGTGACGCTCGCCGGCTTCGTCAAGCACAATCTCGTGGCGATCCCGCTCGCGATCACCTTCGATATCTCCATCCGCTCGCCGCGACGGCTGCCGTTCTGGTTCGGCTGCTGCACCGCTCTCGCCGTGGGCTGCCTCGCGCTCACACACCTTGTCGCAGGAGGCACCTTTATTGATCATTTGCTGTCGCCTCGTCTTTTTACATGGTACGGGGCGTGTTACCATTTGATGAAGTATTTGCGCCTAGGCGAGTTCCCCCTGGCAGTGATTCTCTTGTTCGCCCGAGGCATTTTTTCGGGCGACCGACGCGTTCTCGCCGCCTATGGTATCGTTTCTATTTGTGCCGCGACGATTTTCTCGGGCTTTGAGGGAACCTCCTACAATATGTTTCAGGATGCAGCGGTGTTTCTCGCCGTCGCTGCGGGTATCGGGTTGCACGAGTTGCGCAACAGGATGGTCGCCGGGGTGCTCGCTCACGAGCGACTAGCTAAGGTCGCGCTGGGTGTTGCGCCGTTCCTGCTCGCTCAGCCGATCTTGGCAAGGAGTCCGCAGGCCTTTGTGCAACTTTATCATGCCGGCGGTTTGTTGGATATCGACCGCCGAGCCGAGCAGTCCTTTTCGGCTGAAGCGGAGTATATATCGAAGAAACACGGACCGGCGATTTGCGAGAATTTACTTCTGTGCTATCGTGCAGGTCAGCCATTTACCATCGATCCTTTCAATTCACGTCAATTCATCCTGGCCGGTAGACTTGATCAAGACGGACTGATCCGACGTATAGCTAACAAGGAGTTCACAGTGGTGCAACTCCGCGGTGATATTTGTGACGATCTGGAAGCCTTATCTTGTCACATTCTCCATCGCCGTCGCAAATTTAGTCGTTTTACCAACGACGTCCTTTACGCGGTCGATCATCATTACCGGATTGCCTGGCGCTCGCAAGACGGCACCTTCTACGTTCCAAAGTGATTCAGCGGAGCGGACATCGAGCCGCGCCGTGCCTCCCCAGAACCGAATTTCCGGGATGGACCCACATCCGGTTGCGGGGGTGCGGGAGCCGCGATAGGCTCCGCGTCCAAATTGGACCTGAACTCGTGCGTTATTTCAGCACCCGCGATCCCCGCCCCTCACCACCCGCCCTCTCGTTCACAGAGGCGCTTCTGGCCGGCCTCGCAGAGGACGGCGGGCTCTATGTGCCGGACCGGCTGCCTGTGCTCAGCGTGGCGACTTTACGGGACTATGCCGGCCTGCCATACGCCGAGCTCGCGGCTCGCGTCGTTTCGTTGTTCGCCGGCGAAACTTTTGCAACGGATGAGCTGCGGCAGCTCACAGGAGTGGCGTACAGCAGTTTCAATCGGGCCGCAGTCGCGCCGCTGGTACAGCTCGACGAGCGGCTGTGGCTGCTCGAACTGTTTCACGGGCCGACGCTTGCCTTCAAGGATCTCGCACTGCAACTTGTCGGGCCGATGTTTGACGCGGTGCTCGCGCG
>Ga0209448_10000480_pt1 | contig 13353 bp, 13 predicted proteins | sample BogFormECP14_OM2_FD_188245 | JGI IMG/M metagenome (GOLD analysis project Ga0209448, IMG submission 188245) | Bog forest soil microbial communities from Calvert Island, British Columbia, Canada - ECP14_OM2 (SPAdes) (version 2) | ecosystem: Environmental > Aquatic > Freshwater > Wetlands > Bog ... | reverse complement strand
AGGTACTCCACGTCCGCCGGGATCGCGCCGTCCACGACGGGGATCTCGAAGTGCAGTTCCGTAATGTGCAGGTGCTTGGAGTACACCACGATGACCAGGAAGGCCAGGATGACGCCGAGCTGGGCCAGGATGAAGGTCGCCTCCAGCACGGCGTTGGTCCCGTAGCCCAGGGGGTGCAGCCAGTGCCCGACCAGCTGGGAGGCGAACGCGCCGTGGTGGTAGGGGAAGGCGCCGGTGTTGATCTGCGCGCCGCGGTATACCAACAGCGTCGCGATGACCAGGAAGATCATGCCGAGGACCAGCCAGGCGGCCTTCGTGTGCGAGCCGAGGAACCGGGAGGCACGGCCGCGGCGCGCCGGGGAGTTCCGCACCCGGATCACGGTGAACGTGATGATCGCGGCCAGCACGGCCACCGCGAACAGGTCCTCGATGAACCCGACGAACGCCCGGTGCCCGATGCCCGGGATGGCGAACGTCCGGGAGAACAAGGCGCCGTAGGCCTCGATGATCGTCAGCAGCAGCACGATGAAGCCCCAGAACGTCACCGCGTGCGCTATCCCGGGAACCGACCACTTCAGCAGCTTGCGCTGCCCGATCACCTCGGCCGCCTGGGTCTCCACATCCCGGCCGGGATGCTCCCGCACGGCCGCGACGCGCTCGGGAGCGGGCTGCACGCTCATCGCCAGCCGCCACAGCCACCACAGGCGCAGCCCGGCGATCGCGAGCGCGACCACCGTCAGCACCAGGCCGACGGTCATCCGCACAACCATGGGCAGCCTCCGAACCTGTCACCAACGCTGCCTGGGAACGGCAGGACCGTTGCTCATCTGCGACCGTTCTGTCGCGTTTCCGGATTCCATGCGGAGATACCGGCACACGGCCTCGGCGCGATTGGCGGCTCCGAGCTTCCGGAGAATGTGCTTGACGTGCGACTTGACCGTGCCTTCCGAAATGATCAGCCGCGCGGCGATGCCGGCGTTGGTCTCGCCGGTGGCCATGAGCCGCAGGACGTCGATCTCGCGTCGAGTCAGCTCTGAGTTGGCAGGCGAGTAGTCGGCCACGAACATCGCAGCGCCGCTCCGAGCCGCCGCCACGTTTTCCCGGTCGGTCCGGGCGACCTCCACCTCCGCGTCGACTAGTTCGTCCGTCACCTTGGTGATGTCGAAGGTCATCCGGCCGACGGTGGCGCGGAGGGCATGGAGCCGTTCGGACAGCACGGTGTGCTGGAATGCGCATCCGACACCCTGCGCGAACATCCAGAGCACGTCGCGGCAGAACTCATCCACGTGCCGCCGTCGCATGTAGCAGTCGGCGTGCAGGAACCCGATCACCCGTCCTTCAGGCATGATCGGCGCCGTGACGTAGGAACGGGATAGTGTCGCCGCGGCCAGCGTCGGATGCACTCTCGGATCAGTTTGCGCGTCGGGGACGAGGAGGGGGCCTCGCCGGCGGACCATCTCCGTCTCGAGGATCAGATGGTGGAGCAGTTGGGGTTCGTCGCGGCCCACCCGCAGGATCTCTCGCGCCCACCCGGCATCACCCTCGACATAGACGGCCTCCGGAACCCACATGGACCCGTGGACCCGAGAGATCATGGCCCGGTCGAAGCCGAGACGGCATGCCTCTTCCGGAATTCGATCGATCAGCTGCGAGACGGAGGTGATCCCATGGAGCCGCCCGAGTGCATCCTGCACGCTCGCGAAGGCCGCAATGCGCTGGGCGAGCCTGGCCTCGCGAAGTCGCCCCCGGATGTCCTTGAGCTCCAGGAGAAGGTCGACCGTCTCGGCGCTGCCCCACGCAAGGGGTGCGTCCTGCCGATCCTCCCAGAGAGCCTGGGTGACATGCTTCGACGCGGCTGTCAAGGCAGCCTCCGCGGACGGAAAGTCGACGATCGGCAGCTCTGGTACACACAGGTCGCTCACGCGGTCGAGCACCGCCAGGACGTCACGCACGGTGGCGCTGGGAATCGGAGGGCCATGCCCGAGCCACGGCTGCTCGCCATCCCAGGTGCATGCGGTCTCGGAGCTGGGTGTCCTGGCCACCAGGCGGCGGGCGCCACGGATGCCTGGCGGGATGCTGTGCGCGGTCCCTCCGCTGCCGGCACCGACCCCGGAGGCTGTGCTGGGCGCTGGGACCGCCGTCAAGTACCCGGCACTGGCGCCGCTCGCGGAGCGGGCGCCGCCTGTCGTGCGGGAATTCGCGATCATCACGGAGAACCAGCTAGGCGGTTCATGTCGTCCCGAGCTTCTGCTTGATGTCCGCGCGCAGGATGTGCTTCTGGACCTTGCCGGTAGCTGTCATGGGCAGGGCTGAGACGATCTCGAGGCGCTCCGGCAGCTTCTGCGTCGCGAGCTTCTGCGCACGGAGATAGTCCGTGATGTCGTCGAGGGCCAGCGCCGCGGACGGGTCCGCCAGGACGACGTACGCGCACGCCTTCTCGCCCAGCCGCTCGTCCGGCATGCCCACCACGGCCACGTCCGCGATGGCCGGGTGTCGCACCAGGTGGTCCTCGATCTCACGCGCGCTGATGTTCATCCCGCCCCGGATGATGATGTCCTTCAGGCGTCCCGTCACCCGCACGTACCCGTCCTCGTCCATCCGGCCGAGGTCTCCGGACCGGGAGAACCCCTCGGCCGTGAACAGCGCAGCCGTCTGCTTGTCGTCGTTGAAGTACTCGATCATGTGGCTGGGCCCCCGGTAGGCGATATCGCCCTCCTCGCCACGCGGCACCTCGACGTCGTCGTCGCCGACGATCTTCACTTCGGCACCTTCGAGGGCCGAGCCGTCCGACGTGACCGCACGGTCCGCCGGGTCCTCAGCCTTGCACATGGTGGTGAGGAGGTTCTCCGAGCGGCCGTAGAGGCTGAGGGTCCGGCAGCCGGGGAAGATCTCACGGGAGCGCTCGACGATGGCCCTCGGGATCGGCGACCCCGCGCAGACCCACAGGCGCAGGCTGCTGGCGTCGTGCTTGGCAGGGTCGTACGCCGCCATCAGCATCTGCAGGAACGGCGTCGCGGTCACGGCTGCGGTGCATCGGTACTGCTCGATCCGGCGCAGCCCTTCCTCCGGGTTCCACGCCTCCATCAGGTAGGACTTCGCGCCCGCGATCAGGGGCATGATCACGCTGGTAACCAGGCCCGTCGTGTGGGATATAGGCGAGGGTCCGAACTGCACGTCCTGTTCGGTGTATCCCAGGCCCTTGATGATCGCGCTCGCGCTCGCGCGATAGGTGTTGAAGGTGTGGAAGCACCCCTTGGGCCGGGAGGTCGTGCCCGAGGTGTACACGATGACGAAGCCGTCGTCGGGCGACGAGTCGGGGCCGGCCTCTTCCTCGAGGGCCGCCAGATCCTCGCCGGCCACTAGACCGTCCAGTGACGGGGTCTCGGACGTTTCCACCCCTGCGGGGGTGCGAGCGACGTACACCGTGCGCAGGTCCGGGGCTTCGAAGCGGAGCTTGCCGAACATCTCCAAGTGCCCGAACCCGCGGAACTCGTGGCACGTCACCGCGGCCACCGCGCCGGAGTGCCGCAGCACGTAGGCGACCTCGTCCTCGCGGTAGATCGGCATGATGGGGACCAGGATCGCGCCGATCCTGGACAGCGCCGCGGCGATCAGGGGGAATTCGGTCCAGTTGGGAAGCTGCACGGCAACCCGGTCTCCCGTACGCAGGCCCTCTCGCCGCAGGCCCACGGCGAGTCGCAGGGCCGTGTCACGGAAGGCGGCGTACGTCAGCGACGTGGTGCCGTCGAAGACGAAGGTCTGGTCACCACGGCGAGCGGCCTGCTCCGCGACCAGAGCGTTGAAGCTGGTCGGCTGCCAGTAACCCGCGGCATAGAGGGCGGCGATCCGCTCCTCGCTGTACCGGTCGCGGACCGTCTTGGTCGGTGCACTCATGGGGACCCCTCCTCGCGTGTCCGAACCCACACGGTGAATGCTAGAATGGTATGACCTTTTTAGCAAGGGGTGACGTCAACTCTGGAGGATCCTGTCAGCAGTCCAGGAGTATTCCTTCTCCTTGAAAGTCGCTGCGTCGCTGCGGTCCAGCCCGCCGCGCATCACCTCCCTTAGCGTCGGCCAGCCAGGCATGGGAGCTCTTCCGGCAGGCGTTCGAGTGCGGCGCAGCCGGTGCGCGATATCAGATCTGATAAATTAGGTAAGGCCAAATCAAGGATGTGAGGCGAGATGCCGGAACCACTGATCTCGAAGGGCGGGCCGAGCCGGCAGCCAGTCCGGCTGACGCCGATGCCTGTTCCCAAGGCCTCTGAGGTCCTCGCGGATGACCTGCGCGAGCGGATCCTGCTCGGCGAGTTTCCCGAGGGCACCGCGCTGCCCACCGAGCGTGACCTCGTGGCGCAGACCCGGATGAGCCGGGCGACGGTTCGGGAGGCGCTGCGCATCCTCGAGGTCCAGGGCTTGATCCGCATCAAGACCGGCCGGGCAGGCGGGGCCTTCGTGCAGAAACCGGACGATGAGTCGGTGGCCGACTCCGTCGCCCTGGTCATCCGTGGCCGGCGCATCCGGATGGCTGCCTTGCTCGAGACGCGCGAGGCGATCGAGCCCGCCTGCGCGCAGCTGGCGGCAAAATACCGCACCGACGCTGACCTCGAGCGGCTCGACAAGGCCAACGAGGCCATCTCCGTCGACGGACCGCTCGCGGATTTTCTGCAGGCCAACGTGAACTGGCACATCGCAGTCGCCATCGCGAGCCACAACGAACTGCTGACCGGGTTCATGCTGGCGTTGTCGCGAGCCATCTATTCCTCCACCGACACCAAGGGTTTCATCGACAGTGACGTCCGGCGGACGACGATCCGCGCCCACTGGGGCATCACCGAAGCCATCCGCGCCCAGGACCCGGACGCTGCCCTGCGTCGGATGAACAAGCACGTCCACGCGTACGCCGAGGCAGTGCAGGAGGTGGAGGAGCGCACCGCGATCGAGGTTGCAAATGGCTGAGCTCTCGTCCGGGACTTCACCGAACTGGCCGGGCTATCGCAGCCGCCGTGTGCCGTCTCGCCGACGCTGGGCAGGCCGCCGACGAACCCGGCGGGCTCGTGCCTGGATTCACGCAGCTTCCCGGTCGACCGATGTGTCCCGGATCTAGCTCAAGCGATCGGTCACCCGACTACGAGACCTCGGGCGTCAACTCCACCCGTGCCCAGATCGGCTCCTTCGCGGTCTCGATCAGCTGACGCCGGAGGTACCGCAGCATGTAGAAGGCGTAGATCCCGAACCAGATCAGCCACCACGGGAATGCGATCCAGAAGTTCCACAGGCCATTCAATGCGAGGGGTCCTGTGGTGAAATACGGCATGACGCTTTCGGGCCAGAATGATAGGGCTCCTCACACGGAGACCCACGGACATGGTCCGCAGAACCGCCTGACCTGCGCAAACCAGCAGACAGACGGGCCACTTGCCGACGGCGGTCATCAGGGCGACGCCGAGATCACCTGCACCCCACGATGATCAGCCATCGTCCCCGGTGATCCCACACCGGGTTAGGTGACATCGTATAGGCCTTGGCCCAGCTCAACTACTCGATCGCGAAGGCGGCCTGCGGGGGTTCACCAAGACCCTGAGGAGTTAACCGTCGCGGCGAGCTCGTGCGCCAGTCACCCGAAGTGTCCGCGTGCGCACCGAACCTCGGTGGCGTGGGGTTGACGCCTTTAAAGGTCCGCTCCGGAACCGACCCCGCCGCCGACGGCGACGGGTGACAACGCTCCACATCCCGAACGGTCCAGTGGTGTAAATTGTCGGTCCAATAGATACAAGGCTGAGAGTCATCGATGACACCGAGTTCGTCGCCGAGTAGCCGGATCCCGGCCCCCGCGCGGCCGGGACCGGGGTCGTTCGGAGAGGCCCGGGTTCGAGTCCGAGAGTCCCTCCGTCGTCTGGGGGTCTCAGGCTCCGCGGATCGTCTCCGGGCGTGCGTGCCGGAGGAGCTGGCCGGGGCCTGCGGCTTCACCAGGGCGATGATCTCCGCAGTGTGCGGGTCGCGCTGGGTGCCGCTCCACCTCTACACCCAAGAGGACCTCGACCCCGCCGCGACGGGCTTCCGGGCGTACGTGGCGAGCGGAGCCGAGATCCCCCTGGCCAACCTGCTCGCGGAGACCGAGATGGTCCGCAGGCGGACGGCGGTGCTCGTCCCGCCGCCGCTCATCGGCACACGCGCGTTCCGGCCGATCATCGAGGTCGCGCGCAGCCCCGCCTACGTCGCGGCGCCGCTGGTGATCAAGGGCCGCACGGTCGGGTTCGTGCACGCGGATCGTGTGGGCCAGTCCACCGTCGTGGACGAGGGTGACCGCCGGCTGGTGCGGGCGTTCGCGGACGAGCTGGCGGTGGTCTACGAGCGGATCTGCTGGGAGGAGTGGCTCGCCGAGCGCGCGCGGCTGGCGACGGCAGAGATGCGCCGCGCCGCGACGTCCCTGCAGCGGCTGGAGCGGCCCGCCGAGGCCGTGACACCGCTCGCCGCAGCGGCTCAGCAGGGGTCGACCATCGCCGCGGCGGCCCCGCCGGAGACCGGGCCCCGGCCTCCGGAGCGACGCACCCGTAACCCGCTCACTGAACGCGAATGGGAGGTCCTTGAGCACGTCGCGGACGGGGCGACCAACCGCGTCGTCGCGCACCGGTTGACGCTCTCCGAGGAGACCGTGAAGAGCCACATGCGCAACGTGCTGCGCAAGCTCGGGGTGTCGACCCGCGGCGCGGCGGTCGCCTGGTACCTGGAGATGGGGCGGAGCGGCCGGTGACGGGCCGCCCGGGGTTCGACCGCTGGGATATGCTGGACGGCGCCCTGGCCCGGCTCCGGTCGTGCAGGCACGCCGAGGAGCTGGCCCGGTGCGCGGCTCCGCTCGCTGTGGAGGGCTGCGCGGCCGAGGCGGCCGTGGTTCTCGTGCCCGAAGCCGACAGCTGGACGGTCTGGAGCCGGGCGGGGCCGGAACTTGCTGACCTGGTCGGCGCCGCTCCCGCCGGAAGTGCCGTCCCGCCGCCCGTTCGGTCCGGGATCGTGACCGAGCTGCGCGCGGCCGGGCGGATGCTCGGGATCGTGCACCTCCTCGGTTCGGGCTCCGCTCTCCCGGGCGGCCCCGACCAGCCGCTCGTCGAGTGCTTCGCCGACGCGCTGGCGTCGATGATGGCGCTGGTTGGGGTATGGCGGCAAGCGGACGAGATGAACGCGGTGCTGGACGAGCTCGCGGCCCGGGTGTCCGGGTTCGGCGGCCCCTCCGTCGAGCTGACCGACGCGGCCCGGCCGGTCCCGCCGAGCGCTCGTGGTGCCGAGGTCCCCGTGCACGATCGGCTCACCGCGCGCCAGCGCGAGGTCCTCGGCCTGATGCTGGAAGGGCTGTCCAACACGGAGATCGCCGAGCGGCTGGTCGTGTCCGTGCCGACGGTCAAGAGCCATGTGCGGGCCATCCTGCGGGTGAGCGGCGGGGTCAACCGGTCCGACGCGATGGCCCGCCTGACCCGGATGGCGGTCAGGCGGACAGGTGGCCCTACGACGTCTCGCCGTAGACCTTGCGCAGCTCGGTCTTGAGCACCTTGCCGGTGGCGTTGCGGGGCAGCACGTCCACCAGCTCGAGCCTGCGCGGGAGCTTGTAGCGGCCGATCCGCTGCCCGGCGTACTCCCGCAGCTCCTTGAGGTCCACGCTCGCTCCCGGCTTGGGCACGACGACGGCGCAGACGCCCTCGCCCCACCTCGGGTCCGGCGTGCCGATCACCGCGATCTCGGCGATCGCCGGATGATCGAACAGGGCCTCCTCGACCTCGGCGGGGTAGATGTTCTCGCCCCCCGAGATGATCATGTCCTTGATCCGGTCCGCGATGAACACGAACCCCTCCTCGTCGAGGTGGCCGCCGTCGCCGGTGCGCAGCCAGCCCCTGTTGAAGGCCAGCAGGGTGGCCTCCGGGTTGTCGAGGTAGCCGGGCGTGACGTTCGGCCCGCGCACCTCGATCTCACCGGTGATCCCGGGCGGGACCGGATCGCCTTCCGCGTCCACGACCCGCAGGTCGCAGAGCAGCAGGGGGCGGCCCGCCGAACCAAGTTTGCGGGCGGCATTCTCCGCGGTCAGGAACGCCGCGACCGGGGAGGCTTCGGTCAGTCCGTAGCCCTGGGCGAGGTCCACGCCCCGGTCCTGGAACCGGCGGATGAGACCGATCGGCACCGGGGCGCCACCGGTGATGATCAGACGCAGCGCCGACAGGTCTGCGTCGTCGAAGCCGGGCAGGGCCGAGATCGCCTCGCACATCACGGGGACGCCGAACATGGTGGTGATCTTCTCGGCCTCCAGGTCGTGCAGCACGGCACCCGGGTCGAAGGCCTCGTGGATGACGAGCCTGCCGCCCTTGACCCAGGTCGCGAGCGTCGTCACGTTGAGGGCCCCGATGTGGAACATCGGCGCGCAGACGAGGGAGACGTCGTCGTGGGCGATGTCGAGCGCGAGGATGATGCCGATGTTGTGCCACCACAGGTTGGCGTGGGTGAGCACGACGCCTTTCGAGCGGCCCGTGGTCCCAGAGGTGTACATCACCAGTGCGGGATCCGACTCGGCGACGGGAGTGGGCTCGGGCAGCGGGTCGGCGGCGCCGACCAGGTCGTCGCCGTCCTCCCAGCCCTCCACCGGAGTGCCCTCGCCCACCCGGACGAACCGCTGCGCGGTCAGCTCCGAGCGGATGCCGTCGATCACGGCCGTGTGGGCGGAATCGGCGAACACGGTGCGGACCGCCGAGTGGTTGAGCGCGTAGACGAGTTCGGGTCCCGCGAACCGGTAGTTGAGCGGGACCGTGATCGCGCCGAGGTTCGCCGCGGCGAACAGGACGTCCAGGATCGCCGGGTGGTTGAGCCCGAGGTACGCTACGCGGTCGCCCTTGCCGACGCCGCCGTCCTGCAGGACGCGGGCCGTACGGCGGACCCGGTCCTGCACCTCCGCGAACGTGGTGGTGCTCCCGCGGAAGGTCACCGCAGGTCGTTCCGCCGACACCCGTGCGCGGCGTTCGAGCAGGCGGGCGAGTGTCGGGAACGCAACTGCTTCGGCGGCGTCGCCGAGCGGGGAGGTGGTGTTCGGCACGGATGCCAGCAGACCAGCTCCACGGGTTGGATGCCAAGACATTTCCGCCCGCTCAGCGAGCAACTTCCCTCATCGGGATGAGGATAGCGGGGGTGAGGCGTGTGAGTCTGATCAAGGGATCCGTTTTTGCCGCTGCGGATCTCACCGTCGAGGGCAAGGAGTTCCCCCAATGACCGCACCCGTCTCGGCCGAGACCCTGTCGGCCTTTCCCCAGCGCTACCTGGACGCCTGGAACCAGCGCGACGTCGGCACCGCGCTCGAGGTCGTGCACCCGAAAGTGCACTGGACCGACCCCCTGCTGCCCGAGCCCCTCACCGACCGGGACGGTGCCGCCGCGTTCTTCGGTGGTGCCTGGCAGGGCTTCCCCGACCTGCACTTCGAGGCCATCGGTGCACCGCTGGTCGATCTCGCCGCGGGACGAACCGCCTCCTCCTGGCGGATGACCGGCACCCACAAGGGCGAGTTCCCGCAGGGCGTTCCCGCGAGCGGCAACTCGTTCGCGATCGAGGGCACGGACGTGTGGGAGGTCGACGCCGAGGGCCGGGCCACCGCCGTGCACGCGTTCTACGACTCGATCGCGCTGCTGCGCGCGATCGGGCTCGCGTGACGGTACGGAGCGACCCAATGACCACGATTGAGAAGGCCGACGTCGTCGTCGTCGGGGCGCGGTGTGCCGGGTCCGCCGCGGCTGTCCCGCTCGCCCGGACAGGCCACAAGGTGATCGTCCTCGACAAGGCGCGGTTCCCGTCCGATACGTTGTCCACCCACGTCCTGGTGCCGAACGGCGTCCAAGAGCTCGCGTTCATGGGCGCCCTGCCGGGCATTCTGGCGCTCAACCCGTCGAAGAGCCGCTACCTGACACTGCAGGACGGCGACCTCGAGATCACGGAGCGGTTCCGCCGTTTCTCGGGCATCGACTACGGGCTGTGCATCCCGCGCGACAAGCAGGACGCGGTCCTCGTCGAGGCCGCCCGGACGGCGGGGGCGGAGGTGCGTGAGCGCACCCGCGTCCAGGATGTCGTCTGGCGAGACGGGCGGGCGGCGGGGGTGCGTTGTCGCGCCGGCGACCGCGAGTACGAGATCCACGCTCGCCTCGTGATCGGCGCGGACGGGCGCGGATCCCGTGTCGCCGCGGAGGTCGGTTCGTGGGCGCCGTACCGGTCCTCCCGCAACGGCCGGGGCTTCGTGTTCCGCTATCTGGACGACCCACTCGGCGACGATGCGCCGGACGCGTTCCAGATCATGCGCGCCCAGGGTGATCAGATCCTGATCCTGCCCTCCTGCCCGGCCGGTCGGACGCTCGTGGTCAACATGACCGATACCGCGCGGATCGAGGACTACCGGCGGGACCCCGACGGTGCCTGGGCCGGGATCCTGGAGCGCAATCCCCTGGTGGCCGCGCGGATCGGAGGGGCTACGAACGCGAGCCGGCTGCGCATGACGACGGACCTGACGGCGTACTACCGGGCTTCCAGCGGTCCAGGCTGGGCCCTCGCCGGGGACGCGGGCCACTTCAAGGACCCGGTGACCGGCAACGGCATGCGGGACGCGCTGAAGTTCGGCAGGCTCCTCGGCGAGGCGGCGGCCTCGTCCCTGTACGACCCCGAGGCGCTGGACGCGGCGCTGCGCTCGTGGGAGTGGGCCCGGGACGCGGACACCATCTCGACGTACCACTGGGGCAACCGCGAGACCCGTCCAGGGGCCACCAGCCCGCTGGTCCGCGAGGTGCTCCGCACGTTCGCGGGCGACGACCGGCCCAACCTGTCGGACACCTTCAACCGGGCCCGCCCTGTGGAGGCCGTGATCAACCCGCTCAGGCTAGCCCGCGGCCTGTTTCACGCGGTCACGGCGCCGGGGGCGAACCGGCGGGAGATCTGGCGGGAGCTGCGCACAGAGTTGCCGATAGAGATCGGCATCCGTCGGCACCGGCTGCTGGACGGGTTCCGGTCCACCAGGCCCACCGCCACGGAACGGGCGGGATGGGGCCTTGAGAAGACGCCGCCACCCGCATCCCGCAGGCAGGCCGCCGAGGACTCCCCGGCCACGGCGGGGGAGGCCGATCTCGTCACGGTCAGCGCACCGGCACCTAGGTAGCGGTCCGTCGCCTCTGCGCGGCTCCACGCACGAGATCAAGACGTGGGCCGCGACATCAACGACATCATCAGTGTCCGCCACGTCGCGTGTCGAGGGCGAGTGGAGACGGATGGCGCGCGTGCCGCGCAACGCCCCCGCCCGGCGGCAACGCCAGCCAGGCCACATACTCGCCCAGGTCATCAAGCCGCACCGCCCGCCAGTCCAGGCCCTGGCCGGCGATGAACACCCAGAAATCCTTCAGATCATGCGCATAGGCCTTGACCGTGTTCGGTGACCTGCCGATGTTGCTCAGATACGCCAGCCAAGACTCCACCGCAGCGACCGGCACGCCGTCGTCACCCAAGACGGTCCACGACTCCACCCGGGAGCCGGGCACCACGACCCGATGCACCTGCATGCTTCCTCCACTTCACCCACGTACTGGACGAAGCAGCAGATAACCATGTCAACCACAGTGAGCAAAGCAACCAGAAGAGCCGGTGTTAGACATCGAGGACAGTACCCGTGGTGCCTCAGATAACCGTGCGGGCGCCCGCCTTGACCTGGCCCGTTTCGTCGATCGCGCCGACCGCCAGCCCGCGGCGCCGGCCGGCCTTGCGGACGGCCTGATCCAGCCCGGCCACGGCGAACCGGCGCACCACCCCCATCGCCGCGAGGGCGTCCCAGACGGCCCGGTTGAGCAGCCGCTGCGTCCGGTCCGGCGTGCGGTCCCCCGCACGCTCGGCGATCGTCCACCCGTTCCGTCTGCGCAGGTCGCTCATCACCGCGGCGGCGTACTTGCCCGCCTGCAGCCACGGCTCGGTCCGCGCGAAGCATGGCCGCAGCAGGTCCAGCAGCTCAGCACGTTTCCGGCGGCCCAGCGCGTTGCCTATCCTGGCGGCAGCAGCCGCCTTCGGTTTTGTTGTCTTCACAAACGCATGATCGGCGGGCGGCTGCGCCATGCAAGACCGCTTCCCGCCCAGGCTGAGGTCCAGGTCAAGGCCCGCACGGCTGCTGCCTAGCTGACGTCGGCCGCCAGGTCCCGGTAGGCAGGCATGAGCTCGTTCCACCGGGCCTCGCCGTCGCCGAGTTCCCGCCCGGCGAGGTAGGCGGCGAGGTCTTCAACATGGACCTGGTTCCCGGCTCCGTACTCGGCGAGCAGGTTCACGGGCATGCCCCGCAGGTCCAAGACCAGGATGGTGTGGTCGCCGTCGGCGGTCAGCGTGGCCTCGATGGTGTGCTCATCTGTCTGGCGGACGTGTTTGGTCGTCACTAGCAGGTGCCGCGGGGGCTCGCACGCCTCTACCCGCCCGGCGCCTTTCCCATCCGTCAAAAAGCGTGCGCGGAACTCACCGCCCAGGCGCACGTCGCCCTCGAACTCGCCGAGCCAGCGGGCCAGGCGGCCGGGGTCGGTGAGCGCCGACCACAGGTCGTCGATACCGGTGTCGAACCGGTCCTCGAGGCGGGCCCAGCCACTCATCGACCTCGGCGAGCGGCTCGGGGCGAAGGCTGTAGACCCGCCGCTGCGCCTCCTGGCGGACCTCGACCAGCCCCGCCTCCCGCAGCACCCGCAGGTGCCGCGATACCCCCGGGCGGGCAATCGGCGGCAGCGCCGCCAGCTCACCCGCGCTGGCCGGGCCGCCGGTCAAGGCCTCCAGCATCGTCCGCCGGCTCTCGTCTGCCAGTGCCCGCAGAGCGGCTTCCATAACGCGAACGTACCAAGGTAGTTACGTAACCGTCAAGGTACATATGTGAGCACGTGCGTCATGCCACACCAGCAAACCGGATGCGAGCGCTCCGCCGCAGGTCAAAGCCCGAATGGCTGCTGCCGTACCAGTGAGGCTTCGCCTCTGACCGCCGAGATCAGTGGTTCCGCAGGTGCGTCGCTGCGGGCGGGTTCATCATGGCCACCATAAGACTGGTGACGGCGGGTGGTCATAGTGACGCATATAGCGACAGCCGGGGAGCTGCTCGACGGGCATACGGTGCTGGACATCCAGTGCCTGGACCGGGTCTACCTCAACGCCTACGTCCCGATCCTGCAGTCCAGCGGCCAGGTGGTCGCGTTCATGACCCAGCACCTGGGCATGCCGATCCCCTCGCCGGCGCTGATGGAAAGGATCGGGACGAAGTTCCGGCGCGCGGTGGAATCCTTCGCGTCCGCCAACGGGATCCCGTGGGTGAGGTTCGGCAAGGGCGAGCGCAAGATCGAC
>Ga0209448_10000479_pt1 | contig 13361 bp, 11 predicted proteins | sample BogFormECP14_OM2_FD_188245 | JGI IMG/M metagenome (GOLD analysis project Ga0209448, IMG submission 188245) | Bog forest soil microbial communities from Calvert Island, British Columbia, Canada - ECP14_OM2 (SPAdes) (version 2) | ecosystem: Environmental > Aquatic > Freshwater > Wetlands > Bog ... | reverse complement strand
GCAATTCATCGTTCTCCTGTTCGTGTGCGCCTTCGCGACCGGCGCCGCCGCCGAATATCCCGACCGTCCGATCCACCTCATCGTGCCGCAGGCCGCCGGCAGCGCCACCGACGCGGTGGCGCGCATCCTCGCCGCCGAACTCGGCCAACAGCTCGGCCAGGCGGTCGTGGTCGAGACGGTCAGCGGCGCCGCCGGCACGATAGCGGCCGGACGCGTGGTCCATGCCGATCCGGACGGCTACACGATCGGGCTTGGCAATTGGTCGAGCCATGTCGGCGCCCCGGCGATCTACAATCTCGATTACGATGCCCTCAAAGATCTGCAGCCGATTTCGCTCCTTGCAACTTCGCCGCTGTGGATCCTCGGCAAGTCGGCGATACCGCCCAAGACGGCGGCTGAACTCATTAAGTGGGTCAAGTCGAACACGCAGCCGGCGACGTTCGGAACGGTCGGCACCGGCAGCGCCGCACAGCTGTGCGGCATCTATTTTCAGCAGAAGACCGGCGCGCGGCTGCAGTTCGTGCCCTATCGCGGCGCCGGACCGGCGATCCAGGATCTGGTCGGCGGTCAGATCGACCTCGCCTGTCTTGAAGCGACGTCGAGCCTGCCGAATGTGAAGGCTGGCACGATGAAGGCCTTTGCGGTCCTGAGCGAGCAGCGCTGGCCGATGTCGCCGGATACTCCGACGATGATCGAATCTGGCGTCCCGGGATTAAGCATCTCGTTCTGGCATGGGCTGTGGACGACCAAGGGCACGCCGGCGGATGTCGTCGCGCGGCTTGACGCCGCCGTGCAAGCGACTTTGGCCGATCCGGCCATACGGCAGCGGCTCGAGACCCTCGGTCAAGTGATATTCCCAAGCGATCAGCAAAACCCGGCGGCGCTCGCTGCCTATCACAAGGCTGAAATCGACAAGTGGTGGCCGATCATCAAGGCGGCCGACATCAAGACCGACTAGGGCGTGGACTCATAAGCGGGTAGCCAAACTCGAATCGACACGAGTTTGGCAGCGCGCGCAGGAGTGCGTCACATGAGCAAGCTTCTTTCAATTGCGCTCGTTGTTCTGGCTGCAAGCATCGTAACCGCCTCGGCCGAGACTTATCCATCGCGGCCGATCAGCATCGTCGTGCCTTTCCCGGCCGGCGGGCCGACGGATGCGCTTGGACGCATTCTCGCCGAGGGGATGACGCGGGCGCTCGGTCAATCCGTCATCGTCGAAAACCTGACCGGAGCGGCGGGCACGGTCGGCGCTGCCCATGTCGCGCGTGCGACACCCGATGGCTACACGCTCATTCTCGGCCACTGGCAGACCCACGTCGTCAATGGCGCCACCTTTGCGCTGCAGTTCGACGTGGTGAATGATTTCGCGCCGATATCGTTGATCGCGGACTGTCCGATGTGGGTGGTTGGAAGGGCTGATTTGCCGCCCAAGAACCTGACTGAATTAATCGCCTGGATGAAGGAAAATCCCGGCAGGGCAACTGTGGGCATCGGCGGCGTCGGCGGCGGAGCGGACGTCGTCGGGACTTACTTCCAAAAGAATACGGGTACTCGGTTTCAGTTTGTGCCTTATCGCGGCGCGGCGCCAATAATTCAGGATTTGTTGGCGGGGCACATCGACCTGACCTTCACTCAGGTGGCAAGCGCATTGGCACAAACCCGTGCCGGTCAGCTCAAGGCCTATGTCGTCATGGCCAAGTCGCGGTGGGCGGCGGCGCCCGATACGCCAACGATCGACGAAGAAGGCGTCCCCGGGCTTTACGCGTCATTCTGGCATGGCTTGTGGGCTCCCAAGGGCACGCCGCAGAATGTCATCGCCAAGCTCGATGCCGCGGTCGTGGAGACCTTGGCAGATCCAGCCGTGCAACAGCGGCTCATCGTGATCGGTCAGGAAAGCTGGCCGCGCGACAAACAGACACCAGAGGCGCTCGCTGCACTGCAGAAGGCTGAGATCGACAAGTGGTGGCCGATCATCAAGGCGGCCAACATTCGGGCCGAGTGAAGCGACATCGGCAAGGCGGCCGCCGACCAAATCGACCTGTGCGTACGGGCTCGAGGCCGGATGTCCGTCACGACCGATAAAGCACCTGCATCGGCGGCGCGTGCGCGCTCGCCATGCCGATCGATACCGCGGTCGCGGCGATCACCAAACAGATCGCGAGCGCAACGGTGGCGAACAGTTCGACGCCGGCGCGCCGCCGCTTGGCAAATGATTTTTCGGATTCGGAAATGGGGGACGTGAAACCGATTTTCCCCGTAAGCCCAGTCATGGTCGTCATCCTCGTCGCGGTCTTTGTTCGCCGGGCACGAGACGCGGCGAATCAGTTTTGCATTGTCGTCAGGTTCGGGCGGGAAGCCGGCACCGGCTCGTCGGAACCGTGGCGAAGCCATTGAATAAGAAAGTCAAATTTGTGATTTTGGTTAATGGAGTGTTAACGCCGGACCGCCGCGGATGAAATTACCTGCGCTGTGGCTTTGCCGCCACGTCATCGGGCCTGCCTCAGCAGACATTGCGTCTAAGCAGAGATGGCCGCAGCGACCGGCCGAAAATCCATCGCCACATAACCGGGCGCATTGCCGACGCGATCGAGCCAGGCGCGGATCGCCGGGAACGACGTGAGATCGTAGTCGCATTCATGCGCGACATGCGTATAGGCGTACAGCGCGATGTCGGCGATCGTGTAACGCTCGGCGGCGAAGAAGTCGTGCAGCGCGAGATGCCGTTCCATGACGCCGAGCGCGCGATTGCCTTCTTCCATCCAGTCCTCGAGCGCGTGCTGCTGCAATTCGCGCCCGCCTTTGACCAAAGCCAGCCAGAAATAGGCGGCGCCGATATTGGGTTCGAGGCTGTGCTGCTCGAAGAACATCCATTGCAGGATCTCAGCGCGGTCGATGCGATCCTCCGGCGCGAGCGACGTGCCGCCGGCGATGTACCAGAGGATGGCGTTGGACTCCGCGAGATAGCGTCCGTGCTCGACTTCCAGAAGCGGCACTTGGCCGTTCGGATTCTTGGCCAGGAATTCGGGCGTGTGACTCTCGCCCTTGAGAATATCGATCTCGACCAAGCGATAGCGCACGCCAAGCTGTGCCAAAGCGAGGCGCGCCTTGTAGCTGTTGCCGGACCGCTGCATCGAATAGAGCGTAAACATCGCCGCTTCCAAAAATCGCAGCTCCCTAAAAAGCGCTGCTTCCAGAAAGAGCTTGCGGGCAGTAGCGCGCAAGTGTTGCGGCCTTACGGCGTCAAAGGGGCGATGTCGTGGCCGTGCTTATGGCCGCGTTATGCGCCGCGGTATTTTCGGCAGCAACTTGGTTCTGCGACACCACCTCATCGGAGCTCGCGTGTAATGTAGTGGACGCGTCAGAGAATGCCACTGCCAAACCAAATCCGCTGCGCTGCAATATGAGACCAAAAATCGCCAGCATGGCCGGAACGCCAAGTGGAACTACACTGACTTGAGCGACACTGCGGGCGACAAGCGGCATGAGCGACAATGCCGCGAGCATGGTTTTCTCCCACGGCCCGAAGTTGCGGGTGAAACCATCTGCCAATGAAGGCGATGGCGGGCGCCAATACCATCATGTCGTAATCGAAGCTGTACGGCTTCGCGAGGATCGTCGCGAGACACAAAGCCGCGGCCTTGAGCCGATAGGGCGCGGTACTCCGCCACAGCCAGACCAAGGCCGCGCCGATGCCGAGGATCGCTGTGCCTTGCAGCGCATAAGCCAGCGGGATCGGCGCGCCCCACATGCGCGCCCAGGCGAACACGCTTTGGATCTTGTACCAGCCGGTATTGCCTTGTTCGAGGACGACGGTGCGGGTGAATTCGGTCGAGGCGAGAAACGCGCGCCACACGTCGATGCCGAAGGCGAGCGGGTGGCAAGGGTCAGCAGCGCGACGGTGACGGCCGCCGACGAAAAACATTTCCAGCGGCCGTTCACCATGAGCACCAGAGGGATCAACAGGCCGTATTGCGGCTTGTAGACGAGAAGGCCGAACAGAATCCCGGCCGCGATCGGACGGCGATCGAGCACGACCAGCGCGCCGCCCACGAGCGCGGCGCTGAGGAATCCATTCTGGCCGTGGCCAATATTGATCAACACGGCGGGGAAGGCGAGGGCAAGGAGGAGAGATGATCCCCCATTATGCGAGGAGATCTAACAACGATGTCTCGCATCGCATCAAATAAAGCGCGAGCGTCGCCGCCTGCCACACCGCAAGCGCGATGCCGTATGGCATCCAGGCCAGCGCCGCCGCAACAAACAAAAAGAACGGCGGATAATGCCAACCGTAGAATTGCGTGGCGTTGCCGAATCGCCTGTTCGCGCGCGAATTGCTGCGGTGGATCGAACGGCGCTGTGGCATCGCCGTCGAGGACATAGGTGCCGGCGGCATAGACATTGGAGAAATCGGTGCCGAGCGGCCGGCCCTGCCGGTCGATGACACCGTGCGCGGTCACGAGCAAAAACAGAAAGCCCGCGGCCGAGGCGAACAGGAGCGCTATGCCGATGAGCCGCACGCGTTCGCGCGTGAGCCAGTCGCCGTTCCGCAGCATCCCGAGCGCCCGGTCCATTTGGGCTTCCTGATGGCCTGTTCCGGGCATTAGGCCGGGGCGGCCTTAACGGACTGTTGCGCGGGAGGTGCGGCGCGCCGGAAATGCCGCATATGTGAGGGTGAAATGCGGGATTAAGGCTTGCCTGTGCGCGATACGGGCTTTAGGACAGCCGCGGTTTTAGGAAACGGAGAATCGGAGTTCAGCAATGGCCTTCATCGCGGACCAGATCATGCGCATCAAGCCGTCGGCGACCATCGCCGTCACGGATAAAGCGCGTGCGCTGAAAGCCGCCGGCCGCGATGTCATCGGCCTCGGCGCCGGCGAGCCCGATTTCGACACGCCCGACAACATCAAAGAGGCGGCGATCAAGGCGATCCGCGAGGGCAAGTCCTCGAAATACACCGCCGTCGACGGCATCGCCGAGCTCAAGGCCGCGGTGTCGAAGAAGTTCAAGCGCGAGAACAATCTCGACTACAAGCCGTCGGAAATCATCATCGGCACCGGCGGCAAGCAGGTGCTGTACAACGCGCTGATCGCCACCATCAATCCGGGCGACGAGGTGATCATTCCGGCGCCCTATTGGGTGAGCTATCCGGACATGGTGCTGCTCGCCGCCGGCACCCCGGTCGAGGTCGTCACCACGATGAAGTCCGGCTACAAGATGCAGCCGGAAGATCTCGAGCGCGCGATCACGCCGAAGACCAAATGGATCATCTTCAACTCGCCGTCGAACCCGACCGGGGCCGCCTATACCAAGGACGAGCTCAAAGCAGTGACCGACGTCTTGGTGCGCTATCCGCATGTCCACGTCATGTCGGACGACATGTACGAGCATCTGGTCTACGACAATTTCAAGTTCTACTCGCCGGCGCAGCTCGAGCCGCGGCTCTATGAGCGCACGCTGACGGTGAACGGCTGCTCGAAGGCCTATTGCATGACCGGCTGGCGCATCGGCTATGCGGGGGGGCCGGAGCAACTGATCAAGACCATGGCGATGATCCAGTCGCAATCGACGTCGAACCCGACGGCGGTGGCGCAATGGGCCGCGGTCGAGGCGCTCAACGGGCCGCAGGACTTCATCGAGAAGCACAACAAAATCTTCAAGGAGCGCCGCGACCTCTGCGTCTCGATGCTCAATCAGGCCAACGGCATCCAATGCCCGAAGCCGGAAGGCGCGTTCTATGTCTATCCGTCCTGCGCCGGCACGATGGGCAAGAAAACGCCGAGCGGCAAAAGGCTCGAGACCGACGAGGATTTCGTCAGCGAACTGTTGGAGGCGGAGGGCGTCGCCGTGGTGCAGGGCACGCCGTTCGGCGTCGGCCCGGCGTTCCGCATCTCGTATGCGACCGCAACCACGGCGCTCGAAGAAGCCTGCACCCGCATCCAGCGCTTCTGCGGCAATCTGCGATAACGCAATCGCAATAACAAAAAGAGCGGCTGCATTTTGCAGCCGCTCGATTTTTTGCTCAGCCGTTGCCTTTGCGACTTAGCCGGTCGGCGGCGCGATTTCGTCGAGGCTCCGTTGCCGCGACTCCGGCCCGAGCTGCGTCACCGATATGGCGGCGATGAACAGCAAGCTCGCCAGGCAGGCGAATACCGTCGTCAGGCCCCAGCCGTTCTGGACCCACAGGATCATCGGCATGATGAAGGCGGTGGCCAGCCGGCCGACGCCCGCGGCCCAGCCGAAGCCGGATGCCCGCGCATTGGTGGGGAACACCTCGGACGCGAAAATCTGCATCGAATTGCCGCCCACCTGAACGAAGAAGATCATGATGAAGCCGGCCACCATCAGCTGCATCGCGGTTTCGGCATTGGCGAATACGATCGCCATCAATCCGGCGGCGACGAAGGCGCAGACCGCCGTGATCTTGCGGCCGTATTTATCGAGCGCGTACATCATGCAGATGCTTGCGCACGGCACGGCGAAGTTCATGGCCAGCGTATATTGCAGCGACTTAGTGATGCTGAAGCCTTTGCCATTCATGATGTTCGGCAGCCAGGCGCCGAGCCCGATGGCGATGCCGAAGAACGCCGTGAAGCAGATCATGCCGGCGATGACGCGTGTGGGGAATTTTCTGAATACGACGCTGAACGGATCGCTCTTGGTATTAGAGGCCGCATCCGTCGACAGCTTTTGCGTCGGGCCGGCAATGCCGAGCCGGCTGAGGACCTTGATCGCCTCTTCGCCTCTGCCATGGGTCGCCAGATAGCGCGGCGATTCTGGCAGCGTGAAACGGAACACCCAGACGATCAGTGCGGCGGCGCCGATGACCAGCCAGACGCTGCGCCACACATAATCGGCGGATTGCGCTGCGTCCGTGAAGTTTGCCGCCATCAGCGCGCCGAAACCGAGGACGAGCCCGGTTCCGATCGGCCACACGCAGGCGCCGCCGATGAAATGCACGATGGCGAGGATGCGCCCGCGAATGCGTTTGGGCGCATATTCGCCGGCATAGGCGAAGGCGAGCGGCTGCTCGGCGCCAAGGCCGATGCCGGCAATGACGCGGCAGGCCACCAGCACGGTGACATTCGGGGCGAACGCGCCGAGGATGGTGAAGATGCCGAACAAGAGAAGATTGAACTGATAGATGAAGCGCCGGCCGAACCGGTCCGACAATTCGCCTTGGCCGGCGGTGCCGATGGCCAGGCCGAAAATGGTGGCGCTGCCGATCATGGCGGCATCTGCGGCGGCCCCGAACCCGGATTTGATGATGAAGGGCACGAGCGAGCCGAACACGGTGAAATCGATGACGTCGCAGAAATATCCGGCGGCGATGAGGGCTATGACCCGGCGATGCAGCGGCGAAATTTTTGCATCGTCCAAGGCCGCGTTGACGAAACCTTCGATTGTTTGCGCCGCCTGGGCCGCGCGCCCGGGACTGGCAACTTGCGCCGACGTAACCGCCACCATCCGATCCTCCCCATTTTTTGCCCCGGCCGCTTGTGCGGCTCTGCAACGGGCGAGTGTGGAAGGGCGGGCTCCCACTGTCAATGTGGTTGGGGCGGCTGCTGCTTCGCAGCAGTCAGCTATCCTTAATTGCACGGTCGCATCGCAGCTCGGAGAGAATTTGAAGTCAAGGATGTGACCTGATCAGGACTCATGAGGCGGCCACCGAGGCAGATTTCTCCATTGATTGTTCGGCCACACGCTGCGCGAGAGGAATTCAAAGTCAAGGATGCGCAAAAGCGCACCGCCTTTGGCGGCGGCCGCCCTGCGGCCGTCCTTGAGTTCGAATTCCTCTCGCGCGAAATGGTGGACGAGCAATCAATGGGAATTAGCGCAGCGGAACCGTGCAATATTAAGGAAAAATCCGGCCTCCGGACCGATGCTTCGCCGCGTCCCGATCACCGCCCCTCGAACTGCAATATATAAAGCCCGGCATTGGAATCGGTCACGTACATGACGCCTTCCTTGTCGACGAAACAATCGCAAGACTGGATGATTTGCGGCCGATTGGGGCGCGGATCGTACATGCGCTCAGGGTTTGGCGGCACGTAATAAGCGGTCTCGCGCGGCGCGAATGGGTTTTTCAGGTCATAGACGCGCACGCCGGCATTGTGCAGCGTGGCGAAGATGTATTGCGAGCTTACAAACGCGGCGGGCCGGTTTTCCCACAGATTATGCGGGCCGAAATTGCCGCCTTTCCTGCAGTAATCGGCCTCGTCGGGCACCGGCATGGTCGCGATGCTGACCGGATTTGCCGGCTCGCGCACGTCGAACACCCAGATGTAACGGAGCCCGAGCTTGCAATCGGCGAAATTGGCCTCATCCGCTACGACCAAGAGATTGCGGTCCGGCAGCGGCAGCGGCGAATGGGTGCCGCCGCCGAACGGCGGATCCCAATTGCGATAGGACACCATTTTGGGTTTCGCCGGATCGCCGACATCGACAATCGCCAGGCCGGCGTCGCGCCAGGCGCTGTAAGCGAGATTGCCGGCGACCAGCGCGTGGTGCAGCGCATAGCGCCTGCCCTTGGCCCAGGTCGGGGTCTCGCCGCCACCGGTCCACATGCCGGGCAGCCAGAATTTGCCGACCACTTCCGGCTTCGTCGGCTCCTGCATGTCGACGATCACCAATATGTGGTCGGAGAATTCCGGCAGATGCACCGAGACATAGGCGTAACGCCCGCCGACATACCAGATGCGATGCGGCCCCAGGCCGCCGAGCGGCAGGAAGGCGATCTCGCGCGGCGCTTCCGGTTTGGCAATATCGTAGACGCGAAGCCCGCTGGTGAATTTCTGGCCCTCCAGCGCTTCCCCCGACTTGCCGGTGAAATAGGCCTCCTGGCTCACCTGCATGGTCCACACGCTCGGCCCGTTCACGGCGAGCAGAAGATCGCCGTGCGTTTGCAGATGATGCGCCCGCGTATTCGGCGGGCAGGGCATAAATTGCACCGGCTTCGGCTTTGTCGGATCGCGCACATCTGTAATGGTGATGCCATTAGAAAAGCCGTGGCCGATATAGGCGAAGCCGCGATGCACCATGAGCTGCACGCCATCGCCACGGCCGCCCTGATCGCTATGACCGAGGAATTTGATGTTATGGCTGGCAACGGCATTCATTGATCGCGCTCCCGGACTATTGTTACGACTTCTGCTTCACCGTCATGCCCGCGGAATAGCCGTTCGCAGAACGGCGTCGCTTCGCTCGCCTATGTCGCGGGCATCCACGTCTTGCCATCCAGAAACACAGTAAGACGTGGATGGCCGGGACAGCCCGGCCATGACGCGGTACAATATCTTGGACGAGACAGGGAAGAAACGATGACCAACGACAATAATCCGCGCGGCAATTCACACGGCATGATCGCGGTCGACAAGATGGGCGGGAAAGTCCTGTTCCTCAATCCCGATACCTATGCGACCGAGGTCGTGATCGACGGTTTTCCGCGCACCGTGCACGAACTCCTCCTGGTGCCGGAAACCGGCAACTCCGCCGCGATGGCCTACGTGCCGATCTTCGGCGACGGCATTCACGGCCGCAATCCCAATCCGCAGCACGAATTGTGCGTGTTCGATCTGGCGCGGCGCGCCCATGTCGCCACCATCGATCTGCGGCCCTATATCGCCCCGCACACGCTAAAACTCGGGCCCGACGGACTGATCTACATCACCTGCGAGAACAGCGCCGTGGTGGCGGTGATCGACCGCTCGGCGAACAAAGTGGTGGAGGCGATCGATTCCGGCTCGACCAACGGCCACCGCCTGATCATCGCGCCGGACGGCAAACGGCTCTACACCGAGAACGAGGAAGACGGCACCGTCTCGGTGATCGATCTGCCCGCGCGAAAGCTCCTCGGGAAAATCAAAACGCCGCGCCCGCTCGCCGGCATCGCCATTTCGCCCGACGGCGGCACCGTGATCGCGGTCGACGACGCGCAGCCGACATTGTTTCTGATCGACACGGAGGCAGGCTTTGTCCGCGAAGAGCTCCCGCTCAAAGACGTGCCGAAGGCGGCGCAGATCGCGCGCTACGCGCCGGACAACAGCCTCATCGCCGTGACCAGCCTCAACAGCGACACCGTGAGCCTGATCGATCCGTCATTCAAAGCACAGAGCGCGATCAAGGTCGGCTCGCAGCCGATGGATATGGCCTTCCGCGGCGACGAGCTTTTTATCGCCTGCCAGGCCGATGGCTCGGTGCATATCATCGATATTCCGAATAAGCGGGCGAAGGGCAGTTTCAAAGCCGGCACCGGCTGCGAGTCGCTTGGTTTTTTTTAGAAAAATGTAGGCGGGTTAGCCGAAGGCGTAACCCGCCAACTGCGGGACCGAACCGCGGATTACGCTTCGCCAATCCGCCCTACAGGTTGCTCGGAAAGGGGCTTTGGCTGTTTCGAGGTGTGTTGCCGGCAGCCGCCGCCCGTGATTTGCGCGCCGCGGCATCGCCGCGTTAAGAACGCCGCGGGAATGCGAGACGCGGGCTTCGTTCTCACATATTATGTCCGCGAATAGGCCCCCTAGCCGGGCCGGGGTGAAGGAGTAAATTTATGCTTTGTAAGGCTTTTGCAGCCGTGTTGATGGCAACGGCGGCGCTCGCGGGGGTCACAACGACGCCTGCCAACGCCCAGGGGAGGAGCGTTCAGATTGGCCAGCTGGCATGTTCGATGTCGGCCAGTATCGGCCTGATTGTCGCTTCGCAAAAGAATGTGAGTTGCACGTTCAATCCCAATAGTGGACCGCCCGAGGCCTATCTGGGGACGATGACGATCATCGGCGTCGATGTCGGTTTCACCACCGGCAGCGCGATGGTTTGGGGCGTATCCACCAGCACCAGTCGATATTCCGGGATGCTGAGCGGAACCTATGCGGGGGCGACCGCTCAGGCGACCGCCATTGCCGGCGTCGGCGCCAATGCGCTGGTCGGCGGATCGAATCACTCGATCGCGCTGCAGCCGCTCTCGGTCCAGGGCCAGGTTGGGCTCGACGCCGCTGGCGGTATTGGCGCGTTGGAACTGCACCTCGCGCAGTGAAATCACCAAAAGCGGTTACCGTTTTCTACAAAGAACAAGCGGAAACCATAGGGGCGCGGTAACGCGCCCCTTGACCGCCCCTGCCAACGCCTGAAACGATGGCTCTCGGCGCCTGCGATAAAATGGCGGGCGCCTCGGGAGGTTGTTGCGGGAGGTTGTCATGACAACTAACGGCGGCAATGGCGCAAAAGCGGGCGGTCCCCGCTGCGTCGCGCTGGTTGGTCCCTTTCAGAGCGGCAAGACCACGCTGCTCGAGGCAATCCTCGCCCGCACCGACGCGATCCCCCGCCAAGGCTCGGTCGAATCCGGCAACACCGTCGGCGACGCCTCTAAAGAAGCGCGCCACCACAACATGAGCGTCGAACTCACCGTCGCCACCACGAATTTCATGGGCGACGCTTATACGTTCCTCGATTGTCCGGGCTCCGTCGAATTCGTCCATGATATGCGCGCGGTGCTGCCGGCGATCGACGCCGCGATTGTCGTCTGCGAAATGGACGAGAAGAAAATTCCGCAGCTGCAGCTCATTCTGCGTGAGCTCGAAGACCGCAAGGTGCCGCGGCTTTTGTTCGTCAACAAGATCGACAAGGCCGACGCCGGCGTGCACGACGTGCTGCAACTGTTGCAGCCGGCGTCGCGCACCAAGCTCATCCTGCGGCAGATCCCGACATTTTCCGGCGACATCATCTCGGGCTTCGTTGATCTCGCGCTCGAACGCGCCTTTGTCTACAAGGAGCACGCCGCCTCCGAAGTCGTGCCGCTTGAAGGCGACAGCGCCGATCGGGAAAAGACCGCGCGGTTCTCGATGCTGGAAACGCTCGCCGACCACGACGACGAGCTGATGGAGCAATTGCTCGAAGACATTCAGCCGCCGCGCGACAAAGTGTTCGACGATCTCACACGCGAATTGCGCGAAGGGCTCGTCTGTCCGGTGCTGATGGGCACCGCCGCGCGCGCCAACGGCGTGCTGCGTCTCCTCAAGGCGCTGCGCCATGAATCGCCCGGCATCGCCGAAACGGCGAAGCGTCTCGGCATCAAGTCCGGCTACGACGCGGTCGCCTATGTGCTCAAGACGCAGAACACCGCACATGGCGGCAAAATGTCGGTCGTGCGCTTGCTGGCCGGGCAAGCCGGCGATGGCACGACATTCTTAGCTGGCGACGAAGAAGCCGGCCGCGTCGCCGGCGTGTTCAAGCTCCTCGGGCAATCGAGCGAGAAGCGCGGGCCGGCAACGCTTGGGGAAACGGTTGCCTTTGCCAAGCTCGACAAAGCCAAGACCGGCGACACGCTGACGGCCGGCAAGCAGGCGCATCCGGCGATCGCCAAAGTGGAGCCCTATCCGCCGGTACTCGCGATCGCGATTTCGGCCAAGGTGCGCAAGGACGACGTGAAGCTCGGCCAGGCGCTCAACAAGCTTGCCGAGGAAGATCCTTCGATCACCATCGTGCATAATCCGGAGACGCACGAAGTGGTGCTGTGGGGCCAGGGCGAAATGCACCTGCGGGTCGCCACCGAGCGGTTGAGCGACCGCTATGGCGTCGCCATTGAGAAGCGCACGCCGAGCGTCAATTACCGCGAGACCATCCGCAAATCCGTCGTGCAGCGCGGCCGCCACAAGAAACAATCCGGCGGCCACGGCCAGTATGGCGACGTCGTGCTCGACATCAGACCGCTGCCGCGCAGCGGGGGATTTTCCTTCGAGGACAAGATTACCGGCGGCGTGGTGCCGCGCAATTACATTCCGTCGGTCGAAGAAGGCATCATCGACGCGCTCAAGCACGGCCCGCTCGGCTTCCCGGTGGTCGATCTCACCGTGGCGCTGATCGACGGCTCGTATCACACCGTCGATTCCTCCGACATGGCGTTCCGCACCGCGGCCCGCATCGGTATCGCCGAAGGCCTGCCGCAGTGTCAGCCGGTGCTGCTCGAGCCGATCTATCTGGTCGAAATCGTCTGCCCGACCGACGCCACCGCGAAGATCAACGCGCTGATGTCGGGCCGCCGCGGCCAGATCCTCGGCTTCGACACCCGCGAGGGCTGGGACGGCTGGGACGTGGTGCGGGCCAAAATGCCGGAATCGGAAATCGGCGACCTCATCGTCGAGATCCGCTCGGCGACCGCGGGCGCTGGCACCTTTACCTTCAAGTTCGATCACATGGCGGAATTGACCGGCCGCACCGCCGACCAGATCATCTCGGCGCGCCGCGCGGCGGAGTAGCTTTCGCTACCGCTTTTGTCCGTCGGATATTTTGCGTCAGACGTTTTGCAGGCCGAGCACGGCCGCGGTGTCGGCGCGAACTTTCCGCGTGAGTTTGGCGCCGTCGATCAGCGAATG
>Ga0209448_10000478_pt1 | contig 13372 bp, 15 predicted proteins | sample BogFormECP14_OM2_FD_188245 | JGI IMG/M metagenome (GOLD analysis project Ga0209448, IMG submission 188245) | Bog forest soil microbial communities from Calvert Island, British Columbia, Canada - ECP14_OM2 (SPAdes) (version 2) | ecosystem: Environmental > Aquatic > Freshwater > Wetlands > Bog ... | reverse complement strand
TCGAACCAGCGACGCCGGCTTTAGGAGAGCCTGAAAGCTCACCTAGTCGTCGTCCCGAAAGGTGTTCTGAGCTGGCGATTTAACGCCATCCGGCACCATCGGAAACCACGACGTGTCGCAGATTCACCGACCAAGCACCGACCACAGATGGCCGCTCGATTCTGGGCTTGGTACCGAGCCAAGGCCACGCGGTTCGATCATTCGTAGGGCTGGAGGTGAGGGCTGGAAGTGCTTGATTATCGTCGCACATCAGTCAGATGCCCAACATGGACGATCGCCGTCGCGTATCAACTGCAACTATCGCGGTTGCGGTGACGTAAGTCGGGATTATCGGCGAGGTCGGGATCTGGAGCTGGTGGTGGTGAGTGGACCTGACCTGACGAATGGCGTCATTATCGGTGGCTCAACCTGGTTCCCGTGTGTAGCCGTCGCGTTAGGGCGAGCGCTTACGGCGACCATGGATATCAGCGGTTATCCATGATCGGCGATTGTGCGATGCCAGTCGCGCCCTCCCTGCATGTATCCGTGTCGCACGGGGGGCGACCACCACGTTTTCCTATGCCACGACTGCGCGCACAACTTGTGCGATGCGACGCCCTGGCTCGCCCGACTAATTCAGCCAGAACGCTCACACGAGCGCGGCTTGACATGACTGGGCATGGAGTTGCGCACAGACAAGGTCGTGATGACTACCACCACACCTCTCCGGGCTCGACGTCACCGTCATGGTGATTGCGGTGCCTGTTTGTTTTCTGCATTACTCGATCGTCTGGGTAGTGGTCGATGTTGTCGCGGACAATGCGGCGCGCCTGTTGGTGTCCTTTGCGTACGGGGCTGGGTGCGCTGCTCGTGGTGGCTGTGGCGGCGTTGTTGGCGGCAACACCGCAATCTGAGATGTGTTGTCTGAGAATACATCGACGCCGGCGTCGGCTGGTATCACGATCGACGCACGGCCCGGAAACGTAGGGCCACCAACAAAATCAGCCCACCCGCAAAGCAAGGAGCATCATGATTAGCGTTCTCGGTCAGCAGCTGTGGAAAAACAAGCTGGTATCAGGTGTTCTGACCATCGTCTTGGGCGCCATGTTACTGGCGTGGCCAGGCCCATCAATCCTTGTCGTATCAACCATGTTCGGTGTCTACCTGCTAGTAAGCGGGTTCGCCGAACTGTTTTTCGCATTCACCTTGCCCCGGTCCGCAGCCACACGCGTTTTGCTGTTTTTGACCGGCGCGCTGTCGGTTGTCCTGGCGATTTTGTCCTTCCGCCACTTCGGTGACGGCTACGCCGTTTTGCTGCTGTCGCTGTGGATCGGAACCGGTTTCATCTTCCTGGGTGTTTCTGAGAATGCGGTCGCGCTGGGCGAGCGCGACGTGCCCGGACGGGGCTGGTATGCCGTGCTTGGCATCATGTCCGTGATCGCCGGCGCCGTCGTGCTGGTTTGGCCGTTCGACTCCATCGTCGTGCTGACCCTCGTCTCCGGTACGTCACTGATGATCCTCGGTGTGATCCAGACCGGGCAGGCAATCCAGATCCGGAGGGACACCAAGGCCGCCCGCGACACGTTCGAGGCACTACCTGATCAGGTGGCAGCGTAATGACGCGACACCTGCCTGCCCGACCGATGGGGCGCAGCGACCCCCTCTTCGCCAGGGTCGACACCAAGATGCTCGAACCTGAAGTACGCGATTTCCGGGTGCATGACATGAACGTGACTATTCGGTTGAACCTGTTGGGTTGGCAGTTGGCCACCTTCAACATTGATCTGGACATGGGGAAGTTGTGTGACGACACCCCGACGCGGGACGCCCTTGACGGTGCGTGCAAGCGGCTTTCGCGGCGCTGGGTCAACGCCATGACGTCGTGAGGTGAGCAGCGACATGACGGATTCCCAAAGCAATCACAAGTACCGAAGTATGCTTCGCAGCTCGGCTCGCGTCAGCTTACTGGTGCGCCGCGAGTCACCCACAAAGGCACCATGATGACCGCCGTCCAGTCTCACCCGAGGGCGACACAGCCCAGACCGGTTCAACGACGCCCAGTCGACACCGAGTGCAACGCACGGTTTGAACGTGGTGCCCTACCGCTGCGCGACATCATGTACCGCCATGCGTTTCGGATGAGCCGCAATCATGCGGACGCGGAGGACCTGGTGCAAGAAGCCATGATGAAGGCGTACGCGGGTTTTCATACCTTCCGGCCGGACACCAACCTGCAGGCGTGGCTGTTGCGGATCTTGATCAACAGCTATATCAGTGACTATCGCAAGAAGCGGCGTCAACCCGTGCTGTACTCCACCGAGGAACTCACCGAGCAGCGTTTGGCGGAGACCTACACCCGATCCGCCCCGGCGGGACTGCGCTCAGCCGAAGACCAGGCGCTAGATTCCTTGCCGGACAACGACATCAAGTCGGCCATGCAGGCATTGCCGCGGCAATTTCGCGACGTGGTGTATTACGCCGATGTTGAGGGGCTCCGTTACCAGGAGATCGCGGCGATCATGAACACCCCGACCGGGACAGTGGCTTCGCAGCTTCATCGTGGCCGACGACAACTGCGCAGACTACTCGGCGACGGCGCCGGCGGTGCAAGAACTCAAACCATCACCGCGACTGCGTGATGCCAATGTCTGATATTCAGCGGGCCGGCCGGCATAGGGTCCCCTACCCCCTTCGTCGGGCGATATCGGTGATTGTGCGGAGGCTGGCTCGCGTTGGGACATTCATTATGCGTGGCATCGCGGCTGTGATGTTTATCGCCGCGATCAGTTTTGCCGTGGCTGTACTCGTGCGTCCACCCGCCGTCGGCGGGCAGTTGTTCGTCCCTGGTTCTCCCACGCCGCGCGCTGCGGTCAACTTCTCTACGCCGCCATCGGTCGAGCAGGTCGCCGCCAAGGTGCTGCCCAGCGTGGTCACGCTGGAAACCAAGGCAGGCGACGAATCTGAAATGGGTTCGGGCATCGTCCTCACCTCTGATGGGCTGATCATGACCAATAACCATGTCGTGGCTCCCATCCACGCCGAACCGCCCGAGTCGACGAGCAGCGTGGTGACGTTATACGACGGCCGAAGCGCCGTCTTCAGTGTGGTCGCCACTGATCCAACTAGTGATATCGCAGTTGTTCGGGCGCAGGGGATTACGGGCTTCATCCCGGTTTCAGTCGGCAACTCGGCCGGCCTGCGCGTCGGCGAGCCGGTGGCGGCAGTGGGATCGCCGCTGGGTCTGCAGAACACCGTGACCACTGGGGTGATCAGCGCGCTGAACCGACCGGTGATGACTCTCGCCGACGCCGATAACCAGCTCGCCGCGTTTGACGCCATCCAAACTGACGCCGCGCTCAACCCGGGTAGCTCCGGCGGCGCACTGGTCGACATGAATGGCGAACTCATCGGGATGAACTCGGCGATTGCAGCTCTTGCTGGTGCCGACCGCGCGGGCGCTACCCAGAGCGGCTCGATCGGAATTGGTTTCGCCATTCCCGTCGATCACGCGGACCGCATCGCCGGCGAACTCATCGCCACCGGTAGGGCAACGCATGGTTGGTTGGGCGTGCAGGCGAGCAATGACGTGAATAATCGCGGAGCCACCATCAGCGGCGTGACAGACAGCAGTCCCGCCGCCTCGGCTGGATTGTCCACTGGCGGGCTGATAACGAAGGTCGATGACCACGTGATTGGAAGCGCCGACGCGCTGGTCGCCGCCGTGCAGTCCAAGGCGCCCGGCGCGCCGACGATCCTGGGCTTCATTGATCCTTCAGGCGATCACCGGACCGTCCTGGTCACCCTCGGTACCGACCAGGGACGGCGGTAGTTCACACTGTCGCGCCTATGAGCGACTACCTCGAGAACAGCGGCCAGTTTGGAAAGATCGTTGTATCGGTGTGATCGTTCATGCCTGCTGGGGACACTGACGCATCGCTACTAGCCGCGCGCGTCAGCGGCATGTCTTATCTTGTCTGAAGACAACACGAGCCGGTTGATTCATCTGATGAATCAGGATTGTGATTGACGGACGCTCATCCGGGTCGGTGCCATTGCGGGCCCAAAAGCCCTGATGAATAATTGCTTTGGGATGTAAAACCCTTCTCCGGACCCCCCATATCCACCCGAGGCGGACCCCAAAAATGCTCTCCAGGCAACTGGGGCCACTCTGGGCCATCCATGCTCCGGTGCACCCCCGCCGACCGCAGGGCCGACTGGTGCCGCGGCTGCGGCTGCTACGCCGCCGCAAATGGCGCGCATCGCACCGGCTGCACCAACAGCGCTGAGCAGCAAGGAAAGTCAACCGAAGGAGATCGACCAGCATGACCGACCAAGTTTCCCGCCATCCCGGCGGAAAGTGCAGCCCCAACCGGGGAATCAACGACATGAAAGGCACCACAACCATGACCAACACCACCCGGCTCGTCATCCCGCTCGATGACGTGATCTGGATAGAGGCACGCCAAGTGGTCTGCACAGTGCTGGCCGGCCACCTTGCCAGCGGGGACCGCGAGGGTCGTGCCGCCGCCGCGGCGCGCGCGCAAGTGTTGTAACTCGCAGTATGGATAGTCGAATACTTGACTTTACAAAGGTCATGTTTCTAGGGTGTGAAACCACGGTGTGACCGACGCCACTAAGGGGTCATTAGTGAGAGGGCAGACACATGAGGGTGAGTCGACTCATCTCAGTCGGCTGCGAACCGAGGCGGGGGCCGGGTGTTCGGCCCAGTCTCCACGCTGAAGCCTCACGCAATGCCGTGGGGCCACGATCACGAAGGGGGATCCGTGTCCGTCACTTTCGCGGCTAGAAGTCCCGGTTGCCCGCTCCGCTTTCCCTACTCCATTGGAGGTGAAACATGTCCGGTCCTTTGATCAACGTTCAGCGTGCGATCTACGTACTCCGTGCTGTGCCGCTCGTATCGATGCCGGCATCAGTTCTTGGGACTCTTTCCAGGCCCGCCCAGCTGATTGCAACTCCAACGACTGGCGGCCGGCTCCGCCGGTCGAGCCAAGCATTAGTCCGCAGCCTCTGCCGGGAGCTCGAGGTTGCCTGACATGAGTATCCAACCGTTGAGCGCAGACAAGGCGACGCACAGTCGGCCCGATGACACCGCACGTCACGAAGCGAATATTCGCGACCAGCGCCGCCCCGGCCGTCATCGGCGGCGCCCGCCACGCCGCTCGGTCCACGTCGGCCCGCCAGCCGCATCCGATCACCTCGGCGCCGACACGCACGAGCAACCCGTCGACGGCACCGGCTGTTTGCAAGTCAGTGAGTTGAGCTTCGCAGTTCGAACCAACACATTGCTCAGCGGCGTGTCGTTCAGCGCCGGACACGGGTCGCTCACAGCCATCATCGGTCCGTCCGGAGCAGGTAAGTCGACATTGGTGAAACTCATCGCGGGCATCGCGAAACCGATGACCGGTGTCGTGACATTCGAGGGACACGACCTGCACGCCGAGTATGGGTCGCTTCGGCACCGCATCGGGCTAGTCCCCCAGGAAAACATCATTCACCATCAACTGACCGTCGCCGAAGTGCTCGGCTACGTCGCAGAGTTACGCATGCAGCACGCCACCGATCACCAGCGCCGCCAGGCGGTTGAGGACGTGCTCAAGGAACTTGATCTGACCAAGCGCCGCAATACCCGAGTCGACAAGCTGTCCGGTGGTGAACGCAAGCGTGCCTCGGTGGCCGTGGAACTGCTCACCGGACCGTCGTTGTTGATTCTCGACGAACCTACGTCGGGGCTTGACCCGGCACTGGATCGCCAAGTCATGAAACTGCTGCGCCGGCTCGCCGACGCCGGTCGAGTCGTGCTCGTGGTTACCCACTGCGTGAGCAATCTCGACGTCTGCGACCAGGTGTTGTTCTTGACTCCGGGCGGCAAGACGGCCTACTTCGGGCCCACCAATCAGATCTGTCACGTCATGGGTACGGCCAACTGGGCCGATCTCTTTGCACGGGTCGGCACGGAACCCGAAGCGGTCAATCGCGAGTTTCTGGCCCGCTTATGCACATCCGGGCACAACCCTGCCCACCCATCATCGCGGCGAACTTTGCCGCCAAGTCCTCCGAAACATATCGGGCGACAGCTCTTAACTCTTGCGCGCCGCCAACTGCGTCTCTTGGTGGCCGACCGGGGATATTTCATCTTCCTTGTCGTACTGCCGTTCATTCTGGGTGTCCTGGCGCTGCTGGTTCCAGGGCACGCCGGGCTGGGGGTTGCCGACCCGCGCGGCCCGGTGCCCGATGAACCGGCGCAAATTCTCATGCTGCTCAACATCTCAGCGGTGTTCATGGGCACGGCGCTGACCATTCGTGACCTGGTCGGCGAAAGAGCGATATTCAGACGGGAACAGTCGGTGGGACTGTCGGCGTCGGCATACCTGTTAGCCAAGATCGGCGTATACGGCGTTGCGGCCACGGTGCAAACCGCGATCCTGGCCGCAATTGTCCTCATCGGCAAGGGCGGCCCCACCCGCGGCGCCGTTGTACTCGGCAACTCCACCGCTGAGCTCTACATCACGCTCGCCGTAACGGCGTTGATGGCTGCCGTCAACGGGATGGCTCTGTCCGCGGCGGCACGCTCGCAAGACCAGATCCTGCCCATGCTCGTCATCTCGGTGATGTTATCAATCGTGTTGGCGGGTGGGCTGATTCCGGTCACCGGGCGCCTCGGGCTCAACCAGCTGTCGTGGGCTCTACCGGCACGCTGGGGTTTCGCAGCGTCAGCTTCCACGGTCGATTTGCGTCATCTCGCCGCACTCGTCCCGGCCAATGAGACGCTATGGACACACGACCCAACATGGTGGCTGCTCGACATGATCATCTTGGTGTTCCTGGGCGTCGCCACAACCTGCTTTATCCGCTGGTGCATCCGGCTGAAGTCGGAGTAAGCGCCATACCCGTAGTTGCACCGAAACTGCGTACCCTCAAGGCCCAGCCGTGCTCCCAACCCTGCAATGGATCTCCGCGCCTACCTGTGTGTGACGAGAGTGCGGCGACAGCCGCCTGTCGACGCTCCCATGTCGAGCGACCGCTGGATACAACCGGAGACATCTCAAAGAGCCAACAAGGGTCTAGCACCAGGGGGACACACGATCGTCGGCGCTCCCAAGGCGGCACCGCCGCAATAACTTTGGCGGAGTTCCACCCGCAACGGTACCGGTTCGCAGGATCACTGCCGGGATTTCTTGCGCCTGGGAGCACGACGATGAATGGTGCCATCACTGCCGGCATGGAACGCTTCGGCGGCGTGGACACCCGAAACATGTGGGGGCCCCACAACTGGGTCGCTGGAAGTGGCGCGATCCGGACGCGCACATCCAGCTTCTGATTGACAACAACACCCGGCTGTGGGTTTTCAGCCCCGCCACGCTGACGTCAATCGACGAGGCCGCAATGATCGGTTACGCCGACCAGGCTCAGGGAAGCAACAGGGCCTTCTACTCGCATTAACGGAGCGCGCACGGAACCAACGGGCATTCCACCTGGGGCCCCCAGCTCTATGCGATGTCGGGCGACCTGATCGCAACGATCAAGTAGCCGCACTGTCACGAGACACGTCGCTGGCGCGGCCGTGCACACGGTCCTGGTCGCCTGCGTCGCGCCGCAGGGGGGCAATGAACTCCACCAGTTTTCGCGCCTTCGCAGCACTCAAACCCGGCAGCCCATAGTCGAGCTTCGCAAGCGCCTTCGTCGCCGCGGCCACGAGTTTGCGCCCTTCGACGGTGATGGTCACCATGATGGCGCGGCGGTCGCGCGGATGAGCCTCTCTGGCCAACAATCCGCGCTTTTCCAGTCGATCGGTGATAATCGTAACCGTGGTCGCGTGTACCAGGAGGTTCCACGCAACACGACTGAGCAGCCTGGTGCCGGTGTCACTCAACTCGAGTGTCTTGAGCATCAGGTAGTCGGTCAGCGTGAGCTTGAAGGACTCCTTGAGTTCCGTCTCCATGATCGAGGTCATCACCTCGTGCAGCCGAAGGATCGAACTCATCGCAAGGAACGGGTAGGGGTCGTCCTTGCATGTCTGTTCCCAGTAGAACTTCACCCACTCCACGGGATCCTGCTTTTGCTCGTCGCTGAGAGGGGCGTCTGCGGCCATCGTTCGCTTCCGAGACCTCGTCGCCACCCTGGGACTCCCTTCGACGGCCACACCCGACGCACGTCGGATCTAACTTCGCTGATCGCGCAATGCTCCGTGCATCGACGATTCATTACGAGAGTAACTTGCCGACGCGGGATTGGCCGCAATCATCATCGGCCATGTGTTGAAGGACTGCGGGTTGGCTTGCGCGTCCCGAGATTAGGCGTCGCCGGTCGCGCGGCGCATCACCGTGAGGGCGGACCGCAGCCTTGCCAACTCGTCGAGCGGCCCTGACATGCCGAAATCGATGCCGGTCAGCGCCTTGGTGGCCTCGTTGGCGGTCTCGCGGCCCAGGTCAGTGATCGACACGCAGGTGGCGCGGCGATCGGTGGGGTGGGGGCTTCGCTGAAGGAGTTCGCGCTGTTCGAGGCGATCGGTGGCCAGAGTGGCTGTTGTAGCGTGCACCAGGAGGTTGCGGGCGAGGCTGGAGATTAGGCGAGTGCCAGTCTCGGAGAGTTGCAGCGTCATCAGCAGGAGGTAGTCGGTCATGTTCAGGCCGTGCATCTTTAGCTGCGAATCCACCGTGTCGGCGACGATTCGTTGGTAGCGCAGAAGCGACGTGAGGGCGAGGAACCGCTGCTCATCTCCATCGAGCCCCTGTTGTTCCCAGTAGTGCTTGGCCCAGTCGACTGGATCGGTAATAGTGTCGGGCGCCCTGTTACCAATGGTCACGATGCGCTCCTTGATTTGATCGGTTCACCAACATTCTACCTTGCAAGTTCTTTTATCGCCGGGCGCAGAGCACTCGAATAATCCAATAATCGGCTAGTTAGAGCTGGACTTTCCAGCACTCAACTACTTCGCTGGTGTGAGTTTCGGATCACTTTTGGCGTGAGAGCACGTAAGGGTCGTGGCGAAGACCCAACGGTGAAGTTGCGCCCGCGGGTCGTCGACCGAACGCTCTGGCCGCCAGAATCTTTGGATGTCCCGGCCACCAGATCGGCCTCAGTGTCGATAGGTGGCCGAACCGGCGGTGAGCACTTCGGTGTCGTCTCGGCCGCGGACGGTGAACGTGACCGTCGCGGCGTCGGGCTGGTACAGATCGACCTTGAGGCTATCCCCGGGCCACACCGGCCCGGCAAACCGCGCCGACATCGACGTGAGAACGGCGCCGATGCCGGCGACATCGAGTACCGCACGGGCGGCGAAGCCAAAGGTGCACAGTCCATGCAGGATAGGGCGGTCCAGCCCCGCCCGTGCCGCAAAAGACGGGTCGGAGTGAAGCGGGTTGTAGTCCCCCGACAGGCGATAGATGAGCGCCTGGTCGCGGCTGGTCTGGTAGCCGACCGTCTTGACCGAGTCGAGATCGCCATGACGAGCGGCCGCTAGACCAGCAGACGCCGGGCCACGTTCGCCGCCCCATCCTCCGGTGCCGCGAATGAACAGCCCGGCAGAGCTGCGCCACAACGGTTCTCCGTCTGGCGATGTTCCCGTGGTCTCCGCCACGATGAGCGCTGCCTTCCCCTATCCCACATTTCGGTGATCTCGGTGACGGCCTCGGCCCGCCCGTGCACCGGAATCGTCGCTAGCAACTCGACGCGCTGCTCGGCGTGCAGCACCTTGGCCCAGTCGAATGGGCCGGCCGCCCTGAGCACGCTGAAGTCGACACCAAGCGTGACGGGCATCGTTGGCACCATGCGCTGTTCGATGCCCTTGGTGTTGTTGGTAGTGAAGGCCAGATCGTCGACCCCCATGCCAACGCCGAGTGCGTAGAGCATGCAGTCACGCGACATCCACTCCACCTGCTTCGGCGTCGAGCGGGCACCAATGGCACCGGGATCGAAGGGAGCGGGCTCGATCACGGTGGCCTCCTCACGACACGACTACGGGCTTTCTTCGATCCTAATATTGTCGATGTATCGATAGTCTAGTACTCTAGCATTTGACTTGCGATTTGTCCTATTGATGCCGAGAAAGCGTGGAGGCCCCCATGACACGCAGCATTCCCGCTGTCGACTACCTGGTGTTGGGGGAGGACCCGCATCTGGTGGCCAGCGAATGTCGGCAGTGCTCGGCGCTGTACTTCGACCGTCGCAACGCCTGCGCAATGTGCTCGACGACCGACTTCGCTTCGCGGCGGCTGTCCAATGAGGGCGTGGTGCGGGGATACACGATCGTGCAGCGCGGCGCCAAGTCGGGACCCTTCACCTCGGCGGTCGTCGAACTGACTGGCGGGGGCGTGGTGAAGGCTAATCTGATCGGCGTCGCCGATCCCGCTGCGATTCATCCCGAGACCAAGGTCCGTCTAACGACTTTCGACGTGGGCACCGACGACGACGGCGTGGTCGCGGTGGCATTCGGCTACGAGCCGATCGGAGCGTGACGATGGGCGAATCGGTGTGGATCATCGGAACGTCGATGACCAAGTTCGGCCGCTTTGCCGACCTCGATCTTCTCGACCTCGCGTCGACCGCTGCTCTCGACGCGCTGGTCGACTCAGGTCAGGACATGGCCGACGTCGGGCTATTGGCACTGGGCAACGTGTACGAGGCCAACTCGCACAACGGTCAACGACTTCTCAAGCAGATCGGGCAGACCGGCATCCCTGTGTACAACGTCGTCAACGCGTGCGCCACCGGCGCTACCGCGGTACGGGTGGCCATGATGGGGATCAAGTCCGGCGAGTGTGACATCGCCATGGCGGTTGGCGTCGAGAAGATGGGCAAGATGGGCATGCTCGGCGGCGCTGCGAAGAAGGCCGACCAGAAGAAGGTGTTCTCGCCGAAGGGCCGATACGGCGCCGTCGTCAAGACGGAAGGCCTTCTGGGCACCGGTCTGATGCCGGGGGTCTTCGCTCAAGCCGGGACCGAGTACGCATTGGCCAACGGCATCACCGCCGAGCAATTCGCCAAGGTGGCGGTGAAGAACCACATGCACTCCACACTCAATCCGCTTGCTCAATACCAGAAGTCGTTCTCGCTGGAGGAGGTGCTCGCGGCCGAGGTGATCAGTTATCCCAACACGCTGCCCATGTGCTGCCCGACCGGCGACGGCGCCGCCGCGGTCATTCTGGTATCGGATGCCAAACTCAAGACGCTGGATCCTGACGTGCGACGACGTGCGGTAAAGGTGTCGGCGTCGGTGATGACGTCGGACCCTTGGACCCCGAGTGGACAGGTCCAGCCCGACGTCAACACCCTGACGCGGATGGCGGCGGATCAGGCGTATGAGGCTGCGGGCATCGGTCCGGAGGATCTCGATCTGGTGGAGTTGCATGATTGCTTCGCTACCGCCGAACTGATCCACTACGACAATCTTCGCCTGTGCGACCCCGGCGGCGCTGGCGACTTCATCGACTCCGGTGCGCCGACCCGGGATGGAGCGTTGCCGGTCAACGTATCCGGCGGACTGTTGTCCAAGGGCCATCCGATCGGGGCCACTGGCATCGCCAACCTCTACGAGGTGGTGACCCATCTGCGCGGCGAGGCCGGAGACCGTCAAGTTGACGGGGCCAAGGTTGGTCTGACTCATGTGATTGGCCTTGCGTCTGCCTGCGCCGTCCACGTGCTGGAAGCGCCGGCGGCATGATTCCGCGGAGGTCGTGATGGCCGGGCCATTGCAGGGTGTCCGGGTGCTGGAGATTGCCAGTGCCGCCCCAGCCCCCTTTGCGTGCATGATGCTGGCGGACCTCGGTGCCGACGTCGTCGTCGTCGATCGCGCGAGCAAGCCCGGACGCAAGCCGCAGCGTCCCATTGATCCCCTCAAGCGTGGACGCCGCTCTGTAGCAGCGGATCTGAAGACACCACAAGGTGCGTCCATCGTCCGCCGTTTGGCCGGCGCGGCTGACGTCTTGGTCGAAGGCTTCCGACCCGGCGTGATGGAGCGGGTAGGGCTAGGCCCCGAGGCACTGCTCGCCGAGCACCCAAAACTGATCTTCGCGCGCATGACGGGTTACGGCCAACACGGGCCGCTGTCGAGGCGCGCCGGGCACGACATCAACTATATCGCCGTCGCTGGCGCGCTCGAACCCATTGGGCGTCAAGGGGAGCGGCCACTGCCGCCCTTGAATCTCGTCGGAGACTTCGGTGGTGGCGGCATGTTGTTGACCGTCGGCATCCTGGCCGCGCTGCACGAGCGGAGCCGCTCGGGCCAGGGCCAGGTCGTTGATGCGGCTATGGTCGACGGCGCGGCACTTCTCACCGCATTCCTACACGGGGTGCGGGCCGACGGTCATTGGTCGGATAGCCGTGGTACGAACCTGCTTGACGGCGGTGCACCGTTCTACGACACCTACCAGACCTCCGACGGAGGGTACGTGGCGGTCGGCGCGCTGGAACGCCGCTTCTACCAACAACTCCTCGTCGGGCTGGGCCTGGATGGCGAACAGGACCTGCCCGACCAGATGGACCGCGAGCGTTGGCACGAGCTGCGCGCACGATTCGCCGAGATCTTCGCGCGTCGCACTCGAGCCGACTGGACTGACGTCCTCGGTGGATTGGATGCGTGCGTGTCTCCCGTTCTGGCGCCGCGGGAGGTCGCCGATGCCGACCACACCCGCGCCCGAGCCGGATTCGTGCAGATATCCGATGTTTCGCAACCTGCACCGGCGCCGCGGTTTAGCCGCACCCCGGCGTCTACGCCAACAGCCCCACGCCTACCCGGCGAGGACACGGAGGACGTACTAGTGCAATGGGGTCTCGGCATGGCCGCTACATCTGATCACGGCAGCCAGGGCAAGGTGGCAGGCCTGTGACCGCACCCGCCACGATGACGACGCTCCCATCGACGGTCGAGGAATCACGCACCGCCTTCCGTGCCTGGCTCGTCGAGCATCACGACGAGCTGGAGCAGTTCCGCCACTCCGACGGCGACATCACCGGGGTCTTCGTCCAGCTTCGGCTGCTCCAGCGAATGTTGTTCGACGCGGGATGGATTCGCCTCGGATGGCCAGAGAGCTTGGGCGGGCTGGGCGGGCGCCCGATCCTGCGCAGCATCGTCAGTGAGGAACTGGCGATGGCGGGATATCCGCCCCCCTTCTCCTTCGCCACTCAGGAGGTTCTCGGGCCAGCGGTCGCAGAGTTCGCTCGCCCCGACCTCGGCGCGGTCGTGCTGCCCCGGTTGCTGCGCGGTGACGAGACGTGGTGTCAAGGATTCTCCGAGCCGGGCGCAGGCAGCGACCTGGCGTCGCTGCGATTGAAAGCGGTAGCCGTCGACAGTGGCTGGCGGGTGAGCGGCGAGAAGATCTGGACCAGTTGGGCGCAGTTCGCCGACCGTTGTGTACTGCTGGCCCGGACCGGCTCA
>Ga0209448_10000477_pt1 | contig 13394 bp, 12 predicted proteins | sample BogFormECP14_OM2_FD_188245 | JGI IMG/M metagenome (GOLD analysis project Ga0209448, IMG submission 188245) | Bog forest soil microbial communities from Calvert Island, British Columbia, Canada - ECP14_OM2 (SPAdes) (version 2) | ecosystem: Environmental > Aquatic > Freshwater > Wetlands > Bog ... | reverse complement strand
AGCCACGGAGTGCCGCAGCACATGCATCGAAATGCGTTTCTTAGCGAGCGTAGGGCACTGTGTTCCTGCGTTGGCGACATGCTTGGCCAGAACACGCTCAGCGCCATCACGGCTGAGTGGCCCGCCCCGCGCGCTGGGAAACAGAGGGTCCGCGGGGCTGCCGAGACGTTCTCGCAACCAGCCGCGTAGAGCTACTACCACATCTTTACGCAGCGGCGTGGAGCGTTCCTTGCGTCCTTTGCCTTGACACCGTACTGAACCTCCGGCTCCAAGGACAACATCATCACAACGAAGACCAATAAGTTCCGATATCCGGAGTCCAGTCTGTGCGGCGACAAGCAGCAAGTTGTAATCCCTGCGGCCTCCCCACGTAGCTCGATCTGGAGCAGAGAGTAGCGCCTCTACCTCGGGCCGAGTCAGATACTCGATGGGCCTTCGATCAAAGCGTTTGTTGGGTATAGCCAGCACACGCTGGGCCAAGGCAGCAAAAGACGGCTCGGTGAAAGCTACGAACTGGAAGAAGGAGTGAATCGCGGCCAACCGAACGTTCCGGCTGCGTGCGCACACGCCCCGATCTCTTTCCAGGTGATTCAGAAAAGCGCCGAGGAAGGCGGGTTCCAGAATTTCCATCGTCAGCTTCGTAGGCGGCTTGCCAGTCTGTTGTTGTGCAAACCGCAAGAGCAGGCGGAAAGTGTCGCGATAGCTCGCGATGGTATTGGGACTTGCTTGCCTTTGATGCATCAAGCGATCGGTGAAGAAGGCTTGCAGGAGTTCTGAGAACTGGAGGCAGGTATTCATCGCCCAACCTCCTTTCTCTTCCGACCTAGACGGCGCGACGCCAAGCGCAAGAGTTCAGGGGTCGCTGTGAGATACCAATAAGTGCTGACCGCGTCGACGTGGCCGAGATAGGTGGCGAGCACAGGCAGATGTCGCTCAACATCCGCATCGGCGCGATAGAGGCGCTCAAGGGTTCGAATGGCAAATCCGTGCCGAAAATCATGGATTCGCGGACCGCGCTGCCCAACCGGACCTCGCAGACCGATCTTGCGAGCCAACTTCCAGAACGTACGTCGGAAGTGCTCCATGCTCAGTCCTTTGCCGAGTTCCGAAACAAAGAAGCGGTTGTCTTTGGGCTGCGGGAAGATTCGGCGGCGTAATGTGGCATAGCGATTCAACGCGTTGCATGCGGAGGGATGTAGTGGGACCAAACGGGACTTTCCGAACTTGGACTGACGAACATGGAGGATACCGTCGACGAGATCTACGTCCTGGTGATCCAGTGTAAGACATTCGCCGATTCGCAGACCGGTGACAGCCAGTAGTCCAAACAACGTGGAGCACGTCGTCGCCCGCAGGCCCCGGCGTGAATGGAGTTGTAGGGATGCTTCCATGAGCTTTCGGATGTCGCCGTCGCTGTACACATAGGGCGACTTCCTTCTATAGCTGTCAGGCAGTAATCCTCGCGGCGGAATTTCCGTCCGAGAGTCTGCGCTCGCTCGATACTCCGCAAACATTCGGACGACGTGCAATCGCCTCCCACGTTGAGCCGGCTGCCCGTGTGGGGACGCCATAGCCCAGCGGAGTGCCAGGTCGCGGGTGATAAACGACGCTCCTTGCTCGTCAGCGAAATCGACGAACCTATGCAAGAGATAACCCTGCGTCTTGAGCTTAAAACCCAATGCTCGCCGCAGAGCCAGATAGCCGCGCAGGGCTTTCCTTAATTCGCTCATGCCACACCTCCGGGCCAAGGATGAGCAATGGAGCGCAGTGCCGCCAGGTCAACTTTGGCGTAAATGGCGGTGGTCTTTTCGGACTGATGGCGCAGTATTTTGGCGATCTCGGACATGGACGCTCCATTGCGGAGCATCTGGGTAGCGAGCGAATGGCGAAACAGGTGCGCCCCTCGGGTGGGCGCGTCAATTCCAGCGCGTCGGAGAGCTCGTTGCACGACAATGTCGACGGCCGCGGAGTCGGAGAATCCTTCGTGAGGAGCCGCCGATCGAATGAAGACTCTCCGGCATACGCACGAAGGCCTAAGTTGCTTCAGATAATTTGCGAGGGGCTGGCCCACATCTTTCGGGAGGGGTAATTTGTCGCGGTGTCCTCCTTTGCCGTGGATGGTCAGCTCACCTGCTTCCCAATCGATATCGTCTAGTGTCATACGCACGATTTCAGCGGCGCGCAAACCCAGTCGAGCGAGTAGGAGCAAAATCGTCCGATCCCGTTGTACGGTTGGGTCATCCTGCTCGGACTTCCTCAATACGAGGTCGATCTGTTGAGGCGATAAATACTTGGGTAGCCCCGCAAGACTCCAGTTGGCGACCGATGGAACGGACGCTGCCAGATTTGTGGCGATGTCTCCCCGCTGTTGCAGAAACCGGAGCAAGCTGCGGAGAGCTTTGGCCATACAGCGAGCGGCATGTGGGCTAATGGTTCTGGCCTGGCGAAGTATGCAGCGGACAATGTCCTGGGCATTCAACTCGCTCAATGTGAGTGCGTTCTTTCCGAAGCGCTCAGAAAGAAACCGTCGGGTGTGAAATTGATATTGCTCCAGCGTTGCCGGCCTCAGCCCCCGTTGCTCCCTCAGGTGTTGTGCAAAGCTGGCCTGCAGCTGATCAAGGGGACTCGTCTGGTCTTGGGAAACGGGAGGCCTAACTACCATGGCCTCCCGCAAATGTTTCAGTAATGACCGCAAGGTAGCGTTATCTCCTCGCCGCTTGCTATCGTACTTTCGTCGGTAATGAAGGAATTGCTGGATTCGCTCCTCGCTGAATTCTTCTATCGCCATCCGGCGTTGTCGCATCCACTGGTCGAGATCTCGTAGCAGGGTAAGTCTGTAGGCGATGGAGGCTTTGGAATATCCTCGGCTGGTAAGCGAAGCGGTGAAACCGGGGATGTAGGAACACAGTGGGCCGCTCGTCTGCCCCAGAGGGACAGACGAAGTCCTATCCAAATGACTTTGCATGTGAATTTTCTCCTTTCGGTCTGCAGGACCGTCCAGAGAAGTGAGTGGGATTATGCCGACTTAATCAAGCATCAGTGTGCGCGGAAAAATAGGAATGGAGAGGAAATACGGTCGGCGACGAGATTCAATTCGGCATAATTCGGAAGGCGGCATTATATGCCTTATGCCGATGTCGGCATAACGCGTAATGGTTGTTAGCATAAGCGAATAATTTCCGAATTCTCTCGTCATTCACCATCTGCTTGAGGAGAGCGACTCAACTTCTCAAATCCTTTTTGCGGTCAACGATCACTTTATCGCAAGTCTTCGCGGTATGATATCAGCTCCCACGGAGCTGGCGCGGAGGAACCCCATGGACAATAGAGCCATAGTTCGCCGTCTCTACGAAGAGGTCTGGAATAAGCGCAGGTTCGAACTCTTGGACGAGCTGCTTTCCCCCAGCCACGCTATACACGACAACGCTGCTCCCGGCTCCTCTGTCGGCCCCGAAGCCTACAAGGCTCAGCTTGCACATTTCTTGGAAGCCTTCCCCGATCTGCGCTTTACAATCGAAGACATCGTTGGCGAAAACGAAAAGATTGTAATCGATTGGACCATTTCCGGCACTCATAAGGTTGAGTTCTGGGGAGTTCGTCCCACAAATAAGAAAATGTCCCTGGACGGCATCACCATCCATCACATCGCCAACGGAAAGATCATGGATTCCTACGTCACCTCAGACGCGCTAGTTTTGTGGAAACAACTCGGAGCGACGGTCTCGCACTATCGCCCCCTCGAAAAGCTTGGCGGCGGAGGCATGGGTATCGTCTACAAGGGCGAGGATACGCGGCTTCATCGTGCAGTCGCATTGAAATTCCTGCCGCGTGAGAAGTCCCACGACCCCACCGCTCTCCAACGATTCCGGCGCGAAGCTCAGGCGGCGTCCGCCCTCAATCATCCCAACATCTGCACTATTTATGACATCGGCGAAAAAGACGGGCAGCAATTCATTGCAATGGAGTTTCTCGACGGCCAAACCCTCAAGCACTATATCTCCGGCAAGCCGATGGCCCTTGAGGAAGTGCTGGAGTTGGGAATCGAGATCGCCGACGCGCTCGAAGCCGCCCATGCTAAAGGCATCATTCATCGGGATATCAAACCAGCAAATCTATTCGTTACTGAACGCGGTCACGCAAAAATTCTAGATTTTGGTCTGGCGAAACTCTCCCGCGTTGCAGAAGGTATCGGTGTTTCTGATATCCCGAAGGCAACAGATGAGGAACTGCTTACTAACCCCGGCATGGCCATTGGGACCATCGCCTACATGTCTCCGGAGCAGGCGCGAGGGGAAGAGCTGGATGCACGTTCGGACTTATTTTCGTTTGGTGCAGTGCTATACGAGATGGTAAGTGGCCAGATGGCGTTCCTCGGCAACACTGCTGCAATTATTTATGACGCGATTCTGAATCGAGCGCCGATTCCCCTATCAAAGCTGAAGCCTGAACTCCATGCAAAATTGGAAGAAATCGTCAACAAGACTCTTGAGAAAGACCGCAAGTTGCGCTACCAGAATGCCGCCGATATTCGAACCGACTTACAGTGTTTGAAGCGTGATAAAGATTTGGCAAGGGTATCCGCGAGATAAGAGGCCAACTCAACCCTCGGCGGTGAACGCACTAGTTCCGATGCGAATTTTTGTCATGCGGGGATTCTATACCGACTAAGCTGCGTCATTCGCATGATGCTTCTCGATCTGGTCGATTACGCTTTCGAGATCGGGGTCGGAACTAGCCTGGGGGAAGGAAACCGACACTACGAGTCAGTAGTATGTAAGCTTGCGATTGCAGATGGAGGACGCTTCTCCGAGCTTGGAACTGCGATTCACGGTTTGTTCTGTCCAGTTGCCGTAGCTGTCGTATTGATAGGCATAGCTGACTTTCGACCCGCCAAATAACTCAGCTGGAAATTCTGTTGGTTCAGCGGTACGACCGTCCTGAACAAGTGTGCCATTTTCGTCCATTGAGAATGGGCCTGCCGGAACGGCTGAATTATCGGCCATGGTCTCAACTTCCGTAATCTTGTCGCCGTGTTCGTTGTAGCTGATTGTCGTAACTTTACCAAACATGAAGTTACGCTCGTGCTTTTCGGTTACTCGGCCTTCGGCATCGTAGCTGTACGATGCTCCTGTGCCGTTCCGACCGCCCATCATTTGCTTCATTGCTTTGTTCATCGCTTCGAGTTGTGCAGCAGTGGGTTGTGGTCGCCCTTCCGTGCCGAACTTGTCGGCAAACATCAACGCCGGATTTTCTTCGATTAGCTTTTCTTCGATGATTCGGCCATTCGGGTCGTAGCTGTGCACAATCCGTCTCACGATGCGACCTTGTGCGTCGCGTAATTGTGTCTCCGTGGGAAGGTCTTTGTCGTTGTAGATTGTAGTAATGTTGCCCCCAATGGGTACACCAATGGATACACCAATGGATACACCAACACCTGCGCTCTGGATGCTGGTCTTGCGGCCTTGTTCATCGTACTGGAAGTCAATCCTTGCGCTCTTTTCAGGATGATTCGTAATACTCAGCAGCCTCCCAGATGCATCGTACGCGTACAGCGATTCATCGCCAGGCTCGCCCAGTTTGCCCCAGGTGGTTTTTATCAGGCGACCATCAGCGTCGTAGGTCTGGGTTCTAATCCACTCTAAGCCGTCCGAATTAGTGGTGTGAGATGTGAGAAACTTTCCGTCAGGGCTGTACTCGGTCGTAGTCGAATTTTTACTGTTATTGGGGAGGGCGGTCGTCTCTTCCACGCACGTCCTGACCGGGCCGCGAAGCCCGGCCTTCTCGCGGTCGGACTTTGTTGGATTAATCGTCTCCTGACCCTCCGTTGCGAACCCGAATGGTTTCAAGGATGAGATTTTCGTGATAACGGCGGCTGCTGCTGCGTTCCCAAGGAAAGTTCGTCTGCCACTCATGATGCACCTTCAATTACTAATCAATGTAAAACACTGAGATGTTGCGTAGCCTATCAAGTATCAGCGGTTCGTACCACTTCTTATAAATGAAAAGCGTCCGGAAGTGTCTGGCCAAACCTCGGCGGTGAAGGCGCTTGTGCCGATTCGGGTGTCCGTCCATAGGCAAGGGATTTTACATCTGCGAGGGCAATGAGCGTAGGATGGGTGCAGGTCATATATGAACGCTCAAATGCTAGCAGGTATGCCTAGTAAGATCGTGGATTATCATTTGGATGAATGCTTCGACTGGATTGCTGATCTTGAGTGCGGACATCAGCAGCATGTTCGGCACAATCCGCCTTGGACTAATCGGCATTGGGTAACAACACCTCAAAGACGGTATGAGCATCTCGGTTTCGAATTGCGCTGTTTAGTCTGTCTGACCCCACGTCTTCTCGATAGAGTTGCTCTAAGTTAAGTCGGACTGGAACCGACTGATGCATAGTTTGCTTGAATCCATTAGCGTAATTCGATTGTCAGTTCAAGAAATCTAAATCACGGTTGAGCAGTTGCAAGAATAAGTGTGTCGCCAATGCTGTAGGAGGTTTCGCCTGTTGGAACGAAGGGGTCCTGATGATTGAGAACATAAACGTCCAGTACGTTGGTTTCGAAGCAGAAACGCTCGTGCGCGAGTATAGCTTTATCGTGCGGCAAGGCTTAGACGAGACCAGCAAATTTACGCTGACAATTGAGAACGAGGCATTTGGTTCCCGAGGTGTGCGCTTTCAAGACGCTCCCGAGATTTGCTCGCTCAGGCTCCATCATGAGCTGGCTGTTTTCGGAAACCATCCTCCCCGGTCGCATTACCGTATCAGCGAAACAGACCTGGACGCCTACCGAACCTCTCACGCACCAAAGCCTTGGGGTTACCCTTACAAGCCAAAGGGTTCGCGGGACGTCTAGCTTGGCTGCGTAAGACATCATGACACTCAGCATCACCCAAAACAGTATAGATGGCGTTTCCGTCGTCCATCTCACGGGCACCATTTTCTTTGACGAGGACTCAATATCTTTGCGCGTTCATGTGAACGACTTGTTGGACGATTCCCGCCAAATCGTGTTGGACCTACGAAATGTCACTCGCATCGATAGTAGCGGCTTGGGCACTCTTGTGGCTGTCTACGTATCGGCCCGGAAGATCGGCGGTGACATCAAGCTCGCCAATCTCGGGAATCACATAATAGAGGCGCTGCGGATTACACGGCTCGTGACAGTGTTTGAAATATTCGACAGAACGGAAGATGCGGTCGCATCATTCAATACAGTCACAGCAGCGGGGTAATCATCGTTTAGCCCTCAATTTTGGGATGCCCATTCTTTATACAGCGAAGACCTGATTGCTGAGTGCGCCGTCCGTTGGTATCGGCGAAGCAACCGATTCAAGCTAGACCGATGGTCAATCAAGCAATCAAGATCAAGCAAGGACTTCTTGACTGAAATAACGTGTTTGCGCTATACGTAGTCAGGTGGTGTCTCTATGCGGGCATCCACGATTCCCCGGAAGATCGAATCCAATATAAAACTCAAGCAGAAGCTCGCTTTCGATGCCCAAGCTTTTCTAGATTCTGCCGGTGTGTCAAGAAAAGTTATGGAGTTTAAGCGAGCACAGCTCGTCTACGCTCAAGGTGATGCCGCCGAAAGCGTAATGTATTTACAGAGCGGCGGTGTAAAGCTGACCGTCGTCAATGAAGTCGGCAAAGAGGCGGTCGTGGCTATCCTGGCACCGGGTGATTTCTTTGGTGAAGGCTGTCTGGCAGGTCAGCCCGTTCGTATAGGAACAGCTACCGCGATTACGCCCACCGCTGTGCTCGTCATTGAGAAAGCTGAAATGTTCAAGGTACTTCACGCGGAGCATGGCCTCTCCGACCTGTTTATCAGGTTCATGCTGGCACGGAACATCCGAATCGAGGCTGACCTGGTCGATCAGTTATTTAATTCGAGCGAGAAGCGGCTCGCCCGCACTCTTCTATTGCTTGCCCGCTACGGCAAAGAAGACCAACCCCACGGAGTTCTCCCCAAGATGTCGCAAGAAACGCTGGCGGAGATGATCGGCACGACGCGCTCACGGGTCAATTTCTTCATGAACAAGTTCAAGAGATTGGGTTTCATCAAGTACAACGGCGGCCTTCAGATCAACACTTCTCTCTTAAGCGTTGTGCTGCACGAGTAAACCGACTGCTCGGGCGGGTGGCAAACTAGCCGCTCGCGAGATACCGAAGATCAGTCCGCACGTACGAAACAACAGTTCCGCATTTCGGACATGTGATTGTGGCTCCAGCGGAAACTTCCGGCTCGTCCTAAACGCCGCGCGGAGAATCCTTGAAGCGAGAGGACAGCCAAACAATGACAAAGAAAAGGAAGAAGGGAGACGTTCCAGGTCTTTTACGCCTCCCCCATCATTCCCCTTCTCGGGGAATCCGATTAGCCCTATAGGAGGGTGGATAATCGGCTGTATCCGGCTTACTGATGGGACTCTCAGAACAGCGATAAGGTTACAAGAATTTCTGAAGTCGTTGGCTACTAGCTATTTCTCACATCTTCAATGAGTTAGAGTAAGCCGCGAAATGTTAAAGCAGATGTAATATTGCGTTCGTTTCAGTTGTTGCAGACTTGCGCGATGGACCGATACGACCCATTGGCGGACTTGCTTGAAGTCGCGGCAGCAAACGCAACATAGAAGTGTGCCCTTCACTCGGATTGGGATGTCCCGGGTATGAAAACTATTGAGACGACTTTTCTAGGTTCGCAGTAAGCTGCACTTCTGACCCGCTCTGTACTGTGATTTCTTTCGACCAATCCGCATAGCCGGAAATCTTCACTGTAACCGTGTGCTTCCCGGGTGTCAGCTTGAGCGCCGATGGAGAGTTTCCGACAAAATCGCCATCTACAAGGACATCTGCTCCAGACGGGTTGGAGGAGACGTTAACAGTTCCTTTGGCGAGTTCAGCGGGCGCGTTCTCGGTCGGCTTGCTCTCCGTGGGTTTGACTTCCGCTGGATTGGTCTCGGTGGTCTTTTCTTCTTCTCCCTTGGTCACCTCAGTTCGGAGGCTCACAGGAATAAACTCCCGATCCTTTTCGCCCACCGATACCGCTACGCCCGTTACGCCTTGGAGTGCAACAAGGATTGCACGATAGTTATCCTTGTCACCCTGTAGCAGAATTCCCCCTTTTTTGTCGCCTGGGATCGTGTACTGAATTCCAATGTAGTGGAGCCGGGTCTTGTGCATTAGCCCAAATAAAGCGATTGGGGAGACGAGTATAGCCAAAGCGATCATCGTTCCGACTCGCCTGTGCGCCTCTTGACCGTAACTCAGTGAAGTCACGGTTTTCGGCGAGATTTCGACTTTTTTGCCGTCCTTCAATGCCAAGGTAATCATGTCGGACGTGACAGTCAGTTGGTTGTGCCAATCCTTCGGGTCGACTTTGGAATCTACCGAACCACCGTTATACCGAATCTTGTCGAATGAATTGCCCTGCCCAATAGTAGCGATAGCAGAGCATAGAAAAAGTACGATGAACTTCTTGAGGCTTTCCATTGCAACTCCGAGGGGAATGTAAGCGCAAGATAGTCTTTGCTTAATGGGGGAATATAGCATGATTTTTAATGGCTCACTTGTTGGTATATGTAAATGAGCCCTTTCGAATACTGTCCTACGGTCGTAGTAGATCGCTCTACTCAAAAAGTTGCGCCGGACAAGACGGCGGTTTGGGCGGTTCGGGGCGATCTGCGGTCCTCACTTCAAGCAGTTCGCCTTCGTTGACTTGCCTTCTCCCACAACCTAAGATGAGCGGCAAATGGCCGATTCTGCATCCCTAATCGGACAAAACGTCTCCCATTACCGCATCCTTGAAAAGCTCGGTGGGGGCGGGATGGGTGTCGTTTACAAAGCGGAGGACACTAAGCTCCACCGCTTCGTTGCCTTGAAGTTCCTTCCTGACGGGTTCGCGCCAGACTCACAAGCTCTGAGCCGCTTCGACCGTGAGGCGCAGGCCGCTTCTGCCCTGAACCATCCCAACATCTGCACCATCTATGAAATCGGCGATCACAACGGTCAGCCGTTCATTGCGATGGAATTCATGGAAGGCACTACGCTGAAGCACCGCATTTCCGGCAAACCGCTGCCACTTGAGCAAATATTGAACTTGGGAATCGAGATTGCCGACGCGCTCGAAGCGGCCCACGCCAAAGGAATCGTCCACCGCGACATCAAGCCTGCCAACATTCTTGTCACTGAGCGCGGACACGCCAAGATTCTGGACTTTGGTCTAGCGAAGCTGGCACCGGCGGGCGGTGCCGTGAATCTTTCGGCGATGCCCACAGTCAGCGAGCTGGAACAGCTCACTCGACCGGGCACGGCGATTGGCACCATCTCGTACATGTCACCAGAACAAGTGCGGGGCGAAGAGTTGGATACACGCACGGATTTGTTTTCCTTCGCTGTGGTGCTCTACGAGATGGTGACAGGGGTTTTGCCCTTCCGGGGCGACACCACGGGTGTAATTGCGGAAGCGATTCTGAATCGCACGCCGGTTTCACCAGTCCGGCTGAATCCCGACCTTCCCGCGAAACTCGAAGAGGTCATCAACAAGGCGCTGGAGAAAGACCGCAAGCTGCGCTACCAGAGCGCCGCAGATATTCGCACGGATTTGCTGCGGTTGAAGCGAGATTCCGATTCGGGGCGTCCAGCCAGTGCGACAACACAGGCCGAGTCGAAGCCCGCGGCGAAATCCACGCGTGTTCGATGGACGGCCGCGATTGTTGCGGCAATTGTAGTTGCCGGACTGGCCGTGGGCGGTTGGCTGTTTTTCTCGCGCAAGGCCCAGGCGCTGACGGACAAGGACACCATTGTCCTAGCTGATTTCACCAACACGACGGGCGACTCGGTGTTTGATGGCGCGTTGCGACAAGGCCTTTCCGTGCAGCTGGAGCAGTCACCCTTCTTAAGCATTATTTCTGACCAGCAAATCCTGCAGACCCTGCAGATGATGGACCAGAAGACGGACACGAAGCTCACGCCCGAGATTGCGCGGGAACTCTGCCAGAGGACGGGGAGCGCGGCCGTTCTCGACGGCACGATAGCGCAGATTGGCACGCAGTACCTTCTCACACTCAAGGCGGTCAACTGCGCAAACGGTGAATCGCTGGCGAGCACGGAAGCACAGGCCAGCGACAAGGACCATGTGCTCGATGCTCTGCGAAAGACAGCTTCGGAAATTCGGATCAAACTGGGCGAGTCGCTGAGCACAGTGCGGAAGTTTGATACCCCTCTGGATCAAGCCACTACGCCGTCACTCGAGGCGCTGAAAGCTTTCAGTTCGGGCCATAAAATCATGTTCGCGTCAGGCGCGGCAGGAGCCATTCCGTTTTTCAGGCATGCCATCGAACTCGACTCGAATTTTGCCCTTGCCTACGCCTGGTTGGGCCGCGCGCATCGCGACCTTGAGGAAAACGCCACCGCTGCGGACTACACGCGAAAGGCTTACGAACTCCGCAGTCCAGCCAGCGAGGCGGAAAAGTATTTCATCTTGGCCTCATACGATATCGTGGCCACTGGAAATTTGCTGAAGGCAAAACAAACCTGCGAGCTTTGGATACAGGCCTATCCTCGCAATCCGATGCCGAGTACTTTCTTGTCGGGGCCAATCTACCCGACCTTTGGACAATATGAGAATGCGATTGAAGCAGGCAGGGAGGCAGTTCGGGTGAGCCCAGATAGTCCCGTCCCTTACCTTATCCTTGGGTTCAATTACATCACGGTGAATCGTCTCGATGAGGCGAAGGCCAACTACGCGCAAGCTCTCGGACGCAAGCTGGACCACCCTTACATCCATGCTGACCAGTATCTAATTGCATTCTTGCAGAACGATGCGGCAGGCATGCAGCAGCAAGCAGCATGGTCGGCGAGCAAGCTGGGATCAGAGAGCGATATGCTGGCCTTGCAAGCCGATACTTCCGCCTATTCGGGGCGGCTCAGGGAAGCTCGGGATTTTTCCCGTCAGGCGACGATTTCCGCCGTCCGCGCAGACTTAAAGGAAGCTGCCGCAACGTACTTCGCCAGGTCGGATTTGCGGGAAGCCTTATTCGGCAACTTAGATGAAGCTCGCCGTACCGCTGCTATGGCCATCCAGCATTCGACAGACCAAGGGGTGCAGTTCAGCGCCGCGCTCGCTTTGACGTATGTGGGAGACGACAAGCAGGCGGAAGCGCTGACCGCCGATTTGGCCAGAAGGTTTCCCGAATCTACAATCATGCAGTTCAACTTCCTTCCAACCCTCCGCGCAAAGCTCGCACTCAACAAGAGGAATACTTTCGGGGCCATCGAGAGTCTCACCGCGGCTGCGCCGTATGAACTAGGGAGGTCTGGTAGTTCCGGGTGGACCGCTTTGTACCCTGTTTATGTGCGAGGCGAAGCCTATCTGGCTGCGCATCAGGGCAGCGAAGCCGCCGCCGAGTTCCAGAAAATCCTCGACCATCGCGGAATTGTTCTCAACGGACCCATCGGATCAGTTGCGCATCTCCAAATCGGCAGAGCCTATGCCATGCAGGGCGACACCGCCAAGGCCAAGGCGGCCTATCAGGATTTCCTCACGCTCTGGAAGGACGCCGACGCCGACATCCCTATTCTCATCGCTGCGAAGGCCGAGTACGCGAAGCTGAAGAAAGTTCAACAATAGGAATCTCTCTATTGCGTCGAGTTCGTCCGGCCAGATTGCCAAGATAGGCGAGATCAAGATACACCTCGCGGGTCACGACCTACCGTATGGAGAATTCTGGAATGGGCCGTCCGGTATAATCGGTCGTAGCGGTCTTCGTCCGCCAAACCGACCGGAGCAATGGAGGCGCTGCTCGGGCACTCAACCGTTCGGGTCTACGCCCAAACCACGCAAGTACTCTTCTATACGTGCAGTCCCTGGATCGATTCCCTGTGCTCGTAGCCACTGCGCCTCTTCAACGGACAGAACAGCATGCTTGTCGAAGCTAGGACAGACAGCCTGCGCACAATGCTCACAAAATTCCTGTCCGTTTTGTATGTTCGTGATCGTACCGGGAACTTCGGATTGGCACGTCGGACAAATTTCCATCAGTTTTCCAACGCTTTTTCACGTTGTTCGGGAAGACCGTAGTTCTTGCGCAGGCTCACCCGCAGCTTCGCCTTTTCATATTCGGACAACTTAGAAATGGCGTCAGTGATCTCCCGAGCAGCCTGGGAAGTTGTCCACAATTTGCTTTCGTCTCGTTGGATCATTCTTCTCCCCTGAGTTCTTCCAGGGCCTCCTCAAAATCCCGTGCTGCCTGGGCCAGTTCTTCGCCGTCCAAATCTTCAGCGTCCATCCCGAAATATGCGAAGCTGATATATCGCTCCAAGGTTAGCGGGGAGTCACCGGGCTGTTTCAATAAGTAATTCAATGAATGATTGTTCGTCGGCGTCATCACTTAATTCT
>Ga0209448_10000476_pt1 | contig 13403 bp, 12 predicted proteins | sample BogFormECP14_OM2_FD_188245 | JGI IMG/M metagenome (GOLD analysis project Ga0209448, IMG submission 188245) | Bog forest soil microbial communities from Calvert Island, British Columbia, Canada - ECP14_OM2 (SPAdes) (version 2) | ecosystem: Environmental > Aquatic > Freshwater > Wetlands > Bog ... | reverse complement strand
GGGTCATAGAGCGTGCCGATCGGCAACAGCCGCTCGCCATTGATGGCATGCGACAGGCCAAGCGCGGAAAGTGCGCCGAACAGATTCATCTCGGCGATGCCAAGCTCGATATGCTGGCCCTTAGGCGAGAACTCCCAATTGAATGTGGACGGGATGCGCTCGCTCTTGAACGTATCGGCCAAGGCCTCGCGCGCGAACAGGCCGCGCCGATTGACCCAGGGTCCGAGATTGGTCGACACCGTCACGTCGGGCGACGTCGTCACGATGCGCGACGCGAGCGGCGTCGTGCCGCGCGCGATCTCGTTGAGGAGTGCGCCGAAACCGGTCTGCGTCGCCATCTCGGGCGCAATCGTGACCGGCAGTTGGTCCGGGATCTCGATCGGCGGCGCTTTCAGGTTGCGATCTCCGCTTTGGGAAAACGGCACGGCGTCGAGGAACTTCTGGATATCCGCTGCCTGACTGTCCAAGCCTTCGAAACGATCCCACTCGCGTCCCGGACGGATTTTCATCGCGGCGCGGAATGTCTCCATCTGCGTCGGCGTCATCAGCCCGGCATGGTTGTCTTTGTGCCCGGCGAACGGCAGCCCAAAGCCTTTGATCGTGTAGGCGATGAAGCAAACCGGCCGGTCGTGATCCACGCTGTCGAACGCCTCGATGCTCGCGCCCAAGTCGTGACCGCCGAGATTGCTCATCAGCCGCGCCAGCTCGTCGTCGCTGCGCTTGTCGATCAAGCGTGTCACCGCACCCTGATCGCCGATCTCATTGAGGAGCCGCTTGCGCCACGCCGCGCCGCCCTGGAACACCAGCGCCGAATAAAGCTGGTTCGGGCAATTATCGATCCACTGCCGCAACGTCTCGCCGCCCGGCTCGCGGAACGCTGCCTGCTGCAGCGCGCCGTATTTGAGCACGACCACGTCCCAGCCGAAATTATGGAACAGGTTTTGGTAACGCTCCCAAAGCCCTTCACGGACGACGGCATCGAGGCTCTGCCGGTTGTAGTCGACAATCCACCAGCAATTGCGCAGCCCCTGCTTCCAGCCTTCGAGCATGGCTTCAAAGATGTTGCCTTCGTCAAGCTCGGCGTCGCCCAGGAGCGCGATCATGCGGCCTTCGGGCCGGTCGAGGCCCCAACCGTGCGCGCGCACGTAATCCTGAACCAGCGACGAGAACAGCGTCTGCGACACGCCAAGCCCGACCGAGCCGGTCGAGAAGTCGACATCGTCGCTGTCCTTGGTGCGCGACGGATAGGATTGCGCGCCCTTATAGCCGCGGAAGTTCTCGAGATTGTCCCGCGTTTGCCGGCCGAGGAGATATTGAATGGCGTGGAAATTCGGCCCCGCATGCGGCTTGACCGCGACGCGGTCCTGCGGCCGCAGCGTGTGGAAATAGAGCGCGGTCATGATGGTGGCGAGCGAGGCGGACGACGCCTGATGGCCGCCGACTTTCAAGCCGTCCGAGCTCTCGCGCATATGATTGGCGTGATGGATGGTCCAGGTCGCGAGCCAGAGCACCTTGCGCTCAAGCTCGGTTAGGATCTGCAGGTCCTTTGGCGGCAAGTCTTGTGCAGGCAGGTCTCGGGTAGTTGTCGTCATCTGGGTTCCAGATCCATCAAATCACTCCAGTTCGACCGTTTCGAAATCCGCCGGCAGGATGATTTCGAGAAGCTCGCAATCGTCAGAATAGTCCAGCACGGTGTGTTTGATCTTCGGCGGCTGCAACCAGCACGAGCCCTCGCGCATGGTGACGACGCCGGCGCCGTCAAACTCGCCTTTGATCCAGCCCTTGAGCACGTAGACCATCTGAAACTCGACGTCGTGATAGTGCCGCTTGGAAACCTCGGCCGGATCGCACGGCGGAATCATCTTGATGACATGCGCCCGCGCCAAGCCGTTGGTCGCGGTCGCGATGCCGAGATCGCGATACTGCGCGTAGCGGCGCAATCCCTGCTTGAAAGCGCCCGGCGCGTGGTGACTGGCGACGAATGTCTGCTTTCGCGGCGGCGCTTTGGCCGCGGGTTTGTTCCGGTGCTTTCCAGTCGCCGCCGCAAGCCCGCGCGCCGACGGCTTAGCGCGCGATCTCCGGCTCACCGTCCGCGCAACTGGATGCTTTTTCTTGCCTGGTGTCTTGGCTGACATCTTGGCTGACAGCTTTCGTTTTGCTCTTGCCATTGGTTTTCCTCCTCAAAACTGCAGCGCGGCGGTATGGCGGATTTCGACCGAACGCACCTCGTCAGGTTTTCTCGCGCCCAATTGCCCGAGCGCCCCTTGGGTTTCCTCGATGAGAAGATCGATGACGTGGCCGGGCCCCTCCTCGCCGAGCGCGCCTAGCCCCCACAGAAAGGCCTTGCCGGCGAAGGCGGCGGCGGCGCCGAGCGCATAGGCGCGGACCACATCGGTGCCGCTCCGGATACCGGAATCCATCATCACCGTCGCGCGTTTGCCGACTTGCTTGACGATTGCCGGCAGCGCGTCGATGGCCGCCGGCAAGGCCTCGATCTGGCGGCCGCCGTGATTTGAGACGAAGAGACCGTCGACGCCGAGCGCCACTGCTTTCTCCGCATCCTCCGGATGCAGGATGCCTTTCACGATCAGGGTCTTGTTCCAGCGGTGGCGGTATTTTGCGACTTCCTCCCAGGTGAAAGCGCCGCCCATTTCGCGGCGCGCGAAGGCGATAACGTCGTTGATCGACGGGTTGGTGCCGGCATAGCTGCGTAAGCTCGCAAAGCGCGGGATGCCATTCTTCCACAACGCCGACGTCCAGCCCGGTGCCATCGCCATCTGCGCCAGCATTTTGAGATCGGGACGAAACGCGCCGCCAAGACCGACGACGACCTCGCGGGCGCGGGTGGTGCGCACCGGCACGTCAAGGGTTAGCACCAATGTGTTGCACGCGGTCGCGGCCGCGCGCCGCAGGAGATCGAAACCGATGGCATGGTCGTTGTTGGCGGCGCGGTAAAGCTGGAACCAGCAGACATCCGGCGCGATCGCCGCGATCTCTTCGATGGTCGCGCCGCCCGCCATGCCGAGCACATAAGGAATGCGGGCGCGTTGCGCGGCGCGCGCGAGATGCCGGTCGGCGCCCGGCCACACGATGGCAGGACTGCCCATCGGCGCGACGCCAGTCGGCGCCGCGTAACGGCGGCCGAACAGTTCGACATCGCATGGCGGCAGCGATGGCATGACGCCGTAACGCGGCAAAAGCTCGATCGCGTCAAGCGCCGCCCAATTGCGCCTGATGCCGGCGTCATCCTTGCCCGAGCCGCCGTCGCCATATTCGAACGCAAAATGCGGCAGCTTGTGGCGCGCGGCGCGACGCAAATAATCGATGGTCGGATAGCGCCGATAGAGTTCGGTGTAGCGCGGATTGGAATTCTTGCCGACGGCTGGCTGGATTTGCGGCGCGGCAATCGCCGTTACATCGTGCATGAGCACTTCTCCCGAGGGGCATTATAGCCACGGGTCGACGGCACTAGAAATGGCTGTATGACGGCCGCGCGAAGGCGAGAGGCTTTCCGTTGCGCATGAAGCGCGCGCCCCGCCCGGCCGCGATCCGGCCGATTTCGGTGACCGCGACACCGGCCTTCTGCGCGTCCGCGCGAAACGCTCCGAGTTTCTCCGGCGCGAGCGTCAGGACGATCTCGTAATCGTCGCCGCCGGTGAGCGCGATTTCGATGAGTGCCGGATCAGCCGCGAGGGCCGAGCGTGTCGCATTTGAGAGCGGCACGCTCGCGACATCGATTTCCGCTGCAACACCGGAGGCCCGGCACAGTTTGGCGAGATCCCCGACCAAGCCGTCGGAAACGTCCATCGCCGCCGCAGCGTGGCGCAAAACGGCCTCGGCCAGCGCATTGCGCGGCTCCGGCAGCAGATAGCGTTGTTTGAGGTGAGCAAGCTCTGCGTCCGACAGCCGCCACCGCTGCGCGAGACTTTCATCGCGGCGCAGCCGCACCCCGAGCGCGGAATCGCCGATGGTGCCGGTTACAACGACGCAGTCGCCGGGCTTCCCGGTCGAGCGCCGCACCATGGCGCCGTGCGGCACCGCACCGAACGCCGTAATCGATGCCGATGTCGGCCCCGGCGTGCGGTCGGTGTCGCCGCCGAGCAGCGGACAGCCATAGTGCTTTGCATCTTCGCCGAGCCCCGCGGCAAAAGCCGCCATCCAGGCGTCATCAACCTTCGCCGGCAAGGCGACGGAAATGAGAAAGCCGAGCGGCTTTGCCCCCTTCGCCGCGAGATCGGACAGGTTCATGCGCAAAACCTTGCGGCTGATCTTGTCCGGCGGATCGTCGGGGAAAAAATGCACGCCGGCGATGACGCCGTCGGTCGTCACCACAAGATCGCAGCCGGACGGCGGCACGATTGCGGCGGCATCGTCGGTGAGACCCAACGCGCCTGGATCGGTCGCGAGCGGAGCGAAATAGCGCGCGATCAGACGGTCTTCGCCCGACGATTCTTGCGTTGACGGTTCTTGCGCTGACGGTTCGTCGGCCATTGTCTTAAGCCGGACCGCCGGCGATTTCGGCCGCGCGGAGCTCGCGCGCGAGATGATCGAGCACGGCATTGACCATGCCGGTCTCCTCTTTGTCGACAAAGGCGCCCGCGACATCGACATATTCCGACATCACCACGCGGGCGGGCACGTCGTTCCGGCAAGCGAGTTCGTAGGCCCCGGCGCGAAGCACCGCGCGCAGCACGGCCTCGATGCGCTTGAGCGGCCAGCCGCGCGCCAATGCAGCATCGATTTTCGGATCGAGGCTTTTTTGCTCGCGCACGACGCCTGCGACGATATCGCGGAAATAGGCCGCCTCCGCCGGCAAATATTTTGCGCCTTCGACTTCGCCGCCGAGCCAATGGCCTTCGAACTCAGCCATGATCTCGTTCAAACCGGTGCCGGCGAGATCCATCTGATAGAGCGCCTGCACCGCGGCAAGCCGCGCGGCACCGCGCTTATTGGCTTTGCGGGCTTCGTGCGCGTTTCCTTGCGCATTTCCGTGAGCATCGCCGGGCATATCAGCGCTTTCCCAATTGCTTTTTGAGGCCGACCAATGTCAGCGCGGCGCGCACCGCGCCGCCGCCTTTGTCCTGGTCGTCCACGCTGGCGCGGACCTTGGCCTGGGCCTCGTTCTCGACGGTGATGATGCCGTTGCCAATCGGAATTGCGCGCGCGAGCGAAAGCTCCATCAGCCCCCGCGCCGACTGTTGCGAAACGATTTCGAAATGGATGGTTTCGCCGCGGATGACGCAGCCGAGCGCAACCGCGCCGTCATAGGGACGGCGCTTCCGCTGCGCGGCGTCGAGCGCGATGGCGATCGCGGTCGGGATTTCGAGCGAGCCCGGCACGCTGAGACAATCGAATTGCGCGCCCGCCTGTTTCAGCGCTTTGGTCGCGCCGGCCAGAAGCGCATCGGCAATGTCGTCGTAATAGCGCGCCTCGACGATGAGGATGCGCACGCCCTTTCCGCCAGTACTAGCGCCGCCAGTACCTGCGCCTTTGGCTTGCCGCGGCCCGGCCATGCCTGAGCTCCGTTAGAGTTGCGCGGTCGTAGCAAGCGCCAGGGGCGCTCACAAGCGCGCTCACAAGCGCAGCATCAATGCTGTTTTGCGCTGTCGAGGAGCCGCGCGGCATAGCGCGCCATCTGGTCGACCTCGAGGTTCACGTGCCCGCCCACCGGCAATGCTCCGAATGTCGTGACTTTCAGGGTGTGCGGAATGAGCAGAATCGAGAACGTGTCGCCGTTAACCGCGTTGACGGTGAGCGAAATGCCGTCGAGCGCGACCGATCCTTTCGGCGCGATGAAGCGCGCAAGCTCACCCGGCACGCGGAATGTCAGCGCGGCGCTATCGAGGAATTCGTCGCGCGCGATTAATTCGGCGATGCCGTCGACATGGCCCGAGACCATGTGGCCGCCAAGCTCATCGCCGAGCCGCAGCGCCCGCTCGAGGTTGAGCTTGGTGCCATGCCGCCAGGTTCCAGCCGTGGTCAGCCGCAATGTCTCGGCGGCGGCGTCGACGGCGAAGAAGGCGCGGTTGCCCTTGAGGCCGCGTTCCACGACCGTCAGACAGGTCCCCGAACAGGCAATTGAGGCTCCGATCTCGATTGAATCCGGATTGTAAGAGCAGCCGATGGTTATTTGGCGCAGGTTTTCAGCCTTTTCATGAACTTCAATGATTTCACCTAAGTCGCTGACGATACCGGTAAACATCAAAATCACCCGCGTTCGTTAGGTTCGCTCGTAGGTCCGCTGATAGGTTTCTTGGCGATCCGGCCCGACCGGCTCGCTTGCCGTCAATGTGAGCCGCTGTTTGAGCATCGCCCACGCCGCTCCATCAAGCGCCTCGATCCCGCCTTCGCCGACAGCTTTAGCCGAATAAAACAGAACGGCTTCGTCCACGAGGTCGGCCGCAATCATGGCTGAGGCGAGCGTGGGGCCGCCTTCGACCATCAGTCTGGTGATGCCCTTTGCCGCGAGAAACTCCAGCCCGTCCTTGAGGTCGAGCGGGTCGATGCTGTCCGGTGACCGCAGCACTTCGACACCCCGCGGCAGGAGACTGAATTCTGCGTCCTGCGGAGCCGACATTCCGGCGATCACCCAAACCGGCGTCTTGTACGCGCTCTTCACCAGGCGCGAATTCAGCGGCAGGCGCAGCATGCTGTCGGCGACGATCCGCACCGGTGAGTCCTTCGCCATGCCGGGCAGACGGCACGTCAGCATCGGATCGTCGCTAAGCGCCGTACCGATGCCGATCATGATCGCGTCGTTTTGCGCGCGAAGCAGATGAACACGATCGCGGACAGCCTCGCCGGTGATCGCGATCGACCGCCGCCCGGCCGCACCAGCCTTGCCGTCTGCGGAGATCGCGAGCTTGAGCACGACGCGAGGCCGGCCAGCGCAAAAGCGGAGAATGTGGCCGGCATGATCGTGGCGGGCCTCGTCGGCGCCGACGCCGACGTCGACCGCGATGCCGGCCGCACGCAGCCGCGCATGGCCGTCGCCGGCCACTTCGGGATTGGGATCCTCGATCGCGGACACGACACGGGAAATGCCGGCGGCGATGACCGCGTCGGCGCAGGGCGGCGACTTGCCATGATGCGAGCAAGGCTCGAGCGTGACGTAAAGCGTTGCGCCGTGCGCAGTTGACCCTGCTCTGCGCAACGCCTCGACCTCGGCGTGCGGCCGCCCGCCCGGCTGGGTCCAGCCGCGGCCGACAATGGTGCCGTCTTTGACGATCACGGCGCCCACCGCCGGATTGGGCCAGGTGCGGCCGAGACCGCGGCGGCCGAGGCTGAGCGCAAGCTCCATGAGGCGCAAGTCCATCAAGCGCAGGTCTTCGGTCGCGGCGGCGCCCAATTGCCCGCTCACTCGGCCGCCTCGTCCCCCGACAATTCGGCGAGCGCGGCCTCGAAATCCTTGGCTTCGCGGAAATTGCGATAGACCGAGGCGAAGCGCACATACGCGACGTCGTCGAGCTCGCGGAGATGCCCCATCACCGTTTCGCCGATCGTCTCGGACGTCACTTCGCTCTCGCCCATGCTCTCGAGTTCACGCACCATTTTCGAGACCATATGATCGATGCGCTCGGGCTCGACCGGCCGCTTGCGGCAAGCGATCTGCACCGAGCGCAACAGCTTGTCGCGGTCGAACGGCACGCGCCGTCCATTGCGCTTGATCACCACGAGTTCGCGCAGCTGCACGCGCTCGAAGGTGGTGAAGCGGAAGTTGCAGGCGAGACAGACCCGGCGGCGGCGGATGACGGAGGAATCCTCGGTCGGCCGCGAATCCTTCACCTGGGTGTCGAGGCTCGAGCAACTCGGACAACGCATGGGTCCCCCCAGATAACGTACCCTGGCCTTACCCCTCGTAGATCGGGAACCGGCTGACCAGACGTTTGACTTTCTCCCGCACGCTGGCTTCAGCCTGCGCCTCCTCCTCGGCTCCGCTTTGCGACAGCGCGTCAAGCACTTCGGCGATCATGTCGCCAACCTGCCTGAACTCGGCAAGGCCGAAGCCGCGGGTCGTCCCGGCCGGCGTGCCGAGCCGCACGCCCGACGTCACCATGGGCTTTTGCGGGTCGAACGGAATGCCGTTCTTGTTGCAGGTGATGTGAGCGCGGCCGAGCGCAATCTCCGCTACCTTGCCGGTCAGATTCTTGCGCCGCAGATCGACCAGCATCAGATGCGTGTCGGTGCCGCCGGAGACGATATCGAGGCCGCGGTTCTTCAGAGTTTCGGCAAGCGCTTTCGCGTTCTCGACCACGCTCTTCGCGTAAAGCTTGAACGACGGTCGCAGCGCCTCGCCAAAGGCGACGGCCTTGGCGGCGATGACATGCATCAGTGGACCGCCCTGCATACCGGGGAAGACGGCGGAGTTGAGCTTCTTCGCCAATTCTTCGTCGTTGGTCAGGATAGTGCCGCCGCGCGGACCGCGCAGCGTCTTATGCGTCGTCGTGGTCACCACATGGGCGTGCGGAAACGGGCTCGGATGCGCACCGCCGGCGACCAGACCAGCGAAATGCGCCATGTCGACCATAAGATAGGCGCCGACCTCGTCTGCGATCTCGCGGAAGCGCCGGAAATCGATGATGCGGGGATAGGCCGAACCACCTGCGACGATGACTTTCGGCCGATGCTCCTTGGCGAGCCGCGCCACCTCCTCCATGTCGATGAAGTGGCTGTCGCGTATGACGCCATAGGGCACGACCTTGAACCAGCGGCCAGATAAGTTGACCGGCGAACCGTGGGTGAGATGCCCACCGGCCGCGAGGTTGAGCCCCATGAACGTATCGCCGGGCTGCATCAGCGCCATGAACACTTCGGCATTGGCCGAGGCGCCAGAATGCGGCTGCACATTAGCAAAACCGCAACCGAACAATTTGGTGACGCGGTCGATCGCAAGCCGTTCGGCCACATCGACATATTGGCAGCCGCCGTAATAGCGCTTACCGGGCAGGCCTTCGGCATATTTGTTGGTGAGCACCGAGCCTTGCGCCTCGAGCACGGCGCGGCTGACGATGTTCTCGGACGCGATCAGTTCGATCTCCTCGCGCTGGCGGCCAAGCTCGAGCCGGATGACCTCGGCGATCTCGGGATCGCTCTCGGCGACACTGGCGGAGAAGAAATCCTCTTCCGTAACATTGGCCTGATGGGTAACCGACATAACCCGTTCCTTGTTTCGATTTTTGCCTCGTTCCGCAGCGGAAGACGCTCAATGCGGGTGATACACTGCCGGCCCAGCGCGCGCCAGCGCGTAGCCGCAAGCCTTGGGATATTTCGGCGTATATCGCCGCTATATTTAGGGTTTTCGGGGCTGTGGTCGCAAGCGGCCCCTCCCCGGCTAAAGCTTCGTCGTCGCCGGGATCGCCGGGCCGCCGAGGCCGTCGCGCGAATAGATATCTTCGCGAAATTGCACGACGCCGTCGGACGCCGACCAGGCCGTGACATAGACCCAGTGCAACGGCACGGGCTTGGTAAGTTGCGCGTCCTTGCGCTCGCCGGACTTGATGACGTGATCGATCTCCTCGGGCGACCAGCCCTTGGTCTCGTCAAGGAGCCAGCCGACCAGTTCGCGCACGTTCTGCACGCGCATGCAGCCCGAGGAGTGGAAGCGGAAATCGTCGCCGAACAAGTTCTTCAGCGGCGTGTCGTGCATATAGACGCCATAGGCGCTCGGGAAATTGATGCGGATGGTGCCGAGTGAATTCTTGGCGCCGGGATCCTGTTTGAACGTGTAATTGGTCGCATCCTCCGAGTACCAGTTGATGTCCGACGGCTGCAGCTCGTGCTGCTTTCCGTCGAGGATGCGGATGTGGTTGTCGGTGAGATAATCCGGCTGATCCTGCATCTTCGGAATGAGATCTTTGCGCACGATCGAAGCCGGTACTGTCCAATACGGATTGAAATTGATCTGGATGATTTTGCTGTTGATGTCCGGCGACGGCCGGTCCGGCTTGCCGGCAACGGCGGCGTGCCGCGACACCACCACGTCGTTCTGAATCGCCTCAACGCGGGCCGCGGGAATGTTGGCAACCACGTAACGCGGCCCGAGATTGGTGCTCAGTGTCTTGAGCCGGTCGATATTGACCTTGAGCTGATCGCGCCGCGTCGTCGCCGGCACGTTCATGGCGTCGAGTGTCGCCTCGCGCACGATACCATCGATGGTGAGACCGTGGCGTGCCTGGAACCGCCGCACCGCCTCCTCGACATAGGAATCGTAAATATCGTTGCCGACGGCGCTGGCATCGAGATCGCCGGAAACCGAAAGCCGCCCGCGCAGATCGACCACGCTCGGATGCCGGGTGCCCAACCGCAATTCGTCGACCTTGGGCACGGTCGGCCAGCCGCCGCGCGCGACGATGGCGTCGTAGGTCTCCATCGCATGCGCCGTCGTTTCCGCGGTCGACGCCGAAAGTGTCGGGGCCGATGCCTTGGGCATGTGAATGGTGCGCGAAGCCTGATCGAAGGTCTGGCCGAACTCGCCGCGATCGGTCTCGCCCATCAGGGCATTCAACGACTGGTCATCGGCGAGCGCTTTGCCCGCGGCAAGGCTTGCGGCCGCCACGCCGGCAAATCGGCGCAAAAACATCCGCCGGGAGAATCGTTTCCCCGGCCGCGCGGCATGTCGCGAAGCGCTGTTATCTCGCGATTGGCTCATGGAACGCTGTGTCCGCCAAAAGGTGAAGGCCCAATTCGGCCGGTACGCGAAGTCGTCCCCGCGGCCGAATTAGCACGGCGGTAAGGTGAACCAAAGACCCTACCCTTGCCGTGCCGTCGTCCGCTTTTTGCATGGCGGGCTAGGCCAATTTGTGGCGCTGCGCTTGAGGGAGCTTGATGGAGAATGATCTTTTCGGAAAACCGGTCGCCACTTTTCCGGATCATGCTCTAAGCCAACGCAAAAAATCCCCGGCATTTACGCCGGGGCTAGGACACGCCAGTACTGGGAAAATTCTGGCAAATGAAGCCGGTGAGCAGGGCCCCGAAAGGGCTCCCCGATTTATTCGGGGAGCGCTTGTTCGGGACCTTGCTTCACTTCAGTCTTAGAGACGATAAAGGATCTGATCGGTCCAGAAGCGCTCGAGCCGGTGCAGCGCCTTGTTGAGCACGCTGAACTCGTCGGCATTGATGCCGCCGACCTGCTCCACCGTGCGCACGTGCTTCTGATAAAGCGCGTCCACCGCGTCACGGACCTCGATGCCCTTCTGCGTGAGCTTGATGCGCACCGAACGGCGATCGACCCGCGAGCGCTGGTGATCGAGGAAGCCCATTTCGACGAGCTTCTTGAGATTATAGGAGACGTTGGAGCCGAGATAATAGCCGCGCGTGCGCAACTCGCCCGCGGTCAGCTCCTTGTCGCCGATATTGTACAACAGCAGCGCCTGCACCGAATTGATGTCGGCGCGGCCACGGCGGTCGAATTCGTCTTTGATAACGTCGAGCAGACGCCGGTGGAGCCGCTCTACCAAGGTCAACGCCTCGAGGTAGTGCGGACGGATATGGTCGAAACGCGCCTCACGATCGGCGGTGTCGACCGTCTTTGCGACGGCTTTCATGTTGACGCCTTTCCCAAGTCTATGTTCTGTTTATCGACGGGCCCTGTTTCCCGTCGTATCGCGCCAACATACCGGTGAGGATCTAAGATCAGTTTAAATAACACGCTAAAAATAACGTTTATTCGGGCGGCCGCGGTGACGTATTGCGTGTAAAATTATGGCGAAAACCTAGACGTTTTATTCACCTAACAAGACCCGCTATTTCCCGCGCATCGCGACCACGCCCACTTCGCGATGCTAGCAGCTCAGCGCGGCTTACACCGAGCGGTTCTTCGCGTGATTTAAAAAGGCGTGGCTTCGTAAATAATATGAACCACCACGAGCGCGGGGCCAACTGAGGCAAAGAGTATCACAGTGAAAATTACGGTCCGGTCATACTGTTGATTGGCGTCAAAGCACTTCGCGTGAGCGGAAACGCAAGGTAGGACGCGCGCTCGGCCTTCCTTCGTCGCCGGTGAAAGATAACGTCAACACAGAAAGAGCCGACCATGAATAAAACTGCGAGTTTGGCGATGTTGCGTGCAATCTCACTTAGCGTCAGGGTGCCGAGCGGTTGGTGCCAGATGTCTGGTACGTCCCAAGACACAATAATAGCGCCAATAATGCCGCTCCCGAAAACGCCGACGACAAAAAGGCGGATCAAAAAGTCTCCGAATGTTTTCCACTTGTCTTGGCGCTCTTTGCCAAGCCTGGTGAAAGCCCAAGCGATCAGCAACGCAACGCCGACCACGGCGTATCCGGCGATCACGTAGCGGAGCAGGTCGTTACCGGACGGATCGGTGGGTAAGACAATAGGCATGCACGTTTTTGACGCGCTGACCGGCCGGGAAGTTCATTTGCAAGGAAGTTTGTAAGGAAGTTCACTTGCAAGGTACTAGCCGGGACTACGTGAATTGGTTGTGGTGGGGGAGGTAGGACACTAACTCCGACTGACCAATAGCGCCGTTAACGCCGACAAACTTGCATTTATGCGCGCTACCCTGTACCTGAGTGCTGTACCTGTTTGCCCTTTCGGTTTGCCTCACACGGGCTCACAGAAGCGGCAGGACAAGTCAGGCTACACCGGCAGCGGCCAACCTCAAATAACGCATGAGTGGCCTTCCTACGGGCTCTGATTGGCGACAAAGGGGCGCGAGGCATGGCAGGCAACAAGGACTACCTGAAGCAACGCGGCGGCAGATGGTACGTCCAAGTATCTATCCCTGCACGCCTACGAAAGGCGGCGGGAAGGTCGGAATACATCAAAGCGCTCAAGACCAGCGACCTCCAAGAGGCGAACAGGCGTAAGCATCCGGTCATTGCCGCTTTCAAGCAACGCATCGCGGGGCTGGAGAAGCACCAACCGAGCGCCGCCCTGTCCGAACTGTACGAGAAGGCATTGGCGTGGCGGGAGACAATGGAGAAGTACAAGGGCAAGGTTCTCTTCTATGAAGGGGACGACCCAGACAAGCCGTACTATGCGAATGACGAGTTTCTCAGCCAGATTGCAGAAGAGGCCCAAGAATTTGAAGACACGTACGGCGACAAGGCCGCTCATGGGTTCTTCAGGATCGCCAAGGGCGAAGGGACGCTCCTCCGTTTGCAGATCGACGGCTGGATAGGTGAGCAAGCTGGCGTAGTCACCGGGCAAACGATTTCACAACACCGTACTGTCGTGACTGCGTTCCTCGCGTGGGCTGGAGAGGGCGTGCTGATCGAAGATGTGAACCGCAAGAAGGCGGGCGAGTACGTCAGCCATCTGCTTACACCAGCCAGTAACCTCAGCAGGAGAACAGCTGGGCGGTACGTGTCCTCATTGTCGTCGCTATGGAATTGGCTTGAAGCTCGTGGGCTGGCTGAAGACAACCCGTGGCTACGACA
>Ga0209448_10000475_pt1 | contig 13411 bp, 11 predicted proteins | sample BogFormECP14_OM2_FD_188245 | JGI IMG/M metagenome (GOLD analysis project Ga0209448, IMG submission 188245) | Bog forest soil microbial communities from Calvert Island, British Columbia, Canada - ECP14_OM2 (SPAdes) (version 2) | ecosystem: Environmental > Aquatic > Freshwater > Wetlands > Bog ... | reverse complement strand
CGCGAAGGATTACCTGATCTACGCGTACCTACAAGGGGGCCAGGATCGCGAGGCGAAAAGAGCACTGGATGCGCCACCACCGGGCCGTCCTGACGATCCGCAATATATGAACTGGCTCTACGCCATGGGAACTTCGCCCGCGCGCTATGCTGTAGAACGACATCGCTGGGACGAAGCCGCTGCGTTAACCGTGCCGCCAAACACCTTTCCCGGCGGGCGGTGGGCCTGGACCGAAGCGAATCTGCACTTCGCACGGGCCCTCGGCGCGTCACGTACGGGCAAGACGGAAGCAGCCCGCAAAGACGTAGAGCAGCTCACATCGCTTCGTGACACGCTTACCCTGGGCAACGACAAATACTGGGCCGACCAACTAGACATCCAGCGCGAGAGCGCAACTGCCTGGATTACGCTGGCTGAGGGCAAGGGCGAAGAGGCCCTCCGGCAGATGCGTTCTGCCGCCGAGCACGAAGACAAGACTGACAAGAACAACGTCACCCCAGGGGTCATCGTGCCGGCTCGCGAACTACTTGGCGAGATGTTGTTGGAACTGAAGCAGCCCGCGCAAGCGATGGTCGAGTTCGAAGCCACACTGCGCACGGCGCCAAATCGTTTCAACGCGCTATCCGGCGCCGCGCGCGCGGCCAAGCTTTCGGGCGATAAGGAAAAAGCGAAAACCTACTATGCTCAGCTCCTGTCCATCTGCGCGCATGCGGACGGAGACCGGCCCGAACTTCAAGACGCACGCTCCCTGTTGGCCCAGAAATGAGCTGGTGCTCGCGTAGCCGCAGGTGAACAAACTGGCAATCCAAGACGACCTGAACGGGTCTTGGCCAGAGCTATGGAAGTATCGTCGGCAAACCGGAAGTTAGAAGTTAGGCGCGGAATGCTGCGCGGTGTCTGACAGGGATCGACACGCCAGCGCTCTCCGCAAGGGCGAGTTCCAACTATGAGGGCTGAAATCCGTGGCCGCTGCTTAATACCCGCCGGCTAGGCCTTTCTTAGAAACAGCGCTCCCAGCGGAGGCAGGGTTAGCCGCAGCGAATAGGGGCGGCCGTGGGTTTTTATGGGGAGGGCCTCGGCGCCTCCCATGTTGCCCGATCCGCTGCCGCCATATTCGCGGGCGTCGCTGTTGAGAAGTTCCTTCCAGTAACCAGCCGTCGGCACACCCACCAGGTATCCCAATCTGGGCACGGGGGTGAAGTTGCACACGACGAGCACGGGGTTCTCGTCGTCCTTGCCTTTGCGCAGCAGCGAGACGATGCTGGCCGGCGCGTCATTACAGTCCACCCATTCAAAGCCCTTGGGATCGTTATCGAACCAGTGCAGCGGAGATTCGCTGCGATAGACGCGGTTGAGTTGTTCCACGAAGCTCATGAGACCGCGATGCAGCGGGTATTCCAGCACGTTCCAGTCGAGGCTGCGATCGTGGGACCACTCGCTGACCTGGCCGAACTCGCAGCCCATAAAGAGCAATTTCTTGCCGGGCTGCGCGAACATGTAAGCGAAGAGCAGGCGCAGGTTGGCGAATTTCTGCCATTCGTCGCCCGGCATTTTGCCGATCAGCGAACCTTTTCCGTGCACGACCTCGTCGTGGCTCAAGGGCAGCACGAAATTCTCGTGGAACGAATACAGCATGCGAAAGGTCAGCAGGTTGTGGTGATACTTGCGATGGATGGGGTCGTTTTGGAAATAGTTGAGAGTATCGTGCATCCAGCCCATATCCCATTTCATGCCGAATCCCAGGCCGCCGAGATGGGTAGGCCGCGAAACCATGGGGTAGGAGGTGGATTCTTCGGCAAAGGTCTGAATGTCGGGATGCTCCTTGTAGGCTTCGAGATTGAAGCGCCGCAGGAAGTCGATGGCTTCAAGGTTCTCGCGTCCGCCAAACTGGTTGGGAATCCATTCGCCTTGCTTGCGCGAGTAGTCGAGATAGAGCATGGAAGCGACGGCGTCAACCCGCAGGCCGTCGACGTGATACTTGTCCAGCCAGAACATGGCGCTCGACATCAGGAAGCTGCGCACTTCGCTGCGGCCGTAGTTGAAGATCATTGTCTTCCAATCGGGATGGAACCCCTGCCGAGAGTCGGAGTGCTCGAACAGGTGGGTGCCGTCGAAGAAAGCAAGGCCGTGGCCGTCGGAAGGGAAGTGCGATGGGACCCAGTCGAGAATGACGGCGATACCGTGCTGGTGCAGGTAGTCGATCAGATACATGAAATCCTGCGGCGTGCCGTAACGCGACGTGGGAGCGAAGTAGCCGGTGGTCTGATATCCCCATGAGCCGTAGAAGGGATGCTCCATGATAGGGAGCAGTTCGACGTGGGTGAATCCCAGCTTATTCACGTAGTCGGCAAGGCGGGGCGCGATTTCGCGATAGGTGAGCGAACGATTATGCTCCTCGGGCACGCGCATCCAGGAGCCAAGGTGAACTTCGTAGATCGACATGGGCGCGTGCAGCGAGTTGGCGGCTGCGCGTTGCTGAAGAAAGGCACTGTCATTCCAGGTGTAGTCGAGATCCCAGACCACGGAAGCCGTGCGCGGCGGTTTCTCGGTGAAAAGCCCAACCGGGTCGGCCTTTTCCGTCTCGTGCCCGTCTTTGTTGGAGTCGATGTGGAACTTGTAAAGCGTGCCTTTGTCGATTCCGGGAACAAAGGCCTCCCAGATTCCCGACGAGCTGCGAGCCTGCAGTTGATGAGTTCTTGGGTTCCATCCGTTGAAGTCTCCGACCACCGACACCCGGTTGGCGTTGGGAGCCCAGACGCCGAAGACGGTGCCCTTGGTTCCGTTGGATTCCATAGGGTGGGCGCCCATCTTTTCGTAAATGCGATAGTGGCTGCCTTCGTTGAATAGATAAAAATCTTCTGCGCTCAGCAGGGAAACGTCGTAGCGGACCGGAGATACTTCCTGAGTTGGAGGTTTCGGCGTCATGGTTTCGTTTCGGGTCTTAGTGTAGCCCAATTCCAAGGAGACTGAAGTTCTTCTCGTTCCAGCCGATGAAAGCACTGAGGCAATAGGAACCTCCAATATGATCAGTGCGATAAGCAGTCTAGCCCAACCCAACTCGACCGTAGACGCAACGCAAACCGAGCCAGCGGCAAAAGCCGTGACCTCCAGTCCGAAACCGGCCGTGTCGCAAGCGCCACCCGCCGCTCCCGTCGTTAGCGATACGGTTCAGATCAGTAACGCCGCCCGGGCGATACAAGAAGCAATCGAAACCCCAGTGCAGACTGCCCGGGAAGCCCGCAGTGGAGACCGTCAGGCCCAGAGACTCTTGGCGAGAGAGGCGGCAGACAAGGTGAAGTAGCGCGCCGTTAACTCTATTGCTGTTTTCTCTTTTCACGCCGCTGGCGCGCCCAACCTTCTTTTACGCTCTGGCGCGCGCGTCCGAACGCCAGCGCATCCGCCGGCACGTCTTCGGTGATGCAGCTGGCGGCGGCGATGTAGGCGCCGCGTCCGATCTTTACTGGCGCCACCAACGTTGAATCGCTGCCCACGAACACGCCATCTTCGATCACCGTCTTGTGCTTGTTCGCGCCGTCGTAATTGCAGGTGATGGTACCGGCGCCGATGTTCACGCCTTCCCCGATTTCCGCATCGCCCAGGTAGCTGAGGTGATTTGCCTTTGAGCCCTTGCCCAGCTTGATTTTCTTGGTCTCAACGAAGTTCCCCAGGTGAGCGCCTTCGCCAACCTCGGTCCCAGGACGCAGATGAGAATATGGCCCCAACACAGCTCCCGCGCCAATCCGCGAGTCCTCCATGATCGTCCCCGGCCGCACCGTAACCCGGTCGCCCAGGATGGAATTGCCGATCACGCTATAGGAGCGGATACGGCAGTCCGTGCCCACCTTGGTCTTGCCCAGCAACTGCACGAAGGGTTCGATAATGGTGTCGGCGCCAACTTCCACGTCGCCGTCAATCACGCAGGTATGCGGATAAAAAATCGTGACGCCTTGCTCCAGCAACTCGCGGCACTTCGCCAGCCGCAGGCGCGCATCCAGCATCATCATCTCTGCTCGCGTGTTGGTGCCGAGGACTTCGCCTGCATCCGGCGTCTTGATCGCGACTACCTTCTTGCCCTTCCGATGAAACACTCCCGCCATATCGGTGAGGTAGTACTCGCCATGCGGGTTTGCGGTGGAGAGACGGTCGATGTTCTGGTACAGGGTTGGTGCATCGAACGCATAGAGCCCGGAGTTGATTTCGCGGATCTTCTTCTGTTGTGCGGTCGCGGATTTTTCCTCGACAATCGCCTGCACTTCGGCTCGTGCGCCAGCACCTTTGCGGATCACGCGCCCATATCCATAAGGATTCTCGAGATCGGCGCTGAGCAAAGTCATCGTCGCCTTTTGAGCGGCGTGAAATTCACTGACCCGGCGAATGGTTTCCGCGGTAATCAGCGGAGCGTCTCCGTAGAGCACGATGATCTGGTCGTAACCCGAAAGCGCTTCGCGCGCCACCATGAGCGCGTGTCCGGTGCCGCGCTGTTCGGCTTGCAGCACGAAGTTCACGCCCGTGCCAGCAACCGCCTCTCGCACACGCTCCGCCTCGTGGCCGATGATCACGAAGATGTCGTGCGCGGGCACCACCTTTTTGGCGGTGGCAATCACATGGTCCAGGATCGGCTTGCCGCCGATTTCATGCAGCACCTTTGGATGTTTCGATTTGAGTCGCGTACCCTTGCCCGCCGCCATGATCGCGATGGCGATACGCGGGCGCCGCGGGTGGGAAGCTTTCGGTGGGGTTGTAATTTTGGTCTTAGGCGCTTTTGCCATGCTCAGACAATATACCGCGAACTCTCGTAGAGACGCGGCTTGCCGCGTCTCAGACCGCTGACTAACTCTAGTCGCGTGCGGCAGTTGCCCTCAGCGGCTAAAGCCGAGTTGAGAACAATGCACTCACCGCAGCGCTGAAGCGCTGCGCCACCCAAAATCAGATCCAGCGTCGAGTTCTTGAGTCTGAGACGGGGCAAGCCCCGTCTCTACGCGAGCCCCGACCCACATTCAAATGCTGCGCATCAACTTCGGATCGTCTGTCGATGGGGCGCTTGCGCCATCAGCGCCATCAGGTCGTGCGCGACCTGGTCGGTAGCATGCCTCGCCACCTCGCCTTCATCCAGATAATCACCTAGCAGCGGACACACGCCCAGCGACTCGATCGCTTCCAGATCCGCCACGATCTGTGACGCTCCCTCCAGCGCGTACTTGGCTTTCATTTCCGGCGACGCTATCTTGCGATTGATCAGCGAGAAGTCGAACAACTGGACGCCAGCGTGGTCATTGAGTGCGCGGATGTGATCCGAAGCAGTTAAACTAAGACTTTCATTCGCCTGCGTCATCAGGTTGCAAATGAATACCTTAACCGCATGAGATTCACTGACAGCCTCGGGGATTCCGCGCACCAGCAGGTTTGGAATCAGGCTGGTGAAGAGCGACCCGGGGCCGATGGTGATCAGGTCGGCGCAGGCGATCGCCTCCAGCGTTTGGGGAAGCGGCTCCACGTCGGGAGGTACCAGATGCAGCTCCCGAATCTTGCCCTTGCTTGCCGTGATGCGCGTCTCGCCACGCACCTCCGTCCCGTCTTCGAAGGACGCTTCCAGTTCCACGCTTGACATGGTTGCGGGATAGATATGCCCGCGCGTGAGCAAAATCTCGGAAGACAGCCGCACCGCCTCGGCAAAGTCTCCGGTAATTGAGGTCAGCGCCGCCAGAAAAAGGTTGCCGAAGCTGTGGCCCTCCAGTCCGGAACCCTTCTGAAAACGATGCTGAAAGAGTCTGGAGAGCAGGGCTTCGTCTTCGGAGAGGGCGACGATGCAATTGCGCACGTCGCCCGGCGGAAGCATGTTGAGCTCTTTGCGCAAACGGCCGCTCGAGCCGCCATCGTCGCTCACCGTGACCACGCCACTCAATTCGCGAATGGTGGGTTGGCCCGACGTGGCCAGCGCCGGCGTCATGACGTAGCGCTTCAGCCCCTTCAGCAGCGTGGAGAGGCCGGTGCCGCCTCCGATTGCGACCACGCGCACTTCGGGGCCCGCCTTACCGGTGTCGGATGAGTTCGTGCGCAAGTGGGGAAGCATAAAATAAACGGATTTGAAAGGGCGCGGCTTTAGCCGCGCCGCCACGCGCTCTTTATGACATGGGCTTTAGCCCCTGAGGTGCGCGATCTTTACGAAGCTAGTAAGCGCTCGCTTCTTCTTCCTGCGGCTCAGATTCTTCGGCGCCCGGATCCGGATAGAGCAGTTCGGTAAAGCGCGGGTCTTCCGCCAGATTCTGGAAGTCGCCATCGTTTCGTGCCTGGAAGCGCAGTGACGGTTTCGCCTGAATCGCCTCATTGAGCGTCTTGAGCGATTCTTCGACGTGGCCGGTCAGGCAATGCAACGCAGCCAGCCCGTACAGCACAAACTCCGCCTTCGGATTCTGCTTCAATAGTTTGTCGAGGTGCTCGCGCGCCGTCACATAGTCGCCCGTGTTGATCAGCGACACCGCGTAGTCGTAATGCTCTTCCGCGGTCTTGAACTGCAACGAGGACGTTTCCAGATGCTTTTCGCAGGTAAGGATATGCACCCGGGCCCGGTCGACCAGGGACTTGTTCGGCCCGGCCAGTACCTTTTGCAGGTGGCCTTTGGCCTTCTCGAACTTGTGCTCCTGCAACGCACGCAGCCCCGACTCGTAGCTTTGCACCGCCTGGGTGTGTCGTGGATCCTCGGTCACTTGTTTCTTGGGAGTTAACTTTAGTGCCATCAAACCGCCTCTAGTTCAGAATTTAGTTCAGAATTGAAAATCGAAAAATTGCAAGCGCGCGCTCAGTTGATGCTGGCCGCTGTCGCCAGATCGACCAACTTCCAGTCGCCCTTGATAATCCCAGCGCGAATCTGCCGCGCCGTCTTGCCTTGCTGGTACATAGTGTAAGTGTAATAAAGCTCTTTAAGGCAGGTTGGGCACTCCGCACCGTGCGTACCCGAAAAGCAATTGTGCAGACTTTTGTGTCCCATGCCCCGGTCACAGTAGCAGTAACAAGGCTGCTGGTAGAGCACTCTTGGAATCTTCGCCGCCAGTTCGTAGGCATGCGTCTGATACGAAAACTGCGCGTTCGCCCCCCACAGCTGATCCTTGGTCAGGATCGGTGGCAGCTTGCTGCCCGCCGCCGGAGGAGCCGCGTTGAAATGCGGAACTCCCTGATCGGCCTCCGATTGAAGCCATGGCGCTGACACCATTGTGACCATCAAAAACAGCACCGCTGACGCGATAACCCGTGTACCCATGCCACTCAGCCTCAACTCTTTATTTTACCTGAAGGCGTGGAATTGGCGAGTCACCGGCGGGGTTCCGGGATGTGCAACTGGGCTTCTTTTCCGTGACTCCCCTGTGAACCCCCGTGCTCCCTGTGGTTGCCTGAGAAGTCCTAACCACAGAGAGCACAGAGGTTCACTGGGGAAACCGGCAGGCTTAAGCTAAATCCTGCCTAGCCCAACTTCTCAAAGAACAAGCAGATCGTTTCAATCCCACGATGGAAATTTGGAATGTGAAACTTCTCGTTCGGAGCATGCAGGTTGTCGTCAGGCAGCCCAAAGCCCATCATGACCGAAGGAATCTTCAGCACGTCCTGGAAATCAGTCACGATCGGAATCGACCCGCCGGAGCGAATAAACACGGTGTCTTTCTTGAACGTGTCATGCAGCGCCTCGGTCGCCGCTTCAATGTACCGATTGTCGGTGCCGACCACGGATGCCGGCCCCTTGCTCCAGACCTTGATCTTCGTCTCAATGCCCTTGGGCGTGAGCTTCTTGACGAACGCCGTGTAGCGCTTCAGTATGTCGTCCGGATCCTGATTCGGCACCATGCGCATGGAAACCTTTGCCGACGCCTTAGCCGGAATTACCGTCTTCGCCCCCGGAGCCACAAACCCGCCCGGCATCCCATGCACTTCGAGCGTCGGACGCGCCCAAGTCCGATAGAGCACCGAATATCCCGGCTCGCCCGTCAGCACCTTGGAGCCGACTTCGGTCTTGCGATAATGCTCTTCATTGAATGGCAGTCGCTTCCACGCCTTCAACTCATCTTTGCTAGGCGCTTTGACATTCTTGTAAAAGCCCGGTATCAGCACCTTTCCCTTCGCATCCTTCAGCTTGCTGATGATCTCAATCAGCGCAAAAAATGGATTCGGGGCCGCGCCACCGTACATGCCGGAGTGCAAATCGGTCTTCGCTCCGAACGCTTCAATCTCCGTGTACACCAATCCACGCAGCCCGACGCACAGAGTCGGAAGGTCGGGAGCGAACAGTTCCGTATCGCAGACCAGCGCGAAATCCGCTTTCAACTTCGCTTTCTGTTTGCGGACGTACTCGGCAATCGATTCGCCGCCCACTTCCTCTTCGCCTTCAAAAATAATCTTGACGTTGATTGGCAGCTTGCCCCCATGCGCCTGCATCAAGGACTCGAGCGCCTTCACTTCCATCCAGAGCTGGCCTTTGTCGTCAACCGCGCCGCGCGCGTAGATGTTGTTGTTGCGCTCGGTCGGCTCAAACGGCGGCGTCTTCCATTCGTCCAAAGGATCAGGTGGCTGCACGTCATAATGTGCATACATCAGGACGGTCGGCTTGCCGGCCGCGTGCAGCCAGTCGGCGTAGAGCAGAGGATGTCCCTTGGTCGGAATGATTTCAACATTGTCCATTCCGATGCGGCGCAGCTCAGCGGCGACAAATTCTGCCGCCTTTTGCACGTCGCTCTTATGTTCATCGAGCGTACTGATGCTGGGGATGCGGAGCAAAGTCTTCAACTCGTCAAGAAAACGCGGTTGATTATTGCGGGCAAAATCGACCGCCGAGGATGCCATAGTTTGTAGCCTTTCTGGCGCGGTGGGCGCGCTGCGTAAGATGATCGCCTAAAACGTTTCAGTATATCCTGCTGGGCACCTGCAGTGCTGGAAGGTAACTAGGCCCCGACTTGATTGGCAAAGCGGTCAGCCGAGAGTTTAGACACATCAATCGGAGGCCTTTGCCCGGTCATTATCTGCGCCATCAATTTCGCCGTTACAGGCGCCAGCAGAATCCCATCCCGAAAATGCCCGGTCGCCACAAAATATCCCGACGTCGACATCGTGCCCAGAATCGGCAGCCCGTCGGGTGTTCCCGGACGCAGACCCGCCCACGCCTCCAGAATTCGAGCGTCAGCCAATTTCGGAACCAGATCGATTGCAGCCCGCCGCAGCTTCGCGATCGTCTCGGGTACCGTCTGCTTGTCGAAGCCTGCTTCTTCGGCAGTCGCGCCGATCGACATGCGCCCATCACTTCGCGGGATCAGATAAACATCGGGGGCGCGCACCACATGGCGCACCAGTTCTTTTTCTGGCATAGTGACGCACAGCATCTGCCCTTTGACGGGCCGCGTGGGGACGCGAAACCCTGCCGAGCTTTGCTCGGCGTGGACGGGCGAGGCGCCCGTCCCCACACGAATCTGCCCGGCCCAGGCTCCGGTGCAATTCACCACCAGGCCCGCGGCAAATTGCGCATTGCTGGTGCGGACGCCGCACGCTCTGCCGTCCGCCACGTCCACGGCCAGCACCTGGTCGCCGGAGGAAAAATCCACGCCGCGATTGCGCGCGGCGGCGATGGCGGCCCCCGTGAGATGCCGAGGATCGACGCAACGTTCTTTCAGGTACACGTGCAGAGGCGTCGAACCATTCGTCGAACGATCGGTCCGAAGCGGGATCCGAAGCGCCGGTTCCAATTCCGCAAGCGGTCGCGGCAAAGCATAAGCTTGTGTGGTGGCGGGGTTCTTCCCCGTCTCCGCACCAGCCAAAACGATCGCCCCCACCGACCGCAAATCGATCTTCAGACCCGATTCATCCTCAAGCCCACGCACGAACTCGGGATACATCCGCGCGCTAGCCGCCGCCAGTTCCTGCAACTCAGGCCGCGTTTCCAAGGGGTAGTCGACCAGCATGCCTCCCGCCGCCCAGGACGCCTCGCGCCCTGGTTCGCCTTTCTCCACCACCAGCACCCGCAGTCCGTGCTTATTGAGTTCAAGCGCCAGCGAAACTCCGATGATCCCCGCACCAACCACGATCGCGTCCCAGTTCTTCACGCGTCCATTCTAGTGGGTGCCCCACGTCTCGCGCCTTTCGAGACGTGGGTCTCACGCCCGGCAAGAACCCGAAACGCAATTGACAGTAATCGATATCTCACAAACAATAGGCTCTACAGTCCACTTCAATCGGAGACCCCACTTATGTCTGAAGGTGATCAATCGCACGTTTACCACCCTGAGCCGCAGAGCAATATCGGCAAATGGATTCTTATCGTTCTGGCCGTTGCCTATGCCGGCGCATCGGCGTTTTTTATTTACGACCAGCACGCCAAGCTGGAAAAAATCACGCAAGATCAAACTGTCAGCCAAAAGCAACTTGCCGATCTGAGCAAGCGCATGCAGTCTTCCGAAGGCGATTCCGAAACCCTGGCCCAAAAGTTGGGCATGACCAAGAAGGAATTGTCAGCGCGTACAGACGAGTTGCAGCGTGGGCAACAAGCCGCCGCAGCGCGCCTTGCGGCAGAAGCGGCGGAAGAGAAGAAAGATGTGAACGCAGTTGCCGGAGAAGTAGGAAGCGTGAAGACCGACGTCGGCGGCGTGAAGACCGACGTTGCCGCCACCAAGGCGTCGCTGGAGCAGACCATCGCGAGGTTGCAGAGCACCGTCGGCGATCTCAATGTACAGAGCGGCCTGATCGCCAACACGCGCAGCGATCTCGAAGCCCTGAAACACAAGGGCGACCGTCAGTATTATGAGTTCACCCTGTTGAAGGGAGCCAAGTCGCAGGCGTTCTCGACCGTGGGCTTGCAACTCAAGAAGACCGATCCCAAAAAGGGCAAGTACACGCTGGACGTCACCGCCGACGACAAAACCATCGAAAAGAAAGACAAGAACCAGAGCGAACCGGTACAGTTTTACACCGGACGCGAGCACATGCTCTATGAACTCGTCGTCTGGACGGTGGACAAGAACAAGGTCACCGGCTACCTGAGTGCGCCGAAAAATGCGCCGATACCGATCACCGCTACGCCGCAGTAACGGCAGTAATGAGGTCAGAGGTTAGAGGTCAGATTGCAGAAGTGAGAATCACGAGATCGCCGATCACCGTTTGCGCGAGGAGTTGTAACCTCTGCAATCTGACCTCTAACCTCTGACCTTAATTATGCTGCCCGCGAACCTGCACACGCTCGGTGAAATCGCACTCCGCACCGGAGTCATCTACTGCCTTGTGCTGATCGGAATTCGCATCAGCGGCAAGCGGGAGGTCGGGCAGATGACTCCGTTCGACCTCGTGCTTCTCCTGTTATTGTCGAACTCCGTGCAAAACGCCATGACTGGCCCTGACACCTCTCTCGCCGGAGGCGCGATTGCCGCTACTACGCTGCTCATCATGAACTACTTGGTGGCCGAGCTTTCCGGTGGGAATCGCCGCTTCCGGAAATATATCCAAGGACAACCCAGTTTGCTGGTGCACGACGGCGAGGTCATCGAATCGCACATGGCCAAAGAGCACGTCAGCATGGACGAACTGCAACGCGCGCTCCGTGAGCACGGCGTCGGCACCTACAAAGACGCGGCGCTCGCCGTGCTGGAAGTCGATGGCTCCATCAGCGTGCTGAAGTACGACGACATCGAGCCGACCGCGACAACGCACCTAAACCGCCGCCGCTTTCTGAAAAAGCAGTAACCGAGCCCGTGTGGCGCGGGCGCCCTCGCCCGCGGCTCTTGACTCGGATCTGGCCTCTACGATGACCTGATTACCCGATGCAGCTACGGATGCGTCATCTTCTCCGGCTTCATCAGCAGCTCGAACTCCTCGCGCGTGAGATATCCCAGCTTCAATGCCGCATCGAGCAGGCTGCTCTTGTCGACGTGCGCCGTGTGCGCGATCTGCGCCGCTTTGTCGTATCCCACTTTCGGAGCGAGCGCCGTGACCAGCATGAGCGAATTCTTCACGTAGAAGTCCACCTTGGCGCGATCCACTTCAATGCCTTTGATCATGTATTCGACATACCCGTGACAAGCGTCGGTGATCAAAGTGACCGAGTGCAGGAAGTTGTAGATGATCACCGGCTTGTACACGTTGAGCTCAAAGTTGCCCTGCGATCCGGCGAATCCCACGGCGGCCGTGGCTCCGTGAACCTGCACGCAGACCATGGTCATCGCTTCGCATTGCGTGGGATTCACTTTGCCGGGCATGATCGACGATCCCGGTTCGTTTTCCGGAATGGAGAGTTCTCCTAGACCGCAGCGCGGACCGGAAGCCAGCCAGCGAATATCGTTTGAGATCTTCATCAGCGACGCGGCCAAGGTCTCCATAGCGCCTTGCGCAAACACGATCTCATCGTGCGCCGAAAGCGCGGCGAACTTGTTGGGATGCGAGCGGAAGGGAAGTCCCGTCAGTTCGGCGATCTTCCTAGCGGCGCGCTCGGCAAATTCCGGATGCGTGTTCAGGCCTGTGCCCACAGCGGTTCCGCCGATCGCCAGGTCGTAAAGTCCATCGAGCACCTGCTCCAGGCGCTTGATGTCGCGGTCGAGCAAACTTGCCCAGCCGCCGAATTCCTGTCCAATGGTCAAAGGCACAGCGTCCTGCAGATGGGTGCGGCCAATCTTTACCACGGAGTCAAATTCCTTAGCCTTGGCGGCAATCGCATCGCGCACGGTCTTGATCGCCGGAATCAGCGCGTTCTTCACTCGGTCCGCTGCCGCGATGTGCATCGCCGCCGGAAACGTGTCGTTCGACGACTGTGACATGTTGACGTGATCGTTCGGATGGACGGGCTTCTTCGAACCCATTTCTCCACCGGCAATTTCGATGGCACGGTTGGAGATGACCTCATTCACGTTCATGTTGGTCTGCGTACCGCTTCCGGTCTGCCAGATGCGCAGTGGGAACTGGTCATTCAGCTTGCCGGCGATGACTTCGTCGGCGGCTTCGACGATGAGCTTCGCAATGTTGGACGGGAGTTTTCCCAGGTCCTGATTCACCAGCGCGCAAGCCTTCTTGAGCGTGCCGAAGGCGCGAATCAGCTCGGGAGGCATGGTGTCGCGCCCAATATTGAAATGCAGCAGCGAGCGCTCGGTCTGCGCTCCCCAATAAACATTCGAGGGGACTTCGATTTTGCCCATGCTGTCGGATTCGGTGCGGGTCTTTATTTGGGAGTGCGTGGCGGGTTCGGTAAGAGTAGACATGATGAAATCTCCTGTGCGTCGGGCGCTGGAATGGAGAGGGAACTGGGAAGCGCGTCGACGGATATAAGGAACCGATTATTATACGGCGCGGAATTCGCACAGGGACGAGGACCGCGCTTCCGCGCTTCACGTTTTACTCTTTTTTTGTTCCTTATTTTATTTTGGATTGCGCTGTTGAAGAGGATCATTATTGGTTTGTA
>Ga0209448_10000474_pt1 | contig 13449 bp, 12 predicted proteins | sample BogFormECP14_OM2_FD_188245 | JGI IMG/M metagenome (GOLD analysis project Ga0209448, IMG submission 188245) | Bog forest soil microbial communities from Calvert Island, British Columbia, Canada - ECP14_OM2 (SPAdes) (version 2) | ecosystem: Environmental > Aquatic > Freshwater > Wetlands > Bog ... | reverse complement strand
TTCGCCAGACCACCATACCATCGCCGTGGTCGCAATTGGGTCGAATGCGGTTACCTTTATCGACACCACCACCAATACCGTCAAGCACATCAGCTATGTCGGCCGAGCGCCCCATGAGGCCTTCTTTACACCTGACGGCAAGGAGGTGTGGGTCACCGTTCGCGGCGAAAACTACGTATCGGTCCTGGATGGCGAAACGTACGAGGAAAAGAGTCGGATAGTCCTTCCTAACGGTCCGGGCATGACGATTTTCTCGCCCGACAACAAGTATGGCTACGTGTGCTCGTCCTTCAATCCCGAGACCGACGTCGTATCCGTTGCGGACCACAAAATCGTGGGGAAGGTGCCACAGGCGAGTCCGTTCTGCCCCAACATCGCGGCCACGCCGGACGGTTCCCAAGTGTGGATTACGCTCAAGGATACCGGCAAGACACAGGTCTTCGACGCAAAGCCACCGTTCTCCGTACTCAAGACGCTCGAAACCGGCCCGATCACCAATCATGTCAATATCGTTCGCAATGCGCATGGTCAGTTCGCCTATGTCACGATCGGCGGTCTGAATGAATTAAAGGTGTTCCGTACGGACGATTTCAGCCAGGTTGCCGTCATCCCCGTCGGCAAGCTGCCGCATGGCGTTTGGCCGTCGGGAGACGGCTCGCGCGTCTATGTGGGTCTGGAGAATGACGACCAGATGGTGGCGATCGATACCATGACCAACATGGTGATTGCGAGTGTGCCGATTGGACAGGGCGACCAAGCAATCGTTTACGTGCCAGAAGCCGTGCCGGAAGGCACCGGAATGCAAGGACTGCAGCCGCTAGGCATCGCCGGCGAGACTGCCCGCTTCACAATGGTACGCGCGGGCCGTAGCGCGACCGGTGCCAAAGCGCCCACCAGCGTAACGCTGTTCGATCAAGGACTGGTGCAGGTATTGGAGGGTGCAGTTACTGGGCTCGAACCGAAGCATCCCTACGTGCTCGCACTATCGGATCGTGCGGACGGTAGCGGCAAACTGGAACCGCTGGCCAGTTTCGTGACCAACCCGGCGGGCGCGCAGATTGTAAACGCCCTCGGTCCAATACGTCAGGTCGTTCTGGGCGAGGCAGAAGCGGCTCGCCGATACTTGGTCATCGCACCGGGAACCCCAGCGAGCCTGGGTGAAGCCGTGCAGCTGCAGGCTCGCTAAAATATGCGTGCTCAGGCCTGCACAGGCTCGACGCGAGAACACCGCCAGTACGAGATCGAATCTTTAGCGAGATCTCTCGCGTGGCGCAGGCGCCAGGCAAACAGAATCATGAAATTGAAATGCCTTAAGACGATTGTTCTCGCAATCCCCTTGTTTGTCCGCGGGAAAACAATATTGCGCTTTTGGTCAAGTCGATACGCAAAGGCTGTCGATCTCGTTAGCGGTGTTTGGTTACTTATGGCATTTGATCGTGAGACAGCTGCGTTGATCCGCCGATCGAACGACGACACAGTTATGGACGCAATGGCCCCGGAGTCCGCGGGCGTCCAAAACCGGCGAATAATTTCCAGTCTGCTTACCCTTTAAAGGAGCCAACATGTCGAAGGTATGGTTGATTACTGGAAGTGGGAGTGGATTGGGACGTCGTATCGCGGAAGCCGCGCTCGAGGGTCGGAACCAAGTTGTAGCAACGGCACGCGACACCTCGGACCTTGCGGGAATGGGGGAGCGGTATGGCGCGAACGTTTACATCATGCAGTTAGACGTCACCGATGAAGCACAGGGACAGGTAGCCGTTAGGGCCGCCGTTGAAAGGTTCGGAAGACTGGACGTACTCGTGAACAATGCGGGCTACGGAGATACGCGCCCGTTCGAACAAGTTCCTTCCGCCGAGTTTCGCAAACTGGTCGACACCTGTCTCTTCGGTGTCGTGAACCTGACACGCGCGGCGCTTCCCGTCATGCGTAGGCAGCGGAGTGGGCACATCATCCAAATCTCTTCGTTGGGCGGGCGCACAGCCTTTCCCGGCAACGCGGCCTACTTTGCGTCGAAATGGGCGGTGGGCGGCTTCACCGAAGGGATCGCCCTCGAAACCGCGCCGTTTGGCGTTATGGTCACCGCGCTTGAGCCGGGCGCGATGCGAACCAACTGGGGCACGCGCGCGCACGCCAAGCAAGATCCGTTGCTGCCAGAATACGAGCCATCAGTCGGCGCGAGCATACGACTCATGAAGGGCTACTGGGGCAGCGAGAACGGTGACCCTGCCAAGGTCGCGCAGGTTGTCCTCAAGATCGCCGATGCCCAGACACTGCCGCCGCACATCTTGCTGGGTAGCGACGCCATCCAGCTGGCTCACCAAGCCGAACAAGCGAGAGCAGCGGAGGCGGACCGTTGGAAAGACATCAGTGCATCGATCGACATGGACGCCCCTGGCTCGATTCCGGCGTTGCCGCCAGCCTGACACGGTCTCGTCACCCTGGCCAGTTGCTGATAAGAGTAATCAACCCGAAGTCTAAGTTTTTATATGAACATACAAGAGCAAATCAAAAAATATATTGCTAGCCAACCTGAACCGAAACGTAGTGATATGCAAGCGTTGCACCGGCTGATTCTTCAGATCTTACCGGCATGTAAATTGTGGTTCTTGGATGGTAAGAACAGTGAAAACAAAACTGTTTCTAATCCTAATATTGGATATGGATTTCACACCATAAAATATGCCGATGGAAAAACCAGAGAGTTCTATCAAATTGGCATGAGTGCAAACAAAACCGGAATCTCTGTCTACATCCTTGGTATCAACGACAAGACATACTTAGCCCATACCTATGGGAAAAAACTAGGCAAGGCGACCGTCAGCGGGTATTGCATCAGGTTCAAAACTCTAACAGGCATAAACGTTGACATGCTTCAAGCGGCAATACGATATGGGGCGGAGGCCACGTCCCCTGATTTGAGCAACGGTAGGAATTAGAGTCTTGCCCCCAGACTGAAGGGTTGGATACGACGAAGCGATATTCAGAAAACCCGGTATGGGTGGTCGATTGTTACCATTGGCCGTGCCGCCGGCGATAGGCGCGTTGGCCCGGAATCCGCGGGCGTCCAACGCCGTCGAATAATATCTGGCCCTCGCGCGGGGTAACTTTTCGAGTAACTCGTCGTAATTGTCTTTATAAACGCTTACGAAACAATACCTTATTGCACTTGTTCGAATCCCTCAGCCGGCACCAAAAAATTTCGGTCCGTCGTTCGGATGTTCTCTGATTACGCGTTCACAGCCACTTTCTACGCAACTTCCTTTCGGTTGAGCATTGACTGATGATTCTTTTGATAGGCTCCTGGGCGACAATTCACAATTTTTTTGAACGCGACACTAAATGCGCTTTCTGATTCGTACCCGACGGCGCTTGCAACTGTAGATACATTCTGACCGCCGGCTTCAAGAAGTTCACAGGCAATCTGTATTCTCCAGTTGGCCAAATAATCCATTGGCGGAATGCCAACCTCTTTCTTGAAATTCAAAGCGAATCCAGATCGAGACATCCCGGCGACTTCCGCCAGTTTCTCGAGTGACCAATCCATCTGATAGTCCGAATGGACGGCCTCAATTGCTTTCGAAAGTTTCGCGTCCGAGAGAGCGATGAGCCAGTTCTTTTCGCTTTTTTCTGAGGAGAGGTAAATGCGGAATATCTGCAAAAGCATGATGGGCGCTAAATGATTCAAGATCAGAGATCGCCCCATGTTTCTACTAAAGAACTCAGTCCCGAATCTCTCGAGGCTCCATCTCAGTATTGCAGCTTGATCTGAATGCGCGGGGATGTGTATTGCTCTGGGTAAATGAGCGAACAAGATGCGAGGAAGATGTCCATCGAACTGAAATTGAGTTCCAATTCCGAAATACTCTCCGCCTCCATTTACGGTCATCACCCCGTTTTTACTATTTTTGAGAAGAGACTCGAGACTAACGCTTCGCTTGATGAATAGATTCTTCGCTACGACACAACTTGTTCCGTTAATCGTTAGGAAGCAATCGCCCGCCTTTAGGTGGTAATTCGATTTACTCCCTTTCAGAGAAACCCAGCACTCCCCCCTGACGATTTGATTGAGCTTAAAGCCCTGATGCTCGGGAATTTCGATTGCCCAATTTCCTCCAGCATCCACCGCTCCAGCAGCGGAAGTCTTGAGTTTCATTTTCATTAGCGTGGCGGACAATATATCAATGGGCGTATCGTTTATCATAAATTAGACTATTAAGCATAAATGTGGGACTTTCAAGCATGGATCATCCAGATCTCATGTATTAAAAATAATACCCAGAGGCCTGCAGTCTGTTTTACCCACAGAAAGTTTTGGCGGCCTCTGGTGGGAGCACGATGAACGTTTTTGTCACAGGAGCCACGGGATTCATTGGCACGGCAGTCGTGCAGGAACTTTTGCAGGCCGGCCATCGGGTGACTGGTTTGGCCCGTAGTGATCAGGGAGCCGGCCAGCTGCAGGCCGCCGGAGCCAGCGTTCACCGAGGAACATTGGACGATCTCTCCTCCCTGAAGGCCGCGGCTGCCGCTGCTGACGGAGTCGTCCACCTCGCCTTTGTCCACACCTTTCCCGGGTTCCTCTTTGCGCCCGGCAAGGATGCCAAAGCCATCGGCGCGCTGGGCTCGGTCCTCGCAGGGACAGGCAAACCGCTCGTGGTCGCCGGGGGGGTCCACGGCCTCCGGCCTGGCGAAATCTTGACCGAAGAATACATCCCCGACTATCGCAAAGTGCCTCGGAAGTCTGAACAGGCCGTCTTGGCTTGGGCCGACCGAGGGGTGAGGGCCTCGGTGATCCGGCTGCCGCCTTCAGTTCACGGAGACGGTGACAAAGGCTTCGTGGCTTGGCTCGTCGCTCGGGCCCGGAAGAATGAGGCTGCCGTTTTCGCCGATGACGGGCGGCAACGTTGGGCCGCCGTTCATCGGCTCGACGCCGCCCGACTTTTCCGGCTAGTCCTTGAGAGCGGGATCGCGGGCGGTATTTACAACGGGGTTGGAGAAGAGGGCCTGGCATTCGGCGACCTTGCTGCGGCTATCGGCAGGGGAGTCGGGGTCCCGGCAGTGTCGAAGTCATCGTGGGGTGCAGTCCGCTCCTTGGGTCTCCTTTTGGGACTGTTAGCTAGGATGGACTGCCCAGCCTCGAGCCGCCTGACTCAACAAGCGCTGAAGTGGTCCCCGACCCATCCTGGATTGCTGGAAGACCTTGACTCGGGCAGTTATTTCGGTGTCCCGCCATAGCCCGCTGTCCCCACTGCGGGCGTCGCCTCCAAGCACTCTAACAGTTCGAGCGATCGCGCGTTTAGGGTGCCGCAAAGTGCGAAGCCCGCCACAAGAGCGATCACAACGCGAGCTGTTGGACTTCGGCGAAGATCTTTCATGACCTGTTCTGCGTCGTCAGCCGTTATGGGGCTCTTTTGATTCTGCCTGGATGCTGTTCGGTCTGCCAGCGCGTGCTTTCAACGTGCGTGTGAATGGACGGTTGCGGTTGTCGTTCGCGACAGTGGGGTGACGTCGGAGCTGAGCAAACAACGGCGCAATGCGATTGGGTAAATGATTCGCACGACGGAACCTCTGACGGTTAATTAGCCCTTTGTCTCAACCGACCGGCGCGAGACGTATAGATTTGCGGTGGAAACTCCGACTAGATTCGCCGCGATCGGCCACGCTGACTTAGATTCATTTTCCCGGTGTCAGCAACAAGCCTCTAACAACTCGCTCGAACACTGCCTGATTGGCAAGAGACTTGGAAAGAATCATGGCGCCTTCTAGGGACGCCAATACGAGTGTCGCACGGCTGAGTGCGGCCGGAATTCCTCGCTTGCCATGCTCATTTAGCGCTGCGGTCAACCATTCGAGATTTCGTTCAAAAAATATTCTCGCGCTTGCAGCCACCTCAGGCGGCAATCCGCCGGTCTCGGCGCCGAGCACCGCGCAAAGACACAGCTTGCCGTCCCGTACGAGAGCGGTTCGGAATGCATCGGCATAGTGCGCCACCGCCTTTTCGGCGTTGCCTTTGAATGCCGCCGAGTCACCCAAAGAATCGATAAATCGTTGCGTGTAGCGGTGGGCCACAGCCGCGCCGATGTCGGATTTCGTCGGAAAATGGTAATGCACGCTGGCGGCCTTAATATCGATAGATGCCGCCACATCGCGCGTGCTGAATGCATTGTACCCCGCTGTGCGCATCATGCTCTCGGCCGCGTCGAGGATCTCGTCTCGCGTATTTCGTATCTCGCTCAAGTCGTTCTCCTTTTGACTACCTAATGTTAGATAGTTCTTGACTCTCTGTAAAGATCTGGTAGTTTCCATAGCTACCTAACGTTAGGTAGAGAGCCACGAACAACTCACGAGAGGAGACTGAATATGAGCACTGGAAACAAGCAAAAGAGAGTCCTTCTGGTCATGTCATCTGTTGACGAGATGGGCATCAGCGGCAAGCACACGGGCACGTGGTTCACTGAGCTGGCTGCGCCCTATTACATCCTCACCGGGGCTGGATATGAGGTCGTGTTTGCGTCTCCGGATGGGGGCGAAGCGCCGATCGACCTGCTGAGCATGAAAGCACCCTTCACCACCGAATATACGGAGCGCTTCCTGACAGATCCGGTTGCCATGTTCGCGGCTCACAATACCCGCAAGCTTCGTAACATCAACTACAACACCTTCGACGCGGTGTTCTTCCCTGGCGGGTACGGCTTGCTCTGGGACCTGGCCTCGGATTCCCATGTCATCAAGCTAATCCAAGAGTTCTACAGCACGAACCGTTCCATCGCGATGGTTTGTCATGCGCCCGCCATCCTTCGCGACATCAAGAAGGCCAACGGGGAATATCTCGTGAAGGGGGTCAGCCTGACTGGTTTCAAGAATAGCGAAGACGCCGAGATAGAGCTCCACCACCACCTGTTGTTCTCGCTCGAAGACGAACTCAAGGGACGTGGCGCGAAGTACATCAGCAAGGCCAATTGGGAGCCGAATGTCGTTGAAGACGGCGCGCTGATGACGGGACAGAGTCCCGCCTCGGCGGCCCCGCTGGCTGAAGCGTTGGCGAAGCGGTTGAATGAATTGTAACGAGGCAGGGTGCCGAACGGCGCCCTGCCTGTTCTGGCGCTCTCGCAAGAACATGGTGTGCCGCCTGTCCAAGATCGTTGGGAAGAGTTGCTGAAGAGACCCTGCAGAATTGATATCAACAGGAGCAGCGGATATGCGAATCAACGCAGATTTTACGAAGCGAGCCGTCGTTCATGCCGCATCGATCCCCTGGATGCTGTCTCCCGTTCCTGGGGTCGAGCGGCGGATGCTCGACCGCATCGGCGAGGAGGTCGCCCGCGCCACCTCGATCGTACGTTATGCACCCCGCAGCGCGTTCTCACCGCATACTCATGATGGGGGTGAAGAGTTCCTGGTGCTCGACGGTGTTTTTCAAGACGAGCACGGCGACTTTCCTGCTGGCACCTACGTCCGTAATCCGCCGACCTCGCGCCATACACCGCGCTCCGAGACGGGCTGTACGATCCTGGTCAAGCTGCATCAGTTCGACCTTGCGGACCGGACGGATGTCAGGCTCGACACCAACAGCATATCGCCCATCGCTTCCAAAGCACGGCCGGGCGTCCTGACGGTCCCGCTATTTACCGACAGCCGCGAGAATGTGCGTGTTGAGTATTGGAGCGCTGGGAGCTGGATCAGATTGGACGTTCCGGGAGGCATCGAAGCGCTCGTACTCGATGGCAGCTTTGTCGAAGGTCAAGAGGAGTTCGTTACACACTCCTGGCTTCGCTTGCCGGCGGGCGCAGTTTTGGATGCTTTGACTGGTAAAAACGGCGCGAAGCTCTGGATCAAAACAGGGCACTTGGTCGATCTGTCGGCCTCCGTCACCGAGCCTTCCGCAGCGCAACACGGCGCGGCCGCTGAGCTCGAGGCCGTCGCGACACTGCTCCCCTCGCTGCTGCCTCGATTATGGCGCTTCGCGTTGCGGCTCGCGCGCGACCGCCACGATGCGGAGGACCTGGTAGAGCGCGCCTGCGCGTGCGCGCTCGAGCGGCGGCAGCAATTGCGACCGGGAAACGCGGCAATCAACTTTATGTTCTCCATCCTGCATTCGGTGTGGCTCAACAACGTGGGCGCCCGCCGCATCCGCAGCCAGACCGGACTGCCGTGGATCGAGGAGCGCGAGGATATGCTGGCGGACAGCTCCGCGGTCGACCCCGAGCTGAACATGCCGTATTGGCAGGTGATCGAAGCGGTCGGGGCGCTGCCGGACGCGCAGAGAGCGCTGCTGCTGCTGGTCGCGGTCGAGGGCTTGAGCTACCGCGAGGCGGCTGAGGTGCTCGATATTCCCATCGGCACCGTGATGAGTCGTCTCGCGCGAGCACGCCTGACAATCGGCGAGTCGTTCGAGACCGGCGCTCGGATGCCTGCCTAGAACGCCCCTCGAAGGCGTCGGCCGATCGTTATAATGCGCCGTCATTTTATGCGAACAGGCTCAACTCGCGGTAAGGGTTAAGAGCTGGCGGCCGGTGATCATTTGGTAGTAAGCGGTTAGTGCGGGCACGTGCAGTTGACTCGCCGCCCGGGCCTCCGCTTCGTTGGCGCAGGTCTCGGCTCGCTGCACTTTGATGGGGTCTCTATCCCACTGCGCATAGCAGACGTGCTGCGCCGCCACGTGAAGGCGCTGGTAGAGAGCGGCGACGCCGGCGAGGGTGTTGATATTCAGATCCTGGAATTTGACCGTCTCCTTCGGTACAAATGCACTGGCTACACCGAATGTGCACATGAGGCTCATTCCGGCGGCTGCGCAAGCGGCTAAAATAGTGTTATGAGTCTTGGTATTCGAGTACATCTTTATCTCCTGCAAAAAGTGCTAAACATGATTTGGTTGGCTACGTGTGCTCTGACGTTTGCGGTGAATAACAGCCGGCGAGCCCGGTTATTCCGCGCGCCAGCGGGTAAATATTTCGCGCGGCCCTGGGAATAAATCGCGGTCGCGGCGTGTTCTTCGGTAAACCGGCAATGACAGGGCGTCCATCGTGCAGGAAGGAGTTGTGACTACCGAAGATCTCAGCACGGCACTGCCCGCACTGCTGCCCCGCCTGTGGCGCTTTGCGCTGCGGCTAGCGGTGAACCGCCATGACGCGGAGGACCTGGTGCAGCGGGCTTGCGTGCGCGCGCTCGAGCGTCCTCACCAGCTGCAGCCGGGGACTTCGGTACTGAGCTGGCTGTTCTCAATCGCGCACACCGTGTGGCTGAATGAGTTGCGCGCACGCCAGATTCGCAGCCGCGCCAGCATGCAGTGGAGCGACGAACTCAGCGACACGCTCGCCGATGCCGCGGCGCTCACTCCCGAGATGGACGCGATGCATCGCCAGGTCGTCGCTGCGGTCGAGCAGCTGCCCGACGCGCAACGAGCCGTCATGTTGCTGGTGGCGGTCGAAGGCTTGAGCTACCGGGAGGCAGCCGAGGCGCTCGATGTGCCCATCGGCACTGTCATGAGCCGGCTCGCTCGTGCGCGCCTGACCATTGGCCGCCAGTTCAACGACCAATCTTCGAACGTGCAAACTCTGCGAGGAGCAATGTAATGAGCATCGACGACACTTTGTTGATGGCCTACGTTGATGGCGAGCTGTCGGCTGAAGTCCGCAGCGAAGTCGAGGCTGGCGCCGCGCACTCGCCCGAACTCGCCAAACGGTTGTCCGCCATGCGGGCTTCTGCGCTGCCTTACGGCGCTGCATTCGAGCGGCAGGTGCTGCCGCCGGTCCCGCCGCAACTCGCGCGTCGCATCAGTGAGCTCGCTGCCGCGAGCGCGGCGGCTCCACTCCGAGCGAACGCGGCCAGGGTATGGCCGCGCATGGCGGCGGCGTTCGTGGCCGGCGCACTGTGCTGCCTGGTTGCGCTCGAGCTGCGGCCGAACGCAGGACCGTTGCTTTCGGCGAGCGCACCGGTCGCCCCGTGGATTCAGGCGGTTGCCGATTACCAGCAGCTCTACTCGCGCGAGACTCTGGCGAGCGTGACGGAGGATCCGCAATTGACGCGCCAGATAGTCGGGAACCTGCAGGGCGCCGATGCGCTGGCGATCCAGATCCCGGATCTGCGCAGCGCCGGGCTTGCCTTCAAGCGCGTGCAGCGGCTCAATTTTCACGGACAGCCAGTGGTGCAAATCGTGTATTTGCCCGAGCAGGGCGGGCCCGTGGCACTGTGCGTGACGCGCGATCGAGAGCCCGATGCCTCGCCGCAGGCGCAGCAAGTTGGCGAGATGCAGACTGTTGCCTGGCGCCGGGGCAATCTCGGCTACGTGCTTCTGGGCAACGGTTCCCAGATCGACCTCAGCCGTCTGGCCCACCGGATCGCGAGCGGCGAGGCGGCCCCGCTCTACAGCCGCCGACTGGTACCCGAGGCCCGCCCGCTCTCTCGGGATGGCTGAGCCCGCCCTCAGGGCCTACACCACGCATGACTCGGGGACAGCGTGACTCCCTATTTCTTAAATGTATGGACTTGCACCCGTGTGGACTTGCACCCGTGACTCCTTGTCGGTCTCCGGGCGCACTAGCTTTAAAACGCGAATCGTGTCTTCTCCGCACAATCGCTTCGCTGTGGATCACCTTTATTGCTGTCAATTTGCCCCGAGTTGCAGCCGGTCAGTACTCGGAAAATCCTAGCTCGCGCTGGTCGGCTCCTATCGATCGGATTTTTCCCATTGGCGTCACCGCTGGGTGCGATAAGTGCCTTGGCCCGGAGTCCACGGGCGTCCAACGCCGTCGAATAATATCTGCCCCTACGCGGGGTAACTTTTCGGGTAACTTGTCTCAATTGTCTTGATAAACGCTTATAAAACAGTTGGTTATCGCGTCGTTTGAATCCCTCAGCCGGCACCAGAAAATTTTAACAAAATCAATGTGTTACAGGAATTTTTACCAATGACGAAAGATAATTTGATGCGATCGACCCGAGTTGGCCGCTCGTCAACGGCCGCCTTGGAGTTAGTCTCTCTCGATCTGCGTGCCGGTCTCCGGCTTACAGTGACCTCTAAATCCTAATAATCGCCCTGGTCGAGCTCAGGGGGGAGTTGGGGTGATACCCAGCAGTTGACGAAGCGGATTAAGCGGAGCAAGCGAGATGAGTTCGAAGCTCATCAAGTGCGCCCGGCCGAGCGGCAGCTTCTCCAGCATGTCGCGTGCGGCAGCCGGATCGGTTACGTTCAGGATGAACGCGACTCCGTTTCGACCTTGAAGCGAGAACCACTGATCGATTGTGCCATCGAGATAAAGCTTCACCGTTTCGCGAACTTCGCTCGGCAAGATTGAACGTACGGCTGCGGGATCGACTCCGGGATTGACGGTTCCGATCGCGAGGATGCGGGTCGTAATCGTAGGCGGAATCGCCGGTTGGGCCGGGCTGGCTACGGAAGCAGAGAGGTTCGCAAGTGCCGCTGCCATGATGAAAGCTAGGCTCAATTTCATTTTCATGCTCCTTGTAACATCGTTCGATGCTAGTTGCGCATCACCCGCCGACGCTCGGTCGATCTACTCTGCTGTTACCGGTGTGGCTTGAGATGCCCTCGGCCGCGGCACTAAAAAGCACAGCGGAATCAAGGCAACGCATAGCCAGGCCGAGAAGTAGAAGAGATCTAGCGATGACAGCAAGTAGCTCTGGCCTACCAACGTTTGCGTGATCGCGCCCGCAGCCGCCGGGTCATTGAGTCCGAATTGGTGTAGTTGTTCTAGTGATTGTTGGAATGAAGGCGTGTACGGCGTGAGCGCGTCCGCGAGCCGGCTCTGATGCAATCCCTCGCGCCTATCCCAAAATGTCGTAGTGAGTGATGCGGCAAATCCAGACGCGGTAATTCGCAGGAAGTTGGTCAGCCCTGAGGCAGACGGGACGCTCTGGGCCGGCAATCCTTCAAAGACGATTGCCAGCAATGGGACGAAGAACAGTCCCGAAGCCATTCCTTGCACCAACTGCGGCGCCACGAACACCCAAAAACTCGAATCTGGGGTGAGCTGTGCTCGCATGAAATATGAAATCGCGAACAAACCAAACGAGGTGGCAGCAACCGCTCGCGGGTCGACACGACGCATCAGGGGCCCGGTGAGAAGGGAAGTCAGAACGGCCGTTATGCCGCTGGGCGCGGCCACAATACCAGCCCAAGTCGCCGTGTAGCCCAAAAAAGTCTGTAGCCACAGTGGAATCAAGATCAAGTTGCCGAAAAACACCGCATAGCCCAAGCACAGGCCGATCGTGCCCAACGTAAAGCTGCGCAACTTGAATAGACTTAAGTCGACGATGGGATGCTTTTCGGTGAGCTCCCAGACGAGCCACGCGGCGCAAGCAATGAGAGTGACGATGAGTAAAGCGACGATCGTGGACGAATGGAACCAATCGAGATCCTTGCCCTTATCGAGCATGATCTGTAGCGCACCGACCCACGTGAAGAGCAGGAAGAAGCCGATGCGGTCGATGGGCAATTTGCGTGTTGGGGTTTCCTGCGACTTGAGGTTGTTCCAGCAGAGCACCGCGCATATCACGCCTACCGGTACATTGATGAGAAAAATCCAGGGCCACACGTAATTATCGGATATGTAACCGCCGAGCAACGGGCCGGCGATCGGCGCGACGAAGGTCGTGATGGACCACACCGTCAAAGCCGTGCTGCGCTTATGGGGGCCGAACACGCTAATAAGCAGCGCCTGACTCCCGGGAATCATAGGCCCCGACACGCCGCCCTGGAGCACGCGAAAGGCGACCAAGGATGGCAAGCTCCAGGCCAGCCCACACAGGAGCGAGGCAATCGTAAACAGCACCACCGAGACCACAAACGTGCGAACCACGCCGAAACGCTGCGTCAACCAGCCGGTGATGGGTACTGACACACCGTTGGCGACCGCAAAGGCGGTGATCACCCAAGTTCCTTGATCCGTGCTGACGCCGAGATTGCCGGCGATGGTCGGGATGGACACATTGGCAATCGTCGTATCGAGCACCTGCATGAATGTGCCCAAAGCCAGAGCCACCGCCGTCAATACCTTGCGTCCTCCAACAAGGGCTGGCGCCGCATCGATGACGGAATTCGCGCTCATGGATGAGCAGGTAACATCGCAGTCGAATCGCTGGCGCGCCGATTGCGGCTCAAGCGCGCGGGCTCATGCGCTTTCGGCCCCGCATTGTCGGCAATGATGGACGCGATGCGCTCATCCACCGCTGGGTCGTCGCCGGCGCTGGCCTCCCTGGGCAGCGGTACATTCCGCACCGCCGTAGTCATGAGAGGCCCCGAGAGGTCATGCAAATCCACGCGCACCGTCGCCGAAAGCCCGATTCGCAGCGGATGCGCTCTCAATTCTTCGGGATCGAGCAGGATTCGTACCGGCACGCGCTGCACGATCTTGATCCAATTGCCCGAGGCGTTCTGCGGAGGCAATAGAGCGAATGCATTGCCGCTGCCCGCGGCGATGCCCGCGAGAT